>Ga0182090_1089823_pt1 | contig 12363 bp, 10 predicted proteins | sample 041ome_24_FD_127767 | JGI IMG/M metagenome (GOLD analysis project Ga0182090, IMG submission 127767) | Metatranscriptome of coastal salt marsh microbial communities from the Groves Creek Marsh, Georgia, USA - 041408BS metaT (Metagenome... | ecosystem: Environmental > Aquatic > Marine > Intertidal... | reverse complement strand
TTTGGTATTTGGTTAAGTACAAAACCAAAACACAAAGACCGCGTGTGAATGTTCGGAAAGAGGAAAGTGGGTTCGCGGCGTGCCGCAGAACCCCTTGAAAAAATTATCGAATCTTGCGCATTGCGCAAGAACCGCTTCGCCGAGTCGAAATGCAAGGACTCGGCATCGGCGGTCCCTCACTGATTTCTTGTTATCAGTGGAGGATTCGCAGGTAAGTGAAGAAAAAAAAGCTTCCTTCACGGACTAGTTTCTAGAAAGAGTTTCATTCGAAAACATATTGATACATCTCTATCTAATTTCATAACATCAAGTTTTCACTTGTTGTTTTGCTTTTTTATTAGTCTAAAAAAGCGAATGTTCTTTCGGCAGGCCCGAGGCAGTGCTTGCAAAGCTGTAGTCGCCTTTTACTACTACAGCAGCGTCCGCTGTCTCACTTCAAAGGCTTCAATCAATTTCTTTCAAATTTCCAACCCGCCAAAAAACGCGCGGTTCTCTCTCTTCTCATTCTGTTTTACACAGACCGCGTGTTATTTTCAATCGGAGGAGGATAAAAGTGCTTTGTAGAAGCACTTACAAAAATTCTCGAACGTCTTGCGACGATCGAAGTTCGGATGATTTTGTTTTCAATCAGCAATTACTCAAGATCCCTAATGGTCATGTCTATGAGTAGTACCCCGAGCGCAAAGATGTTGAAAAAATTCTGCCCGGCGGAGGTATGTGTGTTTAAGTTTTTTCAAGTGTGTAGTTATGTTCGTATCCAAAAATACAACAGTTTTAATCTTTTTTTACATGCGACATTTGGAATGTTAATATACCGCACAGTAATGGAAACAATTTCACTTTTCCAAGCAATTAAGCTTTGATCAAGTGTAGTATCTGTTCTATTAAAGTTAAACCTTTAATTACGATGTTTACCATCGTATTAGTTTAACCAAATTTTTCTGGAGGGCTGAGGAACCGGGCTTGCTCGGCCTCAGCGAGCGTGGCTTGTCGATTGCATTTACCCGCAAGACGCGCACCTCTTTTTTCTTCTTCTTTTTTTGTTTTACAGCGGCCGTGTTTGAATGTTGTTTTGCATAAATTTTTAGCAAAGAAAACGTACTGCCGTTTTCCAAACTCTTCTTTTTACAGAACATCAAATCAAGAACGTCACAAGTTCATCAAAACAAAGTTTGATGGTATCGTCTCTGATAAAGATGGATAACGAAATCACCGACCAAGACTTAATATTCGAAGAGAACGTGCTCCAAAACCCGTACGTTGAAGACGTTTGGGATAAGTACATTCAGTTCTTAGTATCAACAACAAATTCATCATCAACAAAGCTTCTGACAATTCACGAGCGAGCCGTCAAAGCGAATCCAAAATCGAGAAACTTGTGGTTGAGATATTTACGATGGAGAATGAACGCTTTGAAAACAGCTTCCACTTTAACCTCTCCTTTAGATGAAGAATTAGAACAGCAATACAATAAATTGAACTTGGTGTTTGAGAGATGCATAGCAAACATGGAAAGTCCCGGAGACTTTGAAATTTGGGAGCTGTACATAAAATCGCTGTGGCAAGATCAGTGTTCGGTGACGAAAACGAGACGCGCGTGCGATCGAGCGTTGCAATCGTTAGATATCACGGAACATTCAAAATTTTGGTCCTCTCTTTATTTACCGTTTATTAGAAGTTCAGACAAGATCCCAATCGAAACGGCGTGTAGAGTCTATCGGCGGTATGTACAGTTCGAACCTCAACACGTGGAGGAGTACATTTCGTTTCTCAAGAATCGGGGACGCGTCGCGGAAAGTAGTCAAAGACTGGTTGAAATCTTAAACGACGAGACCTTTGTCTCATTGTTGAATAAATCCAAACATCAAATGTGGCTCGAACTTTGCGATTTGATCACCAAGAATGTTAATAATACTTCTGTCAACAACACCGAAGATGGAAAAAAAATTAACGTCTCGGCCATTCTCAGAACGGCGATTAAAAAGTTTACGGACGAAGTCGGTAAGCTCTGGGCATCGTTAGCGGATTATTACATCAGGAGAGGTTTGTTCGAAAAGGCGAGAGACATTTACGAAGAAGGATTAGAGTCCGTAATGACGGTGAGAGATTTTTCGCTCATTTTCGACGCCTACGCCGCCTTTGAAGAAAACGTGTTGAGTTCAAAAATGGTGCAAGAAGAAGAAGAAGAAGAAGAAGAAAACGATGAGATTGAGCTGCGATTAGCACGTTTAGAACACTTGATGGAACGTCGACCGATTCTTTTGTCGAGCGTGATGTTGCGACAAAACCCGCACAACGTGCACGAATGGTTAAAACGCATTTCGCTCTTGTCTTCTTCCTCGTCGAAAGAAATCGTGTCCACGTATTCTTTAGCCATTCAAACCGTTGACGCGAAAGCATCGATCGGATCGATTTCGCAAGTGTGGATAGACTTTGCAAAATTTTACGAAGTGCACGGCGACTTGGACAACGCGAGAGTTATTTTCGAAAAGGCGACGAAATCGCCAAACTTCAAGAGCGTAGACGAACTCGCGACGATTTGGTGCGAATACGCCGAGTTTGAATTACGCAATAAAAATTTCAAGCAAGCGTTGACGCTCATGAAAAGAGTGCTTTTCGTGAATCACAACAAAGAAAAAAGAATAAATAACGCGTCAAATACCACAAAAGGAGAGTACGACGCTCTTCTCGTGCAAGAAAAAGTGCACAAATCGATCAAGCTGTGGATGTTTTATTGCGACTTGGAAGAATCGATTTCGCCGGAAAACGCGAGAATTGTGTACGAAAGGATACTCGATCTTCGCATAGCTACTCCGCAAATCATTCTAAACTACGCGGCTATGCTTCAAGAATCGAAATTCTTTGAGGATTCGTTTCACGTGTATGAGCGCGGGGTGAACCTGTTCAAATTTCCGCATTCTATTGATATTTGGCGCGCGTATTTGACGCAGTTTGTTGATCGATTTCAAGATAAAAAAGTCGAGCGCGCGAGAGATTTATTCGAGCAGTGCTGCGAGCAAGCGCCGCCAAAGGATTGCAAAGAGTTCTTTTTAGAATACGCAAAGTTGGAGGAGCAGTTCGGTCTCTCCAAACGCGCGATGGACATTTACGACCAAGCTTTGACAAAGATGAAATCTGCGAGTGATAAGATTGAGGTGTTGGATATTTACGTCAAGCGCGCGATGGACTTCTTCGGCGTCGGTAAAGTTCGATCAATCTACGAGAAAATCATCGAAGACGACGATGACGACGACGACGACAACGGTACGACAAAGAAAAAGAAGAAGAAGAATCGTTTGGATGATAACTCGACCAAAATCATCTGCGTTAAGTACGCTGAACTGGAGGTTTCTCTCGGTGAAATCGACCGAGCGAGAGCTTTATACACTCACGCGAGTCAGTTCTCAAATCCTGCGCAAGATGGTACCTTTTGGGGTCAATGGAACGACTTCGAAGTCAAGAATGGCAACGAAGATACGTTTCGCGATATGTTGCGTGTGAAGAGATCCGTCGCGGCTTCGTTTTCGCAAATGCACTTCAACATGTCTGTCGTGGAAGTACCAGCCGATGCTTTGGAACCACAAGCCGGAGGAGGAGGAGGAAAAGAAGGCGAAGAAGAAGAAGACTTGATGAAACTGCTCGAGAGAGAAGAGTTGGAGAATAGAAACGCGGCTCCGATTGCTGGATTCGTGAAATCGCATGTGGTTGGCGGTGATCGGGACGACGTTCCAAAGAATCCAGAAGAGATTGATTTAGGTTTTGATGATGAAGAAGAGGAAGGTGATGATGATGAACCAAAAACGTCCGTTCCGTCTGGAGTGTACGGCAGTCTTCTTTCTTCTGGTGGAAAGAAGAGAGAGCGAGAGGACGACGAAGAAGAAGAATAACTTAGCGAGCGTGGCTTGTCGATTGCGTTACGCGCAAGTATCGAGTTTTAGCTTTTAACATGTGTAATACTAGTAGCACGTAAATGTCGTACAGGTACACTCGCATTAACCAAAAAACGGTTTCCCAGAGATTAATTCAATCAAGCAAAGTAACGTAAACGCAGTCATCGCGATTCTACCGTGCGCCATTTCAACCTTGGGCGTAAAATTGCACTTTTCGACGACGAGCATCCCGGGCGTATCTCTAATCCCTTCTAAGCTTTGCGGGTTTGCGTTGTATCCGTTTTGAGGATTAAACTCGAACGGTTTTGTAGACGCATATATGATAGAACCCCCGAGTAGAGCCAATTGAACTAAACTATGCGGGACTTGTTCGAGCAACGACACGTGCTCGGTGACTTCCACCGTGGCGCCAACGCTGAGTCCAACCATACAGACTCGTCCGTTGACAACTTCCGGCAACCAAACCGGGAACCCTCCTTCTTGAGCGAATTTAGAGAAGGCCTCTTTCGCATCGTTACCAGCATCTAATCCTTGCGCTTTCAAAAACTCGTTGTTGTTGTTCGAAGAAGAAGAAGATGAAGATGATGATGACGACGACGACGACGATTCGGCTCTCGTCGTAGTACTAATCTTACTCAAAACGCTCCCTCTCTTCTTCGGTACGGAGGAGATTTTTTGTAGACTTTTCGACGACGACGACGACGACGACGACGCGAAAGAGGAGGAAGTCGAACAGAACGACGATGCGGTCGCTGTTGTTGTTGTTGTTGTTGACATCGCGTTACAGGTTTTACAGGTACGAAGAAGAGTTTTGTTGTGTGTGTGTGAAGACTCGAATTTATTTATCAGCTCTCTCCTCTGGTGAGTGAAATCACCAAAAAAAAATACGCGAAAACAAGCAGTCTGGCAAAAAACAAGAAAGACAAAAAAAATTCCTTCATTTTTCCTACAAAAATACTATCACTCACATGTGGGGACGACCACCGTCTTCGTCTTCCTCTTCTTCTCCTTCCTCTTCTTCGACCAACACGAACGCGCGAAAAGAACGAGGAGGAGGAAAAGGAGGAGAACATCGAATACCACCACCACCGTATCATCGGCGTCCGGCATCGCGCGCGACGACGATAAAGCCAAAGACTTTTGAGAAAAGAAAAAGTCAGCTGAATACTCTTCCTCCTAAAACGCCTCCGGGTCGGTCAAAAACGAGTCTTTCCTTGCACGAAAACCAAACGCGCGGGTCGAGAGAACGCGCGATGCGCGCGCTCATGTCGACGAACAACAACAACAATACTACGAGTAATAATAAAACGACGACGACGACGAAGACACGACATCAGCTTCAACCTCCGCAACGCGCGCAATCGACGATAGGAGTGCCTCCTCGACAGAAAAAAAACGACAGTCTCGGCCCACCAAAACAACACCTTGTGTCCCGTTTCTGCGGCGGAGCGAGACTACCACCACCACCACCGTCTCAAACCAAGCGAGAAGTAACAACAACGAAGCAAAGGAGTACAAACGGCAGAGAAACGGCACCACCGATAGCCCCTAGGCTCAAGCCGAGAGAACCGCCGGTGTTGGCGAAGTATCCGCCAACCGCGACGGCGGCGCAAGGACGAAAACGCGGCGACCAAAGCGTACTCGTTCGAGGAGGACCGGCGAGGACGAAGACACCTTCTTCTTCTCTTCTGGTGACTTCAACTTCAACCGCCGCCGGCGGGAGAAAGATGACGAGGACGACAACAATGACAACGTCGACTGTTTTTGGGCGTCAAAATGGTACAGAAAAACAACGACAGGAAACGATAGGGACGAGCGAGCTCGAGTTGGAAAAACAGTTGAAGAAAAAAATCGAAGAAACGAACGCGTCGCCGGGACGGAAACGAACGCTGTGCAAAGAGGCATTCGACGACGTCGTTCAAAAATCTAACCTCTTTCGAGGGCGTCTGGAACTCATACGCGACGTTATATTTAACGATAATACTAATGCCGAGGATGAAAAGGATGTAAAGTGCCTGGTATGCGCGGAGAATACCCCGACGAAAATACGAACGCTCGAAGACTCTCTACGAATAGAAAAGTTAGAGAGATCAAACGCAAAAAGAGAGAACGCGAACGCGATGAAAACAATCGCAGAGCTACGAGCTGACGTTACGCAGCTCGGTAAGATAATTTCTCGTGTGTTTCGAAATGAAATCAAACCGAACGAGTTGAAAGAAATAGCGGCGAGGTTTCGCGAAGCCGCTGCTTCGTCTGCTTCCTCGGCGTCCGAAGATAAAAACGAAAGCGAAGAAGAAGATGATGATGAAGAAGACAATCAATGGACACCATTACCAAAAACCTCCCAATTTTACGGTCTCCCGGTCGAAGAAATCAGTTGGGGACGAACGTTAACGCCCAGAGTCATGTCGCCGGGATATCCAGTCCCGAAGCTCGATTTCTCGTTCGTCACGAATAGCGTCGACGCCGAAGACGAGGATAGCTTTTGCCGAGAGAGCGCGAGCAGTAGCGTGGTAAGCGACGATAGTTTTTACGACGATCAAGAAGAAGAAGAAGAAGATGATGATGATACTGTTGTTAACAATAATAATAACGCTGAAAAAGGAAAAGAGGATGATGATGATGATGATGATGATGATGAAGACGCCGAAGTCGATCGATGGTTGAACAGTTGACAGACCAAGAAGTTGTCCGTGAGTTAAAAATTTGTCTCGTCGTCTTCTGTGTTAAATAAAACCAAATCTGATATCTCCTGTTCTCCTCCTCCTCAAGATATCTTTATTTCTCGTGTATAAATATTCTTCTTCAAATCGAAAACGCATTTTCCAAAGTAAACTCTCTCTCTCTCTCTCTCCACTCGACGACGACGATTACGGCGCGCGTTGAAAACAGAAGGAAACTTGGGTGTTTTATTATTAGCGCTTTTAAAATAGTATAATTATAATTGGTAAAGAATGGCTGCAATGATGACATCGTCCTCTTCGTCATCCGTGATGACGATGGGAGGAAGTATCTCGTCCCGACGAGGATTTACCTCCTCCTCTTCCTCCTCTTCCTCCTCGAGAACAACAACAACAACAACAACATTACAAAGACGACGACGACACCAACAACAAATTATTCACGCCGCTGCGTCCAGCGAATCCATAGAGAAAGCCAAAGAATCTGGGTTAGTTTTAGCCGAATTCGAGAAAGAAGAAGTGATTAAAGTGAGAGAACAGTTGAGAGCGAATCACTCGGAGGAAATCTCTGGCGTCGAGAACGATATCGTGGACTGGTTCGTTCGAGACCGAAAGTTGGACGGCGAAGCGGCGCTGAAAAAAATAGTGAAATACCAAACCTGGAGAGAGGAGAACTTCTCCAAGGAAAGTTTAAACGCACCGTCGGTGATTGAGGAAGGGAAAACGGGGAAAGCGGTGTTGATGAAAGAGAGAGACGTGTTGGGGAGACCGGTGGTGTTGGTGACGTTGATAAAGCACGAAGTCGCGACGAGAGTGTTGGAAGATACGCAGAAATTGTGCGTAAAACTGTTGGACGAAGGGTTGGAGGAGCTGAAAAACGAAGGTTTCGAGCAAGAAACGGTGATGTGCGTGTACGATTTGAGAGGATTTTCCATGAAGAACGCCGACATCGACTTTACAAAGTTTTTCATCTCGTGCATATTCGATTACTATCCGAAACGTATTTCGCAAGTGTTGTTGGTGGAAGCGCCGTTCGTGTTTAAACCGGTTTGGGGGATCATTAAGCCTTTGATGGGTAAATATTCCTCTCTCGTGAAGTTCGTGAAAGCGAAGGAGGCGAACGAGTTCTTCGAATCCGAACCGTTTTAACGACGCGCGATGATAAATATACGATTTTTATACGACGTGATTACAACTGAGCACTTAATTTATATTTTTTTATTCCTCTTCTCTCTTATTAAAGTTTCTTTAACTGGGCCGCGACTCCTGCTGCGTTTGCAGCTTCCTTCAAAGCGCTCGCGGTAGAGACGTACGCTTTCTTCGCCCCGTTCGCATCGCCCGATGCGCACGCTTTCTTCAACGCTCCCACCGTCGAGGTCAACGCATCCGTTCCAAACTCAGACTTGGCCAACTCTTTCTCCCAATTCCCAGACTCCAACTCCGCTCCAGCGCCATAAATCGAGTCTTGATCGATTAAACTACCCGCCTTTGAGATTTTATAAACCGCGAGTTGCAACGCCGCGACGTCGCCGGTCGATCGACCGAGTTTCTCGCCCGCGTATTTCGCCTGCTTGCTTCTCTCGTCCTGTAATTTCGCGTTTCTGTTCGCTTTCGCCTTGGCCAAGAACGCTTCGTCTTCCTCGTCGTTCCCTTGTAAAATAGCCATGGCCGGTAAGGCAGAAAACAACGCCGGCGCGAGCGCGGCGAATTTCATCACCTCTCTTCTCGTCTGTTGTTTCTTTTCATTGAAATTGTTTTGTACTTTATCCGATCGATGACGACGCTCTGACGACGAAGCTGCGCATTTCACGTTGCTTCTTCTTCTCTTGATGTTGGAAGAGGAGGCAGACGAGGAGGAGACGACAGTTGTTCCCAACGTATTATTCGTACCGAGTGCAGCAAACATTATTATTATTATTATTATTCTCTCTTCTTCCTGTTTATTATTCTTTACACCAAATGCACGTCGCGTCTGTCTTCGTGTTTGGGAGAAGTTGAAGATATGACGAGGCGAGATGATGAGAGTGATGAGACACTTTATTCCACGAGTTTTTTGTTCTTCTGAATCCTCTAAAGCCTAAAATTTTCCTTCTTTTTTTTGTGTTCGCGCGTTTTTTTTTCGTCTTTTTCGTCAGTCAGTAACGCTTCGTTTTTAGTAACCGCTTTACGAAGTAATAAAATCATATAATAATAATGGACATCATGGGCAACCCCGGGGAAGGTGGCGGAGGAGGAGGAGGGAGCATGGGTGGAGGCATGGGAGGCGACCAAGACGCGTTCGCGGAACAGTTCAAACAGTTTTGCATGAAACCGGAAAACAAAGAGAAAGTTCAGGAACATCAGAGGAAAGAAGTCAGGAGAGCGGAAAGAGTCGGACATCGCATCGAGGCGTGTGGATTTCGAGAAAAAGTGCTGGAATCTGATTACGAGGCGCAACAAAACATAGCGCCTTTTATGGAACACAAGTTCTTGAGGAGAATTATCCAGACGTTTTGTAACGACGAACAAGGTGATTTCGGGAAGTGGGCGAAAAATCCTCGCGTGATTGAAATGCTTCAACATGCGAAAGATCTCGTCGATAACGGCTACGTCGACGAAGAGGAGTTGCAATATCGCATGATCGAGTACTTGAAAAACCCAAACGCGGAAGGGCACGCGCAGTTCGATAAGAAAGTCAATCGGAAAGTCAACGTTGAATCGAAAGATTTAGTCGGCGCTTTGAACGAACAGTGCACGTTACGACACGAAGGTAACTTGCAGTACGCGAAGAAAAATTTTGAAGAGGCGAAGGAGAAGTACGAACAAGCTTTGTCGATTATGAATCTCATCAAAGCCGCGGACAGGCAAATGGGCCAATTTGAAATCGAGCAAAACAAGTCGCTTTGTTTAATGAACATCGCGTCGGCGTGCATCGGGATGAAGGATTACGGAGAAGCGATCGAGCGTTTAAATAAAGCCGAAGAGGTTTGGCCGGAACCGCCGGGAAATTTCAAGCTGTACACGAGAAGAGCTCGAGCGCACGTGTACAGAGCGAATTTTACCGAGGCAAAGAAAGATTTACAAACCGCAAAATCGATCGATCCGAACCACGAGGAAATCGAGGAAGTCGAGTGGATGATTGACGCGTTCAAAAGTAAATACGCCAAGGAAGAGAAGGAACGCGCGAGAACTATGTTCAAGTTCCCGAAGGTTTTAATGTCCGATCAAAAGACAAAGAAAAGACCCTCGAACAGATGGCCGCACTCGTACGGATGGTAATCACAGAAGAAGAAGAAGACAAAGAAGAAGAAAGAGTTGGACGAAGGTAGTAGTAGTGGTGGTGGTGGTGGTTAGATGAGAACGAGTATCGAAATTTTGTATGTTTTGAAATAAGTAGTAAAACACTTCCCGCCAAAAGTTTGTTCACAAAAATGGCGTTTAGAGCAGTCGCGCATCAAAGCACCTTCCTGTTGCGCAGATGTATCATCGGCAGAAGCAGTAGAAACACTACTAATAATTATAACAACAGAAAAGCGATGATGATATCCACTTCTTCTTCTTTGTCTTCTTCTTCTTTTTTATCGTCGTCGTTCCTCCTCAAAGGGCGGACGAGCGGAAGTTTGTTCTGCAACAGAATGATTCGAATGCCGCAACACACAAAACACATTCGTTTGGGAAACAAAAATCACAAAATCTCGACATCGACAACAGCCGCGTTAGGAGGGGGATCCTCCTCGTCCGCGGGGAAGACGAAACAACGATATTTGTGCCAAGATTGCGGCGAAGATTACTCGCAGTGGTACGGCCAGTGCCCCGGGTGTAAAGCGTGGGACTCCATGAAAGTCTTTCGAGAACCGATTTCAAACGCGAACGGGGGGTCGAATAAAGGAAAATCTGGAGGCGGAGCTGGCGCGGCGGCGGCGCAACGCGCGCAATCGAACAACACCGACAGGGAACTGAAATCGTCCTCGTCTTTGATTTTCAAAAGAAATAGTAACAGGAAAAGCACGGTTAATGGTGGGTGGGTTTCGGACTCGAACGCGCCGCGCGCGTTGAAGGAAGTATTGAAACCGGAATCGAAAAACTCGAAGAATATGCGTCGAGTACCTTTGCCGGGGACGTTGGGTTCGGAAATTGAACGCGTTTTAGGTGGCGGCGTCGTGCCAGGTGGTTTAGTATTAGTCGGCGGTGACCCAGGCGTCGGGAAGAGTACAATTTTATTGCAGTTGGCGGGACTTCTCGGAAAAGAAGCGACCGAGACGGCGAAAAAAGTAAAGAAAGCGACGAAGACGAGCGAGGAATCCGAAGCGGGAGAGGAATCCATGGAGGAAGTGGAAGCTCTGTTCTCTGGAGGTGGCGTTTTGTACGCGAGCGGCGAAGAATCCGTTGAACAAGTCGCGTCGAGAGCTGAACGCATGGAGATTAATCAGGACGGCGTGTATTTATATTCCGCGACGCGTTTAGAAAATATCTTAGATGCCGTGAACCGATTAGAACCGTCGGCGTTAGTCGTCGATTCAATTCAGACTGTATTTTTAGAAGATGCTACCGGGTCTCCTGGATCGGTGAGCCAAGTTAGGGAGTGCGCGACGGCGTTGCTACACGCCGCGAAAACGTCTGGCATGCCCGTGTTCATAGTTGGTCACGTGACCAAATCCGGAGATATCGCCGGTCCTAGAGTTCTCGAACACATCGTAGATGTAGTTCTGTACTTAGAAGGTGACGCCGACAGAGCCGTGCGTATTTTGCGCGGGCATAAGAATAGGTACGGTAGCACAGACGAAGTTGGCGTCTTCCAAATGGCCGATCAAGGTTTGGTCCCGGTGCCGTCGCCATCCGCTCTCTTCTTGGGTGAACGTATTATTTCTGACGACGTTAGCGCGGCCCCGACTGTTACTTTACAAGGATCTCGACCATTCATGCTGGAAGTTCAAGCGTTATGTAACGATAGATCGTCGACTTACGACGATGAAGAGGGCAATAACTCGGGTGGTGGCATGGTTGCGCCGGCCGTGCGTACGGCAGTCGGCTTGAAGTTTGAGCGCATGCAGCTACTTCTTGCTGTGCTAGCAAAATTTGTTTTAGGAAGGAGAGTTCAACGCAACGATATTTTCGTGAACGTCGTGGGCGGTTTGAAACTAGATGATCCCTCGACCGATGTTGCGGTAGCCATGGCGATCGCTTCTTCCTTTCTAGAAAGGCCGTTGCCGTCTGATATGTGTTTTTTTGGCGAAGTTGGTTTGGGAGGAGAATTGCGGCCCGTTATGCAAGCAGAAAGACGCATCGCAGAAGCCGCGACGATGGGTTTCAAACGAGTGCTCATGCCCTTTACTGGAGCTAACGAAGAAGCTGGAAGAAAACAAGGCATGGAGATCATCAAGTGTAACACTCTCGCAGAGGCAGTAAAAGTTGCGTTAGGCGCAGATCCCGTCGGTAGAAAGAAACAGATTCCATGGAAGAAAAGATGATAATTGAAAGGAATCGGTTGTACAATGTAGAATAGATTTAAAATGTTGATTTGTGTGTTATATTTTTGCGCGCGAAATTACTTTCGCGTGCGGGAAGATTTTCTAGTCGCTTTCACGGGAGTCACCGCGCTCTTCTTCTTTGCCGTGGCCGCTTTTGGCTTTTTCGCTACTTTTGTTGTTACTGCTGTTTTTGTTGTTTTCGTTGCTGTCGCCTTCTTCGCCGCTACCGCCGCTTTTGGCTTTTTCGTTGTCGTCGTTTTCTTGACCGGGACCGTTTTCTCCACTGCTTTCGCTTTGGGTTTGCGACCACGCTTCTTCGGCTCTGGGGCATCTTCTTCTTTTGTT
>Ga0182090_1277192_pt1 | contig 12407 bp, 9 predicted proteins | sample 041ome_24_FD_127767 | JGI IMG/M metagenome (GOLD analysis project Ga0182090, IMG submission 127767) | Metatranscriptome of coastal salt marsh microbial communities from the Groves Creek Marsh, Georgia, USA - 041408BS metaT (Metagenome... | ecosystem: Environmental > Aquatic > Marine > Intertidal... | reverse complement strand
GTCATGTGCCAAGGAGGAAATATGAGCAAGTTTGTTATCGGGCCGCATATGCGGCTGCATGAATGGATCGCCGATGACAAAGGGTACTTTGCCGATGAGGGTCTCGATTATGAATTTACCGAGCAACTGAATTCCAAGGAAGCCAAGAAGAGCAATCTCGGCGACAAGGTCGGTGCCTATCAGACGTTCGAGCGGGGACGTACCTGCGACGTCAGCTCCGCCTGTCACTGGACTGTCAATATGGCAGCAGGTGCCGGCCACGGGCTTCTTTATGCAGAGGCCTATTCGGTCGCCCCCTGCGGTATTTATGTTCACCCTGATTCTGACATAAAGAAACCTGAAGACCTCGCCGGCGTACCGGTCTCCGTAGGCTACCAGTCGGGCAGTCATTACGCGACGATCGAGGCGCTCGACATGTTCCTTGAGCCGGATCAGATAGAATTGTCGTTTTCCGACGGATTGCTGTTCAGCCGGATGGAACGTCTGATTGACGGCGACGTGCCTGCGGTCAACGTGTTCAGCGGACCGATGTATTTTCTTGAGCAGCTTGGATTTCGGAAAATCGTCGATACCAGCTTTATGATGGCGGCGATGATCGACGAAAAAGCCGATATCGGGGATGTGAAGAAATACTATGCGGCATTGCGCCGGACCCAGTCGGACCTCGACCTGCATGCGCATAAATATACGCATTTCTACAAAAATGAATTTCCGCACCGTTATCACGACCAGATGGATACCCGCCTGTTCGGGCCGGGTGAGCGCATCGTGTTCGAGCCCTATAGCAACCAGATCTATGCGGATACGCAGAAATGGATCATGGAGCGCGGCATCTTCCCCGAAGGGGACCCGGTCGTCCGGGAATACGATGAGTCAGTTGTGACAGCCGCTGAATAAAACGAACGGCAAGCCACACAGAAACCCCCGCCGGAAACGGCGGGGGTTTTCTATGCAGGCGGTGCCAGGTAGAGCAGCGTTTCAGGCATCGTGCCGCCTGCGCTGAATCCCCCGTCAACCAGTGCTGCATTGTTCAGGTCAATCTTCGCAATATCACCATTGGCCAGTGCGACCAGCGCATGCTGGCCGTCACGGAGCGGCAGAGCATGAAACGGTTCTGCGGGCAGGTCGATTACCCTCCGGTTCCGCCGGTCGGCGCTATCCAGTAACTCGACATAGCCCCGGTCGGCTGGCTCATCATAGGTCGTCACGATAACGATTTCGCCATCGAGCGAATTGAACGGCCAGCCCGGCACCCCGGTAAGCGGAACGGTATCTACGAGTTCAGCCGTCGCACAATCGATTACATGCAGCAATGGTCTGTGGAAATCGCCGACGTAAAGCCGCGCACCGTCGGGCGACACCCGAAGCGCCTGGCCGCCAACGGGCAGGGCGATCCGGTGCGTGATGGTTTTCGTGGCAATATCCACAGCCACGACCTCGGGGTATTCCTTCGCCGAAAAATAAACGGTGTTGCCATCGGGCGACGGCGCGAGAAAATGCCCGGGCACGCCGAGATGGATCGTGCGCTCGATCTCCCGGCTGACGGGATCGATGACGAGGACGCACCTGTTGTGATCGACGGTCACCCAGATTTTACCGTCCCGATCCGTCATCAGCGCGTGAGGGCCCTTGTACAGCCCGAGATCGATATGCCCTGCGAACGAATAATCCTGCAGATCAACAATGCCCAGCCGGTTATCCGGGGTGTTGGGCCCGTAATCCTTGTCACCGTATAGTGATACGAAAGCGAAGTGGCTATCCGCCGTCACCGCGATTTCATGAGGTTTGGAGATATCTTTTGTGCCGACCGGCACGGCAGCGACAATTTCGCCCGTCACCGCATCGAACACGCTGAGGCTGACGTTTTCTTTTACGGTCGCAATAATCAGTTCACGGTTTACGGGCATCAGCTTCAAACCCCACAGGTGGCCGGATCGTCTGGCGACAGCGTCTTCTCATCGTCGATGAGTATCGATCATGGTGTTCTATAGGGCAAATCGGGGAAGCAGTGGCGGACGGGGTGGGATTCGAACCCACGAGACGCTTGCACGCCTGCTGGTTTTCAAGACCAGTGCCTTCAACCACTCGGCCACCCGTCCGTCCTGATACCGGACCGTTACCGGCCCAGGCGACGTTCCTAGCAAATTGTTGGCATAGGCTGAAAGGAAAAAAAGGGGACGGCGAACCTTTCAGCTCGCCGCCCCTGGATAACAAAGTCTTTGAGGACTTAGCTGCCCATCTTCAGACCAAGTTCCTTGATGGCCTTGAGCGCACCGGGATGGTACGGGGCCATGTTCGGCTCAGCGAAGGTTTCGGGCTTCAGACGGTTAAAGGCACCCATGGACTTGGCAAGGTGTTCCTTGTTGGTCGCCAGCGCCTTGGTGACCTTGTAGACGGTCTCGTTATCCATGCCCTTATGCGTGAACAGCACATAATCGATCTCGACGATGTGCGTGGGCTTTTTGATACCCGGCATTTTGGTGTTGGATTCGAGGACAATCTTCGCCGCCGGCATGATCTTGTCGAAACGTGCCTGGGCCGCCGGGCTGGTGTCCATATCGAGATAGACAAAGCCGCCGCGACCGCGGAGCTGGGTGTTCACCTTGCGGCCGGCACCCGAGCCAAGGCTGATCCAGGAAATGTCGGTTTTGCCTTCGCCGAGAGCGAAGATGCCTTTTGCAAAGCCTGAAACCGGGACCTGAACGAAATCACTATACGGGACATCGGCATTTGCCAGTGCGCCCTTGATAAAGATTTCGATGATGCTGAGCGAAGTGTATTTGGACGTAATCCGCTTGCCCTTCAGCTTCCGGAGATCATGGATCGATTCCGCGCCAAAATCTGCGACGGTCGCGATACCGGTGCGAAGCGGGAACATGCGGCCGACCATACGAAGGTTCGGCTGGGCACGTCCTTCGAATGTGCCGATGCCTTTATGCGCATAGAACGTTTCCATGCCGTTAGAAAAACCGAACCCGACTTCGCCGCGATTGATAATCGGGATATAGGTGGTCGAACCACCCATGGGCTGCGGACGACCGGTTACGCCCGGTGCTTTTGCGGTGACGGTCTTCGCGACCGCGATGCCCGTACGGTAGCCGAGGCTGCCCTGGGGATTGGTTGCGAAAACCGCGACCTGTGCGGCGGCAACGCCTGTAAAGGCGACGGCGCCGACCAGCGCTGTTGCGAATGTGAGTGTTTTCATTGGTATCTCCCTGTTTTTGAGTTTGTTAGTCGTGAGTTGGAACGATCCTTGGGTTTGTTTGCGTTTGCGTCAAGATGTTTCTGTTTCACGCGCAAGCCGCCGTGTCGCGGTGAATTCGATGATCACGATCAGAACACCGATCACGACACCGCCGCCGTTCAGCAACGCTGCAACCTCCAATATCTCGTAGGGCAGCATTGCGCCGAGCCCGCCTGCGACCAGCAATACGCGGAACAGCGGGTTCAGCGGCCTGAACAGATAGCCGACGACACCTAGAGAAGCCAAATAGGTGCCGAAAACAGCCGTCGTTACGTTGATGACAATATCCGATGGCTCTCCGAGCAGGATAAGCGTCGGTGAATAGACAAACAGGAACGGCACGAAATAGGCGGTCCAGCCGAATTTCATGGCCGCGAACCCGGTTGCCATCGGATCTGCCTTCGTCAGTGTCGCCGCGGCAAAGGCAGCAAGCGCAATCGGCGGCGTGATCATCGACATCATCCCGAAGTAGAGGATGAACAGATGCGCGGGGACCGCTTCCATACCTGCTTCAATCAGGGCAGGGGCGATCAGGGCGCTCAACAGCACGTAAATCGCCAGGGTCGGCATTCCCATGCCAAGCACGATGCAAACCACGGCTGCGATGAGCAGCAGGACAAGCTGGCTTTCACCGGCGATCCCGATCAGGGCGAAGGTGAGCGCAAAGCCAAGGCCCGTGAGGTTCAGAATACCGATAACGAACCCGGCGGTTGCCGTGATCATCAGGAGTTCAATCACGACACGGCCGGTCTTGGCAAAAATGTCGTAAAGCATCCCGAGCTTGAGCTTTTCGCCGCGGTAGCCCTTGAAGAATGAGATCACGAGTGTTGCGGTCGAGAAAATTGCCGCCTGTTCCGGGCGAAGGTTCAGTTCGAACAGCGTGTAAATCAGCACGGCAAAAGGCAGCACGAAATGCCAGCCATCGCGCATGACTTCCAACGGCTTGGGCATGTCGTCCTGAACGAACGTGATCTTTTCCTTGGCGGCGATCAGATCAACCTGGATGAACACCGCAAAATAATAGAGCAGGGACGGGACGATCGCCGCGATGACAATCTCGGCATAGGGAATCTCGAGCGTTTCGGCCATCAGGAAGGCAGCCGCACCCATGATTGGTGGCATGAACTGTCCACCAGTGGAGGCAATAGCTTCGATGGCCCCCGCATGGGTGGCCCGGTAACCGGACCGCTGCATCAGCGGGATAGTGATGATACCGGTGGTAACGACGTTGGACACCGCCGTCCCCGAAATCGTGCCGAACAGCGCGGAGGCGACAACGGAGATTTTAGCAGCGCCGCCGCGGCGGCGACCGACCGTCGCCATCGCAATATCGGTGAAAAACTGTCCGCCGCCAGCCTGCATTAGCACATTGCCGAACAGGATAAACATGATGACGATTGTTGTGCCGACCTGAAGCGGGATACCAAACAGGGCATTGGTGTTGAAGCCCATATTGATCGCGAGCTTCGCCATTGAAACTTCCGCCCCGACCAACTGACCTGGTACGAGGTGGCCAAACGGCGCGTAGAGGACGAAAACCCCGGCGACGAAGAGCATCACATAGCCGGCAGAACGCCGCAGACCGTCGAGGACGAGAACCATAAGAACCGCACCGATGGCGATACCAAGGTCGGTATTGCCACCAAGTCCGCCATCATCGCGCAGCCACAGAAAGTGTACCGCGACATAGAAGAGCGTCACGATGGAAACAAGGGCGAGCACAACGTCATACCAGGGAACCCGGGCATCTTCCTCGCGGTTAAACCGGACCGACAGGAAGACAACCGCCAGCGCAAGCCCCATGATGAAGGCGTAGTATTGCTCGTTCACGAAGGCGAAGCCGAAATACTGGAAGAAATCAATATTCCAAAGCAGAGCCATAAACGTCATGAAGGCGGCGAGGCCACGCCATACCAATCTCACCCAGGGCTGCATTAGTATCGTCTCCCAATTTCACCGCGTTTATTATATTTTCGCCAATCGCGGTTTCGCGGACATAATATCTAAATTCAGGTCGCTGCCAAGCGGACATAAAAGGAAACATCCATGGAACAGGCTATCACCTTCACTTCAGACGGACTGACGCTCTCGGGTATCGTTCACACCCCGGACGATCTCAAACCCGGTGAGACACGGCCTGCCATCTGCGTGCTCCACGGTTTCGGCAGCAACAAGGAGAGCACCAGCTGTCTCTGGCCGGCACGGACGTTCGCGGACTGGGGCTACATCACCCTACGCTTTGACATGCGTAGCTGTGGCGACAGTGATGGTGAGAAAAACCATATCAACTGCCTGGAACAGGTCGAGGATACGAAAGCCGCCATCACCTACATGCAGGGCAGGGATGATGTGGACTCCGACCGGATTGGCCTGATCGGCTCCAGCTTCGGTGCGGCGGTGACCGTTTATACAGCCGGCGTCGATGATCGGGTTGCCGCGGCGATCTCATCCGGGGGCTGGGGCGATGGCGAACGCAAGTTCCGCAACCAGCATGTCGGCGACGAAGCCTGGGCCAAATTCACCGACATGATGGAGCGCGGCCGCAAACATCGCGCAGAAACCGGTGAGCCTTTAATGGTTCCGCGCTACGATATTGTACCGATACCTGAGCATCTGCGAACCAACCTGGCCCCCGGCTCGGTGATGATGTTCCCGGCGGATACGGCGATCAGCATGTATGAGTTCATCGCCGATGACGTGGTCGGGAATATTTCTCCCCGCCCGTTATTGCTGCTCCATAGCTCCGAGGATTCGGTGACGCCCACCGAACAATCGGTAGAGCTGTTCAAACGCGCGGGCAATCCGACGGATCTTCACCTGATGGCCGATGTGGATCACTTCATGTTCACCGAGGACGACCCCCGCGTGGTGGCCGTCCTGCGCGAATGGCTGGCCCGGTATTTCCCGCTCTCCGCCTGAACATGGGTGGTTGCGCGGGGTGCATGGGCCTCCAGCTAGATAATGGTCACGGGTGTGATAGATTTCCGCCACTCAAGGCACTCAAGGCACTCAAGGCACTCAATAAGAATGGCTAAACCCTCATGACGAATCCCAGCTATCCGAATCTTTTCCAACCGCTTGATCTCGGTTTTACGACACTCAAGAACCGCATCTTCATGGCCTCCATGCATGTTAGGTTCGAACTGATGGACAAGCCGATTGAGCGGGCTGCCGCTTTTTATGCGGAGCGCGCGCGCGGCGGAACAGCGCTGATCGTCACCGGCGGCTACGGGCCAAACCTCCAGGGCGTCATTGAAGACGGTGCGGACTGCCTGAATTCCCCGGACCAGGTGGCAGAGGAACGCAAAATCCCGGCAGCTGTTCATGAAGCGGGTGGCAAGATCGTCCTCCAGATCCTCCATGCCGGGCGTTATGCGAAGGTCGACCACCCTGTCGGCGCATCCAGCCTGCCGTCGCCTATCAATCCGCGGGAGATCCACGCTCTGACAACCGAAGAGGTCGAGCAGACGATTGAGGATTATGTGAACTGTGCCGCACTTGCCCAGCAGGCGGGGTATGACGGCGTCGAGATCATGGGCTCCGAAGGCTATCTGATCAGCACGTTCTGCGCGTCGAGCACCAATGACCGGACCGACCAATGGGGCGGCTCCTTCGAGAACCGAATCCGTTTCCCGGTAGAGATCGTCCGCCGGGTCCGTGAACGGGTCGGGACGGATTTTATCATGCTGTACCGTATTTCGGCGCTCGACCTGTTCGAGGGCGGCCTGACCGGTGGCGAGACCGAGATACTGGCAAAGGAGATTGAAGAAGCCGGAGCCAATATTCTGACCACGGGCATTGGCTGGCATGAATCCCGAATTCCGACGATCGCCCACATGGTACCCCGTGGCGGGTGGCGTCATGCGGCCAGGCGGCTGAAAGCTGCCGTGAACATACCGGTCGCGGCAACGAACCGGATCAACACACCTGAGACGGCAGAAGAACTTCTGGCGAATGGCGATGCCGACATTGCGGCCCTTGGCCGCCAGATGCTGGCCGACCCGCACTTCGCCAACAAGGCCGAAGCGGGTCAGGGTGACGCCATCAATACCTGCATCGGGTGTAACCAGGCCTGTCTCGATCATATTTTCGCCGACAAGCCTTCAACCTGCCTGGTCAATCCGTTTGCCGGGCGCGAACTTGATATTGCGATCACCCCGGCGACAACTCCGAAGAAGCTCGCCGTCATCGGTGCTGGCCCTGCCGGTATGTCGGCGGCATTGACGGCGGCAGAATGCGGGCATCGGGTAACGTTGTTTGAAGCGGCGGCAACACTTGGCGGGCAGTTCAACCTCGCCAAACGCATTCCCGGCAAGGAAGATTTCGACGAAACAATCCGGTATTTCCAGACCCGCTTGCCTGCAGCGGGCGTAGATGTCCGCCTGAATACGGCCGCCTCAGCGGATGAACTTGCCAAGGACGGGTTCGATCACGTCATCGTCGCGACGGGTGTCACACCTCGTGCGCTCACTGTGGATGGCGCCGATGGGCCAAATGTCATTACTTATATCGACGCATTGACCGACGCGAAGCCTGTCGGACAGCGCGTTGCCATTATTGGCGCGGGCGGTATCGGCTTCGATGTCGCTGAATATCTTACCAGCCCGCACAGCTCGCCGGTTTCAATCGACAACTTCCTCGCTCATTGGGGGATAGACCCCGCCCATAAATCAGCAGGCGGGATGGGGGCACCGGTTCGCCCCGCAACAGAACGATCGGTCGTCATGCTTCAACGGACGGACGCCCGCCCGGGCAAAACGCTCGGCCTGACAACAGGCTGGGTCGTGAGAGCTGAATTAAAATCCCGCGGCGTCCAGAACATCACCGGGGCGACGTATACAAAAATCGATGAAAAGGGACTTCATATCCTCATCGGTAACGAAGAGAAATTGATCGAAGCCGATACAATCGTTGTCTGCGCCGGTCAGGAATCCGAAAACAGCCTTCATGACCAGTTGAAAGGCCTGAATATTTCGACGACGCTTATCGGAGGCGCCGAAAAGTCTGCCGGGCTAGATGCATTGCGGGCGATCAGGCAGGGGACGGAAACAGCGCTCGCCCTTTAGGCAGGCGCGCTAGTTTCGCTTCCCCCGGTTTCGTTTCCTTCCGCAAGTTCTGCCCGTTTCGCCGCCTGCTGCTGTTCGCGCCACATGGCAGCATAGATGCCGTCCTGCGCGATCAAATCGCCATGGCGGCCACGCTCGGCGATCTCGCCTTCGTTGAGCACGATAATCTCATCCGCATCGATGACGGTCGACAGGCGATGAGCGATGACGAGCGTTGTGCGGTCCTTGGAGACAAGCTGCAGTGCTGTCTGAATCTCGCGCTCGGTTCGGGTATCGAGCGCCGAGGTTGCTTCATCGAACAGCAAAATACGCGGACCTTTAAGGATCGTCCGGGCAATCGCGACCCGCTGTTTTTCGCCGCCTGATAATTTCAGTCCACGTTCGCCGACGATCGTCTGATATCCGTCGGGGGACGCCATGACGAAATCATGAACCGCAGCCAATCTTGCGGCTTCTTCCACTTCAGCCGGCGTCGCGTCGGGCCGGCCATAGGCAATGTTGTAATAGATGGTGTCGTTAAACAGGACTGAGTCCTGCGGGACCACGCCAATTTCACGGCGCAGGCTCACCTGCTGAACGTCGCGGATATCCTGGCCGTCGATACGGATTGCGCCGCCATCCGCTTCATAGAACCTGAACAATAATCGGCCGACGGTAGATTTTCCCGCCCCGCTGGGGCCGACGATGGCGATCTTCTTTCCGGGCGCCACAATGAAACTCACATTCTTCAACACACCGCGCCGGGCATCGTATCCGAATGACACGTTGTCGAATTCGACAGCGCCGTCACCGGCCACAAGGGGCGCGGCATCCGGCTTGTCCCTGATCTCCTCGTTCGTATCGAGCAGAAAGAACATCGATTCCATATCGACCAGTGACTGCTTGATCTCACGGTAAACGAAACCGAGAAAATTCAGCGGGATATAGAGTTGGATCAGGAAGGTATTCACCATCACGAAATCACCGATGGTCATCTGGCCGTTGACGACGTCGCGGCCGGCCATCAGCACAATGATGGTGAGTCCAAGCCCGATGATGAAGGCCTGCCCGATATTGAGCAGTGACAGGCTCGTTTTACTGATGACGGAGGCACGCTCATAGCGCTGAAGGGCCTGGTCATATCGTCCGGCCTCGAATTCCTCATTGCCGAAATATTTGACCGTCTCGTAATTCAGGAGGCTGTCGATCGCCCTTGTATTCGCCCGTTGATCCGTCTCGTTCATCTCACGGCGCCATTTGAGGCGCCATTCGGTGATGATCATCGTGTAGGCGATGTAAATGACGATCGAAATCAGCGTCACCAGCGCATACCAGACGCTGAACAATCCCCACAGAATGCCGCATACCAGCGCGATTTCCAGCAGTGTCGGCAGGATATTGAACAGCATGAACCGGAGCAGAAAATCGATCGCCTTGGTCCCACGCTCGATTGCATGGGAAAGACCACCTGTCTGACGTTCCAGGTGATATCGCAATGCCAGGCGGTGGAGGTGCTGGAAGGTTTCCAGCGCAACGGTTCTGATTGCCCGCTGTGCGACCTTGGTGAATACCGCATCCCGCAGTTCCGCAAAGGCGATAGACGCCAGCCGCAACAAGCCGAAACCGACGATCAACGCTACCGGTAGAACAATCACCGCATCCTGTTTGCTCCCCAGAACATCGACGATCTGGCCGTAGATCACGGGGATATAAACAGTCGCAACCTTCGAGGCTGCAAGTAGAAGCAGGGCGGCTACAACCCGGACTTTTGCTTCTGGGCCACCACGTGACCAAAGGTAAGGCGCCAGAGATTTCAGCGCACTCCATTCAAAGCCGGATTCTGCTTTCCGGCCAGAGCGGGATCGATTTTCGTCAGTCATTGAAAGGGAATTTCACACACATGATGATAATGGAATGATATAGGTCATGCTGGCGTGACAAGCCAGCACACCTGATTTCCCATAAGAGGCCCGGTTCTTCTGGATGTTCGTTCTCTCAAAAGTTTTCTGGATCGCGCTTAATCCCGTAAATATATTCGTGTTTTTCCTCATTCTGGGCACTTTCCTCCTATTTACACGGTTTAGGCGTGCCGGCCGGCGCATCCTTCTCTGCGTGGTCAGCGTGTTCGTTTTCCTCGGTTTTGTGCCCATTGGCTTTTGGCTGATTGGGAACCTCGAAGACCGGTATCCGACAAATCCGCCGATACCCCAGGATATTGCTGGTATTGTGGCGCTCGGCGGCACAATCAATCAGTACATGACCGCGGCAAGGGGCCAGCCTGCATTGACCGAGGGCGGTGAAAGACTAACCGAGTTCGTTCACCTCGCTCTCCGGTTCCCCAAGGCGCGTCTTATCTTTACCGGCGGTTCGGGAGCCCTGATAAACACCGGTGTGAAAGAAGCAGACGCCGCCCGGCTGTTCTTCAATCAGATGGGCCTTTCGAACCGAAATATCATCTATGAGAACAGGGCCCGGAACACCTACGAAAACGCCCTGTTGAGTAAAGAACTTGTCGGGGATGATGCGAGAACACAGCGTTGGGTTTTGGTCACGTCGGCCGCGCATATGCCGCGATCAATGGGCGTATTTCGCCAGGCCGGCTGGAACATCATGGCCTATCCGGTGGATTATGTAACCGCCGGTAATCGCAAATTTGAAATTCGATTCCGACCGATTAAAGGGCTCTCTTCGCTGAACAACGCCATGCGCGAATGGATCGGACTTATCGTATATCACGGCCTCGGCAGGACACCTGTCATCGTTCCGAGCCCAGAGTCGCTCTCAGACAATTGAGTCGCGAGTCGCTTTTGCCTGTGGCACTACATTGACGCGCACGTTTTTGCCACTAGTTGAACGGATATGTATCGTCATATTGCTGCTTTCGTCGCCGCCCTGCTGATAACTTCACCGGTTATGGGGCAGGTTAAACCACCCCCAAAGGGTGACTTTGACACCTGGCTTCAGGGAATTCGGGAAGAAGCCCTTCAACGCGGCATCAAACCCGAAGTTGTTGCAGAAGCGCTCGCCGACGTGAAGCCGAACCGCCGTGTCATCAAGCGTGACCGAAGCCAGGCGGAGTTCAAGCTTACGCTTTCAACCTATCTGGGCCGGGTTGCCACGCCTCATAACATTCGGGTTGGCGCGCGAAAAGCACTAAAGCATAAAGCGCTACTCGACGCCGTCGCGAAGAAATACGGCGTCCAGTCGCGCTTCATCCTCGCCATCTGGGGTATCGAAACCCGCTATGGCGCGGTGAAAGCGGATGTCCCGTTGATCTCTTCGCTGGCGACACTCGCCTATGATGCGCGGCGCTCGCAGTTCTTTAAGCGCCAGCTTTTTGCGACACTTCAGATGGTCAATCGCGGCTATATCGATGTGAACAGCCTTTTCGGCTCATGGGCCGGTGCGATGGGCCAGCCGCAGTTCATGCCGTCCAGCTACCTCGCCTTCGCCCAGGACTTCGACGGCGATGGACGCCGCGATATATGGAAAAATGAAGGGGATGTTTTCGCGTCGATCGCGAATTACCTCGCCAAGCACCGATGGAACGATAACCAGACATGGGGCCGGAAAGTCGAGATACCGTCCGGGCTTGTGAAATCGTTCGGTAAGCCGACCCGTCGTGCGGCGCCTGGATGCCGGGCTAGAACCTATCCGCAGAAGACACTCGCGGAATGGCAGGAACTCGGCGTTCGTCGCCTGGGCGGCAGAGACCTGCCGGTACGCGATCTGAAAGCGGCACTTGTATTACCGGATGGGCCGGCCGGCAAAGATGCCTATCTGGTATACAGGAATTACTCGGCAATCATGGCCTATAACTGCGCCCATCTTTACGCGGTAACTGTCGGAACGCTCGCAGACCGGATACAGGGAGAACTCCGGAAATGAATTTCCCCAGAATCGGGCGTCTAGGCGCCATTGCCGGCTGCATGTTTCTTGTTTCTGCCTGCGCAGAAACCGAACTTCTCGTTCACAGTGCCAAAGAGCTTTCAGGTTCCGCCAACGGATCCAGTGTTGCCACCACAAAAGGCCGCTACAAAGTAGGGCGCCCTTATCAGATAAAAGGGACCTGGTATTACCCGGCCGAGAACTTCAAGTATGTCGAGACCGGCATTTCG
>Ga0182090_1364747_pt1 | contig 12452 bp, 8 predicted proteins | sample 041ome_24_FD_127767 | JGI IMG/M metagenome (GOLD analysis project Ga0182090, IMG submission 127767) | Metatranscriptome of coastal salt marsh microbial communities from the Groves Creek Marsh, Georgia, USA - 041408BS metaT (Metagenome... | ecosystem: Environmental > Aquatic > Marine > Intertidal... | reverse complement strand
CACGCTCGGAACGACCTCAACAGTGCCGTCGATCGACGCCTGCTCCAGGCTCTTCCCCATCCGCCGGTGACGCTCGATGTTTTCACTGACAACGATCGCATCGTCGACCACGATTCCCAGCGCCATCAGAAACGCAAACATCGAAAGCATGTTGAGCGTCTGGTCGGTGACGAACATCAACGCCCCGGTGGCGAGGATCGATATCGGGATCCCAAGCGCCACCCAAAAGGCGAGGCGGATATCAAAAAACAGAGCCAGGATCACAAACACGATCGCCAAGCCCTGCATGCCGCTTCGCATCAGCAGTTCGAGACGGTCACGCACGTCGACAGACTGATCCGCCCAGGTGGTCATCGCATACCCGTCGGGAAGCGTCGTTTCTTCGACATACCGCTGCACATCCGCCACCATCGCGAGCAGGTCTTCACTCGATGTTCGGTCGATGGCGACAACCATTCCGTCATTGCCATTGATGCGGTTCACGCTTGCCACGTCGGCAAACTCATCCCGCACAACACCGAGATCGCCAACCGTCAGCACAACGCCATTCGGCAGCGTGACTAGCGGCAGTTCCGCGATCTCCTGACCGACATACTTCTTGTTTTTTCCCCGCAGCAGGATCTCGCCAGAGTCGCTGCGAATGGTGCCGCCCGGGAGTTCCAGGTTTTCACGGCGGACAATCTCGGCCACCTTCCGCAATGAGAGTCCGTACTTGCGGAGCGTGTCTTCAGAGATCTCGATATCGATCTGGTAGTCCTTGGCCCCGATCAGGTTCGCTGACGACACGCTCGAGAGGCCAAGCAGGTCATCCCGCACCTTCTCCGACATCGTCCGCAAGGCTGCCTCAGACTCGGCCGTGATCGGCTTGCCCGAGGTATCGATCACCCCGACGCGAATCGCTGGCTGTCGCAGCGTCACCTGCTCAACCTTGGGGTCTTCCGCAAGCTCGGGGAAACTCGGGATTCGATCGACCGCAGAGCGAATCTCACTGACGATCTTCTGCACGTCGTCGACCGAAGGCTCGAGCTCAAACACCACAAAGCCCGAACTCTCCTGGGCAACGCTTGTGAGCTTCTTGATACCCGCCACGCTTCGGCAGGCTTCCTCCACCTTCTGGCAGATGCCCTCTTCCACTTCTTCGGGCGTGGCACCTGGATACGGCACCGTCACCAGAGCGATCTCAAGCTCAAACTCGGGAAAGACTTCACGCCGCATCGCATAGAAACAGAACGCACCAAGCAGCAGCACAGCTGCCACGAGCGTGTTCATGGCCGGCATGTTCTCAACGGTCCAGCGGATGACCTGTCGCATCGCTCAGCTCTCCTCTCGAGCGAGCCGGGGCGTTGCTGGGCGTGCGGCCTCAGCATCCGGCATGGTGGGCAACGGCTCTTCTGTCACTGCCATCCCGTCGTAGGGATTGGCTAACTGGCTGACGATCACCCGATCCCCTGGCAGCAGTCCGGCATCCTCAGCCGAATAGAGCACCGCATCATCGGTGGCATGCATCCGGGTGGGCCGCACGATCACCAGCTCTTCGTTTCGTAAGAGCCAGATATCGCCAGAGGGCCGAACAGCATCAATCGGCACCGCCAACATTTTGCGTGGCGCCTCAACGAGCACCTCCACCTGCACAAACATCCCCCTCAGCAGCGATGTAGGAGATCCCAAAGGCAGCTGCGGCAGTGGCTGGCCGTAGCGGTCAAGCGCGGTCACGGAGCCCGGATCTGGCACCAACACTCGGCACGGCAGCGTGCGGGTGCGGGCATCGAGCCCACCCCCTTCTTGTCTGGAAAGAACGCCCTCCCATTGAAACTGGCGGTCGCCAAGTTCAAACACGACCTTCGCGGGCACATCTGGCAAATCGTAGGCACCTCCACGTGACTGCAATGGCTGGGCGGTCGTCTGCGATGAGACCGACCCCCAGACCCGCGCGACCTCATCCATCCTGAGGTTCGTTCGCACCTCAGCGGCACTCGTGTCTTCGATCGTGACCAGCAACGTACCTTTGGCAACGTAGGAATCTTGCTCAACGGGGTCGCTGACAATCACGCCATCAAAGGGAGCGACGATCCGCGTGCGGGCGAGATCAATTCGCACCTTCTCCAGCTGCGTCTCTGCGAGCAGACGTCCCTCAGCGAGCCGGTTCTTTCGCTTCTCGAGCACACGCTGCTGCCCCTTCAGCTGGGTAAGCGTATTAATTGCCGTCAGCTCATCACGAAGGGCCCGATCATGTTCCGACTCAGTGATCACACGATTCGCTTTGAGCGTCTCAAGTCGTGTGACCTCTCGCTGGGAGAGCTCGACCTGCCGCTGGGCGAGACTGATCGACTCATCGTTCTGCAGCAGCTCCTCTTCAACTTCGTCGATGTAGAAGCCTGCCTGAGCAACCTCGCGGAGCAGCCGCTCGACCTCAAGTTCGTAGTCTCGCGGGTCAATCTCCAAGAGGAGCGTGCCAGCAGCGACAAACATGCCTGCCTCGCAGGCATCGGCCTTCAGCCGCACCCGGCCACTCACCTCGGCAGCCAACGACACCTCCTTCAGCGGCACCACCACACCATCGAGATCAAGCTCGATCTGGCTGGCCGCTTCAGTGATCACCGCCGTTTTCACCGGCAATGCATCACCAGCACCGGCATCGCTACGGGTCGGTGGTGGCTGTCTGCCCATCGCGATGAACACGGCGGCAGCCCCACCGAGAATGATCAACGGCGCCATCCAACTCAGGATGTTTCGAACCACGTTCATGCACGAGACTCCGGTGTCGTCAGGGGAATCGCAAGCCCCAAAGCGGCGAGGGCATAGTGAGTGATGTGATCAGCCAGGGGCACGGGCGTGTGCAGAGCATCACGCTCGTCAGCTGGGATGAGCATGCCGACGACATCGTCAGCAGCTCGATAGACGAACATCTGGCCGAAGATGCTCATCGCCACCCGCCTCAGCTGGGGCTGCTCAAGCTGACCGCTGGCCAGCTCATCAAGAATGGAAATCAGTCGGTTGAACTGCGGGCGGATGTAGTCATCAACGAGGTCACGGCAGGCCTCGGTGGGCTGCAACACCTCACGAAGCATCAGCCGGTTCTGCCACCGCGGGCGGCCAAAGCCGAGCATCCGCTCGAGCACATTTCCAATGAAACCACGAAGCCTGTCGCGAGCTGGCGTGCCCACAGGCCAGGGCGAGAGCGGCACCTGGGCGACCAGCTGCTGATGGGCCTGCCGGACGGTCTCGTGGTAGAGCCGTTGCTTGTCGCCAAAGTAGTAGTTGACCGAGGCGACGTTCACACCAGCCGCCAGACAGATATGGCGAACGGTGGTGGCCTCAAAGCCTCGCTCGGCAAACTCCTCTCCGGCCGCAGAGAGAATCCTCTCCCTGGGATCGTCGGAAGAACTGCTCGATGCAGCCTCGTTGGTGGCCTCGGCGGTCGACACGATCGGCGGGTTTTTCTCGAAAAACAGTAGAAACAGGCATTTCAAACAGGCGTTTCAATCACCTGTATACCACGAGAAGAACCGCACCCGGAAGCGAACTTTAACGGGTCCGCTGGTTTTTCTGAGCCCCATGCCGCAGTGACCATCAGCCTGCCGCCAGCACCGCCTCACCGCAGAGCCGCCCCGACTTGAGCGCCCCGTTGATCGACGAGGTGGTGAGATGATCTCCGCAGAGGAAGAGACCGTCTCCGAGGCTGCTGGCCGGCCGCCGGCCCCGTGCCTCCGGCGTTTCTTCCGGCAATGACCTAGGGACATCGATCGTGGTCAGATGCCGCCAGCTGAGCACCGCCTCGCCAAACCACTGCCTGGCCTGCTGCCGGACCGCCTCCTCAAGGGACTGCTCGCCGATCCAATCGGACCGCACCGACACCGTGATCAGCGACTGCCCAGACGGGGCATACCCCGCCGCTACATCCGAGGGCACGGTCAGGTTGTCGATCGGCCCAGCCACCGCGTGCCTGGCGGCATCCGCCACCACCAGCAGTCGTGGAGCTTGCAGAGGCGAACGGTCGGCCGCAAATGCGACCAGTTGCGTTCCCTTCCAGCGTCGCTCGGTTGCAGACGCAGGCACCCGATCTGGAAGGAGCCTGCCTGCTGCATCAAAATCGGTTGCCACCACGATCGCCCCAGCACGCAGTTCACGTCCATCGGCCAGCCGCACGAGCCCCGGCTCCACGACAGCCACTTCACAGCCAGTCTCCAAAGCGTCATCCGCCAGCCGGCCTGCGAGCTGCCGAGGGATGGCCGCCATGCCACCAGCCGGCAGACAACCAGAGCCAAGGGCGAACATCGCAAAGGTGAACTCAAACACGTCCGCCGATGTCGCCAGACCACGTTCCAGGAAGACGCCACCAAAAAAAGGCTCGAAGAACCGCCGCAGCACCCGCTCTGAGAATCCCTGCTCAAGAAGCATCTCGCGAGTGGATCGCACAGCCTTTCCAGCGGTCTCCCCCAACGTCCCTGCCTGCAGGCGAGCAAGCAGACGCGAACGCAGGCGGGCAATCTTGACTGCATCAATCAGCCCCACCGTGCCACCGAGCAGCCCACGCACAGCCTCAACCGGACATCGCCAGGGATCCGCGATCGTCAGCAGCCGACTGCCTTCCGCAATCAAGGCACCGGATTCAAAACGCCCCAGCTGCAGCGACTGTAGGGTGAGGAATCGCTGCCCTTCTGGATACGCGTCGAGATAGACCTGAAATCCGCGATCAACACGAAAGCCGTCAACCTCGTCCGTGGCCACACGCCCACCGATCCGGTCCGATGCCTCCAGAATCTTGACCCGTCGTCCCGCCGACTGCAGCGTCAGCCCGCAGGCCAGCCCTGCAAGTCCACCGCCCACCACAATGCAGTCGAGGCTCGATTCACCAGTCATAATCGCCCGCTCAGTTGGTCTACCGCTCACTCAGGCCGCCCGCTTCGCCCGCGGTCATTGCTGGGCAAGGCTCGGCACGCTTCTCACACTCAGCTGCGGATCAGCCAGCGGGCTGCAGCGGCCCCGCTCGTCACTGCCGCTTCCACCCGTTGCCCCACAAAGGCGTCGCCTGCAAGCACAATCACGGGATCACGATGCACCACAGCCAGCGGTGCCTCAAACATCGTCACCGGTCGAGCAAACTTCCAACGCTGCAACGACTGTTCGACAACGCCCGAGGCCCCACCGTCAATCCACCGCTCTGCAGCAGCGAGGAGCAACGCGGCGACCTCCGCAGGCTCGTCGTCGAAGTGCTCGCTGCTGAAGTGGGGTGAGGCGTGAATCGTGAGAGCGGGTAGTGGAGAGATGCCCTTCTGCTGATTGTCAGCGATCCAGGCAATCGGCCCGTTGTCGATCGCCAGGCCTCCTGGTGCCGGCACTCGTGAGGGCTTGTTGAGCACAGCCATCAGCGCGAAACAGGGTTCGTAGGTTACGGCCTCGAGCCGAGCTCGTTCGTCCGCCTCGAGCGGCACGCCTCCGGCATCGAGCAGGTCGAGCGTCTGCGGCACAGGAGGGGTAAGCACGGCGGCAGCTGCCTGCAGTGCTCCACCATCCTCAAACCGCAGCACCACCTTCCCCGCCTCAACCGCCACGGACGCCACCCGCGAGGCCCGGCGGACATCGAGCCCCTCGGCCAACCGTTTGGGGATCGCGGTCATGCTCGGCAAGCCGCACCACCGTGGATGACCGTCACCTGGCATCTCCATCGCTCCCGACGCAGCCAGCCGCGGGAAGCCTCGACTCCAGATCGTCGCCTGCTGATCGTCACTCGCCTCTGCGATGAGGCTGCCAAAGCCCCGACTCCGGACCGAAAAATACTGAGCGCCGTGATCAAAAACGGCCGTGCCGAGCCGACGAGTCGCCATCCGACCACCGAAGCCTCGCCCTTTGTCGATCACCACCACCTGACGGCCGGCTTCCGCAAGGGCTCGCGCCGCCGAGAGGCCGGCCATTCCTGCCCCCACCACAGCCACGTCGAACGATTCGCCTGCAGACTCCATCTCAACTCCTCTTCGGCACCAGCATGCCGAGCAGGTCCTTGGTACACGGCATCTTCACCGAGGCGAAGAGCTCCCCCGCAGCACAGCCCGCCAGCATGCCGGTGTGTTCTGCGATCGTTCGCACCCGGTCGAAGACGTGCGCTTTCGACTCCGGGAACTGTGAGGCATAACACCGGACCGCGTCCATCTTCTGTTCGAGCGTTTCGGTGATGTCAACCACCAACGGCCAGTAGCCAGGGGGCACGTCGGTGACACCAGTCGGCAAGAAATAGTTCGCCAGCGACGAAACCGTGTGCACCGGCAGGTGATCAAACACGTCGTCCCACTTCGTCAGCCGTGAGTAGAAGACAGCGGCTTCTGTAATCGCCACGGCCTCCGCATGATCTGGGGAAGCCAATGGAGTCTTCTCTCCAAGGCCGAGCACCAGCTGCGGACGAAACCTGCGAAACACCTTGGCGAGCGCGACCCGCACCTCGAAGCCGTCAAACAGTTTGCGGTTGGGAAAATCGAGCTGCACCCGCTCCGCCACACCGAGCAACTCCGCCGCAGCTGCCGCCTCCCGCATCCGCTCTTCTGGCCCACTCGAGCCAGGCGTGGGCTCACCGTCGGTGATGTCCACAATGCCGACGCGGTAGCCCGCTGCGGAAAGCGCTGCCAAGGTTCCACCACACCCGATTTCCACGTCGTCGGGATGGGCACCCACGGCGATCACATCGAGCGAAGCGTCTTCAGGCATAGCAGCGTTAGCGTCTCTTCGTGGCAGCAATCAGAAAGGTTGGGTTGAGCGATTCAAAGCGGATGCGGTCCATCTGCTCGACCCCGCGGGCGATCGTGACAAGCCAATACGCGGCGTCGTCAGAGTGAGACCGCAGCAGCGTATGCACAGCCCCGAGGTTTTCGATGCTGTTGACCGCCGACACCAGCCGGCCGCCCCCTTTGAGTTTGTCCCACGCCTGCTCAACAAGGCTGGCAACATCACGACCGCTGCCGCCAACGAAGACCGCGTCCGGAGCCGGCAGACCTTGCCACGCCTCGGGAGCTCGGCCGAGCACCGCTGTCAGATTGGTGACTGAAAATCGTTCCGCGTTCGTCTCGATCAATCGGTGGTCATCAGGATCCATCTCGATCGCATAGACCCGCCCGTCCCGAGCGATACGAGCTGCCTCTAACGACACCGACCCACTGCCCGCCCCGACGTCCCAGACAATGCTTGTGTCGCGAAGGCTGAGCTCGGCAAGCGCCATCGCCCGCACCTCCGCAGTTGTCAGCAGCCCCCGCTTCGGACGCGACTGCAGAAACGACTCATCGCGATTGCCGAAGAGCCGCTGGCCAATCTCACCAGGCTGATCCGTAACCTGGCTTTGCCGCACCAGGATCATCACGTTGAGCGGGCCGTAGGTCTCGCGGGCGATCTCGCTAAGTGTGCCTTGCGTCACCCGCTCATCAGGTGACCCCAGGTTTTCGCAGACATACGCATGAAACGAGCTGAGGCCTTCCTCCAGCAACGTCTTGGCCACCAGCGGAGGCGTCCAGTGATCGCTGGTGAAGAGCCCTACGGTGTCGACCTGACGGATCCGATCGACCACTCGCTCAATCGACTGACCAGTGAGGTTCGCCAGATACGCGTCTTCCCAACTCTCTTTCACCCGCGCGAACGCCAGCTGCATGCTGCTGACGTGAGGGATCACATCGAACCGATCTTTGCCGAGCTTGGAGCAGACAAACCGAGCCATTCCGTAGAACAGCGGGTCGCCAGAGGCAAGCACCACCGTCGGCCGGCTAGCGGAAGCTTCAACCTGATCCACGAGGTCGTCGAGATTCGCCGCCACCTGCAGCCGCGATGCGAGCGACTCCGGCAGTAGCCCACGACAGGTCTCCGGACCGAGCAAAACTTCGGCAGCTTCCACGAGCCGCCGAGCCTGTCCGGTCATTCCTTCCACACCGTCGTCACCAATTCCGACAATCGACACCCGCTCCGCAGCCACGTGCTCTCCCTTTGCGAATAGTCGTAGCCACTGCGGTGCCGTTCCCACCACCGACGGCGGTGACGGTTGGTGACGACGCCTCGAGTAAACCTTCGGACTTAGGCCTGGAATGAACTGCCGCAGCCACAGCTCTTCTTGGCGTTGGGGTTGTCGAAGGTGAAGCCTCGCTTATCGATGCCCTCGTGGAAGTCGAGTGTGGTGCCGTCGAGGAAAATGTCACTCTTCTTATCGACGACGACCTTCACGCCATGCTGCTCCTCAAGCGAGTCAGCCTTCTCATCCCAGGCGTTGTCAAAACCGAGCGAGTAGGAGAACCCACTGCAGCCGCCACCCTGCACGCCAATCCGCAGAACGGTCTCATCAGCGAGCTTCTGGTCGACGATGATTTTCTTAACTTCCGAGGCAGCCTTTTCCGTAAGCGTGATGGCCATGTTGTGGCAGCTCCAAACAAGGGGCGGTTTCTCAGTCCAGCAGCGTGACGAAACCTGTTCGCCGCGTCTCCCTGAAGTGTATCCCGCGGCCTGAAAGCGGCAAAGGCAGGCACTTAAGGCCGCAGCCTCGCCACCGCGTCGGCCAGCAGTACCACCGCCCGATCCACCTCATCGGCGGTGGTAAACCTGGAGATCCCAAACCGCAGGCTGGCCCGGGCCTCATCGTCGCTCAGCCCGATTGCCTGCAAAACATGGCTCGGTCGTGGCGTCGCCGACGAGCAGGCACTTCCGCTCGAAACCGCCAGTTCCCTTTCACCGAGGGTCGCGAGCAGTGTCTGTCCTTCCACACCGGCGATGCAGACATTCAGGTTGCCCGGCAGCCGTGTGCCTGGGCTGTCGCAGGCTGGGCCGTTGAGCCGAGCCTCTGGAATCCGCTCGGCAATCTGCCTCCAGAGACGGTCCCGCAGGTGGCGGATCTCTGTCGCCTCCTGCTCAAGCTGCGAGCTGGCCAGTTCGGCTGCAGCTCCCAGGCCGACGATGCCTGGCACGTTCAGAGTGCCACTCCGCAGGCCACGTTCCTGCCCTCCACCGAAGACCCGTGGCGAGAGCCGCGTCACTCGCTCGCGACGACGGACAAACAGAGCTCCCACACCCTGTGGGCCATGAAACTTGTGGGCAGAGAGACTCAGGAGATCGGCGCCGAGCTGATCGACATCGATCGGCACCTTGCCGACTGCCTGGGCTGCATCGAGGTGCAGCACCGCGCCGACCGCATGCGCGACCGCTGCAACCTCAGCCGCCGGCTGGATCGTGCCGATCTCGTTGTTGGCCAGCAGCAAGCTGACGAGAAACGTCTCCTCAGAGCAGGCCTGCTGCAGCGTGTCGACACACACGAGCCCTGGCACTGCACTCTTCTGCCCAGCCACTCCGAGGATCTCCACGTGAGAGCCTCGCGAAGCCAGGTGCTCCAGTGGATCGAGCACGGCATGATGCTCAGTCTGCCAGCTGATGAGTTTTCCTATTTCACGGCCGGGACGAGCCGCGGCACCGAGAATGGCAAGATTCGCACTCTCGGTGGCGCCGCTGGTGAAGATCACTTCCCGAGCCGTCGCTCCAATCGCCTGGGCCACCTGCTCGCGAGCCTGTTCCACCGCCTCACGAGCCGCACGGCCAAAGGCGTGCGTCAGGCTTCCGGCATTGCCGTACTGGTCTTTGAGCCATGGCAGCATCGCCTCGAACACGCGAGGGTCGAGCCGAGTTGTCGCGTGGTTGTCGAGGTAGATCAGCATGGCTCAGGAGCGGCTTAGGACACCGAGAGCAACTCCACATCAAACACGAGCGTATCCCCTGGCTGGATGACGCTTCCGGGCGGATTGTCGCCGTAGGCCAGGTTTGCCGGAATGTACAGTGTGCGACGACTGCCCTCCCTCATACCAGCCAGCCCTTCATCCCAGCCAGCAATCACCTGGCCCGCTCCAAGCGTGAACTGGAACGGAGCGCCGCGGGGCCGCGAGCTGTCGAAAACGTCGCCATTCTGTCGGCTGCCCACATAGTGAACCTCAAGGGTCTTACCAGGTGTGGCTTCGGCACCCGTCCCGACAACAAGATCGCGATACTGCAGCCCTGAGGCGGTGGTCACCAGCGGCACGATGTTTGGCCCAAACGACACCTCGCCAGGCTCGTGCGACAACGCGGCACGAGCAAGCGTGCCACGCAGCGTGGTCACTGTCTCAGTCAGCTGACCCGACGGATCAAAGACCCGCGTGCCTGTCGAACTCTCCGATCCCTGCAGGGAGTAGATCTGATCAATCCGTCCATCGCCGGTGAGATCAACACCGGTGGAGAACACCGGAGCGGCGCCGCTGCCGAGATCCGCAAAGGCGGCAAACCGTTGGAGTGCTGCGGAGCTTGAGAGATCTGTGCGGCCGGAGTAGATCGCCGTCACAGAGCCTGAGCCCACGCCACCGGAGATAAACAGGTCATCAACTGAGTCGCTGTCGTAACGGCCAGACGACACCGTCGCCCCACCAGTTGTGTCCAGCGGCTCACCGGTGATCTCACGAATCAGCGTCGGCGTGGCCGACACATCAAACAGCTTGGCAGGCTGAACACTGCCCGGCCCGCTGGTGACGGCGATTTCGTGACGGCCATCAGCCGTTTGAGCGTCGACCGCGAGGCCGTTGGCAAAAGTCCCGACATCAGCACCGGCGACGTTCACACCGTTGATGTGCCGAGGACCATACGGATCAAAACTTCGGAACGGCTCAGACTCCCAGCCTGTGCCGGTGGCCAATCCGCGGAAGACCTGCACCCGCCCACTTCCTCGCGACTGTCCGGTGATCAGTTCATCAATGCCGTCTCCATCCACGTCATCGGTGGCAATACTGACACCTGCCTGGAAGCGGCTGCCATACGGCTGAAAACGCAGCTGCGTCAGTTCATTGCCGGCGAGATCAAACACGCGGACTTCGCCAACCCGCCCCATCCCTGCCGCGGCCACCACCTCAGGAATCTGATCACCATCAACGTCCGCGAGTGCCGTACGGACACCACCACGGAAACCAGGCTCAAACGCCATAAACTGCGACACGATCCCACCCGTCGCTGGGTCGAGAATCGTGACCATCGGCTCGCTCTCGCAGTCGATGTTCGTGCCGACCGCGAGCAGCGGCCGGGAACCAGTGTCACTGGCAGCATTGTTGGTCAGGTTCGGCTCGGTGTTGCTGGCGGATGCCGTAACCGTGGCTGAAGTCGTTAACGGACCGACTGAGTCGTCAGCCACCAGGCCACGGAGTGTGTAGATAGCGGATCCGCCCGGCAGCAGCGTCACGAACGTATCAATACCAGCAGTTCCATTGCTCGCTCCGCTGTTCGCGCCGAGAGAGCCTGGCGAAAGCGTGGCAGTCCATGCCGCTGACGGCAGCCCAGCGGGCAGGGTGACGAGCACCTCCGCGTTGACCGCAGAGCCCGGGCCAGTGTTGGTCACGATCACCGTGTAGACCGCGTCGCTACCGGCGAGATAGTTCTCACGGCCATCGTTGATCGAGATCGCGAGATCGACCTCATCCTCAACCGCAGTGGTTTCACTGGCGGAGTTGTTTGAGGTGTCGGGATCGCTAAATCCAACAGGCGGACCAATCGACGCGGTGTTGACCACAGTGTCACTTGCAGTCGCTGCCACCACACCGGTGAGCGTAAAGGTCGCCGTGCCGCCTGCTCGCAGTGTGACCGGCTCATCAACCAGTGGTCCGCTGCCGCTCAATGCTCCGGTGGAGCCGTCTGAGTAACTGGCAACCCAGGTGAACGATTCCAGATCTGCCGTCAGCTCATCGGTCAGTGTTGCGCCGACCGCGTCGCTTGGACCGGTGTTGGCAACCGTGATCGTGTAGGAAATGCTGTCGCCGCCAACCACCAGTTGTTGCTCGCTTGTCTTGGTGATTGAGAGATCACCCGTGGGCGTGAGCAGCGTCGTGTCAGTGGCTGAGTTGTTGCTTGGATCGCTGTCGGCAACCCCAGAGCCAACGGAGACGGTCACCGTGTTGCTCAGCGTGCCGGTTGCGGCAGGCGAGATGGTGCCGTTGAGCGTGAAGGTTGCAGTGCCACCGGCGAGCAGATCGATCTCCTCAACGATGCCCACAAGGTTGACCGCCGCACTCGTCGGTCCGCTCGAACCGGCCGAGTAGGTGGCTGTCCAGCTGACGTCCGTCAGCGTATCGGGCACAAGATCCTCAATCGACGCACCACGCACATCCCGTGTCCCCAGATTACTCACCACAATCGTGTAGGTGATCGCCGTGCCAGGGATCGCCGTGTCCTGATGATCCGTCTTCGTGACCACGAGATCGGGAGCGGCCGCAACGGCATCCGTCTCGCTATCGGTGTTGTCAGCTGGATTGGGATCCGCACCGTTCGTGCCGTCATCCGCCACGCTCGCGATGTTTTCGATCGTGACGTGGCCAACCGCGAACGTCGCATCCGCTACCAGCACGAGGTTCACCGAACTACTGCCGCCAGCGGCAAGGTTGCCCACGGTGTAGCTCAGCGTGCTGCCGTTCAGCGTCCAGCCGGCATTCGAT
>Ga0182090_1511810_pt1 | contig 12482 bp, 9 predicted proteins | sample 041ome_24_FD_127767 | JGI IMG/M metagenome (GOLD analysis project Ga0182090, IMG submission 127767) | Metatranscriptome of coastal salt marsh microbial communities from the Groves Creek Marsh, Georgia, USA - 041408BS metaT (Metagenome... | ecosystem: Environmental > Aquatic > Marine > Intertidal... | reverse complement strand
TGCGCCCGGTCTTTCTCCTGCCCTTATCACGCATGGACCTATGATTTGGATGGAAGCCTGAAAGGCGTGCCGGGCGCGGAGGGCTTCCCGGACTTGGATCTGACGGCTAACGGCTTGGTCGAGGTGGCTACCTGGGAGTGTGGCGGATTGGTTTATGTGATGCAGGAGGCTCAACCGGGATCCCCACTGCCCATAACCGTCTACGATTTCTTTACCCCCGACCAGGTCCTCTTCCATCAAAGCAAAACCGAGGATTCTGCAAACTGGAAACTCCTCACCGAAACCCTTCTTGAGGGCTATCACATTAAATCCCTGCACCGGGAAAGCTTTTTTCCCTATGGCTTTGATAACACCAATATTGTCGAAAACTTTGGTGAAAACTCGCGGGTTATCTACCCCTTTAAACGAATGGAAAAGCTGCGTTCGGTGGCAAGAGAACAGCGGGACATCAGCGGGATGGCCACGCTGGTGTACCTACTGTTTCCTAATGTCAGTATCGCCGTGCTCTCAAAGCACACCAGCGTGACAATCATCGAGCCGATCAGCCCAACCGAAACCCACATGGTGTCCTACCACATTAAACACCGGGATACGGAAGAGACCACCATTACTGTGGAAGACGCCAGGCGAGATTTGGACTTTGTGAATCAATCGGGACAAGCGGAAGACCGAGAGGCCGCCCGGGCAATTCAGGAGACGGTCACCACGCGAGCCAACTCACACCTGACCTTTGGTTACTACGAAAAAGCCATCGTTTCCTTTCACCAGCAGCTACACCATCTATTGGGCGAGCAGGAATGAGCCTCTGCGATTCCATTGCCTCCAGAGTCTGGTGGTGCCCTTGTGTGAGCGAGTGTGGAAACGGGTTTATCAAAAGTGCCCGCCGCAAACTACCCGTCAGCTTTTTAGCGCTGACGATTTTCACCACTGCCTGTTCAAAAAATCCTGACCTCAGTAACAATAGCTGTCAGCCCGCGGACACTTTTTTAGAAAACGCGACCATTTACACCGCCGACGAGGGACGATGGACCGCAGAGGTCTTAGCGATTCAAGACGGCCGTTTTGTCTTTGTTGGCTCTGCCAAGGAGGGCGCCCCCTGGCGCTGTGGCGCAGAAAAAATTCTCGATGTAGACGGGGGATTCGTTTTCCCAGGCTTTACCGACAGTCACCAGCATCTTGAAGGTATAGGACGGCGCACCCGAACCCTGAGTCTTTTTAACAGCAAGAGTCTCGCGGAGACCGTGTCCAAAATAGAAGACTGGGCCGACGGTACTCCAGACGGCGACTGGGTATTGGGGCGAGGCTGGATTGAGCGTGAATGGGAAGGTGAGCGGCGATTCCTGACCCGTGAGGATGTCGACCCCTTCACGCGCAATAAGCCGCTGTACCTGCCAAGGGCAGATGGTGTTTCTGCGCTGGTTAACAGCAAGGCACTGGCGCTGGCCGGTGTAAACCGAGGGACGCCCGATCCTGAGGGGGGACAGTTTCAGCGTGACGAAAACGGAGAGCTCACCGGCTATATCCTCGGCACTGCAATGGATGCTGTTCGCGCCATCCTGCCTTCAGAGACCGATGAGTATCTTCAAGAGAATCTACTGCGAGGCATGCAAGTCAACGTGTCGCGAGGCTGGACCCAAACCCATGACGCCGGCATGTCATGGCGACAGGTATCGCTCCTGAGAGATCTGCATCGACAAAATAAAATGCTCCATCGGATATATATCGCGGTACCCGTTGAGGAGGCCTCCCTACTATTCAAGCACGGGCAGGAAGAATCCGAAGATGGTTTCTTTGACTTGGCAGCCATCAAGGTCTTTATAGATGGCACCTTGGGCTCCCGCGGCGCTGCTCTTATCGAGCCCTATGCAGACGCCGACACCCGAGGGTTTATGGACCGAACGACCCGGGAAGAGTTGATGCCCGTGTTGGAACAGGCACTGAACGATGGGGTTCAGATCATGACACACGTCATTGGAGACCGCGCTGTTCACAAGGTTCTCGACTGGTATGCCGATGCGATCGCTGCCACTCCTGAGAGCCGTTGGGCTAAAACCGATTTACGATGGCGATTGGAACACGCCCAGATCATTCAGCCCGAAGATCAAGTGCGCATGGCTGAAATGGGCGTTATTCCCTCTATGCAACCCAGCCACGCCATTGGAGATCTTAATTTCGCACCAGATCGACTCGGACCCGAGCGGCTGCAGTACGCCTATCCATGGAGATCTCTGGTGGATCTAGGATTACCCATTCTCGCGGGATCCGATGCTCCCGTCGAAGTCGGAGATCCAAGGATCGAATTTTACGCAGCCATTACCCGATCGCGACTGAATGGCAGCCGCGACGAAGGCTGGCATCCTGAGTTTGCCGCGTCTCGGGCAGAGGCGCTGAAAATGTTTACGCTGTGGCCTGCCTATGGCGCTTTTCAGGAATCGGAGCGCGGATCGATCACCGTGGGTAAGCGTGCCGACCTTAGTATCTTTGATACGGATTTTATGACTGCAAACCCTCAGGCGATCCTGAAGGCCGAAACACGCCTGACCATCGTGAGCGGCAACATCGCCTATGACGGACGCAAACAGAACTGAACACCCTCCGGCAGTGGCTGTGCTTCTCGTCCCTAGACTCTGTTCCGAGGCCCTGCCCCCAGAATCCTATTGCTGCTGATCAACCCACGCGGTGACTTGATCTTTCAGCAACGCCAAGGGCATAGCACCGTTCATAAGCAACAACTCGTGGAACTGCCGGATATCAAAGCTCTCCCCAAGGGCCTCCTCAGCAGTCTCACGCAGCTCAAGGATCGCGAGCTGGCCGGTCTTATAACCCGTCGCCTGTCCGGGCCAGACCGAATAACGCTCGATCTCTCGGGTGACCTCATCTTCCGTCATGCCCGTCTTAGCGAGCATGTACTCGATTGCCTCTTCCCGACTCCAGCGCTTGGCATGAATACCGGTATCTACCACAAGGCGAACCGCACGGAACATCTCCGCCTGTAATCTGCCAAGATCACCAAGAGGATCGTCGTCGTAGAGACCCATATCAGTTTTCGCGATGCGCTCGGAGTAGAGTGCCCAACCTTCGGTAAAGGCATTAAACGGGGACAGCTTGCGCAGCAACGGCACGTCTTCGATTAGCTGCGACGCTGACAATTGAAAGTGGTGGCCGGGCGAACCCTCATGAATCATCAGCGTGGGCAGTGTCCAGCGCGGATTATCGGCGGTACTTTTCTGATTAATGTAGAAACGGCCCGGACGAGAACCATCAAGAGCAGGTGAGCTGTAGTAGCCCCCTGCGGATGAATCCTGGGCGTGCACTGGCACCCGTACGATCTCGAGCGGTTGTGGCGGTATGGTGATAAAGAAGTCAGCGACCCGCGCCATGACTTTTTCGTCGAAAGATTCGAGATAGGCAATCATCTCTTCACGCCCTTCATCGGTATTCGCAAACTGTTGAGTGGAATCTTCCATCACCACGCGAACGCGAGTGGCGATATCCCCATCGGGTATTTGTTGAGCATCTAAAATGGCATGCATCTCACCCTCGATTCGCACTACCTCGGAAAGACCAATCTCATGCACCTGCTCAGGGGTGTAATCAGTCGTCGTGCTGGATCGAAGACGGTGGCGGTAGATCGCGTCTCCATTGGGAATGCGCCAAATTCCGGCGTCGTGATTGGTTTGGGTGGCGAGCTCCTCAAAGAGCGCAATCATGCCCGTATAGCCGGGGATCACCTGACCTTCCACGCGCGCCCGAGCATCAGCGACCAACAGGGCTTGCTCCTCCACATCTATCTCACCCACTGCTGACAACCGACTGGCGAAATCTGTCACCAGTACGTTGTCTGCGGCCCCCTCGGCAATAAATTGGCGCATTCCAGCCAGGGATTTCTCGATTACAAAATCTGGGGGGATCACGCCATGCTCCCGATCGTCGACAACCCGGTCTTTAACCTCCCGAAGTACCCGACCGAATTCGGTCAAGCGCGACAAATAGCGATCCGCACTGCGCCGATCAACAATGGCATGGGCATCGGTCAAAAATTCGGGGAGGCTTACGGTGATGCCGGAAATTTGATTGACCCGGTAACCGCTGTATTCCATTTCGGCGTCCATTAGCCAATCGTCAAATAGCCAAGCCGCAATTTTCCAACTCAAGAGGTCTTGCCCATCGAGGCCCTCGGGGCCGTAACGATCGAGTCCGGCGCGTGCCCTTCTGAGTTTTTCCAGCGACCGCTCATCGCCCTCTTTGGTGTAGTCCGCTAACCTGCCACTGTGAAAATCGAGCAGAGTGTTGTCAATCAGCCCCAACCGGGTCAGCAATTCGGGTGAGTCGGTGGCGATCTGAATCGACACCTTATTGATATAGTTGTTCACCCCTACCGGGGTGATCCAGAACCAAAAAGAGGCCGCAATCACAGCCGCTGTGGCTACAGCTACAACACCGAGTAATCCTTTTTTTATGCCACTCACCGTCTTTACGATCTCCATCTATTAGGTGTTCACACACCGATAAACCACAGGCGGCGCCATAGGGCTTAGCGCGTTTCTAGCGGCGTCACTATCACCGCAACGCCACCAGCACCTCGCCAAAGCCGCCTCACCAAAGCCGCCTGCAAACGAGGTAACTAGGGCATTGAAAGGGCCGGCAGGGTAGCAACTTCCCGCAAGCGAAGACAATCCTCCCCAAGCCGGTTAGGTCACTGCAGTAACAGATGATTTACAGCGGACGATCAGCCGTTCTCAAGTGGTTCAGTAAACCTCTGGATGCCTCGGTAATTAAATCGAGCGCCTGCTCAAAACCCTCATCTCCCCCGTAATAGGGATCCGGCACATCCCGCGGTGCATCCGAACCTGCGAATGCCAAAAAGCGGTGCAGCTCGGCCGAAGCGTCCACTGGCCTGAGTATTTCGAGGTCCTCAACGTTGCTGTCATCCATGGCTATGACAAAATCAAAATCGTAAAAATCTGCCGCGGTGGCCTGACGTGCCCGCAAGCCCGAAATGTCAACGCCGCGACCTTTTGCCGTCATTACTGCACGGGCATCAGGCGGCTTTCCAGCATGCCAATTAGCGGTGCCAGCCGAGTCGATGCGGATTTGATCAGCAACACCTTGCTCCTGACAAACCCTTCGAAAAACGCCCTCCGCCGTGGGTGAGCGACAAATATTCCCGAGGCAAACAAACAGTACAGAAACCATAGCAATTCATCGTTTATCGACAACAGAAGAGGTGGTGACATTCTTCGCGAGAGCGGAATAATCTCACGTCGGGAGCTCGCGACCTACTGACAGTTTTTGGTTAAGCTGGGCAACCCCACCGTCAGGATACACGTCATGCGCCGAGTGATCGCCCCCATTGTGCTTGTTTTTCTAGCTGGAATCGCCACAGCAAGCCTCGCCAAAGCCAGCACACCAAGTGATGATGCTCTTGAAGCAGACAGCGCTATTAGCGCAGATAGGCTGGAGCACATTGTTCGAACTCTCGCTTCTGATGCCTTTGAAGGCAGGGCACCGGGCACCGCTGGCGAAGACAAAACCGTGGCTTTTCTCATTGAGCAGATGAAAGCCATTGGCTTGGAACCCGGTGGGGGGGCTGGTCTCTGGACACAAGCGGTCCCCATGATGCGAACTGTTGTGCAATCGCCGATGACCATGTCCTTTTCAGGACCCGAGGGCTCCTTGTCCCTCGAGCAGGGAGTCACGGCATCGATCGATACCGCGACAGGTTTAGATCAGGTGCTCGTGAAAAAGGCTCCCGTCGTGTTTGTGGGCTTCGGTGCGCATGCGCCAGAGAAGGACTGGGACGACTACGGTGATATCGATCTTACTGGGAAAGTCGCGCTGTTCTTGGTGAATGATCCGGATTTTGCGGCAGCTCCTGACGAACCCGTGGCGGGAAGATTCGGCAATAGGCGCATGACCTATTACGGCCGCTGGGCCTACAAATACGAAGAGGCCGCCCGACGCGGCGCCGTTGGCGCACTAGTGATTCACGAAACCCAAGCGGCGGGCTATGGCTGGAGCGTCGCAGCTGCCGGCGCCGGCGAGAATGTGTCCCTCGCCAACAAAAATCCTGCACTTCCCCCCGTCTCCTTTCAAGGCTGGCTCCATAACGATGCGGCAACGACCTTGCTCGCCCAGGCAGGCCGCAACCTTGATGACCTGCGAATTGCCGCAAGAAGCGACAACTTTTCAGCCTTCGAGCTTGAGGGAATCACGCTGTCCACCGACCTTTCTGTCGACGTTTCCCGTTTTAACAGCCGCAACGTGCTCGGCCGGCTCCCCGGGAAGGTCAGACCCGACGAAACCATCATGGTGTCGGCGCACTGGGATGCCTATGGTGTTGGCGCTCCCGACCAAGACGGACGAACGGTGCGCGCTGGGGCCAATGACGATGCCCTGGGTAGCGCCGGCGTACTTGAAATTGCTCGAGTGCTGAAAGCCGCCGGAGGCCTTGAGCGAACCGTTGTCTTTGCTTTTTGGACGGCTGAAGAAGCCGGTCTGGTGGGCTCAATGGCCTACGCAGCCGATCCGGTATTTCCGCTGGAAACGACCGTCGCTAATTTTACCCTAGACATTTTACAGACTGCGGGGGCCGCCAACGATGTCATCCTAGTAGGCAAAGGCCAAAGCGAACTAGAGGACGACCTCGCTCGACTTGCCAGCACCCAAGGGCGATATGTAACTGAAGAAAATCTTCCGGAGAATGGCTTGTTCTATCGGGCTGATCATTTTTCGATGGCGCGGGCCGGTGTGCCCGTGCTCCTGATCATGGGAATTGCCGGTGGCGCCGACCTTGTTGAAGGCGGTCGCGAAGCAGGCGATCAGTGGATCGCTGATTATGTCGGCAACTGTTACCACAAACCTTGTGATTCCTGGTCGCCCGATTGGGATCTAACTGGCGCGATACAAGATATCGAATTGTTTCGGACCATGATTACCGAGCTTGGAAATTCACCTCGCTGGCCCCAATGGAAACCGGGCTCAGAGTTCAAAGCAATCAGGGATAGCTCAACAACCCTGCGCCAATAATCCCATGCTAAGGGCGCGCGCCCTCGAACAACGTACCCTCCAGAAGCCGGTGGAAATATTCCGGATTCTCCATGTGAGGCAGGTGACCTGACTCAGGCACCGTATACTCGCTACGCCTCGGGAGGAGCCGATCCAGCTTTTCAGCAAAATCTTGGTAGACCACCACCGTGTCACTGTCACCCCAGATCGTTGTCACTGGAATGGTCGATTCCTGCAGGTCCGCGTGAATGCGATCAAGCTCGGTGGAATCATGATTTTTACGGGTCGATATAAGCGCTCTCGCAAACCCTTTGTGAATCAGAAGGTCTGCGTATCTATTAGCCCAGTCGGGAAACCGGTCTGGATATTTAAAATCCGCCAGCTGTCCCTCCGGTAACTGTGGGTATGTTGCAATCAGTGCATCAATCTCCGCCTGGGTGACCCTCGTATCGGGTGAGCGCACGACATCCCGAAAACCGGACGATGCGACGTAGATCAGACCCTCAACCCTATCGGGTTCGAGGCCCGCAAGCTGACTGATGACCCGGCCACCATTGGACAGCCCGATGAACGTCCCTCGTTCTAGAGCAAAATAATCCATGAGTTCGAGCACCTGAGTAGCAAACAGCGTGTCGGTATAGTCGACATCAGGATTGTCTGAGAATCCACGTCCATAGAGATCCAGCGTCAAAACACAGCGCTGCTTCCGTGTCAGAAAGTCAAAGGTGGGATCCCAGATATAAGAGGGCACAGAGAATCCATGGACCAAGACGATAGGGTTTTTACAGTCCGACATATTGGATGTTCTGTAGTAGGTATGCCCTGCGGAGAGTTCGACAAAGCCGACCCCTTCTGCCAACCTTAGGCTGTTTCTAAAGTCGGCGTCTTTAGCGATGGATTCGTAGTCGTGCGCGCTGAGAGGAAATGCCAAAAGTGCGGTGAACAATATTGACAATATGCGCGAAGCAAAAAGAAACGGCTGCGTTTTCATTAAAGACTCTCTGTCACAAACGGCTCACACCGTGATAATAAGAAGGCTCCTTATCTCGGTGCAAATAAAATCAACAACATCACAGAAAATGTAACCATGGCAGAAGTAACACCACGAATCATCATTATCGGCGCCGGCATGGCGGGTATTCTCGCCGGCATAAAGCTGAAATCAGCGGGTATTAAAGATTTTACACTCTACGAAAAAGCGAGTCAGATCGGCGGCACTTGGCGTGAAAACACCTACCCAGGTCTCACCTGCGATGTACCCTCTCACCACTACACCTATACTTTCGAACGAAACCCTACCTGGACCCGTCACCTGCCACCCGGTCCTGAAGTACAAGCCTACTTTGTCAGAGTCTTCGAAAAATATGGGCTTGCTGCTTACACTCAATTTGAGGAAGAGCTAATAGCAGCATCTTATGAGGGCGGCCAATGGAATCTACAGTTTGCCTCTGGCCACACCGACACTGCGTCAATCGTCATCATGGCAACCGGGGTATTGCACCACCCTAAGATGCCAGAGATCGCCGGCATCGACCGGTTTGATGGCGATATTTTTCATACGGCTCGATGGGATCATTCGGTGCAACTCGAGGGGCGTCGCGTTGGTGTCGTTGGCAACGGATCTACCGGCGTGCAGATTGTTTCGGCCCTGGCCGGGATCGCGAGCAAGCTGTGCCACTTTCAGCGGACGGCGCAATGGATAATGCCGGTGGAGAACGGCTATTTTTCCGAAGAGCAGCAACGCGCATTTGAAGACCCTGAAGTACTTCGGGAAGCCATGAATATGCCCGAGTATCTTGCCTCCGTAGAAGCCTACACCCAGGCACTCACTGATGAGAACTCCGAGGGCGCCAAGGCGCTGGGGGACGCCTGTCGGCTCAACTTAGAGCAAAGCATTGTGAACCCTGCGCTCAGGGAGCAATTAACGCCCGATCATCAGCCCCTGTGCAAGCGACTTATCTTTTCGCCAGACTACTATCGCGCAATTCAAGACCCCGACGCTTCACTGGTCACTGCGCCCATCGAGGCGATAGAACCGGAAGGCATCCGCACGGCAGATGGCCACCTTCATGAGCTGGACGTCATTGCGCTCGCGACAGGGTTTGATGCCAGGGCCTTCATGCGTCCCATGCGAATCTGTGGGCGCAACGGCGTTAGCCTTGAGGATCTTTGGAGCGACTACCCCAAGGCCTACCTGGCCATTTCAATGCCCGACATGCCCAACCTGTTTATGCTGAACGGCCCCAACGGCCCGGTCGGAAATTTTTCCTTGATCGATATCGCCGAGCACCAATGGGACTACATTTGGCAGCTAGTGGAACCGGTATTAACGGGTCAGGCAAAAGAAGTGAGCTGCTCCTATGACGCCCTGGCGGCCTACGAGGAAACCCGAAGCGATGCCGCAAAACAGACCGTGTGGTTCAGAGGCGGATGCCAAAGTTGGTATTTGGATAGCCGAGGCGTGCCCGCAAGCTGGCCCTGGACCTACGGCGATTTTGTGACCGCGATGGAATCGCCCGACTTATCTGACTTCGACCTCGTCAGTTAACCAGCGTCTGAACGCTAACAAACTCTTCCTACTGATGATGAATTGGAGTAAACGACTCCTAGCGAGCAAGGAAAACAAGATCCTGTTAGGGATTTAACTCCTTCACCATCTCGTCGCGCATCACAAATTTCTGAATTTTACCCGTAACGGTCATGGGGTACTCAGTCACAAAGCGCACGTATCGAGGAATCTTGAAGTGCGTGATCTGATCTTTACAAAAGGCCTTGAGATCCTCCTCCGTCATCGTTTGTCCCTCGTTAAGCTGAACCCAGGCGCACACCTCCTCGCCCATCTTTTCATCGGGGATGCCGAAGACTTGCACCTCTGAGATAGCGGGATGCTGATACAGAAATTCTTCAATCTCGCGCGGATAAATATTCTCGCCGCCGCGGATAATCATGTCTTTGATGCGACCAACAATGCGAACGTAGCCCTCGCCATCCATGGTGGCGAGATCCCCCGAATGCAGCCAGCCCGCTTCATCGATGGTTTCGGCGGTGCGCTCAGGGTCGTTCCAATATTCACGCATCACTGAATACCCGCGCGTGCAAATCTCTCCTTTTTCACCAATCGCGACTACTCGATTCGATTCATCAACGATCTTGATTTCCACCCAGGGCATGGCTCGCCCAACGGTCTCGGTCCTGCGTTCAAGCGAATCATCAGGAAGCGTCATGTTGTTAATGGGACTGAGTTCCGTCTGGCCATAACCAATCAAGATGTCTTCCATATGCATCTGAGAGATTACGCGCTTCATGATCTCGACCGGGCACGGCGCGCCCGCCATGATGCCGGTGCGAAGAGACGATAGATCAAATTCAGCAAACTGCGGGTGATCGAGCTCGGTAATAAACATGGTAGGCACACCGTGCAACGCCGTACATTTTTCAGCCTCAACAGCCCGCAGTGTTTCAAGGGGGTCAAAGGCCTCCCCGGGAAAGACCATCGCGGAGCCATGGGATACGCACGCCAACACCGAGAGCACCATGCCGAAACAATGATAAAGCGGCACCGGGATGCACAGCCTATCGGTTTCGGTGAGCTTCATGGCTTCGCCCGTTAAGTATCCATTATTCAAGATGTTGCAGTGAGTGAGGGTGGCGCCCTTCGGATTGCCCGTGGTACCACTCGTAAACTGGATGTTGATCGCGTCATCCGGCTTTAAAAGTTCCTGTAGCTCTTCAAGTCGGTCGGCTTCAACCCCGCCACCAAGCAGGCACACATCTTCGAAATTGAGCATGCCTTCGGTCTTCACGGTGCCCATACGAATGACCGTTCTGAGGTGTGGCAGCTTCTCGGCCTGCAGCTTACCCGGCTCTGAGGCCGCAAGCTCGGGCGCCAAGGTATTCAACATGCCTAGGTAGTCACTGGTCTTGAACGACTCCGCGGCGATCACCACCTTGCACTCCACTTTGTTGAGGGCAAATTCAAGCTCGTAGAGCCGATACGCTGGATTTATGCAGACCATGATCGCGCCGATCTTCGCTGTCGCCAGCTGCACCATGACCCACTCGTGACTGTTAGGCCCCCAGATGCCGACGCGATCACCTGGGGCTATCCCAAGTGCGAGTAACCCTGTTGCAAGTTCGTTGACCTTTTTCTGAAGTTCGCGGTATGTCCAGCGCACGTCCTGATGACGAACGATCAATGCATCCTGATCGGGGTGCTGCTCGCAAATACGATCAAAATAAACCCCGATCGTCTCGTAAATTATTTGTGTAGTAGACGCACCGCAGTAGTAGCTTTTTGATAGTGTTTTCACAACGTTCTCTCTTATCGTTTTTCACTTTTTACATTAGACCATTCATGCTTAGGCGGCTAAAAGAAGGGCCCGCCCTCACTCACGGTAAAAGATCAATCAGTACAAACCGAGTCATCCGTTACAAAGGTTCTCACGCCGTTGGCAAAGGTCTGCCCTTGATTAAACTCCATAGCAAGTTCTGCCCGACCGCCAACAGAGCTCATCAAAATAAGCCCAACGACCTGGCCGTTAGTAATGAGCGTCCACGTGCCCTCGTACTGGCTGTTGCTTCCGCCCGAGCCAAAACCCCCGCCTGCATCAACGCTGACGCCGCCCTGTTGTATCGCCGCGAAAGTTTTATCTCGGCAGAGGTGAATAATGCTTTGCGAGCTGTAACCGCCGCCAGTGCTGTAACCGTCAACGCTCCCTCCCGACGAGTAATAACTTTCCATTTGCGTGAGACGCTTTCCCGCCAGGTGCTGGTACCACTGTGCTAACCCGGGGTGATCCGATGTAAAACCCGGCGCCATTTGCGGCGGAGATTGCTGTTGCTGATCTTGTGCCAACACCCCAGATGCAACCAATAAAATTTGCACAAAAATAACGCTTATTTGCTTCAGTAAAATCATTTTTTACGCGCTCCAAATAGACGCTCTGGCCAAAATACCATCATCTTTACAGCTAGGACTGCTGGCTGTCTGTTGTACCCTAAGTTTCCTGCGGCACATGCCGTTGGGCAAGAATTTTATCCACCTCCTCCCGATACGCCGCATACGCTTTATGTCTCGAAAAACCCAAGCCAAGCATAACCTCGGTCTCACAAAAGGGCTCGATGCGATCTCCAGTGGAGCGTAGAAATACCACCTGCTCCATTTTCCCGCCATCGATAACCTCGCCCCAAAGCTGTCGCGAGGGATGCTGCGGGTGTGTCTCGAGCCAGCGAGCGATGATTTCTTCTGAGGGCACGCACAGCGAGTGTTGAATAGACATATCCTGAAGTGTCTGGTCACCCAACAAGACATCAGTAACCGTTGCCGAACCCACTAATGGGTTGTCAACAAGCACTACCGCATCAGCAGACTGAAAGAGTGCTTCCAGAGTTAATTGCTCACCGGCATTCACCTGAGTTGGCAGGAAGACAAATAAGCACAAGCAGAGATTTTGCGGCCATTTCATTTAGTGTCA
>Ga0182090_1588879_pt1 | contig 12496 bp, 9 predicted proteins | sample 041ome_24_FD_127767 | JGI IMG/M metagenome (GOLD analysis project Ga0182090, IMG submission 127767) | Metatranscriptome of coastal salt marsh microbial communities from the Groves Creek Marsh, Georgia, USA - 041408BS metaT (Metagenome... | ecosystem: Environmental > Aquatic > Marine > Intertidal... | reverse complement strand
TCGATGATTCATTCACCAACAATCTCGACACCAAATCTCTTCTCGAGAACGATGATGCCATTCTTCTCCTTCTTCTTCTTCTTTTTACGACGACGACGAGAGAGTACTTACTGATGATGACGAGGAAATTCTTTGCAAGAAGAGAGTGTTGATGATGATGAGAAGATTTTTTTTTTTGAAAGTTGTACGACGACGAGCTCGTCGTCGACCCAAAGAAGGGGCAAAGCAAAAAAAGGCGAGAAAAGGAGAGATGAGACTCTAGGGCTGTGGAAACGTGACTACATTCTTCTTCTTCAGAAAGAAAAGAAGAAATAGAACACACACACGCGTAAACGCGAACGACAGAGACTTTTCTCCATCTCTCACGATGTCAACACACAAACAAACGTGCGTGGTGGTCGGCCAAGACGACAAAGAACCGATCGCGAACGCGGCGAGATTCGTGTACACGATTGCCCACGGGGGCGATTACCAAAAAGACTGGAAAGAAGACGACGAGAGTACTACGACTAAGAAAACGGCAAAGGAGGCGGAGAAACACGCGGAGGAGTGCTCGAAGTTACCGATGGATTGCCAGTTAATTGGAAAGTTGTTGGAGAACAACGATAAGTTGTTCAGCGATGCGAAAGCGCAGGACGTGGAGACGGTGTTTATCATCGCCGCCACGGTCGCGGAAAGATTTGAAGTGGAAACGGAGAGAAAGAAAGCGTTCGATATGATCGCAGAGAAGGCGATGGAGAGCGCGACGTCGAAAGTGGAGTCGAGATCGAGAATTTTGATGCAGTTATACAACCTGGCGAGCGATTTAGAGACGAAGTTTAAGTTGTTTTGTCGAATAATCGAATACGTGAAAAAAGCAAACATGGAACACGTGGTGGGAACTTTAGTCGGACACGTGGAGGAGTCCATGGAGGAGTGGAAACAGATGAATAATAACAACGGGTCGGAGAGAAACGTGTATTTAGAGATTGCGAATTTATTGAGCGGTATGGGTGGTAAAGAGGAGAAGGCGATGGAGTTTATGTTGAAATATTTGGCAACGTTTGAAAACAGCGAAAGCGCTCTCGGAGAATCTTCAGCGGCGGCCAAAGATGCCATCGCGAGTTTCATCCGCTTGAAAACAAGCTTTAGCTGCGATTTGCTGGATTATAAAGCCATTCAAGCGTTGAAATCGTCCAACGGGAAGGTGTTTGAGTTGTTGGAAATATTTTTAACGAAAGACGTTTCGGATTACTTGGCGTTTGCGAAGAGCAACGGGGCAGTTTTGAAAGATCTCGGTCTGAACGAGGAGGAAACGCTGACGAAAATGCGATTAATGTCGTTAGGTGGCATTCGAAACGGTGGGGGTGAAGTCTCGTACAAAGAAATTTGCGACAAGTTGAAGATTGACTCGAAAGAATGCGAAGAGTGGGTTGTTCGCGGCATCTCTTCCGGTTTAGTAGACGCAAAATTGGATCAAGTCAGAGAGGTATGCATAATCACTCGAGCCACGCAAAGAGTGTTTGGGAGGGACCAATGGAGCGAGTTGAAAAATAGCCTGTCGAATTGGTCGGAAAACCTTCAATCCATGAAGACGTTGCTGTCGACCAGTGAGGATATTTCAACCATTAGCGCTCTTTAATTTGACACTCTCTTTGAAAAAAAACAATAGTGTTCGTAATCTTATATAATATGCTAACTGTACTAGATTCTAATATAAGCGATCAACTCCATAAGATACATTTCGCGTTTTTATCGCAACTCGCTAATCCAGATGGGCTCCATGCGGTCGTCGCGACGACAGCGTTGTGCTTCCGCAACGTCGTTCTCAGCACGCGATCGGTCGCCGACCAGATAAAAACGGCTCCATCTGCGCCGCCGCAAGCGATATGCGATTGATTCGGCGAAAAAGACGGGTTCGTCCAATTCGTTCCAACGCGGAAATTCGAAGCAGAGAATTCCGCGGAAACCTCGAGGGTTCTGCAATCTAATATTCGAATCACATTGTCGCGCCCGCATGTCAAAATTTCGCGTTCGTTTGGTAACAGCTGTATCGAGGTTACTTGCTGCTCGTGAACAGCTTTCTTCTCATTTGTAGGTAGTCCACCGCGCGATCGCAGATCCCAAATCCTCACACCACCGTCTAAATGACCACTCAAGACGAATTGGGAAGTGTCCCCATACACGACCGTGTTCACGTTTGAAGCGCACGGCGTAGAAGTCAAACATATGCCTTTGTGTAAATCCCACTCTCGAATGGTTCGATCGTGCGAGCACGAAATCGCTCTTTGCTTATCCATGCGACAAAATTCCACACCGACGACTTTATCCGCGTGTCCAGTCATTCGATGTCGCACGCGTCCACTCGATAGTTCCCAGAGCTGAATAGCTTTATCAGTGCCGCATCCCAAACAGAAGTTATCATCCGGGGAGAATGAGAGATCCAAAAGACTTCCTAAAGCACCCTCTAAATACGAAGAAACTTGCCCTGAATTTGCATTCACCAATGCGACGCGCTTGTCGTCTCCACACGTTCCTAATATTTCACCCGATCTGAAGAAAGACACTCGATGAGTCGCGCCTTGATTCGCCTGACAGTGAAACTGTTCTCGACTCGGAATACTTCCCGCGAACGAATCTCCAAAACCAGGAGACGAGGACGAATCCAACGATAGACCACGCATACTTGCGGATGCCGTCGCGTTCATTTCGTTCGCAATCGATTTCAATTCGCTTGCCTTCTTTTGTCTCTGCAAGTCTTCGTATAACTCATTGATTTCGTTCATCTTCTCCGCTTCTTTCATTTTCATCTCCATCACTCTTTCTACGAGTTGTTGATTTTCCTTTTTCAATTCTTCTACGCGCGCGATTGCCGTCAGTTTATCTTCCTTCCTCGCTTCCGCTTCTGCTCCGGCGATCTCCGCCGCTTTCTGCGCCGTTTTCAATTCATTCTCCAAGTTTGCGCACGACTCGCGTAAATTTTTCAAAGCCGCTTTCGCGTTTTTTAACTCGTTCGACGTTGTTTCCAACTCAGTCTTTGCTTTCTCTTTTTCGCGATTCGCAGTCGATGCCATTTCCATAACTTCCACATTTTTCTTGTGCGCCTCGGTCAGTTCTTCCTGCAATCTCGAGACTTTCGCGGAATTTTCTTTGCTCGTTTTCGCTTTCGCGTTTTCTTCTTGCGCTCTCGTTAAAGCACTCATCAGTCCAACATTTTTCCCGCTCAACTCTGCGGTTTTATTTCTCAACTGTTGAACCTCGTGCTGTAACTTTTCGCATCGTTTGCGCGCTTTCCTGTGAGACGCGAAGATCTCTACGAACGGAAGGACTTCTTCTTCGTTTCTTCGCCGTAACTTTTCTAAAACTTCTCGCTTTAGAAATAAATCTTCCTCCATCTCTTCTTTATCTCGTAACGACTTTCTTCTTGTCTCTCTCTCTTTTTCTTCCTATTACTGTTTGTTTGGTATTCCTCTTGCAATTGCCTCTGCGTTCACATTACAGAAGATGTTGATGCTTCTTCTTCTTCTTCTTCTTCTAGATTTCGCTCTCACTCACTCTCTCTCTTTGCAGCAGCGTGTGTTCCAAGAAAGAAAGATGTGATAAAAATATGACGATGACGAAAAACTGTTGAAAGACTGGTGAAAAGAGATAAGTGGAAGAGGGCGAATGCGCAAAGAGCACGTGCAGTAAGAATCTATGTGAACTAGGCAGCTCTCTCTCTTTCTACATGACTAATACTCTAAAATCACCAATTCGGGATGGATCGTATGCCGTCGTTTATCATTTCCATCAGCTTGATGGTCAAAGGGTGAGTCCCTTCCGGCGGCATCTCAAAGCCTTCTTTCGGAGGTTTCTTCCACGTGAAATCTCTCTTATCCCAATGCCATTTTCCAACTTTACCTGGGGTAAACTTTCCTTTTTCGTTGAAATCTTGGCCGTACGTATAGTGAAGAATGTATCCTTTCTTCCCGCCCGGAACTTCTTCGGTTTTATCCCATGGCGGTTGCAACATGAATTCCGGAACTAAATCGTACTTCACGCCAACTTGCGCGGAGGCGATGCTATACGCCCACATTTCTAAGACCCATCCGAACGCCGAGTTAGTTTCCGGGTCCTGTTTCATTTTAATCGCTAAAGTGTCCCAAACCGTACAGACTTTCTTCAGTTCATCCTTGTGAATCATCACCGGCGAATTCCCAATCGGCGCAAAATCTTTCAAATCCGCGTTTACTTTGTTAAATTTTTGTACAATAGGAGTGAATTTCGGATCTTTCGGATTGATGTAAAAGAATGGAAAAGCAGCGGCGAGTTTTGGTTGCGCCAACAACGGAATCGGTCTTAAATATAAATGGTCCGGTTCGGTCATGAAGACATACTCTTCCGCGAAATTATACTTCTCCAACCACTGCTTGATTGCGTATGGCCGATTTAAAACCACATACCCTTCATCGACACCTTTCGGTAACGGATCAACTACCACGCTTGGAATTTCATCCATCAATATATCTGCGCGTTCGCTGTGCAACACTCTCGTAAACCCGCCAAACGCGCCCGAGTCTTCGCTGCTCAAAAGTTTCAAGTATCTCTGGTACATAATTCTAGATTGCCAAGCGACGTAGGATTGCTCGTTTGCAGTCAGCATGACGTGAAATTTGCCCTTACCTTGTTCTATTTCCTCCGCGGTTGGTTTTCGCCTCATGGATGTGGGATGGGACCATTTCTTTTCTTCTTCTTTTGTTGTTGTTGTTGTTGTTGACGGTGGCACAGGCGGTGGAGGAGAAGGAGAAGGTGACGCGGAGGACATGAACACATTACTATCAGCATGTAACTCGTCTCGAATGTTGTGAGGATGCGCGTCGACGACGTCGTCGAATGATGATGACGCGTGCGACGTAAAATCACCTTCTTCCTCCAGTCCCCCTAAATAGTGCAAAATAGAATACGTCGCGACGGTCGAAACGAGAAACACGAACGCGCGTTTAACAGTTGCTCCTCTGCTTCGAAGGCTCATTTTATGTATTACGTATTAAACTCATCGTGATGAAAAGCACATATTTGTGTGGATGGTGGGTTTAATGAAGCAGAGAGAGACTGACACTGGAGTGACGAGAGAGAGAGAAAAAGAAAAATTTAGAAGAGGCGAAATTTAGGTTTCTGGTTCAGCTGTTCAGCTGTTCAGTCAAAAAAAATCGTTCAACAAAAGTCTCTTCTTCAAAACTCATTCACATCATCACACACACAAAATTCATACTAATAATTTAAGCAGAGAAGAAGAAGAAGATGCGCGTGAAGCAAACCGCGAAGCGAGGAGCCTCGAGTAAAGCCCTGCCGCGAAGCTCGCGGGTGGTGGTTGACCCTCCTCCTGCAGTCGTCGATCCACCAGAGCGAGCAGTGAGTCCATCTCCTCCTCCTCAAATTGGTAAAAAAAAGAAACCCCTCTCGAGAAAAGAACAACTGAACGAATCTGTCAGTCGAACGCGGTTGAAAATTCTCTGGATGCTCGAGTTTATCACGGACAGCGAGCACGTTCCGTGGTCGTTGAAAGTTGAGTATTGCAAGATTGCGACGCAGCAATTAGACGAGGACGATTCTTCGTTGGGTATGCCGAGAGTTTTATCAATCCGAATACTTTTGGAGGAAATGAAATACGTTTGTGGGGAGGACGGAGCCAATTGGGATTGGCAGGAACGGTCGTTGAAGTTGTATCCGATTTTGTTGAAGATTTTATACACGATGGATTTGAAAGGAGGAGAGAAATTGGACGAGCGCATGCGTCCGCACAAGAAAATCATGGCGTTGGCGTTTGTTTCGCACATGGTGCAGTTGGTAATCGAGAGACAACTGAACGAGTTCAAACGCGTGTGGGAGTCTCAAGTGTACGCGGAGTTAAAGGAGACGCCGCAAGGGAAAATGGACGGGGTCAGAGACGAGTTAGAGAGGCTAGATGAGATTGGTCAAAGATTACTGGAGATTGAGCGCATCAATACGGACAAGAAGACGACGGAAAAGTTTGACTTGGACACGTTCGGCGGGGACGGGCCGCTGAGTCCAGGAAAGCAACTTCAAGATAACTTGAACTCAACGGATGAACTGAAGAGGAGCGGCAAGAACAGCAGAATAACAGGAACGCACTTTGAAGATAGCGTGAACGAGCTTTTGGTGGAGCTGAAAGCGTACTATAAACGAGCGAAAGTAGCGTTGGGACCCACGTTTTTACACGAGGCGAGCATGGATATTTCGCACGAGAAGTATTCCCCAAATTTGGACGAGGATAAAATATTGATACGAGCGGACAAAGACTTGGAACGCAACCTCGAGAGCATGAGAGGTGGTAAAGATCCAGAAGTCGACGATGATAGCGAGGACGAGTTCGAACAAACGCCAAACAGAATCGTCACTCCAAAAAATGTGAACATTTTTGCGAAGGACAATAAGAAACGACCACTCGGCGCGTCGGCAACGCCAAACAGAATCGTCACTCCAAAAAATGTGAACATTTTTGCGAAGGACAATAAGAAACGACCACTCGGCGCGACAGCGAAGAACAACAACGCTGAAAGACAGCCGGAGATATTCAAAAAGATAAAAATCAAAATAGACGGGAGAAAGGGCGGCAAAACTGTGAACGCGCGGGACATCCAGTTCGACACAGAATTGCAGAACGACGATCCGTACGAATTTCCTCCTTCAGAGGAAGAAGAAGAAGAGGAGGAGGAGGAGGAGGACGAAGAAGAAGAAGAAGAAGAAGAAGAAGAAGAAGAAGAAGAAGAAGAAGAAGAAGAAGAAGAAGGAGAAGAAGTAGAAGTAGAAGATGAACAAGAAGAAGAACAAGAAGAATCGGAAGAGGAAAAGGAAGAGGAGGAAGAGGAAGAAGAAGCTCGAAAAAGAAAGAGAGACGAGAAGTTTTTGGCGTGGAACGCAGAGGAACATGATGAGAGACTTTTAGATGGTGTCGAAAAGCATGGCTACGGGAGATGGAAGAAGATCGTGCTCGACGAAGCTCTCCACAACGGGCTTTTCACCGGATTGAACTTTGAAGATGTGCGATACAAACACAAAAGAATCATGGTTCGTGCGGGTGCAAACGCAAATGCGCTACTTCTCCCTCGCAAAGTTTTGGTCGCGTTGTTCAGGAAGAAAGCACCAAACGCGTCAATCAAGGGAGTCACTCGATTGCAGATGGCGAAGAGTATAGATGATCCAGCAGCGGTGCAAAAAGCGCTCGACGAAGAAGGTTGGGATTTCAGCGGCGAAGAAAAAGAACGACAGCAGAGTCCGTTGCAGAAACTCAGGGACGGGGCGGTTCACGTGCTCGAGCGACTCGTTGGGAGATGAGTTGCAAAGAAAGAAGAAGAGAAAGAAGAAGAGAAGGAGAAGAGTCAAAGACACACACAAAAGACAGCTACATGTACTCATACACTGGTCGTAGAACTTTTTTATTGTACAAGTTTTTTCAACACCTCGAACAAAACAAAACGAATCTCCACAAACGCAAAAACACGCACAATACTCACGACACTCATGCTCGTCCGGCGGCAGCATGGAGTGAAGAAGAGAATCTTTGCCGCGCTTTCTCCTCCGTGCGTTTTTGGAGACAGTGTTCATGAAAAAACGACCGCTGCCGTTAAAAGCAGAGTCGCTTTTGACTCGGGAGCGTCGACTTCGTACTCAACTGTCAACACCACCACCAACAAAGTCGCGGAAAAAGTACTCGCTTCTCAGATAATCCCAACCACGCACGCGATAAATGACGACGAAGAGGACAAGAGGAACGTGTACGTTCTGCACGGGTTAATGGGCCAAGGAAAGAACTGGCGGGGACCGATCACTATGCTCTCGGAAAAGTTGAGAGAATCACTCCCCAAAACTGCGTTTCGCTTTCACTTGATTGACATAAGAGGCCACGGAAATTCGCCGAGATTTCACGATTACGCGCCACACACGATTATAAATGCTGCGAAGGATATCGAAAGATACAGTAAACATCACGAAATAGTTCCGGATGTTGTCATTGGGCATTCGCTAGGAGGGAAGATAGCGTTAGAATATAGTCAATCGTTGACGTCGTTGTCGTCGTCGAGCGCAAAAAAACGACGGTTGGTATTTACGCTAGATTCGGTACCGTATGAAGTGGAGAAGGATATGTTCGGGGCTGAATTTATTTTAAAAGCGACGGAGAAGTTACCAGAAGTTGTTCCAAATAGGGAGTATCTAAAAGCCCAGTTAGCGCCGTTACAAATATCCAGCGGTATTATCGATTGGCTAGGTTCCAATCTCGTTCTCGCCAATCCCGGCGGCGCGCACGTAGAAGGTAACGACGATACGACTAAAACGAGCCTGACGTGGCAATTTGACAGAAAAATATTGAGAGACTTATACGAAAGCTTTCAACAAACTGCTTTGTGGCACGCGCTGGAAGAGAAAGATCACGATGACGTGCACGTCCACATCGTAAAGGCTGAAAAGTCATCCGATTGGAAGCCAGACGCGATGAAGCGCATCGAGATGCTGAAACAGGAGGAGAAAGTAAGCTATCACGTATTGGAAAGAGCTGGTCATTGGGTTCATAGCGACAATCCGATTGGTTTGATTAATATTCTCCATGACGAGTTAGTTAAAGCTGAGAATAATAGATAGAATAGATACATAGCATTTTTTTATTAAGCTTTGCCGCGCGGCGTTACAACTCTTATGATGATACAATCGATAGCTACACTCACTCACAAATCCTTGCTCCTACACAAAGGACACTCCCGTTTCTCCCTCTCTAACGTTTTTACTATGCACGTTTCGTGATACACGTGTTTGCACTTTAATTTTATGCACCGTTCGCCGTTCGCGAACTCCGCCAAACAGATTGCGCACTCAGAAAAGTGAGCAACTTCTTCACCGTCGCCTTCCCCGCTGTTACTACTACTATTACATCCTCGTCTGCTCTCGCTCCTCGTCGTACTCGCAGTATGAAACACGAAACCACTCTCTGTTCTCAATCTCTCCACATCTCTCCGTAAACTTTCATCATCAAAATCTCGTTTCGTTCGGTACAACAGCCGGTCCGAGAGCCACAAATCTGCGCCTTGGGAAAATAAACTCGCATCGGAGGCGTATAATAACTGCTCTGTCTCTCTCCGATGGGTCGCCAACAGGTCGTCGTTACTGTTGTTGTTCGTGGTAGTATTTTCTCTAATCCGGTCGCGAAAGAGCCGTCGGTCGGACTCGTATAAGTGCGCGTCTGGATGTTCTTCGTGGGAGGACATCGTCGCTCCTCCGTCCGTTGTGACGCATATTATGTCACAACACCTAAAAAAAACTCTAGGGGAATGTAAATCACAAGCTCGTGAATTCTTCACTAGAAACACACGCACAACCACACACACAGTAGAAGAAGAAGAAGACGAAGAAAAAGAAGAATGTCATCGGTAGCCAAAATAGAAGAACTCTTAAAGTCGCACCTGGAAGCATCTCACGTATCCATCGTAGACACCTCTGGATCGTGCGGAAGCGCGTTTGAGATACAATTTTGCGTGAGTCCGAAATTCGAAGGGAAGAATAGTTTGACCAAACAAAGACTGGTGACCAAAGCTTTGGAGAGAGAGATGGACAAAATACACGCTCTGAGCATGAAAAAGTTGATATCGCCGGAGGAGTACGCGAATTTATCGCCCAGAAGTAGGAGTCCTTTTGAAGAGTAAAGACACACAAACAAAAACGCCAGAAGAAATGATTTACTACCAACCGCTCTCGGAAACATATTTTGAAAGCTGCAACGAATTGCTGAATACTTTTTACGCGAGCAAAGATTTCTGTAACTGCATCTCGTTTTCGAACTGCTTGGGGACTCAGGAAGAGTTTGCGAGATTTTATCGATTGCATCCGGAAAGTTTAGAGACTGTTATAGTTGCCATCGAAGTTTTAGGCGAAAACGGTGAAAGCGATTTGGGCGGCGGCGTCGTTATCGGATGCGTAAAAGTATCCGCGACGGAGTATCCGCGAACGAGCTCGGACGATTTTATACACACACCAAAACCAGAAGAAGCGTACGTCTCGACGCTTTGCGTTTCCTCCCAGGCGCGAGGGAAAGGCGTCGGTGGTCGATTACTCGAGCACGCGGAAGCACTCGCTCGAAAGTTGAATAAAAAGAAACTGACCTTAGAGGTGCTGAACGCGAATCCAGCCGAGAGACTTTATGCGCGGTTCGGATTTGAACGAGTGCACGAGGGTAAGGCGGAAAAATGTTTGAACGACTTCTTTGCGTGTTGTTTGGTCGGTAAAAGAGAACACGGGAAGTACGGGAGGACGAAGATGGAGAAGACACTTTTATAATCATCATCAACGGAAACTTTTAGTTTTTCCGAATTCATAGTAATATTAACGTACTTGCAAGAAATTCTCTAATCTACTCACCATGGAAGGTGGCCAACGACGAATGCGTCTCACGAAATCCAAATCTTTATATTGCGCACACCCAAAGTATAAACCACACGCGTCGTTCCATAAATCCTCGGCGCTTTCTCTTTTGCCTTGTTCCCAATACAACGCCGCGAGCGCAGCGCGAACGTCCGTGGAATTCGGAGCTCTTCGAACGAGACCTTCGAGTTCTTTGATTGCTGAATCTGCGTCACCTAATTCCGCGGTCGCCAAAGCCGCGTTCGATCGCGCGTAGATGGCACCGTCCAATCTTTGCGTTGTCGAGCTCCCGTTGCGGAAGCCGCTCGCGGATTGAAACGCGGCAAAAGCTCCTTCGTAATCCTCCTTCGCCCCTTTCCAATCATTCAAAGAACCTCTCACGTTTCCTCGAGAGTTCAAAACGTACGGGTCTGGTCTGAATCCTGCCGTAGTCGCCAGCTCCAGCGCTCGGTTATAATCCACCAACGCCGGTTCCCATTGGTATATTCCTTCCTCCGCAAGCGCTCTCCCCGCTCTCAACCTCGCCTCTGCTCCTAAATCCTTCGTCGGAATAATCTCTAAACATCTCGAGTAATCACTAATCGCTTCTTTAAACTGTTTCTGGTCCACTAAAACTTGCGCTCTGCCTTCCAACCAGGATGCCGATTCTGGTTCGTTTTCAATCAGTTTCGTCAAAGCCTCTTTGGCTTTCGTAAAGTCTTGTCGGTTGTAGGCATCCGCAGCGACGGATTGCAAATCGTATACTTCTTCGTCGGTTAGACTGCTTTTTGTGACAGCCGCAAACGCGCTCTCGGTCGACACCGTAGTCGAGACAAAAGCAAGGGTGGTGGATACGAGTGCAGAGAGCGTCATTTGACGGCGGTTTATGTGCTGTCGTTGATACTCACCATCGTACTCTTTTTCCTTTTCTTCTTCTTCTTTAACCGACGACGTCACGGAGAAATCCCTACTTCTGCTTTTCCTGTTTCTGTTCTGATTATGAAAACAATAATGCTCGCGTTGTTTACGAAACGAGTGGGAAGACGACGGTGTCGTTTGCGATGGTCCCGCCAGTTGGGAGGAAACCGTTCGAAACATTATTCGTATTCTTTGCGTGTGTCTGTGTGTTTTGTGTTGAATTCTCATTCTTTTCTCTATTTCAGATGTGAGTGCTATGAATAAATTTCAATAAAATATAACCCCTCCTGTCTCTCTCTCTCTTTCTAATTAGTATTATAACTGTATGGAGGCGACTTCGCAGTTCTTCAAACTCCTCCCGACCATTTCCTTGAAGAAGGTACTGTGACCAAACACCACGAACGTCGTCGATGGATGGCTTAAAATCCACTGCTTGAACTTACTCACTCGGCGTTGAAAGACGCGCGCGGGTTCGTTCGAGTTGAACATTTTTTCACCGGCGTCGTTTCGTTTCTCGTTCGTGTCCCACCACCAGCTTTTATCCGGGAGTTTGGATAAGGATTGGGCGAGTATGGGGACATCTTCGATGAGCTCGAGTTTGGTGCGGCCGATGTCGCCGGAGCAGGAGAGTTTCTCGGTGATTTCCGGTCTCACGATGACGGAGCGTCCCCACGCTTCGTGTCGTCGCTTTTCGTTTTCTTTCTCTTCTTCTTCATCTTTCATTGTTGCTACTTTCTTCTTCGTGCTTGCCTTCTTCCTCGAGGAGGCTGATAACGACCGCCTATTGCTAGTGTTGTTATCGTCGCTATTGATGTTATTGTTCGCTTTGCTATCGTTATCATTCGTCGGCGCGGTGTTTTCATCTGGTGAATTTGTCTCTTCCTCAGAAGAGGATACGAACGCGTACATCGCTTCTCTACCGTACACGCACGTCTCCATGGCCCGAGTTAACGGCGAAGTTATCCAAACTGCATCTTTTGGTATCTCGGACAAGAATTTACCCAACTCTTTCGCTTGCTTTACGCCTAATTCTGTTAATCGCGCGTCAAAAATCTTCGGTTCTTCCCAACTGCCCGGACCGGAAATGGCTTCGTTATACGTGCTTTGACCGTGTCGGACCAGGTGCACAGTTTTTTGCCCTTTGGAGAAAATAGGAAAGAAAACTCTCGATTTGCTGCCCCCGACGTTGCTGACAAATTTCCCATCGCTATCG
>Ga0182090_1500944_pt1 | contig 12508 bp, 10 predicted proteins | sample 041ome_24_FD_127767 | JGI IMG/M metagenome (GOLD analysis project Ga0182090, IMG submission 127767) | Metatranscriptome of coastal salt marsh microbial communities from the Groves Creek Marsh, Georgia, USA - 041408BS metaT (Metagenome... | ecosystem: Environmental > Aquatic > Marine > Intertidal... | reverse complement strand
AGTGCACTCTCAGCTACCTCTCCCGCACCCACCACCAGAAACCTGCACTGATCAATCCGGCCAAAAATCCGACGGGCAAGTTCGCACAATACATTGCCCAAGTTTACCTGCCCACGGGATATCCCGGTATTGGTACGGGCCCACTTTGCTGCCTGGAAACTTTTCTGAAACAGACGGTTGAGCACCTTGCCGGTCGATTTTCTTTCCACCGCTTCATCGTATGCTTTTTTGATCTGACCAAGGATTTCTGTCTCGCCCACCATTTGGGAATCTATTCCTGATGCCACCTCGAATAGGTGACGCACAACTTCAGAGCCGGATCGTCGATAGGTTTTTTTCCGAATAAATTCCAAATCAAGATTGCGGAAGTTCGCGAGTAAATTCATCAATGAATCGATCTCAAATCCATCATCTGTTGCCCCGTAAATTTCCGTTCGGTTACAGGTATTGAGTACAATGGTTTCCTTGAGTCCTTTGATTTTTTCCAGTCCCTGATAAAAGTGATCCACCGAATCATTGGGCAGTCCAATACTTTCTCTTTCATTGAGGTTGGCCACCTGATGAGATGTACCCAAAAGAAAAAGTCTACTGTCGCTGAAATGACTCATTAATTCAATGAAGTGAGCTGGATCTCCGCAGTTGGATGAAAGACATGTTCCCTCGTTTTAGAATTTATCAGGGAAAGAGAAAGTAAAGCGATTACAAAGAGAATAATGGTCCATTTGGCAAAACGGGAGCCATAGAGACGATTACTCAGTCGTAGTCCCAACAGAGCCAAATACCCAATCCATAGAGCAGTGGTAACCAAGAGCTTAATATGACTGACAAATTCTGGATGACGGGACCAGTGCATCGTCCCCACCACCATGGAGAGCGATAGGAATGCCACCCCCACCGCCAGCAATCTCATCGCCGCTACTTCCAGGTCCTGAATTGGAGGGAGATAGGGACCAAGGAAACCTGGTCGTCGGGATAGCAGAGCCTGACGCTGGGACAAATACATCATACTCACCACCGCGAGCAGGCAGAACAGACCATAACTAAAAATGGCAATGGATGCATGCAGTTCGATCCAGGGGTCCTTAAATAATCGGGTGTATCCATCTGCCAACCAATAGCTATGATCCCAGTGTTTAAGACCTAAAGAAAGAGAGCCAAGTAACAGGGATATGCCCGCACAAAAGGTGCCCAGCAAATTTAATTTCCAGAGCAGACGAAGCAATAGAAAGGCAAGAATCAGGGACCAGAGAATGAACTGGGTTCTTTCGAGACCATTCCCCAGGGGGCACCCATGAACTTCAAGGCCCCGCAAGTAAAGTGCTCTGGTTTGCAATACAAATCCTAATAGAATCAGTACAAAGGGACTTTCCTTAAAACCATTGGGGAAGCGGTGTCTGGTCTTGACCAAACCGAGGAGAAAGGAAACCCCGTAACATGCGGTTGACAACCAAAGCAAATCTCGAACATCATGAAAGTTCATAGGTCTAAACGAAAATAATCCCCAGACTCTAGATGCTTCTACAAAGTTCTTCGATGGTAAAAGTAGGAGAAAAAAGAGAGCTAATAAGTATAATGCACCGGAGTGGAGCCAAAGTACTTACGCATGGATGCACAGTCCGAACCTTCGCAATTTACACAACATGGTCGAATCGAAGACTTGAAGTCATTCTCGATGTGCTCAATCACGAGCCGGGCACATAAGTCGATAAACTTTTCCTCCATGTTGAAGCAGTCGACACGGGCGAAGTGATCGACCACTTCATCGGCATAACCCCGAAATTCAATATCAATTTCATCGAGGGTCTCGATGTGGTCTGTTGTGAAAGCGATCGGTACCATAAGGATCGCTTTCTGCTTGGTTTCGGCGATGACATCGGGCGTGGATGGGGAGAGCCATTTGGTTCTTTGGGGTCCTACTTTGCTTTGCCAGGCAAGGGCACCTTCGTGACGCATACCCTTTTCCTGTAAAACTTTTTCGATTCGGTTTACAGAACCCTGTATCTCCTCGTTGTATTTGTCACCTTTTTCTAGACAGTAGGATTCGGGCAGGCTGTGTGCAGAGTAGATGATGCGGATATCTTCATCCTTTAACTCATACTTTTTTTTCATCTCCTCAAATTTTCTGTGTATGAGCATGGCCCAAAGTTCGGTATAATCCGCCCGGTCCCACCATTGATCAATAACCGATATTTTACTCTGGTAGTCTGAATTATTTTGTTTGTCTAACCACCGATAGGCATCGCAAAAAGAAGAGCCACTGGTACAGCAGCTATGCTGAGGATATTGTGAGAAAAGAATGATCTTTTCAGCTCCCTTGTATTGCTTGATCATCTCTCCTGGACGAGGTGAGCAGTAGCGAAATCCGGACACACAAACATGGGGTGCCGACTCTGGGTTCAGTTGGTCGAGCTTCTGGGCGATTCCTTCACATTGGCTTTCCATGATAGCCTTAGTCGGGGAATATTGCCCTATCTCTTCATAACGCTCCTGGATTTTGGGCGTTCTACGCCAAGCAATGAATCGCCCGAGGATTTTTTGAAAGGGTAACTTGAGAAGTTCTCGGTCCTGAAAAAGCTCTTTAAGGTAGGGGTGTATTTCGTCCTTATTCTGAGGACCACCCATATTGAGCAGGATAACCAGAGTTTTTACAGGATGTTCTGATTTATTCGAATTCATGATGATTGATAAAATCTTTATTTAGGAACTTTTTATCAGTGTCTAAGGATGGAGGCAATCTTTCCAAAAGAAATGCCAGAGAAAAATTTACACGATATCCACCTGTAGGCAATTAGGTAAGGGAGGACCGCATAGATGTGAACCGGAGAAACTTAGGCCAGGATTTTGATTTTGCAAAATCTTGGCTGCTTCTTTTCTCTTACCCATGTAATGATCGGGCAGGGGAATGGCTTTTGGCCATCTGATCATTTTTTGAAAGGAGGGCTCGTCAACGGTTCCTAATAGATCGCGATGTTCCTTTTGCACCAGGGCATGGAGGTCAACATCTTTGAGTTTTACCAGATCAGGCTGGCGTTCTCCCCCCACAAAAGTGGTAAGCAAAGCATGGTTTGCCGGTGCCCGGTCAGGAAAAAGTGTACTTGAAAATAAGGTTCCCAGGATTTGCCTGTTTTCTATTTCCGGAACCAAAAAACCAAATCCATTGAGAGGGTGTTTGATGCTCTGCTTCTCATAACCATGAAAAACCAGGGCCAGGGGGAAATGGGTGGATTTGGCCAAATCTTCGATTAATTCTGTTCTCTTTAGACCTATCCATTCGATCTGCGTTAGCTTATGTGCGGGTAAAGTACAAATGACCTTATCAAAGGTGTTTTGCTCTTCCTGTCCCAATTCGTTTCTTGTGGTCACTTCCCAATGGTTTTCCAAAAGTTTTATCCGAATGACTCGGGTATTGAGAATGATCGATTGACCAGGCAGTTGCTGGGCAATCTGATGGGTTAATTCCTGCATTCCATGTGGAAAGGAAAGTAATCGGCTCTTAGGGAGGCTGTTGGGATTTTTTTTTGATTTGAGGATTCCTTTAAATAAGGAGCCATAAGTTTGCTCAAGTTCCTGCAGGGCAGGGAAGGCGTATTGGAGAGAAAGACTCTCTGGCTTGGCTGCATAAACTCCGGAAAGAAAGGGGTTACCAGCGTAAGTAAGGGCTTCCTTTCCCAATCTTCGAGAAATAAAGTTGGCCACATTTTCATCTTGGTTTTTACCTCTTGGAATCAGAGGTTCAAGTAGGAGGCGAATCTTTCCCAAGGGAGAGAGGAAAGAACTGCTCAAAAAAGAAGCCGGGCTATGGGGTAATGAGATTAATCGACCATCTCGAACAATAAAGCGCAGATTGGCCTCGGAATTCGCATCGACCGCCTTTTCAAGGATACCTATTTCATCAAGTAGCTTGGAAACTTCCTGACTTCGTAAGCTGAGGGTATTGGCTCCATAATCGAGCAGATATCCTGCCTCTCTTCTCGATTGTAAGACACCACCTGTATTTTCAGATGCTTCAAGCAGAGTAATCTTGCTACCTGACTGGTGAGACCGCCAGGCACTGACCAGTCCGGTTAAACCGCCTCCAATGACACAAGTACTGCTCATTGGATAGCACTTTCCCCGAATTTTCTTGGCAGGTTGCGGAGGAGCCTAAAAATGAAAAGGTTCATGGAAGAAATCAAAAGTTGTTTGCAGGTAATTACAAACCCCAAGGATGCCAAGCCTGGCGAATTTAAGCAAACCCTGGCTCGGTTGGATGAAATAGTCAGGGAGCAAAAACAAGATTTGCATCCCCGATTGCGCCACTTTTTGGAAAACCGGAGTTATCAAAAAGCGGTTACTTGGTTGAATGGAGAAACTCCAGAAAAGGGAAGCTGTGGAGGATGAGCCGCAAAGATAAATCTTCCTCTAAAATTTCTACTGGTTCATTATCCGATTTCGGAAGTAATCCATTTGCTTCACTTGATGGTCAGGGATTACCCGAAGCATTGCCTGAGCCCGAGAGGGAAATCAAAGTCTCCGTGAAACAAGAGGAGTCCAATCTTGGCAAGGGTGTGCGTCTGGAAATAAGAAGAGAAAAATCGGGTCGGGGAGGGAAGACTGTAACCACAGTGCGTGGTATTCCTCCTGGTTTGGGAAAGGACAAAAAAGAGAAGTTACTCAAGCGGATCAAAAGCAGTTTGGGTACGGGTGGTACCTGGGCGGGGCAGGACATGGAGTTACAGGGGGACCGCCGGGCAGAAGCGTTGGAATGGTTCCGGGCGATGGGGTTCCGTCCAGTTTTAGCCGGAGGTTAAAACTCTTTTTCCAAAAAAAGAGCCCGGATTTTTGATCCAGGCTCTCTTGAGAAAATAAGCTAGAAAAAAATGCTTAGGTAGCAGACTGTTTTTCCTCTTCCGTAGGGACAGATTGAGCAGTTTGCTTCTTACTTTCCTTGAAATCCTGATCCTCAAGAGGCTCCTGATTCATGACATCCTGAATGTCCTGCTCCCACTCGTTTTTGGCTTTGCGGAATTCATTGACACCTTTGCCCAGAGAGCGGAAAAGCTCTGGTACTTTTTTCGCACCGAATAACAGTAGAACGATTAAAAAGATTAGAATGATTTCTCCACCGCCAAAGTTTCCAATGAAGGCAAGGGTGGGTTGGAATGTAGTGGTCATATGTAAAAGCTATGTCGGAGATGAATGCAGAGCAACTATTTTGTAGGTCTAAAGCTGGATATAGATTTTACAGCCCCAACTGCCTAAGTGCTTCCGGTTTGGGCTTATTCACCGAACTTTGATCAGCTTCGAAAAATCCGTGAAGCTGGCGGATTCGTGTCGGGTGACGCATTTTCCTGAGTGCTTTTGCCTCGATCTGACGGATACGCTCACGAGTAACTTTAAATTGTCTACCCACTTCCTCGAGGGTACGGCTATATCCGTCCTGGAGTCCGAAACGAAGCGAAAGTACATTACGTTCCCGTTCTGTGAGAGAATCCAAAACATCAATGATTTTTTCCCGTAATAGGGAGTAAGCGGTCATGTCATAGGGGTTTTCTGCTCCTTTGTCCTCAATGAAATCACCAAAGTTTGTGTCATCCCCATCTCCAACTGGACTTTGCAGGGAAATTGGCTGCTGAGCCATTTTCATGATTCCCTGCACTTTATCCAGAGCAAGTCCCATTTCATTGGCCACTTCCTCAGGGGTGGGTTCATGACCCAATTCCTGTAGAAGTTGCTTCTGTACCTGCATCACTTTATTGAGGGTCTCAATCATGTGAACAGGGATACGGATGGTGCGAGCCTGGTCGGCAATGGAGCGGGTGATTGCCTGACGGATCCACCAGGTGGCATAGGTGGAAAATTTGTATCCCCGGCGGTATTCAAATTTTTCCACCGCTTTCATTAGTCCCATGTTTCCTTCCTGAATCAAGTCGAGAAAAGAGAGACCGCGGTTGGTGTACTTTTTGGCAATAGAAATGACAAGACGTAGGTTTGCTTCGACCATCTCCGTTTTCGCCCGGTGTGCTTCCCTCATCAGACGACGCACTTCTTTGACCATGGCGATGAGTTCCTCCGGAGCCATGTGAAATTTTTCCCTGGCATGGGTGAGCTCTTTATTTATTTGCTCCATTTTAACACCTTTACGCTTAAGCTTTACGGCATCTTTCTTGCCTAGTTCCCTGTTGTGTAAATTGCGGGTAATCGATTTGAGCTCAGGTCCAAGGTCCTGAAGAAAGTCTTCAAAAACTTTTAATTTAAGACAGCACTTTTTGAAAATTGGCTCCAACTCGGCTTCGTATTTCTGAAAGCGGTTATGGGCACGTTTTTTCTGGGTCTCGTTGGTGCTGGTCTCCATCGCATTCCATGCATTATCAATTTTCTTTAGCAGACCACTTAACAAATCTACCTGCTTGGCAAGAAGTTTGAAATAGGACTCCCGGCTATCAATTTTCTTGTCCAGAACCACCCGATCGAAACGTTCTTCCCGGTCGAGAAGTTTTTGGCAGATCTCAAGATGAAAGCGGGAGGTCAGGGAGACTGAGTAAATCATCTTCAAGGCGGCAAGCTCAGCAGTTTCAATGCGCTTGGAAATTTCCACTTCCTGTTCGCGGCTAAGCAGGGGAACCTGACCCATCTGCTTTAGATACATGCGGACAGGATCATCCAGTAGATCGGTGTTATTGGTCCTAGCAGTTTCTTCCTCTGTTTCCTCCTTCTTTTTCCTGAATTTTTCCACCTCAGAACTATCCATCAGCTTGATTTCAAGGTTGTTAAAAATGGAAATCACATTTTGAAGTTCATCAGGATCGTTGGATATCTCAGGGAGAGCTTTGTCCACATCCTTGTAGGTAAGAAAACCCTGCTCGCGGGACAGATGAATCAGGGTACGCACTTTTTCAGTAATATCCTTGCTCATCGCATGTGGCTCAATGGATTTCTCCATTGACGCTGCAGCGACTTTGGTTGAGGAAATACTTTTACTGGTAGTCTTTGAAGATTTTGTAGCAGGAGCCTGCTTAATGGAAGCTTTTGCTTTTGTGGGGATGCTCTTTTTGACAGTGGCTTTCTTAGCTACTGTCTCCTTAACTGCTTTTGATGGGACTTTGGTGCTTGTTTTTTTGGTGGATGCAGCGGGTTTCTTGGTAGCAACTGCTTTCTTGGCTGAAGCGGTTTTGGCACTGGCAGCTACTTTTTTGGTGGATTCTGATTTCTTAGCAGGAGCTTTCGCTTTAGTTTCGGAAGCAGACTTGGTGGCAGCAGGCTTGGGTTTCTTGGCTGGGGAGGTGGTAGATTTACGAGGCATCTTGTTGGGTTGGTAATTAAAATTAAGCTCTAAATTTTTAAAATAGGGACGTTTTTACGGATTGAACGGATGTTGCGCAACTCATCACTAAGGGATCTGAGGTCATTGTCCTCCTTGGTAATGGATTTATTAATGAGTGCAAGAATCCGATCTTCTTCTTTTTTGGTGTGGCGAAGAAAAAGAACGCCAAGACATTGTTGCCCAAGGCGGATCCCGATTTCTGGATCCTTGGTTGTAAATTCTTGAAGGAGAAGGCGATGGTAGTGATCGCGTTCTTCATCTCCCTCCAGGAGCTCTTCAATTTGAGCCTGTTCGAGAGGGCCGTCGGCAAGGGTTTCAGAGAGAATTTTAGCGAGAATACGACCGGAAATTGAACACAAGTCAACCCATGACAAGTCAAGTACTTGGGCAAGAGGACTAGCGATTCGGTCATCATGCAAAACGACCAACAGTAAATCATCCTCCACAATTGTCAATCGATCAGAGGGGTTTTCTGAGGTATTTTCTTCGGATGAAGAATCGGGTCCAAGGTAGGTAGGTATTCTATTTTTACGAAAACGGGCAAAGTCCAATTTTAAGGTGTCGATAGGGATATTCAGGAGCCTGGAAATTTGTTCGAGATACCCTTCCTTAGCGATGTGGGATTCCACCTCAGCGAGAGGTTCAAAGATCCAGTTGCAGATCGATTCCTTTTGCTTGGGGGAAGAGATTCCGGAATCGGGTAATTTCTGACGGATAACAAACTCGATCATGGGCAGAGCATGATCAATGATCTCTTGGAGTGCACTTGAGCCTTTTCCTACCAGGATCTGGTCGGGGTCAGAACCGGGAGGAAGTTGGGCAAACCTCGCTTCCAGCCCACTTTTTAGAAAGGTGGATACATAGGAAACAGCGGCTTTTTGCCCAGCTTCATCCCCATCGAGTAAGCAAACGACACCTTTGGGGCGGGAACGGCTCAATAGCCGTGCCTGCTCTTCCTTGAAGGCGGTGCCTTGAGGAGCGATGGCCGTCGGGAACCCATCTGTCCAGCAACGAATTGCATCAAGCTGACCCTCGACCAACAGGAACTCTCTAGATTCATCGATTTCCTTATTCGCGAGGTGCAGATTAAACAGTAGTTTTCCTTTTTCGAAAATAGGAGTCTCCGGAGAGTTAATGTATTTGGGAGATTTACGGTCTCCCCATTCGGGAGTGAAGGAAAGCTTTCTCGCTGTGAATGCACAGGTTCTTCCAATTTTATCGCAGATCGGAATGATCAACCTGCCGGTGAAAATTGCAGCTCCGATTTTTCCATTTTTACCTTCCCGGAATAAACCGGATTTTAGCAGAGTGGAGGGTGAGTAATCTTGCTTTTCTAAATAATTTCCTAGAGAGAAACGATCGGTAGGTGCATAGCCAATTCCAAATTGCTTGGCGGTTTCCAAAGAAAATCCACGATCCTCTGTCCAGTACTTAAGAGCTTCTTTGGCTTCCTTATGATCCTTGGTCAGGTTTTGCTGAAACCACTTTTCCGCAACCTGATGAATTTCGAATAATTCACTGCGCAGGGATTTTGAAACAGTAGGAGCGACGCTATTACCAGTGTCCGAATATCGTATGGTGATATTAAATCGTTCTGCCAAAAACTCCAGAGCTTCCTGAAATTCGAGATGTTCGACTTTTTGAATAAAACTAATTATGTCTCCACCTTCACCCGAACTGAAACATTTAAAAAAACCCTTATCCGGATGGACATAGAAGGATGGGGTTTTCTCCTGGCTGAAAGGACTTAGTCCAACCCAACTGGATCCACTCTTTTTAAGCTGCACATAGGGATTTACGACATCGTAGATATCAACTCTGCTCTTGAGCTCGTTAACAAATCCATTGGCAATTTTGGGCATATATCCGAAGGGGAAGACGCAGGAGTTGCGCGGGAGTTATGGAGACTCAAATTTTGAAAGCTCCATTTCTGCCTGTTGGGCAATGGCACTTTGAGGAGGGGAGAGCTCAATAATTTTTCGATAAAGTACTGCAGCAGTGACAGGCATTTTTTCGACAATTTCATATCTTCTTGCCAGTTCCCAGAGGATTTCAGTGGATTCCGGGAAAATATCCCTGACTTTTTCGAGTTCGATCAAATATCTTTTGCCCGGGAGGGTCTCCCGGGCGATGCGCAGATAATCCATCCTTATTTCAAAATTAACCGGTTGGTGTCGGATCGCTTCCAAAATAGTCATTTCGGCTTCGTCGATCTCTCCTAACTGGTAGTGTGCCTGGGAGCATAATTTCCATGCTTCAGCATTGGTGGAGTCATCTTTTAGGACATCCCTTGCCAGAAGCAGAGCACTTGTATGATTTCCATGGAGGAACTCATTTCTTCCTTGATCGAGCTTGGATTCCGTAGCTCCTTCAGGAGTGGCAATATTCTCAAGAGGAGCAGCGAAAGCTTCAGCTAGGCTGAAGCCACGTGGTTTCTGCTCTTTCACGGCTTGCTTAGGTTCATCAGGCTCCTTTTCCTCGGTAGGATCAAAACTTGAACGGTCAGGAGGGAGTTTTGGCCCAGAGGAAACCACACTGGATGCCCGATTAGTCGTTGTAGCTACACCCGCAAATAGTGCAGATGCCAATTCTGTAACTTTCTTTCCACGTGCGTCTACTCCCCGGGCAATAAAGTCAGCCAATCGGCGTTTACGGAGTAGGTCTGCAGCGGCTTGGGCGTAGGGAGAGTTTTCCAGTACTCTAGGGTTGGATTTTTCCAGAGCTAATATAAGAGTTTCCGCCTCGGCTTCGTTTTTTTCCAGAAAGGCAACCTGGAGTAATCCCAATAGAGGAGCTGGCTCAACTCCTTGAGATGTAGAGCGTCGGGACGCTTCGCGAAACCAGTGCTTTGCCTGCGGAAATAGTTTTTTCTTGGTGAACAAGGAGCCCATGAGTAGACAGTCCTGGGCTAGGGCATGCTGGGGAGCCTGAGAAAAAGTGTTGATCGCATCAGTATTTCTTCCTTTTTGAGCAAGCAATCGGGCGAAGGCCAAAGTTGCTTTGGGGTCATCCACCGCTTTGGAAAAGTAAACGGAGTAATGCTCGATAGATGAGTCAATATCCCCCGATTTGGCGTGAGCTTCCGCAGATTCCTTGGCGATGTCGTGGGGGGCACCCATGGAAAGTGCTTGTTCTAAGCGAAAAGCGGCTAAAGCATATTCTCCGGCGTCAATGAGGGATCGTCCAAGTTGAACAAGGACTTCCGATGACTTTGGGAACCGCTCATTAAGTTTACGCAAAATTTGAATGGCTTCCGCTGGTTTACCTTCGATTCTCTTGCTTAAAGCATCGGTCAGATCCGGCCCTTGGGGAGGGGCGGGAAGGGGGACTGCCTCGAGGGTTTGTTCAACACTTGTTTCCTCATTTTGAGAGCATCCGAAAAAGGCGAGGGTGGTTGACCCTATCATAAGCATTGATAACCATATGTATGGTTTGTTCATGATTTGTTTTTTTCATACGATAGGGAAACGTCAAGCCATGGTCTTTTTATTTATAAAATCTTTACTGTTAATTCTGTGTTTCAGTGAATCTGCTCATGGTGATGAAAAGATGCAATCTGGTGCCTTTTTTGCATCCGATAATACAAAGCTGGAAGAGGTTGTGTATAGCGTGAATCATTCAGGGTCACTGCTTTCTTTTAGGAAGGGTTTTGAAAGGGTTATTCCACTGCTGGAGGAGCAAGGAGGAAAAACAATAACCCCTGAAAATTTTCCCAAGATTTGTATTTTTCTCGATCTTAAATGTGCCCCAGGATTGGAACCTTCCCAGTCCATGGTCGATGCACTGCTCGCATTTTTAAGGAGAAGGGGATTCGGGGTTGATGCTCTTTCTCTGGTTTATTTTACGGATCAGATCGAGGTGGGAAATTTTCTGACTGGAAAAAAAACCTACCAATCTTTCAAGATCATCAATTCAAAGAGGGATGAATATTTTGATCGGGGTTGGTGGCATGAAAGTTCTTTGCCTTCTACGGATCATGACCGGGCGAGACTTTACTTAGATTATCCCGATCAGCCAGACAAACGGCAGGAACTTGAGCGTAAGAGCTATCTTCCTGCCTGTTTATTTACTGAAGATACCTATTGGATCAATGTAGCTGTGGCGATGGATGATCTTATGTTGGGCATCGATGGTGCGGTGGGGAGCCTAACTTTGGGCGCCTCTTCCAATACAGACAGATTTCTCAAAGAGAAAACCATGGCTAATGCAGCTGCATCAGAAATTTTAGCCATTCCAGAATTTTGGGAAAAGCGAATTTTCAGTATTCTGGACATGAGTCGTTTCCAGTTTGCGGGAGGTGGCTCCTTCGACGCTGAATTTATTGCCAGTTCCGATACCTTTTTAATTGGGGTAAATCCGTTATCTGTTGATTACCATGGGATCCGCCATATCGCCAAACAACGGTCTGAGAAAGGCTTCCAATATCGCCCACTTGATAAAATTAGTTTATTTAAATTTGGCAGGCAGTTAGGTCTGGGGGACGCCTCTGCGAGCCAATTATTTCAAGTGAAATATCGTGATTGATAAACAAAGGCAGGATCAGCGACGGCAATCTTGCAATATTCTAAGACAAATTTCCCTGAGGTCATGCATGCGGATATCCGATTCAAGTAAATATTCGTTAAAAATTTTCTCGTTGTGATGGGAGAACAGCCGATTCAGTCGCATGGATTCGTTTAGGGCAGCATGAGCTCTTTTAAGATGGCATACGGTCAGTAGATAATCACCAAGATCGATGGAAGTTGCCGCCAATAGACAGTGACGTTCTGAATCTGCCAAGCTTGCACAATAACTCCAGGAGAGATTTGGGGGCGGCTGATTGCGGTTGTGCCTCATCATGTGTTCCCATGATGAGCGTAAGAAAGAAAATAATGCAGATGATGCGATGTAAAGAGGATGCTTGTGAACGGTGTAAGGCTCAATCTTGTCAAGATCTTCCAGTGGTATGGGACGGATTTCCCTAAGTTGCTCCTCGTCCAGTTCAAAGTCTTCAATACAGGACCAATCGTCTTTTCCCCAATCCATCAGTTTAGCCGTTACTTCCAGGCGATCGGGTTCGTGTCTAGATTTGTTGTAAGCAGATATAAATCGGGAAATTTCTTTGTCGGACTTGCGAACATATTCCTGCCAGTCGCTTTCGTTCCAAGCCACATTCTCATTTTCATCCCACTCTCCGTCTTGGTTACCGTCGAAATCGTATTGGCT
>Ga0182090_1209189_pt1 | contig 12517 bp, 9 predicted proteins | sample 041ome_24_FD_127767 | JGI IMG/M metagenome (GOLD analysis project Ga0182090, IMG submission 127767) | Metatranscriptome of coastal salt marsh microbial communities from the Groves Creek Marsh, Georgia, USA - 041408BS metaT (Metagenome... | ecosystem: Environmental > Aquatic > Marine > Intertidal... | reverse complement strand
TTTTTGATTTGCGTATGATTATTATAACGTTTTCGAGGGGGCAGTGACGTTGAAATTAAATTTCGTCGTTGTTCAATTTGGTTCAAAAACGATCTCACGCAGAGACGAGTTTTTCATATTAACGAAGATCGATGAGATTTTTTGGCGCTTTTTTTCGCTTTTCAGGATCAAAAAATACTACTCACACAAACTTTGAGAGAGAACGACACGCGAGAGAACAACCAACATCAGGACGACCGAAAACGAGGAGGACGACGACAACCACGATGATGCGACGACAACACGTAACGACGCAAAGACAAACGACGGGAGGGGTGAATATCATCCAGTCGGTCGCGGACGTTTTGGAACGACTGGTGACGAATAGCGTCGAAGCGAGCGCGAGAGAAGTGTCGTGCGAACTCTTCTTTTCGTCTTCGTCTTCGTTCTCGTCGTTTTTACCTTCCATGCGGGTCCGAGACGACGGCGAAGGAATGACAGAAAGAGATTTACATTTGGTTGGAGAGTTTGGGTGCACGTCGAAGCGAGGGAAGAGTGGAGCGTCTTTGGCGGCGATTGCGCAGTTGAGCGAGAGAGTTCAGATCGTGACCAGGAAGAAGATGGGTGGGTCTGAAACCGCCTCGCCTTCGACGAGAACGTTTTCGGCGACGCTGGTGTCTTCCGCCGAGGGGAGTAAAAGAAAAGTGAAAGGGATGCTACCGAGCGCGTATCGAAACTCTGGAGCGATTATCACCGTTGATAGAGTCTTTTCTCGAGGGTCTGCTTTGATTCAGAAGAAAATGAAAGCGGATGGGTTTGAGACGTATGCGCAGGCTTGCGAGAAAGAGGCGCGCGAACGGGTGCTTGCCCTTTCGCTTATCAATCCAAAAGTTACTTTGATTTTGACCGTGAAAAAGAAGAGAAACGACGAGGAGTGGGAAGAGAAAGAAGCATTTCGCAGCCGAGGCAATGTTTTGGCGAATTTGGCAGATTTGTACGGCGAGGAAGATGTTACCGTGCGCGCGTTGCGTCCGGTGTGTTACGAGAAAAAAGGTAGCCATGGAGCTCCTCCCTCCATGCGAGCTTCCGGATATATTACTTGGGCCGAAAACTACATTCACAGGAGAAAGATACAGTATCTATACATAAACCGGGCTCACGTGAGAGAGAGAACAAAATACCACACGGTTATAGAGAGATCGTTCGAGGAGATTCACAAAAAGAAATCTTCTTCTGTCGCTTACGTTTTACACATCTCGACAACGACCGCGGACGAAAAGAACGAAGAGTTGATATCAGCCTTCTTACGCGAAACTGTAAAAAAGATCTCTTCCGAAAGTACTGAAGAGAAAATAAACGCGGCAGAGTCTCCGCGCGTGCCGTCGAGCTCGTCCAAGAAGCAAAGCTCGTCCAAGAAGAAAAGGCACCTCGACAACGACGACGAAGAAGAAGAAGAAGAAGAAGAAGAAGAAGAAAAAGAGGTAGTGAAGAAGAAACAAAAGCAGCGGTGCGAGTGCTGCACGATTCAAAAGCTGCCCTTCCAGCTGAACAACGCTATCGTATCTCCAAAGAAGAAGCAATCGCCGAAGAAAATGTGGGTGAATCCGGCGTTTGCTCTCGTCAATAACCGCGAAGTACTAAAGCTTCCTCCTTCGTCCAAAACGGTTACCTCAAACGAACTCAGAGAGTCGCGCGTCGTCGGCCAGTTTGCCAAGAAGTTTATCGTTTTGATAACCAAAGACACCAAAGAGTTATTACTCGTCGATCAGCACGCAGCAGATGAGAGGTGCATCGTAGAAGATCTCGAAAAAAGCTACCTCGAAGAGCGCCCAGCAGGGAGAGCTGTCAACCTTGTGGCGAAACTCGATCGAGACGAATACATCGCTTCGTGCGACTTTCGAGACGCCATCGTCCGTTCCGGATTCGAATGGGAAGAAATTGGGCTCTTACAGATCAAATTAACGCGCGTGCCAGCGTTATTCGAAGCATCCGCGCTCAAGGAGTTTAAAGTTCTCCTCCACGAACTCGGAGGAGGCGCAGCAACTGCAACAACAACAGGCGGCGGCGTCGCTCTCCCGCCTTCGTTCCGACGCGCTTTCGCAAAAAAAAGTTGTCGTTCGGCGATTATGTTCGGCGATGCACTTACCCAAAAAGAGTGCGACATCGTCGTCAAATCTCTCAGCAGCTGTAAAGCGCCCTTCTCGTGCGCGCACGGAAGACCGACGTGTTTACCTTTAGGTTCGATTTCTTTTTAAACAAAGAGCGCATACGAGTATTTTTTCAGTTTTTGGGAGTTTCTTTTCCTCATAATTCAAAGTCCACATTCACACAACAATTCCGACGCAATCCTCGAGTAACCACCGCGCATCCAAAAAGGAAAAAAGTACTAAAAGTGAGAAGATAAAGCCATGGTCGTCGCCGCCTTGAAGCCGCAAGACGTGCAGAAACTGACCGTGGTTAAACTTCGAGCAGAACTCGAAAAGAGAAAATTAGATTCCTCGGGAACGAAGCCGATTTTAGTCGCGCGATTGAAAGAGGCTTTGGAGGAGAGAGATGAAGAAGAAGAAGAAGGAAAAGGCGGCAAGGATGCAGACGCTAAAGAGAGGGTGAAGAGCGAGGAGGCAGAGCAGACTCCCGCGACGGAAGAAGAAGATGCGAAAGGAAACGAGTTGGAGACGACGACGACGACGTTTGAAAACAAAGAAGAAGAAACTACTACTACTACTACTACTAATGACGACGAGATAATGGACCCGGCTCCTTCTGTTGAAACGGACGAGGACATTGACCCAGCGTTTGACGCGCACGACGACGGCGCGAATCCAATCGTGAAATCAAATAGATTGACGAACGCTCGAAAAATTCTTCGGAGAAACCCGTACGACGCGACGGCTTGGGACGTGTTCTTCGTCGAGGCGAGAGGGAGGCCGTCCGTGGCGAAGGATGTGTTCGAAGAGATTTTGCGATACCATCCGAGATGCGTGAACGCGTGGATCGCGTACGCGCAAAACGCGATGGAGAAGAAAGACGACGAGGCGGTTTCGGAGATTTTCTCGAGGTGTTTGCGGGACGTTTTGGCGCCAGAGTTGTGGTTGGTGTACGTGAACTACGCAAAGGCGACGAATGAGAACGGGACGACAGAGGAAGGAGCGAGAGCGATTAAAGCGGCGTTTGAATATTGTGTAGATCACGTGGGAGAAGACGTGGAGAGCGGTAAGATTTGGGAGGAATACGTTGATTTCGTAAAAGGAGTGAGCCCGGGATTTATTGCGGTACGTTTATTGAATTTTGAAAATTTTGTTCTTGTTGGTGAAACGCCGGTGCAACAGAGCGACCAAACTTCGTGGCACGTGATGAGTTATAAGTATCATGGGTAATTTGCGACTGAAACGGGTTCGCCCCCGATAAATGGTGTTGACAACGATGCCTCTGATGCCACGAAAATTTGATAAACATTTTGTCTTTTCTTTTGCTCTCTCTCTCTCTCTCTCGGGGCGATTTATGAAAATTGCAGAGTCTTCAATTTTGATATTGACATCTTACTCTTTTCTTCTTCTATATTCTTCTTCTTCTCACAGCCGACAGGTGCACAACCCGAGCAGTACGAAACCGCACGAATGATGGAACTCCGTCGCGTGTACCAACGCGCCATTTCCGTTCCCACGCAATCCCTGGAATCTTTAGTGACTGACTACGAGGCTTTTGAAAATTCGTACGATAAAAAGTTTGCGAGAACGTTGCTCGCCGAAAGCACTCCGAAAATATTCGCGTGTAAAACCGCATACAAAGAGCGCGAAGCTTTAAACGCGGCTCTCTTCGAAGGTTTAGGTTACGATTTGCGAGTGCATAAGAACGGTATTGCCGTGGGTGATCCCGTGCACACGACGAAAGCTGCGGATTGTCATTTAGACGCGTTTCGACGATTCATCGCGTGGGAGAAAACGAACCCGCAGAAATTGGAAGCGGTAGGCATTGTTAGCATCGCAGCGGCAAAGAAAGCAGCAGCAGATAAACTAGAAGAAGAGCCGCCTCGCGTTCGAGAACGCATCGCTCTAGCGTACGAAAAGTGTTTGTTGACGTGCGAGAACTACCCAGAAGTTTGGTTAGAATACTCTCACTGGCACGAAAGTGCAGGACGAGCGGGAGATGCGGCTGAAATATTGTCCCGCGCGCGCATAGTGCTTCCGGGGTCAATCGTGCTATTGCTTGCTGCCGCTGATTTAGAAGAGTCGCAGCAAAACTTTGAAGGGATGAAAGCTGTGTACGAATCGTACATGGGTTCGTACGAAGAGAAGCGCGAAGCTGAGAAAGCAGCAGCGGGGGGAGAAGGTACAATCGTTAAAATGATGGACGATGACACTTCGGTCGTGTACGCCGAATATATTCGCGCGTGTCGACGCTCGGATTCCCAAGCTTCCTCTCGAAAGGCTTTCTTGCGCGCGCGTAAAGCTCCCGGATGCAGCTGGCTCGTTTACGCCGCCGCCGCTTTGGTGGAATGGCGCTACGATGAAGCCGATAAACCGTGCCGGAATGTATTTGAACTTGGTCTCAAGACGTACATGGACGTACCCGCGTACGTGTTGACGTATACAAATCACTTAATATCGCTTGGAGACGTTGGGAATACGAGGGTAGTCTTTGAACGCGCATTGAGCGTAGGAAAACCAGACGTTTCCATCTTTGACGCTTTTGTGAAATTTGAGCACGAGTACGGCTCGTACGAATCATTTCGCGCCGCTGAAATTCGGAGAAGCGAGTTTTTAGAACCTAGCGCGGCGGCGTCCATGATAGATCCAGGGATTTTCTCGAGAATGACGGTGGCGAAATTAGTCGCGAACGTTTTTGAACGACACAACTTCATCCCAGACGTCGCGCCTTTGAGAAGCGAAAGTTTATCTCACTACGCGAAACTTGGCGTGTCTTCTATTCGGAAGCACATCGCCATGTCCGTTGCCTCGGGTAAAAAAGAAATCTCTCGACCGAAACCACCGCCACCGCCGAAAGCGCCTAAAGGTGCGCCTCCTCCTCCTCCGAAAGTTGTTTCCGCCGAGGCGCCCTCGTCGTCGGCTCTACACGACGCGAAGACGACGACTGCGCCGCGCGCGGCGCCTCCGTCCATCGGTCTTTCCGCTTTACCTGTCGTAGTAGCACCTCATCTCCCGGAAACGCTGCGAGAGTTGTTTAATAAGCTTCCCGGTCCGGTAGCGTTCGCGAAAATGCCAGCACCGAGAGTCGACGCGGTCTTGGACGCTTTGAAAAACGCAGATTTGACCATCGAAGGCAAAGCTGAGTTGTTGGCGCAAATGCAGGGTAAAGATACTCGACCGCAAAGCATGGGCTCGAAAAGAACGGCGACGCAAATGATGACTCCCGATATGATGACAGGAGGCGAACCGTCGTCGTCGTTCAGAATGCCCACGAAGGATGTCTTTCGCGAGCGACAATCTAAGATGCAAAAAGCGTCGGCGGAGTATCAATAGAATTTAGCCGGTGTAAAAGAAAAGTCTGTGTTCATCTACGTAAATTTGAGTATAACATATGAAATGTGTGCGTGTTTCTCTCTCTTCTCTCACTCTCTGCCTTTTACTTTGCGCCCTTCCAGGCGGCAGCTAAGTTGTAAGGTTTATGTTACTGCGCGTGTGTATTAGTACTTTTTTCAAAGGGCGGGTGCGCAGAATTCCACTCTTTACTTCCCTCCGACTTGTTCCATCATGACGTCCAACGAGTCGCCGTCTTCCATGTCCAACTCTTGCGGCGTTTGGTCCTCTCTAACTCTCTCCCCGTCGAATAAGAATCGAACGGACCCGGGTTGGAGAGATTTGCGCTGCAAGAACGCGTCGAAGATCTGTTTTGTTCATAAATATGAATGCACGAGAGAGAAAGAGAAAAAACGTGAGCGAGTGCCTTGAGCAGCGGTTGTAAAAATCTCTCATCCAATTCTCTTCTCGTCGTCTTTCGAAGAAGAATAAAACGAAACGCTCGAACGCGTACCTTCTTAAACTTGGTACCCATCTTCACTTTAAAGTGCACCTCGGCGTTGTCCTGGTCCTTCACTTTCAAGTTGATGTGTTCGCCTTTGTCTTCTTTCTTTTCTTCTTCGGAATCCATTTTATTTGAGATGTGTTTCTTGCGTTTCGTGTGAAAACTCTGAAGCTTTTGAAAGGAAAACCACAGAGTCTAAAGTGTAAAACACACTTTAGACGCGAAAGAAGAAGAAACGCAAAAAGAGCGAGATCGAGAATGTCGTCGATTGCCTCGGCGAACAAGAAAAAGATAGCCCTGGTCGCGGCGAGAATATTCCAAACCGCACTGAACGACACGAACGCACCCACGGGGAGAAAACTCTTAAAAAAAGCATTAGTCGGTCCACGATTGACGTCGTGGTACCCGGAAGGTATTCGAAAGATGGACATGCTGTTCGAAGACCCGGACGATAAGAGACGGAAGGTGAAATTAGAGCGGATGAAGAGGAGAGGGAAAGGACCTCCGAAGAAAGGGGAAGGGAAGAGAGCGAAGAAGAAGTAAACGCGAGACAGAATTGTTTTTAGAAAAGCGTGGAGTAGTACCAGGAGTACTACACCAAGTAGCGATAGCGTCACGCGAGACAGCATATATTGTTTTTAGAATAGCGTGTACATATACAGTAAATAGAATCACAATTTTACAATTTAAGTATCACCTGCTGTTGGCGATGCACACGACAGATACTAATCGCATCGCCCCGGACGAAAGTAATAACCGGACGTTCTTTTCGCCTCGCATTTCGTGGAAGTAAAAGTAGCCAATCAACGCGGCGACGACCGATGGGAGAGTGCTAATGATCGGAAACGAGATCGACATCGAGAGCACGCGGTTGGCGACAAACCAGGAGGTTTGAGCAATCCCCCACATGACGCCAGAAATAAACGCCGGGACTATGGTTTCTTGACGAAGCTCGGGATATCTATCCGTGGCTTTTCGGACGACGTGCAAGTAATGGAGCGCGAACGCGACGAGCGTAGTTCCAAAGATGCCGCAAAATTGAGAAAACACGTAATCGAGGGCGTCATCGGAATGCGCACCGCTCTGAAGTCTCAAATTTTCCGCCGGGTTAAAGTTCACGCCATAGAGGACTCCAGACAGAAGAGATAATGTAATGCCAAACGTCTGTTTTTTATTGCTCGCATTACGCAACGCTTCGTCCTCGTCGTCGTTGTTGTTATTCAAAAACGCGTTGTCCTCCCTTTCTTCGTCGACGTCGATTCTTCTCATACCACTCGTGCTGTTGCTGTTGCTGCTGCTACTGCTATTACTGTTACTATTTGTCGTCCCATCAATCTTCGACGCCACGTACAGTGCCAGACACGCCAACGCGACTCCGAATCCGTTCAACCCTGGCATCGACACCTCCTCTTTGTCCAATCCGAGAATGCCAAATCTCGCGCTCGCCCACCCAGAAAGCATGCACGCGCCGCTCCAAATCATCATCCCGAGCGCTAAACCTATCGATTTCACGATCGGCACCACGCACAAGTTCCCAATCGCCCACAAACTTCCGCCAAACATCGCTTGATATTCAAACTTTGGAAACGATCGCGCGAGGCAAACGACCACTCCAACCGTGAAAACGCCCAGCGTCATGCACACCGAGAAGAAGACGCCGTCGCCGAGGTTGGTGAGTTTCTTCACCGGCACGTAGTTGGAGCCGAAGAATATCGCGGCGACGAGGCAGCACGCGTATCCGAGGACACCGTCCGAGTCCATCGTGCTCTCCTTTGCTCCTCTTTAATAATAATAATAAGAAGAATATTCTGAGTTGTTTTGTGGGGAAACGTAACGAGTTTTTGGTCACAAAGTCGCGCGCGCTTTTTCTCGGATACCGAAGACATTCAAAGTCTCCGTCGTCGCAAAAGAGGGCAAAAGATCATGGGCGTGAAGAAGTCGCGTCTGAGCAAATTTACTGAAGCCGTGCGTCTGTTATTTACTCGCTTTTGCGCGTCCTTTTTTACTCTCTCTTTCTCTCTCTCGTTTTCCGGTGTGGCGGCTAATTCTCTCTCTCAATCTCTCTCTTTAAAACAGGACAAAGAAGTGCTCGTGCGCATCGTCAAAGACGCGCAGAGGACGAAAAAAGCCGGCTCGGACGGCACGTTCAATGAATTCGTGGAAAAACACGCGCAGACGGAGAAGTTGAAGCACACGCACGATCCTAATAGGCACGATTGGAAGACGTTGGTGAAATTCGTGGAGAGCGTCTTGGGAAAGGAAGAGGAGGAGGAAAGGAAAAACGAAAACGACGACGAAGAAGAAGACGGAGAGATTGAAAAGGAGAAAACCAAGACTAACGCGACAAAGACGACGAGTAAAGAACAATCATTCGAAGAGACGATTTCTAGACACGCGAATTGGCAAAAGAAGAACAAGAAACGGCAGGAGTGGAAAGTATGGCACGAGAGCTGCGAAGACGAGAAGGAAAAGTACGGCGAGGAAGGTTCGAAGGCAAACGCGCTGTGGAAATTGGTGAACATGTGCGAGGAGAGTCAGCAATTCGACGAGAACTACAATCGATTTCCTTCGCACATGGACAGTTGGTTGAGGACGAGTTATCGACCGGGGAGGTGGTGCGTGGAGAAGAACGTGAGGCCGAGGATGGTGGCGATTGATTGCGAGATGTGCGAGACGACGACGGATAATAAGGCGTTGTGCGCGGTGTCCGCGGTGGACGAAGATGGAAATAAGTTATTAGACGCTTTGGTAAAACCACCGGATGCGATTATAGATTATAGGCACGAAATTACCGGGTACACGGAGGCGGATTTTAAGGACGTGACGTTGACGTTGGACGAGGCGAGAGCAAAACTGATGCGGTTGTTGGAACGAGGACATGTGGACGACAACGACGGTGAAAAAGAAGAAGGAGAAAAGGATAAGGAGAAGGACGTGCACGGGTGTATTCTCGTTGGTCATTCGTTATCGCACGATTTAAGAGCTTTGCGTTTGGACCACAGGCCAGTCATCGATACGTCTTTGTTGTTTTCGTTCAAGGAACTTCCGAGAGCGACGCCGGCGTTGGCGGATTTATGTCAAATGATTTTAGGATACGAAATGCGAGAGAAAGGATCGGCGCATGAAGCATTCGCGGACGCTTTGACCGCGATGAAAGTCGTAGAAAAGGTCGTGGAAACGAGCATAGCAAAAGCTGAATTTATTTTGCCGGCACCGGAACGGTTGTTAGTGTTATTCGAAGCGAGAAGACAGACGGCGAAGGAGAATAGGAAAAACGGCACGCCGGATAAGAAACGAAAAGGTAACTTTGATGAGAACAGCGGGAAAGTGACTAATCGCGTTGCTGGTCGAACGCTCTTCATCCATCGTCTCCCGCGAGGTGTTAAAAAAGAAGCCATAGAATCCATCTTTGAAAACGTCATCAAGACGAAATTAGAAAAAGAAGACGAGGGCAGTCACGAAGTCATTAAAATCGAGACGATTAAAGGAAAGTTCGAGGTGGAAACCGGCGAAAACGCGCAAGAAAACGAAACGGTGTCTGTCTTCGCATCTTCCGAAAGAAGCGTCGTCCCAGCTTCCAAGCACGCTCCGACAACTTCTGCTTACGTGGCGTTCGATTCGGTGAAATCCGCCCGCCTCGCTTTCGAACGTCTCCACGGCGCCTTGAGCATCGACGCTCTCGGCCGGCCGCAAAAGAAAGCCAAAATCTCCAAACGTTTCGGCTTCGAAAAGTTAATATGCGTTCGCAACGACACGATCACCGAAAAGGAGGAAGAACAAGTCGCGAAAGTTGCGGAAGAAAAAGAAAAAGCGCCTCTCGCGTTTCCTCCGAGCTCGGCGCAAAAGAAAAAGCCGAGACAACGCAAACCGAAAACAGTTTCGCTCCCTGGCGATACCAAGTAGCGACGATACGGCGCGAGATAGATAGAGAGATAGAGAAACAGAGAGATAGAGAGAGAGAGAGTCTACAAAACGAGTATGATAATAGGTACGACATGTAATAGATGAACAGCGCTGTGTTTCTCCGATTTTTGGGCATCTGAGTATCCACCACCACCACCCGTATCTTCTTTTCAAAAGAAACACCATCGTCACAAAAAGACTTGGCCAAGAACACTCTCATCCATCATGCGCGCAGCATTCACGCTCGGCGGAAATGCGAAGACGTGCGCACCAACGACGTCGTATTCCTCCTCGTCTTTTTTGTCTTCTGCGTCTTCTTTGATTCGAAGGAGGAAGGAGAGGCGCGAAGAAAGGAGAGTGTTAATCCGCGCATCGTCTTCTGACGCAAATCCTTCCCGAAACAACTCGTCATCCTCGACGAGCAAAGTCTCGGAGGAGGACGACGAGAGTTTCACGTTGGCGGACGTCGGCGAAGATTCCACGCTCGCGGAGAAAAGGAACGAGTTCCAAGAGGCGATCGCGAAAGCGCAGACGGAACAAAAAGAGAAGAAGATATTCGACGAGAAGAGCGAGAGTTCGACTTGGGAAGTGAAAGGAACTGAAGTTTCTTCTTTACCACCACCACCACCGGTCGCGAAGCCTTTGACGGATCTGAGTCCGATTAACGTAGACGCGACGGCGATAGAAAAAGAGAAGAAAAGAAATGACGACGACGGCGATAAGGATGAACCACTGCGGATGATTGGTAGCGCGCCGGTCAAGTCGTCTTCGGGAGAACCGACGTTTTCCAAGCAGCTCTCGAGGACGGTGAAAGCGTTGGTTCCCGAAGGCGCGTCCGCGGCGACGGTATTGAAAACGACGAAACGTTTCATGGAGGCTTACGAGGCTGGGTTGACGCCAGAGGAGCAGATTGGGTACGCGCTCGGTGTACCGACTGATAAGTTGAACGAGACGCAGAAGAAGTACGCGCCGTTAGTGGCGGAGAAGTTGAAAGAAAACGCCATGCAGTTGAAAGGCGAGTTGTTAGCGGCGACGAATTTGTACGAAGCTGGGATTCAGGCGTATAGTGTAGGTCAGTATCCGAAAGCGTTGAAATTCTTCGGAAATGCGTTGGAAGAAACGAGTGATACCAGTTTGTTGGGTGGGAAAATCCAAATCTATAAAGCTTTGACGTTGTACGCACTCCGTCGTCTGGAGGAGTGCATCGATTTGTATACGTTTTTGGAAGGAACGCATCCGATCGGAAGCATTCGTCGACAGGCTGGGGAGTTGAAGTATATCGCCGAGGCGCCGAGGTTAGAATTAGAAGAAGACGAATACGTCGACGTGCCGGCGGGAGTGAAAGATGCCAACAGGTATCGGGGATACGGGAAAGTGGTTGGGAAATCGGGAAAACCAAAGGTGCCAAAAACGTACACCGAAGAGGCGATGGAGAGAGTGAACTACGCCAAGTACGCGCCGAATCGGTTACAACTGATTGGGTGGACTGCTGTAGCCATAGGATTAGCTTTGTACGGCGCGTACGTAACAAAATGATTTGTAATAAATTATTATCAATATTCTTATAAATCGTGAAACACTTTTCAGATTACAATTGGAAACGCTCTCTCTCTCTCTCTCTCTCTCCTTGAAAAAGTCGCACGCGTCTCCAAGCCTTTCGGCACGCGCCTACGCACTTTTTCGTCCTTCACGTCCTCTTCATCATCGTCCACCGCCTACTACTCTTTCTAGTTCACACACACAATTTCTCGTCGCTTTTCATATACATTATTGTCGTTGTAATTCTTATTATCCTCATTAATCAATCTCTGGATCGACGATACCTCCGTCGCTGATGGAATACTGCGCCTCGGATTCCGGCAAAGTCGGCGAGCACGCGATTTTTGCTACTCTGTTCCCCCCTCTTCCTTTCCTTAACGCCAATCTCGTTGTACTCGCGTGCGCCATGATGTTACCACCGATTGGTTTTTGCGCGTTTGCGCCGGCAAACATACCGCCTTCTGGGTTCGCGACGACTTGGTTGGAAACGACCACCGCGACGCCAAACTCGTTGGCCAACTTCGCCAAATGTCTCAAAAACTTCCCCAACGCCATTTGCCTTGCGGATAACTCCCCTCTTCCCTCGAATTCCGTTCGGAACAAGTTCGTGGCAGAATCGACGAGGATGAGCGAAAAGTGGTCCTGTGCGAGCAACGCACCCGCCGCTACCAACAACTCTTGCTGGTGCTCCGTGTTGTTCGCTTTCGCGTAGGCGATGTTATCCAAACACGAAGTCCCGTCAACTCCGAATCTTTCCGCGATTTGCACGATACGTTCCGGTCTAAACGTCCCTTCCGTATCGATATACATAACCTTACCACCACCTCCTCCGTTCTCCACTGGAATCTGCCCACTCACCGCTAACGTATGTATCAATTGCGTCTTCCCGGTTCTAAACTCTCCGTAAAGCTCCGTCATTGACCCAGACTCGATCCCCCCCATCAACATATCGTCCAACGGTTGCGACCCGGTGGTTATTTTCACCAAATTCTCTCTCTTCGTCGCAAGCGACGTCGCGGACTGAAACGTATCGTTACACGTTTTCTTGCTAATCGCCTTCAACTTTTCCACTTTTTGTTCGGACAAGCCTTTGATTTGCGTCAACCATTTCTTC
>Ga0182090_1068437_pt1 | contig 12546 bp, 10 predicted proteins | sample 041ome_24_FD_127767 | JGI IMG/M metagenome (GOLD analysis project Ga0182090, IMG submission 127767) | Metatranscriptome of coastal salt marsh microbial communities from the Groves Creek Marsh, Georgia, USA - 041408BS metaT (Metagenome... | ecosystem: Environmental > Aquatic > Marine > Intertidal... | reverse complement strand
GCTATCTTCTTCACTGGCTGGAGGATCCGCGGATTCCGCTATGGAATCAGTCATCGAGTCAGGCTCGGATGCCGACTCCGCTTCAATGGGTTCAAGGAGTCCTGTATCCACTATATTTGTATCTGATGGGGCCTCTGGCTGAGTTGCTTCGCTCTCTGGCGTAGAGTTTTCCCCTTCCGGATCGCCTACCTCCGTTGACTCTGTATCACTGAGCCAATCTATGTCTCCAACTAAACCGTCATCATCGTCAGCCCCACCCCACTCTGCTGGGGGCGTCATCACTCGACGCTTATCATTTTCGTCGTCACGATTGTCCATGGCTCGCTTGCATCCTTGTTTCGCTTATCCCTGCTGCCTAAAGAGTGTCGTATAAAGACGTCGAAAGACAAGTGCAAAGTGCACTCTCACCACCATTATTTGCTGTGGTTCGAGTCGGCGTTGGGGGCTTTTCCGGTAAACTAGCTCCATGGACGTATCGCATATTCTTAATGATCTCAACGAAGCCCAGCGCGAGGCCGTTGCGGCCGACGGTGGAAACTTGCTGGTGCTGGCGGGGGCTGGATCGGGCAAGACCCGTGTTCTGGTTCACCGCATTGCTTGGTTGATCCGCGCGGAGGGTATTTCACCCCATGCCCTCCTCTCGGTTACCTTCACCAATAAAGCCGCTAGAGAGATGCGCGGCCGGATTGAGGAAATGTTGCACATGCCGACTCATGGTATGTGGGTTGGAACATTCCACGGCTTGGCCCATAGGCTGCTTAAAGCTCATTGGCAAGAGGCAAGGCTGCCGCAGAACTTCCAAATTCTCGATAGTGACGACCAACTTCGGTTGGTTAAAAGAGTGTGTAAAGACTTAGATCTTGATGATTCTCGCTGGCCGCCGAAACAGGCACAGTGGTACATCAATGCCCAAAAAGATGAGGGTCTGCGAGCTAGGCACATCGATCCACCCTTCGGGGATTTATATGCCAAAACCATGCATCGCATTTATGGCGCTTATGAAGAAGCCTGCGAGCGCGGCGGCCTCGTTGACTTTGCTGAGTTGCTTTTGCGGGCCCACGAGCTCTGGCTGAATTCCCCGGAAACCTTGCAGCACTACCAGGACCGTTTTCGAACGATTTTGGTCGACGAATTTCAAGACACGAACACGATCCAATACGCTTGGCTACGGGTGTTAGCGGGTAATAGCATTCCTGTGGTTGCCGTGGGTGATGACGATCAATCAATCTATGGTTGGCGTGGCGCCAAAATTGAGAATATACAGCGTTTCAGCGATGACTTTGAGGGTGTCCAAGTTATCAGATTGGAGCAGAATTATCGTTCCACCCAAACTATCCTCAGCGCAGCTAACGGCCTTATCGGCCACAATTTTGGTCGGTTGGGTAAGGATTTATGGACGGCTGGTGATCAGGGGGACCTTATCAGCCTCTACGCTGGCTTTAACGAGCAAGATGAAGCTCGTTTTATCGTCGAGCGGGCACAGGCGTGGATAGAAGACGGTAATCAACGCCGCTCAATTGCCATTCTGTATCGATCCAATGCCCAGTCGCGGGTGTTAGAAGAGGCATTAATTCGGGCGCAAATTCCTTACCGAATATATGGCGGGCAGCGCTTTTATGAGCGACTGGAAATTCGTAACGCGCTCGCCTATATGCGATTGCTACTGACCCGCAGTGATGACACCGCGCTGGAGAGAGTGCTCAATATTCCACCCCGTGGTATTGGTAGTAAAACCGTAGATAGTTTAAGGGAATTAGCTCGAACTCGATCGCTGCCGCTTTGGTCAGCGATACAGGTGGCTAGTGATGAGAAGTTGTTTTCTGCCCGAGCAATCACCGCGTTAAACGGTTTTCAAGTCTTGATTGATGAGCTTGACTCATCAACCTTAGAACTTCCCCTAGACGAGCTCGTTGAGCACGTGATTCAACACTCGGGATTGTTGCAATACCACCGATCTGAAAAGGGTGAGCGCGGACAGGCGCGTGTCGAAAACCTTGAGGAACTCGTCTCGGCGGCTAAGTCGTTCTCCGCAGAGGAAAGTGAACTTTCACCTATGCAGCAGTTCCTAGATAACGCAGCCCTCGACGCCGGCGACGCACAGGCCGACCCCCATGAAGATAGTATTCAGTTAATGACCTTGCACTCGGCTAAGGGACTGGAGTTTCCTCTAGTGTTCCTGGCGGGAATGGAAGAAAACCTATTTCCCCATCGCATGTCATTGGATGAGCCGGGGCGCTTAGAAGAAGAGCGTCGCCTTTGTTATGTTGGTATAACGAGAGCTATGACGAAGTTGGTACTCACGTATGCTGAGAGTCGCCGGCTCCATGGCAGTGAGAATTACAACACCCCCAGCCGATTCGTAAGAGAGATACCCTCCGAATTTATTCAAGAGGTACGGCTGGGCTCTACGGTGGCCCGTCCCTTAGCAGGATTGAGTGCCGGTCTGAGCTCCGCGCACCAAGAAGCCGGTATTGGGCTTGGTCAACGGGTAATGCACCAAGTATTTGGTGAAGGCATCGTGACAAACTTTGAGGGCCGGGGCGCCAATGCACGTGTAGAAGTCAACTTTGCTGAGGGCAGCAAGTGGTTGGTATTACAGTATGCCAATCTGCAAGTGTTTTGATGGTTTTGGTCCGCCCTGTGCCTAGGTTACAGGGCCCCTACAATAATTATTTGAGATCAGACTATGTTTGAGCGTCGTTATTTGCCGGTTTTTGTTGTGTTATTAGTCGCAGCTTTGGTGACTGTAGTCGGGCTATGGGCCGCCGATAAAGGCAGACACTACTCACAGAGCGCGTTGGGGGGGGCTGTTGCCAGCGACGGCAATGAAACCCGGGTTGTTGAGTGGAAATTGGTCACCACCTGGCCTAAGAATCTGCCCGGACTTGGTAGCGCGGGGGAAAATTTTGCTCGCTACGTTGGTGAGATGAGCAATGGCCGCCTTCAGGTGACGGTATTTGGCGCGGGGGAAATCGTGCCCGCTTTTGAGGTGTTCGATGCTGTCTCCCAGGGGGTCGCCCAAGTGGGACATGGCGCTTCCTATTACTGGAAGGGCAAGATTCCGGCGTCAGTGTTTTTTACCGCGGTGCCCTTTGGAATGACCGCCCAAGAAATGAATGGCTGGCTGCACTATGGCGGTGGTCTGGAGTTGTGGCAGGAACTTTATGAACCCTATGGGGTGGTGCCCTTTGCCGGTGGCAGTACTGGTGTACAAATGGCCGGCTGGTTCAATCGTGAGCTGACGTCTGCAGAGGATCTGCGTGGACTTAAAATGCGGATCCCTGGTTTGGCCGGCGAGGTCTTTGATGCCGCCGGTGGCACCGCCGTTCGTATTTCAGGCGGTGAGGTGTATACCTCGATGCAAACCGGCGTCATCGATGCAGTGGAGTGGGTAGGCCCCTACAATGACCGTACGCTGGGGCTGAACGAAGTGGCCAAATTTTATTATTTTCCAGGATGGCATGAGCCCGGCGCGATGTTGGAATTTACGGTGAACGCTAATGCGCTGGCAGAGCTGCCAGAGGATCTCAAGGCTATCGTTAAATATGCTGCTCGCGCCGCTAATCAGGATATGCTCGACGAGTTTACGGCAAGAAACAACGAGTCATTGCGTAGTTTACTCGCAGGTGGCACGCAGTTGCGCCGCCTTCCCGATGACGTGCTTGCACTCCTCTATGAAAAATCAGAGATCGCCTTAGAGCAGCTAATTGAGGGCGATCAAATGGCGGCCAAGATTGCAGACTCTTACCGGGCGTTCTTCAGGGACGTCAGGGCTTATCACGAAATCTCTGAGCGGGCGTATCTCAACGCGCGAGATAAGGTCTTACCGCCTGTTTTACAGGGACAGGATTAATCCAGCGGGTAATCTGAGGGATCAGGCTTCTATTGGTCGTGTGCGGCGCTGATCATCGATGGCTACGTAGACAAAAGTGCCCTCGGTGACTTTGATAGGCTCCCCATCGTGGCGCGAGTTAATCCAAACCTCTACCACCACTCGCACTGAGCTGCGCCCGACTTCGACAATATCGCTGTAGCAACTCACCACCGCACCCACATGCACAGGGGTGAGAAACGACATTCCCTCAACAGCTACGGTTGCTACTCGACCATCGGCAACCTCGCAGGCAGAGACATAGCCCGCCAAATCCATCTGGGACATGAGCCAGCCACCGAAGATATCCCCGTGGGGGTTGGTGTCGGCAGGCATTGCAACGGCTTGAAGAGACAAGTCTCCTTGGGGTGTGGGGTTGGCATCAATGTCGGTCATGGGCGTTTGTCTTATTAAGGGTTGATTCCCGATGGGCTATAGGTGGGATTAAATTGCGAAAAAACAAGGTTAGGTATTGTCCAACGGTAGACCCCACTGGGTATATTCAATTTTAGTCGGGTATGCAGCGCACTAACCCCCCCTTACTAACTCAGGTAGGCCGGTGACTAGCGATGGCCATATCCATAACAGCGCCAACAAAAGGAGTTGAATCGCCACAAATGGAATGACGCCCCGGTAAATCGCACTTGTTGGCAGCTCTGGTGGTGCTACGCCTCGCAGGTAGAACAACGCAAAGCCAAAGGGCGGGGTCAGAAAAGAGGTTTGTAGGTTCACCGCGATCATTATCCCCAGCCATATAGGATCGAATCCCATTGCCAGCAAAATTGGGCCCACGATGGGAACGACGACGAAGGTAATCTCGATGAAATCTAATATGAAACCCAAAAGAAAGATTATCGCCATTACCAGTAGTAATGCTGCTTGAGGGCCCCCCGCCATTTGATTAAAAAACTCGTGGATAAATTCCTCACCACCGAAGCCTCTGAACACGAGGGAAAAAACAGCTGCACCGATCAAGATCATAAAAACCATGCTGGTCACACGCAGTGTTGAAACACCAATATCCTTGAGGCGCGTTGTATCCATTTCGCCGCGACTGTACGCCAACACCAAAGCGCCAATGGCGCCAACACCTGCCGCTTCCGTGGGCGTTGCCGCCCCCACCAAGATCGAACCTAGAACAAGAGCAATCAGCAATAGTGGGGGTACCAAACCGTGCACCAATGCGCCCAAGGAAGCGGGTTCGGTTTTAGCGGGGGGTGCTTTGTGGGGTGCGAACATTCCTGTTCCCAGAACCCAGAGGGCATACATCACAACCAGAATGAGCCCGGGTACCAGTGCCCCAATGAATAAGTCTCCGACGGACACAGTCGCTGTATTAATCACCCCGAGTTGTAGCTGCGCTCGCTGATAAGCGCTGGAAATAATGTCCCCGAGTAGCACTAGCGCGATGGAGGGTGGAATGATTTGGCCAAGTGTGCCGGTTGCGCATATGGTGCCGGTTGCCAGCGCTGGGCTGTAGCCGGCACGTAGCATCGCCGGAAGCGATAGCAGACCCATGGTAACCACGGTGGCTCCGACAATGCCTGTGCTGGCTGCGAGCATGGCACCGACAATCACAACCGATACACCAAGCCCCCCTGGTTTACGACCAAATAGTCGCGCCATGTTGGTGAGCAACTCTTCCGCGATCCGGGCTCTTTCTAGCACGTTCCCCATCAAAATAAACAAAGGCACCGCTATGAGAGTTTCATTGCCCATGGTGCCGAATATTCGTGCTGGCAGCGCGGTTAAATAACCGGGATCAAACGCGTTGAATAGGGTGCCTACCGCCGCAAAAATCAATGCTGTTCCGGCTAGGGTAAAGGCGACAGGAAACCCCAGCATCAACAGCAAGCAAACCACGGCGAACATGGCGAGCGCTAATTCCCCCTCAAGCATTTGCAGACTCCTCGATCAGGATGCTCAACGACCTGCAAACCTCTGCCAGTGCCTGGGAGGCGAGTAGAGCAGCCATTAAAGGAATGAGAGATTTGAGCAGGAATACCGCGGGTATCCCCCCTGGCTCTGGAGACGACTCCATCGCAGCCCAGGATTCGGTCACGTAATGAAGGCTAGCCAGCGCAATCACTGAACAAAGGGGCAGCGTGAATACCACGTGGCCAAGACCGTTAACCCACGCTTTCGCGCGCCTACTGAAATTTCGGTAAAAAACATCAACTCGAACGTGCTCATCTGCCAAAAGAGTGCATGACGCCCCCAGCATAAAAAGTGCGCTATGGAGGTAAATAACAGACTCTTGAGCGGCGATTGCACCCACACCAAAACCGTATCTGAGTATCACCACAGCGACGGTTAACACCGCCATTATCAGCGGAACCCAGGCAACAATATGTTCTAGGCGTACGGACAAACTATCGAGCTTTGTGCTTATTGTTCGAAAAGCGGACACGAATCTTCCTTTTCGTTGAAACCGAATAATTGCCGGTCAGGTTTTTGCCAGCGCCTAGCAAGGGTATCATTGTGCTCGATTCTAGTTCATAGAGGCTACTTAAGTGCTTACTGTTTTGTCGCCAGCGAAAACCCTCGATTATGAGACCCCACCTAAAACCAAGAAAGTGACCCAGCCACTATTCTTAGACCGTGCCGGCCAATTGGTCGAGGACGCCAGACTATTGAGTCCACAGGACATCCAGAGCTTGATGGGAGTGAGTGAGAATATTGCCAACTTGAACCATCAACGATTCATGAACTGGCATCCCGAGTTCTCCTTGGATAACGCCAAGCAAGCCGTTTTGGCCTTCAAAGGAGACGTCTACACCGGCTTGGACGCGGAGACCCTGGATGCAAAGGCGCTGACCTTTGCTCAGAAACATCTGAGGATCCTTTCGGGCCTTTATGGTGTCTTGAGGCCCCTTGATTTGATGCAGCCTTACCGGTTGGAGATGGGACTGAGGTTCAACAATTCGGGCGGTAAAAATCTGTATGAATTCTGGGGTGAGACAATCACTTCCGCGATCAACGACGCGCTTGAAAAAAGCGGTAGTCAGGTACTGATCAACCTAGCCTCCAATGAATATTTCAAATCCGTTAAGCCCAAGCAGATCGAGGGTGAAGTGATTACGCCCCAGTTCAAAGATTTGAAAAATGGTCAGTACAAGATGATTAGCTTTTTTGCCAAGAAGGCCCGTGGGGTTATGGCGCGCTACATCGTCACCCAGGGAATTAACGAACCCGAGGCGCTCAAAGACTTTGCCGAGGAAGGCTATTACTTTTGCCCCGAGCAGTCTAAAGCGAGGGAGTGGGTTTTTCTGAGAGATACGCCGCCAAAAACCGCTTAATCTTCCGTTTTGATCAGACCTTCTTTGAAGGGCAGTAGTGAACAGGCTTCCTGTCTGTATTCCGCAACGTGATCGCATTCGCGCTGGCAAAAATTAGTCAGCGCGTCATTAAATCCGCCTTCTACGATCCAATGACTCGACTGGGTGAGGATGGGTTCAAACCCACGTTGAATTTTGTGCTCGCCTTGGGCACCTGGGTCAAAATGTTGGAGGCCTTGCTCGATACAGTATTCGATCCCCCGGTAATAGCACGCTTCAAAATGTAGATAGTCGTACTCCCGCAGGCAGCCCCAGTACCTGCCATATAGCGTGCTGCTGGAGCGAAAATAGAGCGCAGCGGCAACGGGTTGCTCGGAATGGCTGGCAATCACCATCACTGGTGTTTCCCCCAGCGCGGGGCAAACCTCGGTGAAAAACTCCCGCGATAAATAGCCCCCATGCCCGCTACGCTTGGCGTAGGTCATTTGATAGCAGTGGTGGAAGAACGACCAGTCTGCGGCGTTAATGTCACTACCGGTTTTAGTCGTCAAAGAAAGACCCTGCTCCACGACTCGACTGCGTTCCTTTCTCAGATTCTTCCGTTTTCGGCTGGAGAATAAGTCCAAGAAGTCGTCGAAGCTTTGGTAGCCGCGGTTAAACCAGTGAAATTGGGTTGTCATTCGCTGATGGAGCCCGCGGGTGGACAACGCTTTGCTCAGCTCCGATTCGACGAAGAGCAAGTGCCAACCCGATACCCCATGGTCCTTACAAAATTGCGCTACCGCCGCCAATAATTTATCAAGAGCGTCGTCAACGTTTGGATTGAGCCAAAGTCTGGGACCCGACGCCGGAGTGAAGGGGGTCGCTGTCAGCAGCTTTGGGTAGTAATCCAGCCCGTGTCGCTGCCACGCATCAGCCCATGCCCAGTCAAACACGTACTCGCCATAGCTGTGGCTTTTGAGAAAGGCGGGGGCAGCGGCGATTACCTGTTCCTTGTCGCGTAGGATTAGGTGACTGGGTTGCCACCCGGTTTTTGCGGTGGTGCAGCCGGCAGTTTCAAGCCCAAGTAAAAAGTCATGGCGCAAAAAAGGATAATCTGTACCGAACCATTCCTGCCAGGTGAGAGCGGGGATATCGCCAATACTGCTGCAGACTTCTAGTTCCATGAGCTCCTACCGAGGGGGTATGAGCAGGTTCATACGCGGCCTAGAGCAAAATGTCCCACTAAACCTGCGAGAACCAGTAAACCAATCCATTTGCTCTGGTTAAATACGTTAAAACATGCGACGGGATCTCGATCCCGGATAAGCCATTGGTGCCAGACAAAAAGGACTGCCACCGCGGCGATGGCAAGGTAGTAAAGCGCACCAAGATTGAAGGCATTACCACAGCCGATAAAGCAAATAATGCTGCTGACCTGAATCAGCCCAATAATCCTTCGATCTAGACTGCCAAATAAGATGGCGGTGGATTTAATACCCACCTCGAGGTCATCCTCTCGGTCGACCATGGCGTACTGGGTGTCGTACACCACCGTCCACAGTAAGTTGGCTGCGAAAAGCCACCACAACCCCTGGGGTAGTTCATTGAGGCTGGCCGCAAACGCCATGGGAATTGCCCAAGAAAAAGCGGCGCCCAGTACGAATTGAGGTAGGTGTGTGACGCGTTTCATAAAGGGGTAAGCCACAGCAAGTGCGGCGCCCACTAACGATAGCTGTACTGTGAGGGGGTTGGTGAGCAGTACCAACCCCAGCGCAACGCTTAATAATACAAAGAGGACTCCAAGCGCCTCGCTGCTGCTAAGGGCGCCGGTTACCAAGGGCCGAGAGCGCGTGCGCTCCACGAACCCGTCGAGGTCGCGGTCAGCAAAGTCATTTACAACACACCCCGCGGCGCGCATTACAACTACCCCCGCTGCGAAAATTAGCAGTATTCGCAGGTCGGGCAACCCTTGATTGGCAATGACCAGCGCCCAGGCGGTAGGCGCGGCCAAGAGCCAAGTGCCTATTGGTTTGTCAAAGCGCATGATTTGCCACAAAGCCTGAGCTTTGCTTTGGCGCGAGATGTTAGGACTGGAAGCAGCGGTATTCGTCATGCCGGGATTGTAACGTGTCTGGGCCTCGGAGAGGTTGTTTCCAGTTCTCAAACCCGTGCAAAGGCTTGTCTTTCACCAGTCCATCGTTGAATCAACGGCTGAATTCGCTCCGGATTCTGGTTCTCAAGCTGGGTGGCAATGAGCTCTACTTCGTCCAGCAGATGTTCGTGATCCGGCAATTGCGCGACTCTGAAGCTGGGTAATCCTGTTTGCCGGGTGCCCAACAATTCACCGGGCCCGCGGAACTTAAGGTCCTGTTCGGCAATATAAAAACCGTCGTTGCTTTCACGCATGACATCTAGGCGACGACGTCCGTTTTGACTCAAGGGTGATTGGTACAACAGCAGGCAAAAACTCACCGCGGCACCGCGTCCCACGCGACCTCGTAGCTGGTGCAACTGAGCCAGCCCCAGCCGCTCGGGGTTTTCGATAATCATCAGGCTAGCATTGGGCACATCAACGCCTACCTCAATCACGGTAGTCGCCACTAATAACGCGATCTCTCCCGCTTTGAAGCCGGCCATAATATGCTCTTTTTCTGCTGCAGGTAATCGACCGTGAATCAGTCCAATAGCGACATCGGGCAAGGTTTGGCGCAGCTGTTCGGCAGTCGCCTCCGCTGCCTGAGCATTTAAAGCATCAGATTCTTCGATTAGCGTGCATACCCAGTAGGCCTGCCGACCTTCTCTACAGGCCGCACCCACCCTAGATACCACCGCGTCACGTCGGCTATTGTCGACGAGAGATGTGGTTACGGGTGTCCGTCCTGGTGGCAGTTCATCGATGATAGAGAAGTCTAGGTCAGCATAGGCCACCATCGACAATGTGCGAGGTATGGGCGTGGCGGTCAGCACTAATTGGTGAGGGACCCCGGCATCCCCTCCTTTTTCGGTTAAGGCGAGTCGCTGATGCACACCAAACCTGTGTTGCTCATCTACAATGGCCAAGGCTAATGATTTGAAGGACACGCCCTCTTGAAAAAGAGCATGGGTTCCAATGATCAGCTTAGCCGAACCTTCGCCGATGCGTGCCAAGGTCGCCGCGCGGACTTTGCCCTTCACCCGTCCGCTCAACCACGCTATTTCAACGCCAAGGGGTTTGAGCCACGCTTCAAAGTTTCGTAAATGTTGCTCGGCTAATAGCTCCGTGGGGGCCATTAATACCACCTGAAAGCCCGAATCAATTACCTGCAAGGCCGCCAAGGCTGCAACTAGAGTCTTACCTGAACCAACATCCCCCTGAACGAGCCTTAGCATGGGTGTGTTCTGCGCCAGATCCTCTGCGATTTCAGCGGTGACTCGACGCTGTGCGGTAGTGGGTTCAAAGGGAAGCTGCGCTAAGAAGCGCTGGCACAGCCTACTGTGACTCGCGATGATCGGCGCCGCAAAGGACTTTTCTCGGGCGCGTAATTCTCGTAGGGATAGATGGTGTGCAAGCAGCTCTTCCAGAGCCAACCGGAGCTGGGCAGGATGTTCCCCTTCTCGAATACTCCCCACCGGTGCCTCCGGCGGCGGCCTGTGCAGATACTGTATAGCGTCTGCCAGCGCAAACGGTGACTTACTTAACCCGCTCAAAAGGTCCTCGGGAGGGGTTTTCGCGAGTTGTCCTAGGGCCTGGTTAGTAAGGTTGCGCCATACGCCCTGTCCCATACCTTCTACGGTGGGGTAGATCGGCGTCAGCGCTGCTTCGGTGAGCGCATCGGGTTCGCTTAAACGGTATTCTGGATGCACCATCTCAGCCCCGCCCACGTTGGTTCGACGGCATTGACCAAATAAGGTGATCTGGGCTCCCGGTCGCATTTGAAGTACTTGGGACTGTCGAAAATGGAAAAAACGAACGGTTAACAGGCCGCTGCCATCCTCGATTTTTACTATGAGGGATCGCCTGCGACCGGGTACCACGCTGGCGAGACGAATCTCCCCCGCCACTACCGCGTCCACACCGTCTTGGAGGGCAGCAATCGGCGTGATTCGAGTCCTATCTTGATAGCGTAAGGGAAAATGAAACAGCAAATCCTCAAGGGAGTAGAGGCCAAGCTCCTGCAGTCTGCGCCATAATTTGGGTCCAACGCCTTTCAAAGAGCTGAGGGGTGCTGCTAGCGATGGAGCTAGATTATGTTGCATCAAATGAGCAGCTTCCTGCATTTTGGGTTGGCATACTGGCGACATCATAACGAGGCAGGTGCACATCAGTGAAGTCAGAACAGCTTTTAATCATTGGTTGCGGCGACATTGGTATACGAGTCGGACTTAAGTGGTTGGATTGTGGAGGGTCTGTGAGCGCTTTGCGCCGAAACGTCTCGGCGTTACCCCATGGATTCGCGCCGCTTGAGGGCGATTACACCATTGACGCTGGCTTACATGCGCTGAGGGATTTATCGCCGGACTATATTTTGTTTACGCCCTTACCAGCCGGGCGTGACCCTGCGGGCTATCAGCGCGGTTACGCCGAGGCTGTTGGGAGAATCGCGCACCAAGGCGTGTTCGATTGCGTAAAAGCGGCGGTGATGGTGTCTTCAACTCGTGTCTACGCTGAGCAACAGGGAGTTTGGGTGGATGAGAGTGCTGAACTAACCAAAACCGATGACGCCGCCCTAGCGATCATCGAGGCCGAGAAGCGCTTCTTGGCCGTTACGCCCAATCAAAGAGGCGTTGTGCTTCGCGCTTCAGGAATTTACGGCTCCGCGCTTAACAACCCCAACATGGGTATGTTGCTTCAGCGGGTGTCTCGCGGCGAGCGTGCCGCAGACCCGACGCGAATGAGTAACCGCATTCACCGTGATGACCTTGCTCGTGCTGTTACATTTGCGTTTGAACGCAGTACCTCGAATGCAGCACTTGACGGTATCTACAACTGCTCTGATTCTGAGCCAGCGCCTATTGGCGAGGTAGAGACTTGGTTGGCCCAGCAGCTTGACCTTGAGGTGAGCCCACGCGATAGCACAAAAGCGTCGATAAGCGTGCGTGGTAACCGGCGGGTAGCTAACCAGCGTTTGCTGGCCACAGGGTTCAAACTGACTTATCCCACCTACCGAGATGGCTACGCTGAGGTCTTGTCAGGCATTCCTAGACCGCTTTCAGATGTGGCCTGTAGGGGCTCAGATGCTTGATGCAACAGCATCAACCGCTTAACAGTGAACGCAGGACAGCAATGAAAATCGCAATCGCTTATAACCGAGATATTTATGCCCTCAAGGTGCTGAATTTATTGCTGCCAACACTGGCATCTCATCAGGTGTTGCTATTGCACAGCGCCCGGGTGGGTGCCGCCAAAGCTGATGAGCCAGCTGCACTGACTCAGCT
>Ga0182090_1256156_pt1 | contig 12547 bp, 6 predicted proteins | sample 041ome_24_FD_127767 | JGI IMG/M metagenome (GOLD analysis project Ga0182090, IMG submission 127767) | Metatranscriptome of coastal salt marsh microbial communities from the Groves Creek Marsh, Georgia, USA - 041408BS metaT (Metagenome... | ecosystem: Environmental > Aquatic > Marine > Intertidal... | reverse complement strand
GTTTTTTCAACCAACACTCGCCAAACTTCCGTCCAGAACATCCGTTCGACCTATCGCCGCAAAACACGAACGCGTTGCACCCCTCGGTCGCCTCGCACGCTCGACAACATTCATCCGCGGAATTCAAGATATTATTCTCCCCCCATTTTCCAACCACTGCACCGGCGTATTCGGAGTGCAAATCGTACGGCAGACCGCATTTACCACCGATTTTATCTCCGTCCTCTATCCGTGGTCTCTTTCCTTGTTCTTCTTTACCTTCTTCTACTGCTACTCCCTCGTCGTTATTAAAAGTTTTCTTCAATTCCTTCGTATCTTTACCACCCGTAATCCTTTCTTGCACTTCTTCCTCGGCTGCTCGAAATTGCGCCGCCGCCAACCCGCGATGGTCGTGCGATCGGGACAGTTTCGCTAAAAACGTGAAAAACACCACGAGGAATGCGAAGCAGAGCAGCTTTTTTTTGATGTTGTTCGTCGATCGCCTCCTCGTCGTCGCGCTCATCATGATGTGATGTGTTTTTGTCACGATAACCACCAAGTTTGAAAAATTTCCCGACACTCTTTCTTTTATTAATCGACGAAACGCTTATTTTAACACACACACACACAACAAAAATAACTAACAACAGAATAATAATGTGCGTGCTGTGCGCGATCGTGAACGCCCTGGAGAAGGCGAAGAAGAAAATTCCACTCTCCTTTTCGAATGCAAAGGAAGAGGAGAAGAAGAACGTCGAAGAACGTTTGAACGGGAACACTTCTTCGTCTCTTTCGTTCGTGGATGAGATCATAAATGAGAAGAAAAAAAAGCGCGTTGACACAAACAAAAATGTTTCAAAAGAATCGCTCGAGGAGGAGTTGAAAGAGCTCAGGAATTGGTCTTTCGATGCTTTTACGTACGCGTCTTCGAAAGATAAAGAGTTCCCTTTGGCTCGATTGTTTATGGCCGCGTTCGATGTCTTCGCGAACGGAGGCGTTGGCGAGAGGAAACGAGAGGACGTGAAGGAAATATTCGCTTTAATCAATCGCGAGAAGTTGTTCGAATTCGCGCAAAGCATCGAGCATGGGTACGTGGGTGTCGATGCGTTGCCGTATCACAACGTCGCGCACGGTTGTGAAGTCGTGCACGCGACATTTGCGATTTTGACGGACGTGATTACCGAGGAGACGGTCATGGATCCGCTCTCGGTGTTTTCGTTGCTCGTCGCAGCAATCGGGCACGATTGTTATCACCCGGGGTGCGATAACGCGACGTTGGCGAAAGATCGCGTAGATATTAAGCGACGGTATAACGGCCAATCGCTCTCGGAAATGGTTTCGTGCGAAGTCACTTTGGAGTTGTTGCGAAGGTCAGGCGCGTTGCAGAGCGACGATGGTTTAACGACTTCTCAAATCGCATTCGTCGAAGATGTCGTGGCGACGAGTATTCTGAGCACGGATTTATCGAAACACGAGGAAAATTTGAAGAAGAATACGGCTGAAAACGCTGCTCAGATCGTGCTCAAATCGGCAGATTTGGCGCACTTTGCTCGTCCGCGAGAAGTACATTTGAAGTGGGTTCACGCGGCTATGGATGAGCAAAGGAGAAATACGAAACGGCAGGTTGGTGTGAAGGACGGTCACGTTGATTGGAAAAATCAAGTTTTTTTCGCGGAAACGTTCGTACTTCCAACGTTCGCGACGCTTTCCGGAAACGTCTCGGTAGGCTCCACACCGATGTACGAGTATGCAAAAACGAACGTCGAGAAATCGAGAGAACTTATCGTTTGAGGAACTGTTTCATCAACGGGTACCAATGATACCAACGAGCTATTAGTAGACTACAACTAATATAATACACAGTATTCTACAAACCACGACCGTGGTTTCTTTCTCTTTCACTTCGCGCATCTGACCCGTCGCTTTCAATCGCGTGGTACAATCCATTACTCGAACTCGATTTCATGGCACTTCCGCCTCCGTTCGTATTGATATTCGCGTTGTTCAAAAACGGCTCATTTCGCCACGTTCCATTCGGCATGATGTGTCTCTGTGCGATTTTATACTCCAAGTTACTTCTATCGACGGTTTTCGAGACGCGGTATCCGCTCATTTTTGGCCACAACGCCATGTGCAACTGCGCGTCCAACGCCGCCACCGCGGCAAAGATAAAATCGGCCAAAGGCATGAGCAACCATTGGACTTGACTGGTAATTTGCCACCACAATGGCGCCGAGTTCGCCTCAAAATACTTTCGATCTTGCACGAGAAACATTCGGACGTAAAAGTCGCAGACTATATAGGCCCACGTGGCAAACAAAATCGGACCAAACGCAATTAACGCCATCGCGCGAATACCGATCCCAAACGGATATGTCTCCAGCTCTGGATTTAACCAAGCCGACATCATCCCCCCGAGCATAACGGTTAAAAAATACGACGACCAAGAAACGTGGTGTTCAATGACGTCGACGAAGAGCATGAATGCGCCGTGTTTGTCCAACACGTTTCTTTTTTGGTACCATTGCGATAAGATGTACGATAAATCAATCGCGCCCCAGGCGTCGCGTTTGGCGCGACGATATCGAGATCGCATGGCGCTAAACCAATTCGTATGTTCTTGCGCGTTATTTCCGGTGAGCATGAATATAGGCACCAGTCGGAAATGACCGTCCTTCTTGAAGAAACATTTCATAAAGTGATGGAAATCATCCGGAACAACGTCTACGTCCCACCCGTTGACGTCCATAATCGTCCTCAACGATTGCGAGTAACACACGTACGGGTAAGGCACCGCGTATTTAGAGGACAGCATCCCTAACATGTTGATTGAATCCACCACCGCCTTCACTCTTACTAAAGTCGGAACCATCCATATATTCGGAAACTCATTCTCGGCGGATTGATACGTGCAATTATACGGCTCCATGTTCTGCGCGTGCGTGTAACTCAAACACTCGCAAAACTGTTCGTCAAAGTACGTATCCGCATCACAAACAGTCACGAGAATCTGTTCTGGAACGTAGTTCCATTTTTCCAAGATCGTGTGTTGCACGCATCTCGCGCACCAGGCCACGTTACTGGACTTTCCATCCGTCTCCGCCGGGGATATTTTTTCGTGCACGGTGTAAAATAAGCCCAACAAATTCTTACTGTACTCCTCAATTAACGCCTCTACTTTCTCTATGGCTTCTTTATCGTTCTTTTCCGTGGCTATAACAACGATAACTTTATCCTTTGCGCACGTTTGCGCAACTAGCGTGTTCAACGTCTTTCTCAACACATTCAACGGTTCCCTGTACGTCGGGACGAGAACGACGTGCCTCAAATCGTTGAACTTCTCTGCCAAAGTCCTCTTCTCCTTGTTATCTAGCTTCGACGTCCACGTCGGAATATCCATATTCCGTCTCTGTTTGCTAATCGTCGCGCTCGTGTCGTAATCTTCCTTCACGCTCCCGAGGGAACTCGGATGCGCCATCCCCAACGGCTTCCCGTCCTCCTCGGAAACGCCCAACGTTCGTTCCAACAACGGACTCTTCTTCCGACTATCGTTCCCTAATTGCTTCCAATCCGCGGTTTTATACAAGTGTGCCCGCGGTACTCCAATAAACAGCGCCGAAAACGAATACAAAATCCCTTTAAACCACCCGTAGGAGATGAACGCGCATATAAAAAACACCGCGAACGGTGGGAACAACAACGCTCCCCAATACAAAACGAACGAAAGTAACGTCGCGGTAAAGAACAGAGGCATGGCAAAACCAAGTCTGGCGAGAAGAACGTCTCGTCCTCGCTGTTGCTCGCCACGCGCGAATTCCAGTTTCGTTCCTTCGTGCGGCGTGTTTAAAAACCCAGTCGTTCTGATCGCGTTGTTGTTGTTGTTGTTGTTGTTGTTGTTCCTGTTCACCCCGTGCTTGTTGTTTTGCGCGTTGGATTCTTCCGCTTCAGAGCGCGGCATCATTTTTCCAATTCGTCGCGTTTGTATCTTCTTACGGGGACAAACAGAGGGTTTGGGGGCACACGTTTTACCACCACCACTTTCACCACCACCACTTCTTCTTCGTCTTCTTCGGTATTTCAAACGCTCTCTGCCTCTCCGACGCTTTGACGCTCTCTCTCTCGTGATGCTTTCCTCCTCCTTTTTCTTCTCCTCCTTTCCTTGCAAGGAGTCGCTAGGGTTGTAAACCCTAAACAATTCCAAAAGGAAAAGAAAAATTCAAAAAAAAAGCTCCAGAAGAGCAGAGACGCGAGCACCCGAACGCAACAAAAGAGAGAGAGAGAGAGAGATCAGAGTTTTGCGGTCTTTTATTACTGAAGTAACGGTTTTTGCCTTCTCTTTTCTTCCTCTTATTTATATATAAATAAAGAGAGATTCGCCGTTGTGTGCATGCTTCTTCTTCGAAAAAAAGGAGGAGCGAATTTAAAAATGATGCAGATGCGATATCCGGTTAATGGCTTCTTTAACGGCCGAAAGACAACCTCCCCTTCCTCCTCTGCCCTTTTCTCGTCGTCTTCGTCTTCGTCTTCTCCTTCTGCTCTGCGGAGAGGAAGAAGAACGTATGCGAGCAAAGCAAATAAGACGACTAATCCGAAGAAAATTATTCTTTCCCAAGAAGCTCGAGAACAAACGCACTTGCAAAGACTGCATTTGAAAGACTTCGCGTTGGTCTCGCAACAGACCATCCATTTTTCGCCGGGATTGAACGTCATTACCGGTAAGTCAGGGTCTGGGAAATCGGTTTTGTTATCCGCGATCGATCAAATTACCGGCGCGGCTGGCCGAGAAGATTCGATTCGAGTCCCGGCGAAGACGGCGAAAATAGCCGCGACGTTTTACTGCGCGGAAGATACGGTGCGGAAACTTCGTCGGTGTTTGTTAGAGAACGGGATGGATGTCGAATCTTTGTTGAACCGAGAAGGCGCGCAAACGGTGGACTTGTATCGCGAGTTACAAAGCACCGCGAATAACAGGTTGCGATCGTTGTGCAAGATTCAAAACAAGGCGATTCCGGTGAAAGTGTTGCGTCAAATCGGAAACATTTTGATTGATTTCAACGGCCAAAACGCGAGTTTAGCGTTAGCAAATGAAAGAGCGCAGTTGGATGAACTCGATAGTTGGGCGAACGTGAAGCAATACGGAGATGCGTTTGAAATTGCCATGCAAAATGTTCGAATAGCTACCAAATTAGTCGAGGCGAACGTCGAGTTAACCGAGGAGGAGAAGGAGGAAATCGAGGCGATTTTGGACGCGTTTTACAAAGTCGATCCGGTTCCGGGCGAAGATGCAAAGTTAAAGCTCGAATTGAGACAGATGGAAAGTCAGAGATCGAACTGGGAGACGTGCGCGTCGGCGTTGAATTCGTTATCGAACCACGAGTCTGGATCCAAAGCGTCCTTGAAGGAAGCGCTGTACGAATCGAGAAGCGTGCTCTCTCAGGCGGAAAGGAGAGCCGACCAAAAAAAGCCCGTTGGCGAGAACGACGACAACGGCGAAGAAGCCGGTGGGGAGGAGGAGGAGGGCAAGGATGAAAATAGTGAGGATATTGAGGCGTTGTCCGAGGCGATTGAGTTACTCCACGAGGCGGAAAACGCCACGGACAGAGCCGAAGACATGTTACAAAGATACATGGAATCCTTAAATTCGCGACCGGAGCGAAGAGAAGAAATTCAAGAACGACTGCGCGATCTCGAAAAGCTCGGCAAAATGATGGGTAAAGGCATTCGCACGGCCACCTCAATGTGTGAGATTGCGGATGAATTGCGAGACAAGTTGGACGCCGCGGCCACTTCCGAGGACGAAAAAGAAGAAAACGAAGAAAAATTACGTTCGGCGAGAGCGAAAGCGGCTAGCTTAGCTTTAGATTTAGCCGTTGCGAGACGCGACGCCGGTTCGAGTTTACGCACAAACGTTACGGCTGCGATGGAATCTTTGGAAATGCAAGGCAGTAGATTCGACGTCACGTTGTCTTGGACGCCTTCTTCGTCCTCCTGGCGAGGAGAACGCGGCGATGATGAGGACGATGAAGAATCCGAGGATAACGTTAGCCACATAGAATCGACGGATTCCGGAGACGAAATAATTGATTTGGAAAAAACGTCGATTTTAAAAGCGAACGAGTTACAAGTCCCGGGATGTGGGGAAATCGGCGAAGACGAAACCGCGGCTTACGTGGTCCGTCCCCGCGGTCTCGATCGCGCGACGTTCCTCTTAGCCCCAGGTGCCTCGGAACCGTTACGTCCGATGAGTTCCATAGCCAGCGGCGGCGAAAAAGCGAGATTGATGCTCGCCATGAAAATGGCTCCCGCCATGGGCGAACGAAACGTCCGCAAGAACGAAACATCCGAATCTCCAACCATCTCCGTCTTTGACGAAGTCGACACCGGCGTCGGCGGGCGCGTCGGCACCAAAATTGGCGCCGCGCTCAAAAAACTCGCCCTCGACGGTTCCCAACAAGTCTTATGCGTCACCCATCTCCCTCAAGTCGCCGCGTTTGGCGAAACTCACGTCCGCGTCCGCAAGGAAGAAGACGATAAAGACGGTCGCCAAACCATCGCGTTCGACGCCATCGAAACCGAAATCCGCTTGGAAGAAATCGCGGACATGTTAGGCATCGGCAACGAACAAGGCTTGGAGAACGCCAAGAGGTTGTTGCAAGATGCCACGCATTAAATATTTATTATGTTGTACTCTTACGCCGTCTGTTTTAATAGTATTAAGATACTGATCCTTTCTACTGGTATACTAATTTCTCCTCGCGTATTTTTTTTTTGAAGCGCCGGTGGGAGGAGTGAGATGCCGATGACTATTACACAGAGTCGTAGAAGAAATACACTCGTCATCATGCTTGTTGAAAAATTGAAAAAGCGTCTTTTGGGAGTCCTATAAAAGGAGTCAGAATTAATTTAAAAGGCTATCCTTCTCTCGTTTTCGTCACTTTAAATCACCACGCTTTTGCCACACACGCTCTCGAGAGAAGTCGTCGTGTATTACCACTCAAAATGGAGTCGGCGATGATCATCGAGGACGAGGAGGTGTTGAAAGAAAAACGGCGCTCGTCGGACGCCGAGCGCGAAAAGACGACGGGCGGCTCGACGTCGTTGTCGCCGAGACGACGGGAGCATCAACCTCATCATCATCATCATCATCAAGGTTTGTCGTCGTCGTTCGAGGACGAGATAATGAAGAAAGCAGGGGGTGGTGGTGGTTTGTCGTCGTCGTCTCAGGTGCAACAACCGCAGCGGCCGAAATCGCGAGGACCTCCCCCTGGTGGGAAAACGAAGGAGGCGCGCGAGTCGTCGTCGGCGACGGATTTAGCGCGATTGGAAGACACGACCCGGGTGGATCGATTAATTCGCGAACGAGAACAAATGCGAAGGAATCGGTCGTTTTCGATTTTGGACGACGATATGAAATCGGAAGTCTCCGGGGCGCGCGAGGATTTGGATCAGAAGAGCACGTCCGAGGGGGAGAATCAACCGTCGGTAGTTGGTGTGGATGTGCAGGATAAGATTGCACAGGCGGCGCAAGCGTCTACTGGACGATTGATTATCGCGGCGAATCGACTTCCCGTGAGCGTGAAGAAAGGCGAAGACGGGAAGTGGGGGTTGACGATTTCTAGTGGAGGGTTAGTGAGCGCTTTGTTAGGGGTGGGGAAGAGTTACGGTATGTTGTGGGTCGGGTGGCCCGGGGTGTTCATCGACGAAGGGCCGGATAGAGACGCGTTGACGGAGACGTTGTTGGAGAAGAGATGTCTGCCAATTTGGTTGACCCGGAACCAAGTCGAGTTGTATTACAACGGGTATTGCAATAACATTTTGTGGCCGCTGTTTAATTACGTTCCGTTGACGTTTGAACCGAAACTGAGTTCGACGAAAGATATGGCCAGTCAATGGTTGGCGTATATTTCCGCGAATCAGTTGTTCGAGGAGGCGATTATGAGCGTGTTCGTACCCGGGGATATCGTTTGGTGCCACGATTATCACTTGATGTTGTTACCGCAGATGTTGAGGAAAAACGACGATAAGATGAAGATTGGATGGTTTTTACACACACCGTTTCCGAGTTCGGAGATATATAGGACGTTACCGATGAGAGAAGAGTTGCTCATTTCGGTTCTGAAGGCAGATTTGGTCGGGTTTCACACGTACGATTACGCCAGGCATTTCGTGTCCTCGTGTTCGAGAATTCTAGCATTTGAAGGGAGACCGGATGGCGTGGAAGACGGAGGAAATTTCACGAGAGTGGCGGCGTTCCCGATTGGGATCGACCCGACGCGTTTCCACGACGCGTTGGCGACGAAAGTGGTGCAAGATCACATCTTGGAGTTGAAGGCGAGGTTTAAAGGACGGAAGGTTATGTTGGGCGTCGATCGTTTGGATATGATCAAAGGGATTCCGCAGAAACTGTTGGGATACGAAAAATTTCTAAACGAACACCCGGAGTGGCGAGACCAAGTTGTTTTGGTACAAATTGCCGTCCCGACGCGATCGGACGTTCCAGAGTACCAAAAGTTGACGTCGCAAGTGCACGAAATCGTCGGTAGAATTAACGGGAGGTTTGGGACGTTAGGGTCGGTTCCAATTCAACACTTGGACTGCTCTTTATCTTTTGCAGAATTGACCGCGTTGTATGCGGTGACTGATTGTTGTTTAGTGACGTCGTTGCGTGACGGGATGAATTTAGTCTCGTACGAGTACGTCTCGTGCCAAAGTCAAAACGCGGGCGTTTTGATATTGTCAGAATTTGCCGGCGCGGCGCAATCTTTGGGCGCTGGATCGATTTTAGTGAACCCGTGGAACGTGACAGAAGTCGCGCAAGCCATCGACGACGCCTTGACGATGCCGGAAACAGAACGAAGGGAGCGACACAAGTTTAACTTTTCGCATGTTGAGGTGCACACGTCGCAAGCGTGGGCGGATACGTTCATCGCCGAATTGAATGATACGCACGTAGAAGCTGAGTTGAGAAGATTACGAATTCCGCCGCGGTTACGCGCGAGTGATTTGATTGGTCCATTCACTGAATCGAGACAACGATTGGTTATTTTGGGATTTAACGCGACGCTGACAAAGAAAGATTCGCGTTCTCAAGCCGATCGTATAAAAAGCCGAAACGTAAACAAAATCATCAAACCGAAAACTGGCGATGTATCGCCGTTACACAGCGTTTCGCAAGAGTGCATCGCGAGATTGTGCGACGACCCAAATACGACCGTGTGCATCTTTTCTGGTTCAGAAAGACACAAGTTGGCGAAGAAGTTTGCCGTTTTACCGAAAGTTTGGATCGTCGCCGAAAACGGGTGCTTCATTCGCCCGCCGTTAATCACGAACGACGACGAGAACGAGGACAATAACGGCGACGACGACGATCAGGACGACGAAGACCACAGAGAAGAAAAGAAAGACGTCTTTAAAGTCCCGAAATTACCTCCGAAATGGCATACGCTCGTCGAAATGTCGCAACTTGATTGGCTCGAATCTGTTCAAGTCGTTTTCGAATACTTTTGCGAACGCACGCCGAGGAGTTACGTGGAAATTCGCGAAACTTCTTTGGTGTGGTCGTATAAGTATTCCGATCCCGATTTCGGGCGACAACAAGCGCGTGATTTGCTCCAGCATTTATGGACTGGGCCGATATCAAACGCGAACGTTGATATTATTCAAGGCATGAAATCGGTGGAAGCGAGACCGGTTGGACTTTCCAAAGGCGTCGCTGTCGATAAGATTGTACAGATGATTGCTAGAGACGGTAAAGGCGGTCAGAAAGAAATCGACTTTGCCTTTTGCGCTGGCCATTTTCTCGGCCGCGATGAAGATATTTTCACGTATTTGGATTCGCACACGGGTGATCACGACGTATCCGCGGAATCCTCGCGAGGCGGCTCTCCCGTGGATAAACAAGGGAACACCAAGAACGGCTACTCGCCGACGGAATTATCGTCGGGACTTGCGGATTCGTTCAAACAAGTGAACATCAACGGCAACGGTGATTTCAGAGACGATGCGTCTGGGCGCGAAACGCCACCAACCTACGAAACCGTAGATAGCGAGAACAATCCGCTTGTCGTGACGCCGATGAAACTCCCCGAGCGCTCGGCGCCGAGACGCCAATCCTCATTCCGAGGTGTCTCGGGAGTGCAAGGCTCATCGGCGGAGAAAACCGGCGAATTAGGAGGTCAAGGTCCTTCGTATTTGCACCCGAACGAATCGTTCGCGGAATCTCTCGGTTCTGTCGTCGAGACAAAAAAGAAAAAAGCGGACGTTCATTTCGGCTCGGTATTCACGTGTACGGTTGGACGCAAGCGTTCACCGGCGCATTACTTTGTGGACGACTCGGACCAAATCGCGGAATTGCTCATCGGTTTAGTCAACAACATGCACGATGGTAAGGGTTTAATCGAGCTTTTGCAATTTAACGACGTCGGCGACGAGGTCTCGCAAGAACCTCCGGAAAGAAGTCTTTCGCGAGCGCGTTCGGTGGACGAGTTCCATCAGTTTGCGTCGCAGAAACAACAAGAATCGAAACCAAGAACGCGAAGAAGCTCGATCGATTTCGAACGATTCGCGAATAGCCCAAACAAAGCTGGTTCGATGGTGAATCTCCCATTAGGTCGCGAAGGAAGTACGTCTCTATCGTCTTTACAAGAAGCGGAATATCAACCGAGAAACGGATTGGAAGGAGGCTTTACCAAAAGTTAACGAGAAGAAGAAGAAGAAGAAGAGAGAGGGAGAGAGAAAGTAAAATCAAACTCACACTGTACAACCAAACATAAGGAGTCAAAAATATTGTCCATATAGCTACAGTACAACACATATCAGATACTATACATTACAACACGCAATCTATTACAATTCATCTCGTTTTGGTACATTTTATTTTCTATGCGCGCGTGGTGTTATTTATCGTTGCTCCTCGTCGTCGTCCTCGTTATCGCTACGAAATCTACTCCTCTTCAACTCCAAAATCGAATCGTATAACTGCTCGTCCTCTAAAACTGCTTTCAACTCGGAGATACCAACCCCATCGACTACGGACGTCACCATCGCCCCGCTTTCTTTCAACATCTTTGCCGCTGCCTCGGTACTTTTCGCATCCTTCTCCGTCCACGTGCTCTCTAAACTCTCGTCCAATTTCCCGCCTAAAGCGGGGACTAACTCACACTTGCTCAAAACGTCCAACCACGGTCGTCGGCTCGCAAACCTTTCGCGTAATTCCTCTCGCAACGCCAATTGGTCTTCCACGCTCGTTCCGCTCAACCCACTCAAATCGGTCACGAACACCGCGCACACCGGTAAATGTTCTAAAGTCGCGATGGCTAATCGTTCAATCTTGTTTCGCTCTTCGTCCACTCGAAAAATCAACCCGGGAGTATCCGTCACCACGTGCCGTCTGTCTTCGATGAAAAAATGTCCCATGATTACCCCTCTCGTCGTGAACGGATAATTGTTCACCTCGGGCACTCCGCTCGAGACACTCCTCACGAGACTCGATTTCCCTACGTTTGGAGCCCCGACCATAGCCACCGTCGGCGTCTCCAACTCCGCCACCGGCAATCGTCTCAACTTTTTCGCCATCTCCTTCAACTTTTCAAACTTTGCTTGCGACTTTACGAACCTTGCCTCCATATTTTTAAAGCCTTCTTCCCTGACCGCTTTCGTCTCTTTTTCCGTCTTGCCGTTCTTCGCCCTCGACGAGTACTCTTTCCCCATCGTCAACATCGATTTCCTCGCCTGGTCCACCTCGCTGATCGTCTTCGCGTACGTCTCCGGATCCACCGTTAACTCTAACAACGCTTTCTCAAACGGATGCAACCGATCAATTTTCGGAAATCCTTTCACGTACTCCCCTAAAGGTTTACACAGCGCGGTCGTTAACCCGTCCAGTTGTTTCGCCGACTTGTTTCTCTCCTTTAACAAAGGCACGCGTAACCCAGACGTGTGCGTAATTCTCGACGAGCGTTTCAAACCGCTCAAGAGAATATCCTTCGATTGCGCCACGTTCGGGACTCGGTTTAACACCCCGGTTTTCATATTTTTCGTCGTCGTCGCCGAAATCGTCCTCTCCTTCGTCTCTTTCTCGTCGCGGAGAGAATGCTTCGTCTCTTCTCCTCCCGAAGAAGAAGAAGAAGACGAAGAAGATGAATCAGAAGCGACTGTGAATGGTGTCGTTGTTTTTCGTCGATTTTTACAAAAAGTGCCTAAACTCCTGTGCCTTCTCCTCGTCGTCATTTTCCCTCCTCCTCGTGTGCTCGAACGACACAAACAACAACAAACGCTCGTCGTTGTTTTCGTCAACGTCGCTCTCGAAAAAAACGACGCTCTCATCATCGAAGAAAACATGTGTGTTTTTGTGTGTTGTTTTGATGAATGAAGATGATGCGTGTGTGTTAAAGATGTCGCACGCCGCCGGAAAACAAACCAAAAATGCTCCTCTGAATTTTGAACCAAAAAATGTCGGTGAAGACTTATTAAAATTTGAGAGGTATATTTAAAGTCGAAAATTTTTTATGAGGACTTCTCAAAATAATTAAATTAAGCATGTGTAAATCTTTGCAGTCAAATTTCATGT
>Ga0182090_1355376_pt1 | contig 12577 bp, 5 predicted proteins | sample 041ome_24_FD_127767 | JGI IMG/M metagenome (GOLD analysis project Ga0182090, IMG submission 127767) | Metatranscriptome of coastal salt marsh microbial communities from the Groves Creek Marsh, Georgia, USA - 041408BS metaT (Metagenome... | ecosystem: Environmental > Aquatic > Marine > Intertidal... | reverse complement strand
CGCTTCGCGGTAGCCACGCACGGCGTATTCACCGACGAGAGCCGTCGCGGCGACCTGCAGACCGCCCACAAACGCAATCGCGGCGATGACTGCCGTGACGGCTGAGCCGGCGATGGCTGCGGCGAGCCCTGTGACCGTTGCTGCAGCGACCAAGAGACCTGCGACCGCCCACACCAGGCGGAGAGGCGTGTCGGACGAGATCATGATCGCGTCACCTGCCAGCCGGAGCAGCTTCAGCGGGGAGTACTTTGTCTCCCCCGCCGACCGAGCCTCACGGTTGTAGAGCACAGGTTCCTGGCGAAAGCCGCTCCAGGCCACCAGTGTCCGCATGTAGCGACGCTTCTCGGGTAGCTGGCAGATCGCCTGCACCACTGCGTTATCGAGCAGTTTGAAGTCACCCGTATCAACGGGCATTCGATAAGGCACGAGCTTGCGGAACAGGCGGTGGAAGAGGCTCGCGGTGACGAGTTTGAAAAAGGTCTCGCCGTCTCGGCTGCGACGCTGACCGTATACGACGTCAGCTCCTTTCCGCCAGCGGTCAATCATCTGCGGGATGACTTCGGGGGGATCCTGCAGGTCTGCATCAAGAATCACCGTGGCATCGCCGCTCGCTTCCGAGAGGCCGACCGACATCGCGGCCTGTTGGCCGAAGTTGCGGGAGAGTTCAACGACCGTGACATGTGGGTCCTGCGCGGCGATCGTCTCAAGTTTCAGCAGCGTGCGGTCTCGGCTCCCGTCGTCGACGTAGATCACCTCGTAGTCCATGCCAGTTGTTGGCAGCAGCTTGCTGAGCCTGCGATGTGTGGCCTGGATGATCTCTGCCTCGTTGTGGCAGGGAATCACGACTGAGAGCAGGCCGCCGGTTTGGGGGCGGGCATTGGGGTCGCGGATGTTCATCGACGGAAGCTCTCCGAAGTGTTGCTCGTGCTGAGATCGGCTGTGTGTGTCGGCTGCTGAGGACCCAGCAGGAGGACGTCCTGGTCGCGAAACAGCGGTCTGGCTTGATCAATCACGCCGATATGAGCGGGCAGGGAGTTTTGAATCTCAGCAAACTTGTCCTCGGCGACGAGCAGGTGACCTTCTGGATGCTGCTGCCAGAACACGCTGCACTCCTCCGGCGTTGTCCACTGGCCCACGACTGACTGTGCGTAGCAGACAATCGCCGGCGAGGTCTGGTGGTAGCCGGCAAGCGTGACCTCACCATCGGAGTGATCACGGGCTGTGTTCACCAGGCTTGGCAGCAGATTGGCCTTGCCGAGGTGCGTCGCAGCGGGGCCGACGGCAAGCACGGTGAGCACGAGGCCAGTGATGGCCACGGTGGTGACCGCCGCCTGCTGACGATGGCGAAATGGCCCGAGCACCAGGACAGCGGCAATCACTGGGATGATGCCAAGCAGGGCGACCGGTTCGCCGTTGGTCAGGCCGAAGGGCACAGCGGCAAACACGATGGCGGCGAGGATGCCACCGCCAAGACCGAGCGAGACGCCGCCGGTAGCGAACCAACGTGGCGAGACCCAGGCTTCACGGCGGCAGACTTCTGCGGCCAGGCTGCCGACGATCAGGGCTGCTGCGGGATACGCTGGAAGTACATAGTTGGGGAGTTTGGTGGCCGCGGCGGAGAAGGTGGCCACCCAGATCAGCAGCCAGGCCATCGACAGCATCGTGGCTGCCCGGGTGGTGCCTGGAAGACTGCGGCTCCAGATCCGCCAGCCGGCCAACACCATGGCCAGGGGAAGCCAACAGGACCAGGGGAAAAAGCCCGCCAGCATCGTGAGCGGATGGTAGAGCACACCGCCGACGTGGTTCTCCATTGGAGCAGCAAATCGGTGCAGGTTATGGACAAAGAAGAAGCCCTCTGGCCACGCTCCCGAAGTCCGCACAGAGACGGCCAGATACCACGGCGCTGCCACGGCCAGCATGGCCACGGTGAGGACGATCGGTCGCATCCGCCAGGCGGTGCGAAACCCGCCCTGCACGAGCCCTGTGGCAATTCCGCCGAGTGACGTCGCCACTCCACGACGCAGCAGATGGGCATCGGCGTCGGCCCACCAGGCCCAGAGGAACACCACCGCCAGTGGGCCCACAAAGCCGACGGGGCCTTTGCAGAGCACTGCCAGCCCTGTGATGCCGCCAACTGCCAAAGCGTGTCGCAGAGGCATTCGTTGCAGTTCGAGGCTCGACGCCGGATGCGGCTCCAGTTCGCCGTTGCTCCGCAGCATGGGCGCGAGGCCTTCGGCAGCCAGCACGGTGACCCAGGTCAGGCAGGCGACGAGGATCGCGTCGGGAGTTGCGGCATGTCCTTCGATGGCCACTAGCAGACTGCCCACATAGGCCATCGCTGCAAACACACCTGCCAGGGGACTAAACCAGCGGCTGCCTGCATGAAACACAGCCAATGCCGTCAGCAGGGTGGCCAGTGCGGCGGGGATGCGAGCGGCAATCTCCGAACGTCCAAAAAGGGCGAAGGCAGAGGCAATGCTCCAGTGCATCAGCACCGGCTTGTCGACAGCGAGGGTGCCGTTGTAGATCGGTACCACCCAGTCACCCGTGTCGAGCATCGTCTGGGCGATGGCGACAAAGCGTGTTTCGTCTTCATCCCAGAACGGAGCGGTGCCGAAGCCTGCCGCCAGCGCCAGCGTGGAGGTGACAAGGGTGATCAGCAATCCCTGGCGGTAGGTCATGGTGGTGCGTTCTCCGGCGACAGTCTGCATCTAGAGAGGGCGAACGGGGGGGGCGTGGTGGGCGGTCGTCACGTGGTCGGGCTCACGGTCCGCTGCCAGCCTGGCGGTCGGGCCGATCAGCATCAGCTGTTTGGCCCCCGGCATGCTTGCTGTACTCCCCAGCACTGCGTGGTTGGACGGCAGTTGGTCAAGCACGCGTTCGGCAAACCGTGGGTCGACCAGCAGGAAGGCTCGGGGCTTCTCTGCGAGATAGCTCAGGATCTCTTCAGGCTCGCTGAGGCTGACGACACGATCGGCTCCCTGGCGGGCAGTGGCATAGAAGACACCGCTGGGAGATCCCCAGGAGGTGACGGCGATGTCTGCGTCGATAGGCATCCCAGCCACGAGGTCGCGCGGGCCGAGTGGGGCGAAGGTGTGGGAGGCGGCGGTGGCGAGGAGCGTGGTCCCGCCCACTCCAATCACGGCGAGCGTGGCGGGAATCCACTGGCGTCGCAGAGCGAATCGTTCCAACTGCATCAGCCAGGTCAGCAGTCCACCAGAGGCGGTCAGTACGCCGGCGGCGAGGAACCAGCCGATGGCGGCTTCCGACTCCGTGGGCAGGCTGCGGCTGATAAACAGCGGTCCACCGATGGCGAATGCGATGCCTGCGGTGATCAGGCTGCACCAGGCAAGGGGCATCCAGCGGTCGTGGCGGGCTTCCGCTCGGCTCCAGGCATGCCAAAACGCAGCAGCAAGCCCAGCAGCCGCTGGGTACGCCGGCCAGATGTAGCCAGGCAGTTTGGTGCCAGCAAGCGTAAAAAAGCCGACCCAGGCCACGGTCCATGCCAGGAGCAAGCGTTGGGCGGCTCGGCTGGTAGGGACACGCTCCCGCCAAACGTTTCGCACGCAGTGGCTCGCCGCCACCAGAGACGCGATGGACCAGGGGAAAAGGCCGATCAGCAGGATCAGCGGATAGTACGCGATCGAGCCGGAGTGGCCTTCCAGGGGAGTGGTGAACCGTTCGACGTTGTGTTCCAGCAGGAAGCGACGTGGCCATTCCCAATCGGTTCGGAGGCCGACCCAGACGTACCAGGGAAGGGCCACGGCGATGGTCACGGCCGTGACCAACACCGGTCGCAGACCACGCAGCTCACGGAGGGCTCGTGTGAGCCAGTTCTGCTCTGCCTTAGGTTCTCGGTCGCAGGCCTGCCAGAGGGCAAACAGCATCGCAGCCGACGCAGGAACCACGAAGCCGACCGGGCCTTTGGCAAGCACAGCCAGGCCGGAGGTGATTCCGATCGCAATCCCGCGTGCGGTAGAGAGTCGCAGCTGGCCGGTTGCCTGCAGGCCGCCGGCGAGGAGCCAGAGACTGCAGGTGGTGGCACACACGAGCGGAGCGTCCGGGGTGGCCGCACGGCCACCCACGGCGGTCCAGATGCAGCCGGCCATCGTGAGTCCGGTCAACAGTCCCACCGCTGGGGAAAACAGCAGGCAGCCGATTCTCCATGTCACCAGACAGCTGGCTGTGGTCAGGAGGGCAGAGCCGAGCCGAGCCCCCACCTCGTTCCGGCCGGCGACGGTCAGGCCCGCCATCTGCACCCAGTTGACCAGTGGAGGCTTGTGAACGCGGAGTTCGCCGTTGAATGTGGGGACCACCCAGTCGGCGTTGTCGAGCATCGCCAGCGAGCAGCCGGCATTTCGCGGCTCGTCGTCGTCAAACAGCGGTGGACCACCGAGGTTGACCAGCAACACCGTCAGCGCGGCGGCCATCACGAAGGAGGCATCGCGAAGCGGCCGCTCGGCTGCGAGACCGGGCAGTGCAGGAAAACGGGTGAAAAACCGGAACACAGGGGGGCCCTTAGAGAAACTGCTGACAACAGAGAACCGAGGTGAAAATGGGCGGGGAGAGTAGGTCTGCTGTCGCAGCGGGTCAACCCGTGTGGGGCCCTACGAAAAACGCCCATGCCAGGGGAGTCTCATGTGCCTGCGGGTAGGGCGTTGACGGTTGACCCTGCCTGCTAGGCGGGTATCTTTCAGGTTTCGCCGGGGGCCAGGAATTCCCGGGAGAAAACCTCAATTAGGAGCCCGCCCTTGGCTGACGACAGCGATCCGCCGGAAGATCAGCAGCCCGGTGGAACGGACGCCTCGAGCGGAACCGATTCAGCCGGCGGCCGGCTCGTAGAACTGCCCATCGAGCAGGAGCTCAAGGACAGTTATCTGACGTACGCGATGAGCGTCATCGTCAGTCGTGCGTTGCCAGACGTGCGGGATGGGCTGAAGCCGTCACAGCGGCGAATTCTGGTCGCTATGAACGACCTCAACCTCTCGCCGGGCTCCGGGCGAGTGAAATGCGCCAAAATCTCCGGCGACACCAGCGGTAACTACCATCCGCACGGTGAAAGCGTGATCTATCCCACGCTTGTCCGCATGGCCCAGGAATGGAACATGCGGCATGTCCTCGTCGATAAGCAGGGCAACTTTGGCTCGATCGCCGGCCTGCCTGCTGCTGCCATGCGATACACGGAGGCACGCCTCTCGTCTATCGCGTCGCTGATGCTCGACGACCTTCAGCTCGACACCGTCGACTATGTTCCGACCTACGACGAGCGAAACACCGAACCGGTGGTGCTGCCGAGCCGTTTCCCCAACCTACTCGTCAATGGTGCTGGCGGTATCGCTGTCGGCATGGCGACGAGCATCCCGCCTCACAACCTGGGGGAGGTCTGCCGTGGCCTCGTGCGGCTGATCGACGAACCAGGCGTGTCGATGGCAGAACTGGTCGAGATCATCCCGGGCCCTGACTTCCCCACAGGCGGCATCGTGATGGGCCGCGAGGCGCTGCTCCGTGGCTACCTCACCGGCCGCAGCACGATCACCCTGCGAGCCCGAGCGCACGTCGAGGAGTTTGGCAAGAATCGTAATCGGATTGTGGTCACCGAGATTCCGTATCAGCAGACCCGCGATGCGATCGAAGAGAAGATCGCAGAGCTTGTCAGCGATGACCGGATCAAGGGGATTTCTGCGATCCGCAATGAGAGCGACCTCAAGGAGCCGGTGCGGCTGGTCTTGGAGCTGAAGCGGGATGCAGATCCCGATGTCGTGCTCAATCAGCTTTACCAATACTCCTCGCTGCAGACCTCGTTCTCACTGATCTTCCTGGCCCTGGTCGACGGCAAGCCTCGAATCCTGTCGTTGAAGCAGCTGCTCGAAGAGTTCCTGCGTCATCGCACCACCGTGATTCGTCGTCGCACACAGCACCTGCTGGCGAAGGCCCGCAGCCGCAAGCACACCCTCGAAGGGCTGCTGGTGGCACTGGCCAACATTGACGAGGTGATTCGCATCATCCGGTCGTCGTCTTCACAGGCGGAGGCGAAGGAGCGGCTGATGGGGATTAAGGCTCCGGCTGCCCTGCTGGAGCGGGCTCTTGGCGGTGAAGGCTTTGCGGTCCTGCAGGAGGAACGCGGCGTTGAAGAGGAGTATGGACTCTCGCCGGTGCAGGCCGATGCCGTGCTGCGTCTAACGCTTGGCCAGTTGGTGAACCTCGAGCAGGAGAAACTCTCCGGCGAACACCGTGAACTGCTCAGCAAGATTGGGGAGTTCCGAAGGATTCTCTCAAGCGAATCAAACATTCGGGCCCTGATCCGTGAGGAGCTCGTCACGCTTGAGTCGAAGCATGCTGATCCCCGTCGAACGGAGATCAGCGGCGAGGTTGCGGATATCCGCGACATGGCCGATCTGATCACCGAGGCCACGATGGTGGTCACGATCACCAAGGATGGCTACGTCAAGCGAACGGCGGCCGACACCTACCGTGCCCAAAAGCGGGGCGGGAAGGGGCTCAAGGGTGCCAAGAGTGACGAAGACGATCCTGTCGAGCATTTCTTTGTGGCGAGCACGCATGACTGGCTGCTCGTATTCACCACGCTCGGCAAGGTGTTTTCGATGCGGGTGTTTGAGCTTCCCGAGCTGGCACGCGATGCCAAGGGACGGGCGCTGGTGAACCTACTGGAGTTCGAGCCAGGCGAACGGGTGGCGGAGTGTCGGGCGGTGTCCGGCTTTGAGGACAAGGATCAGTTCCTGCTGCTGGCCACACGCAGCGGCATGGTCAAGAAGACGGCCTTAGAGCAGTACCGTCGTCGTCGGACCAAGGGGCTGATCGCGGTCAAACTCCGTGAAGGAGATGAGCTGGTCGATGCCGTGGTGTCACGCCCCGGCGATCAGGTGGTACTTGCCACCTCGAAGGGCATGGCGATTCGCTTCCCTGAATCGGATGTGCGGCCCACAGGCCGCGACACCAGTGGTGTGCGGGGCATCAAACTCGGGAGCGGCGACCATCTTGTGGGGATGGTGATCGCAGAGCCGGAGGCCACGCTGCTGACGGTCTGTGAGCACGGCTACGGCAAACGCACGCCCTTCGGCCCGGGAGACGACCTCGATGAGGTAGCCGAGGAATCGGCCGTCGATGAATCGGCAGTCGGGACGGAGGGCACCGATGCCGATTCCACTGACAACGAGGGCAGCGAGGGCGATGGATCGTCGAGCGGCATGCGATACCGCACGCAGCATCGTGGCGGGAAAGGTGTCCGCGATATCAAGACCACCGCTCGCAACGGCCAAGTGGTGTCGATTGTCTCGGTGCGTGAAGACGATCAGGTCTTCTTGATGACCGGGCTCGGCAAACTGCAGCGGGTGAATGTCCGCGAGATCAATGCGATCGGCCGTAACACGCAGGGTGTTCGGATCATGCGACTCGACGACGGCGATACGATCGCTGCTGCGGTGCATGTACCGCCCGGTGAGCAGGATGAGGATGAGCCTGTCACCGGAGAGGAATAAAGGCGGAATACGGGCTGCTGAGTCACTGTCGAAGGTTTCCTTTCAGTTGGGCACAGCCAAACGGGGTTGCAGTCAGGAGTGACGCTGCTGGCCTGCCTGGAGGCAGCAGACTTCAGTTGAGGGGGCTTCGATGCGGATCGGCGTGGTTGGTACGGGCTATGTCGGACTCGTGAGCGGCACCTGTTTTGCCGATAGCGGCAACACGGTGACCTGCCTCGACATCGACGCTGCGAAGGTGGCACGGCTGACGGCTGGCGAGGTGCCAATCTACGAGCCTGGTCTGGAAGAGATGGTGGTGCGGAATGCCGAGGCGGGACGGCTTCGCTTTACTACCGACACGGCCACTGCCATCGCTGATGCAGAGGTGATCTTTCTGGCGGTCGGTACGCCTCCGTCTGCGGATGGATCCGCGGATCTTTCAACGCTCTGGAAGGTCGTTGACACAGTTGCGGAGCATCTCTCTTCAACCGCCATTGTCGTCACGAAGAGCACCGTGCCGGTGGGAACGTGTGCAGGCATCGAACGACGGCTGCGAGACCGGCTTGGCCGTTCCTGCCGTGTCGCCAGCAATCCGGAGTTTCTCAAGGAAGGCGCGGCGATCGAGGACTTCCAAAAGCCAGACCGGGTGGTGGTGGGCGTTCGGGAGGAGGCTGTCGGCAAGGTGCTCCACAACCTCTACCGGCCATTTCTCCGTACGGAGAATCCGTTTCTTGTGATGTCGCCTGAAAGCTCGGAGATGACCAAGTATGTGGCCAATGCACTGCTGGCCACCAAGATCAGCTTCATCAACGAGGTGGCGAATCTCTCTGAGCGCATGGAGGCGGACATTGATGATGTCCGTCGTGGCATCGGACACGACAGCCGCATCGGCTTTGCTTTTCTCTTTCCTGGGGTTGGCTACGGCGGAAGCTGTTTCCCCAAGGATGTGCAGGCTTTGGCCGCCATGGCACGTGACAAGGGGGTTGGCTCGCGGATTCTCACCGCGGTGCACGAGACCAACCTCGCCCAGAAAAAGGTGCTGGGCCAAAAGATCCTGGCCCACTACGGCGGCAGCCTTGAGGGGAAAACAGTTGCCATCTGGGGGCTCGCTTTCAAGGCTCGCACCGACGATGTGCGTGATGCTCCGGCAATCGACCTGATCCACCAGATGCTCTCTGGGGGAGCGCGGGTGCGGGTGCATGATCCTGAGGCGATGGGCAATGTGCAGGCGATCTTTGGCGATGCCCTCTCGTACGCGGAGGGGCCGCTCGATGCGGCTCGCGGGGCGGACTGTCTGGCGGTGGTCACCGAGTGGGGAGCTTATCGCCGTCCCGACTTTGATGCCTTGGCCAAAACGTTGGCCGGACGCGTCATCTTTGACGGCCGTAATCTCTATGAGCCCGAGGAGATGCGGGCCCGTGGCTTCACGTATTACGCCATCGGCAAGCAGCCCGTGGTCGAGCCAAGCGACGGCTGACATCTTTCACGCACGCATGCTGCGTGAGAAGTGTCATGAGCCGGGGCTGTGCACGCCGTGTTGAGCGAGCCGAGAGCGTTCTTTCGATGGCCGTTTGTTTGACACACTTTTTCGGCCGGATGTAGATTCCGCTGATCTTTGGGTGAGGGGAGTGACAGACTCGCTTCATCTTTTCTTTGTTTCTTCCACCGCGTCGTCGTTTCGTGGAGTGATGCAGTGACTGCTACATGTCGTGTGATGTCAACGGGTCTCTTGAGCCTTCGTGTCTCATTGTCAGCGTTTCTGGCGGTGAGTCTCGCCGCCGTACTGCTGGCTGGAGTCCCGACAGGTGCTGCCGCTCAGGAAGCTGCTGCTGAGGCCTCAGACAGTGCTGAAACGGAGACAGCTGCTGAGGCTGCCGTGACAGATGCTGCACCACCAGCAGACTCTTCTGCTGTTCCCACGTCGGCTTCAGAAGCGGCTGCGGGCGAAGCAGACGTGCATGGACGGATTGGCCTCATCAGCAGGTTTGGCTTCTGGTGGCTTGTGGGCTTGGCGGGGGCGGTGCTTGCCCTCTGGCAGGCCCTCCAGTTTTATCGCTGGATGGAGTCGCAGTCGGGCGGCACAGAGAAGAACGAAGAGATTGCCGGTTACGTCCGCACCGGTGCAGATGCGTATCTCCGCCAGCAGTACAAGGTGGTGGCGGTTTTCTTTGCGGTGATCTTTGTGCTGCTGATGGTGATGGCGTTTGGCCTTGGTGTGCAGAGCGCATGGGTGCCGTTTGCCTTCCTGTCGGGGGGGCTGTTTTCAGGACTTGCCGGCTGGTTTGGCATGAAGACCGCCACCTTGGCGAGCAACCGTACAGCGGCTGGCGCTGAGCGGAGCCTGAACGAGGGACTGCAGGTGGCGTTTCGATCTGGTGCCGTGATGGGGCTGACTGTCGTGGGGCTGGGCCTGCTCGACATCATGATCTGGTTCTTCGTCCTCTATTGGCTGGTGCCGATGTTCGCCACGCCACTCTCGCTGGAAGAGATCACCGTCACGATGCTCTGTTTCGGGATGGGGGCGAGTTCGCAGGCTCTGTTTGCCCGAGTTGGCGGCGGCATCTTTACGAAGGCTGCCGATGTTGGGGCAGACCTGGTCGGTAAGGTTGAACAGAACATTCCCGAGGACGATGCTCGCAACCCAGCCACGATTGCAGACAACGTGGGTGACAATGTTGGCGATGTCGCCGGCATGGGGGCCGACCTCTACGAAAGCTACTGCGGCAGCATCCTGGCCACCGCAGCTCTCGGTGTGGCGGCGTTTCAGACACAGGGCACGCAGATGCAGATGGCAGCACTATTCCTGCCGATGACGATTGCCGCGATCGGGATTGGCCTCTCGATCTGGGGAATCTGGCAGGTGAAGACACAGGAGGATTCATCGCAGAAGACGCTTTTGGCCGCCCTCGCCAAGGGAATCAACCTCTCCACGGTGGCCATCGTTGGTGCGTCATTTGTGCTGACCTTTCTGCTGCTGGGGAAGCCGCACATCGGTGTCGCCGTGAGTGTGATTGTTGGCCTGGTTGCAGGCTGGCTGATCGGCAAGTGGACTGAATACTCCACGAGCAACGAGTTTGCACCGACGAAGGAACTGGCTGATCAGGCGCTGACTGGTCCTGCCACGATCATCATTGGCGGCGTCGCCGAAGGGATGATGAGCGTCTGGGCGCCCGTGCTGATCACCGGTGTGGCCACGCTGCTCTCCTTTGGGTTTGCCAATGGATTCAGCTTTGCCGATCCCGGCCTCTTCGCCCTCGGCCTCTATGGGGTCGGCATTGCGGCCGTCGGCATGCTCTCGACGCTCGGCATCACCCTGGCAACTGATGCCTATGGACCGATCGCCGACAACGCGGGTGGCAACGCTCAGATGGCAGGCATGCCTGAGGTGGTACGTGAGCGGACCGACGCGTTGGACGCTCTGGGCAACACGACTGCGGCCACTGGCAAGGGTTTTGCAATCGGTTCGGCTGCCCTGACGGCTCTCGCTCTCCTGGCTGCCTATGTCGAGGAGGTGCGAATCGGTTTTGAACGCTGGGGCGAAGCGGTCGTGGAGACGGCTGACGGGCAGGCCATCGAGCCTGGCACCTGGGTCAAGGTGGGGGGGGATGTGGTCATGCAGGCAGGGGCGACGTCTGCAGGCAACGAGACCTGGCTGATTCTCAGCGAGAAGGGCATCGCTGGGTACGCCAATGCGGCAGATCGGGCTCCGGTTGAGTCGCTCTCCGATGAGTCGCGGGTCGCGCAGTTGGAGGCCTCCGGTGAGATCGTGAAAGTGGCGGACGCCCGCATGGCGGACTTCATGCGGTTCTACGATGTGACGCTGATGAATCCGAAGGTGCTCGTCGGGCTGTTTATCGGAGCGATGAGCACGTTTGTCTTCTGTGCGCTCACGATGAAGGCGGTCGGGCGAGCCGCGAAGGGCATGGTGGAGGAGGTTCGCCGTCAGTTCCGTGAGAAGCCGGGCATCATGGAGGGCACGGAGACGCCAGACTATGCGGCTCCAGTCGCGATTAGCACAAAAGCCGCCCAGAAAGAAATGGTGCTGCCGTCGTTGCTGGCCTTGCTAACACCGGTGGTCACAGGCCTGCTGCTGGGCGTCGGTGGTGTGATGGGGCTACTGGTGGGAGGGCTGACGAGCGGCTTCTGCGTCGCGGTCTTCATGGCCAACGCTGGTGGTGCCTGGGACAACGCGAAGAAGCACATCGAGAGCGGTGTGCATGGCGGGAAGGGCACTGAGGCCCACAAGGCTGCTGTCGTCGGCGACACCGTGGGCGACCCGTTCAAGGACACCAGCGGGCCGAGCCTCAACATTCTCGTCAAGCTGATGAGTATGGTGAGTGTCGTGGCTGCCGGGCTCGTGGTACGGTTCAGCCTGGAAGCGTTCGGTATCTTCTGATTCTCCGCGGACTGCAGACTCTTCTATGCGACCTGGCTTTGCGTTTTCGGTTGAGGCGACAGATCCAACCGGAGCGCGGGCCGGGCATCTGTCGACGCCCCATGGTGCCGTGGAAACACCCACCTTCATGCCGGTGGGCACACTGGCGTCGGTCAAGGGTGTGGACGTTGGGCGGCTTGCGGAGACAGGAGCGGGGGTCGTCCTCGGCAATACCTACCACCTGCATCTGCGGCCAGGAGAACGGATTGTCGAGGCGGCCGGAGGTCTGGCCGCCTTTATGGGCTGGTCGGGCCCCACACTGACGGACTCGGGTGGCTTTCAGATCTTCAGCCTGGCCGAACAGGTCAAGATTACCGATGACGGAGCCGCTTTCCGTTCGCATGTCGACGGAGCGGCCGTCCGGCTGACTCCCGAGGACTCGATGCAGATCCAGCAGAGTCTCGGTGCTGACATTGCCATGCAGCTCGATGATGTCGTGGGGCTGCCGGCAGAGCCTCGGCGGGTTGAGCAGGCGATGCAGAGGTCATTGGCCTGGGCAGAACGCTGCCTCGAGGCCCACACGCGGCCTGATCAGGCTCTGTTTGGGATCGTGCAGGGTGGGCTGGACCCGGGGCTGCGGCAGGCGAGCGCCGAGGCCCTGTCGCGGATGAGCTTCGACGGCCTTGCTGTTGGGGGGCTCTCGGTGGGGGAGGGTGCAGAGGCGATG
>Ga0182090_1091435_pt1 | contig 12582 bp, 9 predicted proteins | sample 041ome_24_FD_127767 | JGI IMG/M metagenome (GOLD analysis project Ga0182090, IMG submission 127767) | Metatranscriptome of coastal salt marsh microbial communities from the Groves Creek Marsh, Georgia, USA - 041408BS metaT (Metagenome... | ecosystem: Environmental > Aquatic > Marine > Intertidal... | reverse complement strand
GAATCAGGTTGGAACCTTCAACGTCAGTCGATTCGCTGCCGAGGCAATGTCTAAAAACGATCCCATCAACGGCGATGGTGGTCGCGGTGTAATCATCAACACGGCCTCTATTGCCGCCTACGAAGGGCAAATTGGGCAGCTAGCTTACTCCGCCACCAAAGGCGCTATTGTCGGCATGACCTTGCCGATGGCGCGGGATCTTCAGCCATTGGGTATTCGCGTAAATACCATTGTCCCTGGCTTAATTCACACGCCTCTGTTCGATTCACTCCCCGAGGAGGTCTACAACTCCCTTGAGAGCAGCGTGCTGTATCCCAAGCGGCTCGGTAAACCCGAGGAGATTGGTCATCTGTCGGTGTTTATCGCAGAAAATGATTATCTTAATGGCGAATGCATCCGTCTCGATGGCGGTATTCGCATGCAGCCACGCTGATTGCGTCTATTACCATGGAGATGATGACTCGAAGAGGGTATGATTCTAGAAAATTCGAAAAATATCGGCTAAGAGTTCTGGCGCACTGCGGCTGAAACGGAAGGCTCTTCATCATTAAAAAGTGCCATGCCCCGTGTATGGACTCCTCCTCGTTTGCAAGGGGTTTGATATCGGGCGGTAGGATCGATTGCTCACGTGTACTCGGCCTCCTGATCGTGTCGTAGCACGGGGCCTTGATGGGCTATTCGCGCGCGAGTTCCCTATCGTTAAGCCGGGCTCAACACCCAAGGGGGACATCGGGTTTTACCCGCGCCGGTTCGACCTGTTTGCCGTCAGTCAGACTCCTTTGCAATCGTCGGTAGGGTTAACTCTGTTTGATGCCTAGGCTGCCATTCCAGTGTCAGGCGACCAGTGCGGATCATACTCACGATCGTTTCGAACAAGGGCCCACGCTAGCCGGGCGGTCTTGTTGGCCAAAGCAACGACAACGACATTCGAATGTCGCCGCTCTAGCAGCTTGTTGATCCAGCTGCTCAACGGATCATCCTTACCTTTAGCGGTACGTACCGCAGATCTCGCACCGTGTATCAACATGGTGCGCAGATACGCATCGCCACGTTTACTCATTCCTAAAATGCGGTCTTTCCCGCCTGTACCATGATGCTTGGGCGTCAAGCCGAGAGTTACCGCGAAGTCGCGACCCTTCCTGTATTCCTGTCCGGTACCCAGTGACGCAACAAGAGCCGTAGCTATCACCGGGCCAACACCTCGTAAGGCCAGCAGACGCTTCACCGCAGGGAGCTCTCTCGCCATCACAGCAATCTCGTCGTCACACTTGATATCTACTGGTTCTCGGAGGCTCTTTACCCCACTACCCAGCCGTCACCATCATCAGAGGCGTCACTGCTGTGGTGCATTTTTGCGTGGTAAAAACATAGATCAGCGCGTTTGATTGTTTGGTCAGGCAGCTCTCCCAGGCGGAGACGTGTGGCGCCAATACAGAGTTTTAAGTTGATTCTTTCACCACTTGAAAGGTGCTCGATTGGTACCTCAGCAACAGCTCGACATATTGATTCAAGTAGCTCGGTGGCATCGACATCCCTGGGCGATTGAAGAAGTAGCGCCCACTCCTCTGGACTGTATTGGTAACAACCACCGGGAAAGCGGTGATGCAGAAGTTTCTTTATTTGGTCCTTGAGCTTCTCCGTTCGCTCAAATCCCAATACCTCGGTGTGTGTTTTTAAGTCGTCTATCACTACAATAGCAACCCAGCGATGTTCATCGCTGGGTTCATAAAGCGCATGCTCAAGATTACGATCAAACGCTAATCGACTCCCGATCTGGCCAAGAGCTTTACCTACTGTAGTGTCTGGTTGGGCTTCACTGTCCTCGAGCTGAGTACTGCGGAAAGCGGTGGTGTACTCATCGAGTGATTCCTGATAACGCTGAAGCCTTCTCCCCGCAGCAACCAAGGCGCTCAAGATTGGCGAATTCTGATCGGCTAAATCAAATCGGGGCGAATGATCTTTGACGAGAGCGCTATATTCGCCACGCCTTAGCTTCAATGCTGCAATCTCGATGGCGGTCAGTGGCTTTGCTATTTGGCGACTTATTGCTACGTAACTCATAACGAGGGTTGCGAACATCAAGAACGAGGCTGGCACGATCATTTTGAGGGATCCTCTCAGGGCTGACCCTTGAAAGGCTGACTTTGATTGAATGCTTAAATACCACCACTGTAATTTCGGCATCAGAGAGCCAACGATAATATAGTCGCCGGTTTCCAAGAGCAGTGAATCGGTCAATAGTGGGCTGTTCTCTTGGCCGGAAATAAAAGCCACAGCCTCTTGCAGTGCGCTATCGGGTAGCCCAGCAACATCACTTTGTACCAGCACGTCGTCACCCTCGAGGCTTCCCTCATCAGCATTGAGAGTGGATGCAACTGTCATCCCTTTGGTGTCGACGATTGCCAAAGTGCCCGGTTTATCCGCATGGGGTATTAAAAGCTGTCTGACTAGCGAGTCCAAACGGATATCTAAACTCGCGTTGCCCAGATGAGTACCCTCTAAATCCATAGGCTTGTGGAAACTAATACCCCAAGTTTCTGATGGATCCAGGTATAAGCTGGTCCAAAATGACAGGCGATCTGGATTAGCACTGGGGGAGAATCTTGGGTCTGTTACATTGGTGTCATTTTCAATCATCAACCCCCAAGGTATCTGTGGGTCATAGGTTATTACTGCGTTCTCAGGCATGCTGATATAGGCGTTACGTATTTCTTTTTCCCAGCTAGCCCCCAATTCTGCAAGTACCGTATGTGCAATGGTTATCCTCGCTCTTAATTCATCGGTAAAGGGTTGGCCATGGTTGGTAGCAAAACCGGTAATTCCATTTAATCTCAAGCCGTCATAATCGCGTTCAACGAAAAAAGATCGGTCGGAGCGATATACCCCGGGTGATGATTCCTGATACCAAGAATCAAATCGTGTTTGCCAGTCAGCGTCATCTACGCTTGCCCGATACCGTGTTAAAAAACGCTGTTCAAGAATTTGTGTGTAGTTCTCGATACGTTGAAATAATGGCTCAACCAGCCGTAATCCTGAGGCCTGACCAAGCTTGAGTGAGGTAATTGCATCAGATTTAGACGCTTGATAGCTGGCCGAAAATACGATAATCGAGAACAGAGCAAAAACAAGAACACCACCAAGCACGAAGCGTGAGAGCAATTGTTTAACTGTCTGCTGGGTGTAAACCGCTTCGCTACCCACACTGTTGTGGCTCGACGAAATGTGCTCACGGTTTTTGTTTTTATTCATCTGTTACCCATATCCACCGCAAATTTCGGTGCGTTCCCTGCTCTATCGTCGCTACGCGTTCAGGCGTTTGATTGTGGTGCGATGTAATAGTCTATCGTGGCCCTCATAGCCGCCGGTGGCTTTATGAAGCACCGAGCGGTTGTCCCATAGCACCAGCATATTGGGCTGCCATCGGTGTTTGTAAACGAATTCCTCCCGAGACTGATGCTCAAGTAGCTGCATAAGAATGTCGAGGGCCTCATCATCGGGCAAGCCATCGATGCCAATAATGTAGCCCACGGCGCCGAAGATACGCTCTTCGCCTGTGTCCGGGTGCGGCGACAGCATGGGATGAAGCTGTACAGCTTCAGCGGACACATCGGCTCGTATGTCCATACTGCGATCGGTAGCCCGATCAGTCTCTCCATAAACCCCTTGGGGGGAGTAAGGCAGCTTCGCCGAGTGTATGGCCTGGCGCCCTACGATGGCTTTACGCAGGGTTTCAGGTAATGTTTTTGCGGCTTCAATTTGATCCGAATACCACGTATCCCCACCCGTGGGCGGAATGGTGATCCCGTAGAGGCAGGTGGCCGCCGGAGGCTGGGCTTGAAAACTCCAGTCCGTATGCCAGTTTTCGGCGAAGATGGGCGCTTGTTCATTGGCTTTTCGCTGTACGGCAATGATGTGCTGTCGATTTGGAATGGGCGCAATGAAGGGGTCTTCGCCAAAAGGTCCGAATTGGAGAGAGGCTTGCTCGAGCTGGTCGTCATCCAGTTGCTGGTTTGGAAACGCCACCACCTTGTGGTCAATCAACGCATTGATACAGGCGCGGCGCTCGCCGTCGCTTAAGCCTTGGCTAAAGTCGACACCGGTGATGGTCGCCCCGCAGGTTGCGGTGCTGGGTTTAATGTCCAAAGCCATGTTCTTGCCCCCTGATTTGCTAACGTTTTCTTTGAGGATGAGTATGTCTCATGAATCACTGCTTGCAAGTAAATTAAATTAACATAGTGTCGCCAAATGACGTGCGGTGTCGTCCGATAAAGGTTTAGGCACCTCAAATCTCCCCAAGGCGTCGCTCGAGCAGGGCCCAGAGGACGATCACTGCGGAGGTCTTGGCCAATGGGGGCGTGACGGCGGTAACTTTTGCGGACTTTTATGGTCTACATCTCGGTGCGGATTGACGCGCCTGGGGCGTCGGAGGCTTGCTACTTCTGTCCAAAGCCTTCAGCCTGTAAAGTGATCTATCCCCTCCCCCGAGGGGTAACAGCCTATGTGACACAAACAACTGGAACAACGGGAAGTCTTAATGGGATATGTAGCTAAATCGAGTCGTCTAGTGGTGCAACTGACCGCGCTTATGATGGTAGCGCTGCTTGCGGGTCAGGCGCTGGCACTAGCTCCGGAAAAGATTCAGGGCGAGACACTGCAGGAACTCATTGAGGTGCTCAAGGATCGGCACTACGAGGGTAAGGAATACAACGATGCCCTCTCCTCACAGCACCTCGAGGCTTACATCGACTCCCTCGATCCCCAGAAAATGTTTTTTACCCGGGAGGATGTCGACAGCTTTCAGGCCTGGCGCACCACCCTTGATGATCTAGGTAAGGATGGCGACCTTGGCCCCGCTTTCGCGATTTTCAATCGCTATCAGAGCAATCTTGAGTCGCGCCTTGAGACAGTCCTTGCCAAGCTGCCCGCTATGGTTGCCGGTTTTGATTACACCGTAGAGGAATATCTGCCGTTAGATGGCGAATCCCTGGCATGGGCCGTCAATACCGAAGAGTTGGACGATCGATGGCGTAAACGGGTGAAGAATCAGGCGTTGAGCTTAAAGCTGGCTGAGAAGTCGGAGGATGAAATTGCACCGACCCTTGAGCGTCGCTACAAGAATCAGCTCAAGCGCGTTTCCCAGTACAATGAGCGCGATGTGTTTGCGGTGTACGCCAATGCGCTGACCGAACTCTACGACCCACACACCTCATATTTCTCGCCCCGCCGTGCAGAGAACTTCGACATTAACATGAGCCTCTCTTTTGACGGCATCGGCGCTGTACTGCAGGTCGATGACGAATACACCAAGGTGGTTCGCCTAGTGCCGGCGGGTCCCGCAGAGAAACAAGGTGAATTGAAGCCCTCCGATTTGATCATCGGCGTAGGCCAGGGCGATGAGGGACCAATTGAGGATGTCATTGGATGGCGTCTCGATGAGGTGGTAGACCTCATCAGAGGACCTAGAGAGACTACGGTTAGATTAGAGGTCATCCCCGACGCTGGCAAAATGGACCAGCGTCACGTGGTCGCTATCCAGCGCAATCAGGTCAAACTTGAGGAGCAAGCGGCTCAGAGCGAAATCATAGAGGTCACCGATGTCGACGGTACCAGCCGCAAAATCGGCGTCATTGATATCCCCGCCTTTTACATCGATTTTGCCGCCTTACGTCGGGGTGATGAGGATTACAAATCAACCACCCGGGACGTGCGTCGGCTCATCGATGAGCTTGAAACCCAGGGTGTCGAGGGCCTAGTCATCGATCTGCGCAATAACGGAGGGGGTTCACTGCAGGAAGCGAACGATCTGACGGGCTTATTCATTGAATACGGCCCCACCGTGCAAATTCGAAGCGCTGAGCGCCGGGTATGGCGCGACGGTAAGCGGCGACGATCGGCGTTTTACGAGGGCCCAGTTGCGGTGCTCATTAATCGCCTAAGTGCGTCGGCCTCGGAGATTTTTGCCGGTGCCATGCAGGACTACGGCCGAGGGTTAGTCTTGGGTGATCGGTCCTTTGGCAAGGGCACGGTGCAGACACTGCTGGAGTTGCCCGAGGGGCAGCTCAAGGTCACCGAGAGCAAGTTCTATCGCATCTCGGGTGACTCAACCCAACATCGGGGTGTGGTACCTGATATTGCCTTCCCCTCGCTCTTTGACCAGGAAGAGATTGGCGAGAGCGCGCTGGAAAATGCCCTCGATTGGGATCAGATATCACCGGTTCGCCATCGTGAATACGCCGTGTTCGACGCATTGGTACCCACCTTGGCTGCCAAACACCAAGAGCGCGCCGCCAAGGATCCAGACTTTGTGTTCTTGAGCGATCAGGTAGCCATGGCCGCGGATACCCGTGGCATGGATGCACTGCCCCTCTCCGAAGCGGCCCGCATTGCTCTGCGGGAATCCCAAGAGACTCGTGCGCTGGCCATTGAGAACAAGCGACGCATCTCCAAGGGAATGGAGCCTTTAGAAAGCCTCCGTGAGGAAACAGACATGGTGGCTCTGGACGATAACGAGGTTCAACGATCGGACCCTGATGACATTGATGCCGCCGATGCGGTTATCCCCAGTGGCGATGCCACGGCCCTGCCCGGCACCGAAGGGGCAGATCAGACACTGGCCGTAGACGGGGACACAGAAGCCGATGAACCGGACGTACTGTTGTTGGAGGCGGGACGGATTCTGGCGGACTCTCTTGCCCTTACTGCTGTGCGAGTGCCCCAAACCGCCTCACGCTGATCTGAACCATCCCAAAGTGGGATGAAGACGAACGACATCCCCAATAATCAGCAGCGTCGGTGCTCCCGGTTGCTCTCGGGCAACCACATCCTCAATGGACTCCAGCGTGCCCGTGAGCACGCGCTGGGACGGCAATGTGGCCTTCTCTACCAATGCCGTGGGTGTATCGGGGCGTCGTCCCGCAGCGATTAGGGCATTGGCAATAATGGACAGGCCAGCGAGCCCCATGTAGAACACCAGCGTCTCTTGGGGATTCAGAAATTGTTCCCAGGGCAAGTCCAGCTGATGATTCTTAGTGTGTCCCGTAATGAATCGCACCGATTGCGCATAATCCCTATGGGTCAGCGGAATGCCGCCATAGCAGGCCGCTCCTGACGCGGCTGTGATACCGGGCACGACTTCAAAGTTCACGCCGGCTTTCATGAGCCCTTCTATTTCTTCCCCGCCGCGCCCAAAAATAAAGGGATCTCCACCCTTTAACCTCGCGACTCGTTTACCCTCTTGGGCCAGTCTAAGCAGATTGGCATTGATATCGCTCTGGGCCATGGCGTGATCTGCGCGCTGCTTGCCGACATAAATTTTCTCGGCATCCCGTCGCGCCATTTCTAAAATGCCGGGGCCAACTAGCCGGTCGTAGAGCACCACGTCGGCGCGTTGCAGCAGGCGCAAGGCTTTAAAGGTCATTAGGTCTGGGTCGCCGGGCCCGGCACCGATGAGGTACACCGCGCCACGATTTTTGGGGTCAGCGCTGCGCTCTGCAGCAGTCGCCAGGCTGTCGTTGAACAGGCGTTCGGCCCTCGACATGTCGCCTTGCAGCAGCGCCGGCAATAGCTCGGTTTCTTCAAGGGCCGACTCCCAAAAGCTCCGGCGTTGATCTTCACTGTCTAACGCCTGGGCAACTTGCGAGCGCTGTTCACTAAGGAACCTCGCGGCGACGCCATAGCCCTCGGGGTATCGGCTCTCGATGTCACTGCGAATGCGTCGAGCCAGCACAGGGCTCGCACCGCTTGAAGAAATGCCGATAAGGATCGGGTTGCGGTCGACAATCGCCGGTACGATGAAAGAACACAGGGACGGATCGTCCACCACATTAACAGGGATATTGTTCGCCTGGGCCCGGGCCGATACCTGAGCGTTAACCTCCCGATCAGGTGTGGCAGCAACCACCGCTCTAAACCCCGTCAGACCTCGGTCATCCCATGCGCCGAATTCAACCTCGACCCCTGCAAGGGCTTGTAGCTCCTCGCTGATGTGGGGCGCTAAGACATGTAATCGCGCGCCTGCTCGATGTAACAGTCGCGCTTTCCGTGTGGCCACAACCCCGCCGCCAACCAACAGCACTGGCTGATCCTGCAGCTTAAAGGCAACGGGAAGGTAGTCCATCAGGCGATAACGTGCTGGTCATCCATGTAGGGGCGCAGCTCTACCGGTATGACCACGCTGCCATCCTCCCGCTGATAATTCTCGAGCACGGCGACCAGCGTTCGTCCGACAGCAAGGCCCGATCCATTGAGGGTATGCAGGAGCTCGGGCTTGCCGGTTTCGGGATTGCGCCAGCGGGCCTGCATGCGTCGAGCCTGGAAATCTTTAAAATTGGAGCAGCTAGAGATTTCTCGATAGGCGCTCTGCCCGGGCAGCCAAACCTCTAGATCGTAGGTCAGCGCCGCGGAAAACCCCAAATCTCCGCCGCACAAAATCACTTTGCGATAGGGCAAATCCAGCTTTTGCAGTATGTGTTCAGCGTGACCCGTTAACTGCTCGAGGGCGGCCTCCGACTGACTGGGTCGGACTAATTGCACCAATTCCACTTTTTCGAACTGGTGCTGGCGTATTAGGCCCCGGGTATCCCGACCATAGCTCCCCGCTTCTGACCTAAAACAGGGCGTATGGGCCACAAATTTAATGCCATCGGGACCCAGTTCAGCGTCTTCGAAAATTCGGTCTCTGGCTATATTGGTGACGGGGACCTCAGCGGTGGGAATCAAGTAATAGTCGTTGTCTCCCTCTAGCTTGAACAGATCGGCCTCAAATTTTGGTAGCTGGCCCGTGCCTGCCAGAGAAGCCCGGTTGACCACGTAGGGTACGTAAACCTCGGTATAGCCGTGGAGTGCGGTGTGCTCGTCCAGCATAAACTGAGTCAAGGCGCGATGAAGCTGAGCGATGGCTCCGGTCATCACCGTGAAACGTGAACCGGTGATCTTGGTGGCGGCATCGTTGTCCATCCGTCCCAGGCCTTCGGCAATGTCCACGTGATCTTTGGGCGTGAATGTAAAGCTTTTCGGGGCACTCCATTGCAACACTTCGATGTTGTCATCCTCGGTGCGGCCCTCGGGTACCTGATCATCGGGAAGGTTGGGAACGCCCATCAATAGCGTTTCAATATCTCCCTGAATGCGCTTGGCCTCCGCGGTCGCTGAATCGATTTCACTGGCAATTCGCTCTAGGATGGAGTTCACCTCAGCTTTTGCCTCATCGACGCTCTTGCCCTGGGCCACCAACTCGCCAATCTTTTTGGATGCCGCTTTGCGCTCCGCCAGCAGGTTTTGGGCGCGCACATCGGCCTCTTTGCGCTGGGTATCGAGCTGCTGAAAGTCTTCAACAGGGAACGCGAAGCCCTTGCGTGCGAGTGCCGCTCTGACGGCTTCTGGATCCTGACGAACAACTTTGATATCGAGCATGGGGCCTCCGGGTTACCTCTGGCTTGGCGCGCTTGGTGGGGTTCCTAGCGTGACCGTCGATCAAGGCGGGACAGGATGTCCCACCCTGAGGGTGCAAGGGTGCGCATCATACCGTGTTCCCACCGTGCAACTGAAGCGGCAGAGGGATGACAGTGGGCGGGAATAACCTCAGATAAGCGTACGGGCGGCAAAGACCCCGAGGGCAGCTCCCGCAAAACAGCTTCCCAAACTGAGCAGCGCGTAGAGCGCAGCGTGACTCCCCTCCCCTCGCTCAGCCATGTGCAAAAGCTCTAAGGAGAATGTCGAGAATGTCGTGAAAGCTCCAAAGAAACCCACCACAATCAAACTGCGACTATCCGCATGAATAGCGCCGCGCTCTAACAGAACGAACACCGCACCAATGCCAAGTGAGCCTGCGACATTGACCAGTAGTGTGGCCAAGGGCCAGCTATCGGTGACGTAGTCACGAACCAAAATACCGGTGGCATAGCGGGCCATGGCACCAAGTGATCCGCCGAGAGCCACCAAAACAAATTGCCAAATCATGGATAACCTGCGGTGGGTGGCACGCTGAGTAGAAATTTTACGATCATCGGCTAATCTCCTCCCGCGGCTCGATCAAGGTCGCGTAGGTGAGCAAGCTTTTCACGAATCTTGAGTTCAAGCCCGCGTTCCACCGGCTGGTAAAATGTCTGGCGGGATAGCCCTTCAGGAAAATAGTGCTCTCCTGCTGCATAAGCCTCGGGTTCGTCGTGGGCATAGCGATAGTCCCGTCCAAAGTTTTCGGCTTTCATGAGCTGTGTTGGCGCGTTGCGCAGGTGAAGTGGCACCTCGAGACTGCCCGATTCCTCCGCGCAGCGGCGGGCGGCCTTGTAGGCCTTGTAAACCGCATTGCTCTTGGCAGCGCAAGCGAGGTAGACCACGGCCTGCGCGAGGGCTAACTCGCCCTCGGGACTACCCAGACGCTCCTGCACCTGCCAAGCATTGAGCGCCAACTCTAAGCCCCGAGGGTCGGCATTCCCGATGTCTTCGCTGGCCATACGCACCACTCGCCGCGCAATGTAAAGCGGATCGCAGCCCCCGTCGAGCATACGGGCAAACCAGTACAGACTGGCGTCCGGGTCTGATCCGCGTACCGCTTTGTGCAGGGCGCTGATCTGATCATAGAAGGCATCGCCGCCCTTATCGAAGCGACGCAAGCTGGCCCGCCCAATCTCTTCAAGCACCTTGGCATCGATCCAGCGCCGTCCATCTCGGCTATGGGCGAGATCTGCGGCTATTTGCAGCTGTCCTAGGGCTCTTCGGCCATCGCCGTCGGCACTGACCGCCAGCTGTTGCAGTAATTCGTTACTGATATCAACGTCGCTCAGCTGCTTGACTAATGCCCGCTGCATGATGGTGACCAGATGGTGAGTTTCTAAAGCCCGCAGCCGGTATACCCGGGTCCGGGAAAGCAGCGCAGAGTTAACCTCAAAAGATGGATTTTCCGTGGTGGCACCAATGAAGATGAGTGTTCCGTCCTCTACGTGGGGCAAAAACGCATCCTGCTGGGACTTGTTGAAGCGGTGTACCTCGTCCACAAACAGCACCGTGGCCCGACCCTGACTGCGGGCCGCCTTGGCGCTAATAATGGCTTCGCGAATCTCTTTGACCCCCGATAGCACTGCCGACAACTGCAGGAATTGAGCCTTCGCCCCTTGTGCGGCTATGCGTGCGAGGGTGGTTTTACCGACACCGGGGGGGCCCCAGAGAATAAAAGAATGCAAACTGCCCCGCTCTATGGCCAGTGCCAGAGGCCTACCCGGCGCCACGAGGTGCTCCTGTCCGACAAAATCCGCTAGGGTCTTGGGGCGTTGGGTGGCTGCCAGAGGCTCATCTACACCGTCGTCAGCAAACAGTCCGTCCTGATTCATAGGACTGCTCAAGGCTCTCGAATGGTAATATCCATGCCCTCTGGTACTTCGAATTGGAAGTCACCAGGGGTCAGCATGGTCTCGGGGTTCAAGCTCAGGACCACATCAATGGTCTGGCCTAAATTGTCCAGTAGTTGCATGGCGCGAATGTGCTCTCCATCAAAAAACAGGGTTACACCCTGAAACAGTGAAGAATCTGTGAGCGGCGTTAGACGAATGGTTTGCGCGTCTCTCGAGATGCTGTAATCGGAGGTCAGCGATGCTTCGGGCTCTATTAACAGTCGCAGGGGTGAGTTTTGTCCGCGATCAATGGGCTGGCGCACTAGTGTTTCTAAATCGAGGTCGTGCTGCCACAAATATTCGCCGTCGCTAACCAACAGTTGTTGCCCTGGTGCACGCACAAACCAGCGCAAAAAATGGGGTTTAAGAATGGCGAACTCCCCCTGACTGGTGGCCACAAGCTCGCCCTTGGGGTCGCGAATGGTTTGTTCAAAGGTGCCGCTCAGAGCGTCGATGCCGGTGAGGGAGCGGTCTGTGCTGAGGGCGGGCCCATCGGCCAATATGGGAGTTTGCTGGGGGTCTGATTCCTCGGCGGTCGAGGTATCAGCCACCGCCTCCCGCACCAGTCCAATTAACAAACAGCCCAGCAAAAATGCCACCACGACCCAGCGCCAACGCTCGCCAATCATGCCCTTTGCCATCAGTCTTCCGCTGGCGCGGGGGCCAGCACCTCCCGCTGGCCGTTGGTGCCCATTGCAGAGACCACCCCTGCCGCCTCCATGGCCTCGATCAGTCGCGCTGCTCGGTTATAACCAATGCGGAGTTTTCTTTGCACGCTAGAAATCGAGGCTCTTCGACTTTGCAGAACGTAATGTACCGCCTCATCGTAAAGTGCGTCGGCCTCGGGATCGCCGTCCTCGGCCGCCGATTGCAACTCTCCAGCAGTCACGGGGGTTTGACCGCCCTCATCGAGCAGCCCCTCAATGTAGGTGGGTTCCCCTCGCCGTTTCCAGTCGGCAACTACCCGGTGCACCTCGTCATCGGAGCAGAATGCACCGTGGACACGGACCGGCACGTTGGAGCCCGAGGGTTGGTAGAGCATGTCCCCATAGCCTAACAACTGCTCTGCTCCACCGGCGTCCAAAATCGTGCGAGAGTCAATTTTAGAGCTAACCGAAAATGCAATCCGAGTGGGTATATTGGCTTTGATCAATCCGGTGATGACATCCACCGACGGTCGCTGGGTGGCCAAAATCAT
>Ga0182090_1085317_pt1 | contig 12609 bp, 10 predicted proteins | sample 041ome_24_FD_127767 | JGI IMG/M metagenome (GOLD analysis project Ga0182090, IMG submission 127767) | Metatranscriptome of coastal salt marsh microbial communities from the Groves Creek Marsh, Georgia, USA - 041408BS metaT (Metagenome... | ecosystem: Environmental > Aquatic > Marine > Intertidal... | reverse complement strand
TATGCATAACCATGGTTTTCCTCGTTGTTTTGATAGTTCAGAGATTAACCATTGAACGAATAAACCAAAAGATGTCAAGCTATTATACTACCAATTCCGACAGGCATCCAGATTGCTGGAGGCACGAGCAAATCCCCCATAATGATCTGCCGAACCATAGCGGCTTTCAAAGCGCGCCTTCATCTGGTCGATCATAGCAGGATTGAAATCTGCCCTTAACGGATTGTTCAGCAATTGGATCATCATCATTTCATTCATCGGTTTTGTGCTTATATCTAGCGCACCAATTAAACAGGTATAGTATTCAGGCAAATTAATGCCTTTTTCCCACATACGGTTTGAAAAATCTTGAACGGATGTGATGCCGAGGGGGCGCGCCATGCCCATTTCAATATGGGAATAGACCGCGCGTTCATTATCATTAAGAAAAGCATCCGTGTCTGGCAAAAGCGAGGCTGGCTGTGACGTTGTGCTTCCAAATCCAAAAAGAATATAGCCTATGCCAAGCGCGATGATCATGAGCGCAATGCCTAAGAAACGGTTGCTTCGCTTAGGCTGTGCCTTTGGTGCGGATTTTTGCTGATAAATCATCTTTTCTGTTTTGGTATGATGATCTTGGGATGCGCGGTTGATTGCAGATGGCGTGACCAAGCGATCAAGCGTTACAATATCATCTTCACCTTTAGTTCTGCTCTGAGCGATGGGGCTTTGCGCGGTTTCACGGACAGCCTGTTCGGTTAGGCTTAAGGCTTTCTGATCTTCTTCTTGGTTGATCAACCGACCCACAGAACGGTTTAGGGTTAGAATCATATCTTGGGTCTTTTTAAGCCGACTTTCTAAGATTTCCATTCTCAAGACCAGCTGATCAACCTGTCCCTTGGCGGCAAGCGTCTCAAAATGATCATCATCTAAGGCAGATAAGGCGGCGGAAAGATTGCTAGCAATGCGTGATGATGAAGTATGGGCAGTGTCCTCAGACCCAAGGCCAGTAGCACGATCTGTCTCAGCCTCAGCCTCAGCCTTAGTCTCAGTCTCAGTATCGGTATGATCTTTTGCCAGAACCTCAGGCTCTGCCTCCAGAACCAATGCCTCATCCTCAAGATGATCAGATCGTTGCCGCGACGGTTGTGACGAATTAGCCTTGGCATCAGGGGATGATGCGCTGTCACGGGATGAATGTTTATCCCCTTCATGCGTAGGTTCTGATGCGTCCTTTGCCGCTGGCACCTCAGCAAAAGAGGTCGCCTGGGCAGGGGTTTCAATCCGTTCGCGCAACGAACGGATTCGATCAATTAAATCTGCGGTATCCATATCCAATTTTTTCAAACTACTAACACCAAACATCCGCAGGGTTTCGGACGCTTAAGATTAAACGACCAAAGACCAACTTCTATTAATTCTGAGGCAGAATTAGGCGCGAGCGTCCATGGTATTAGCCAGTTTATCCAGCATGGTCAGGCATTGATCCATTTGATCCACTGATACATATTCATCAGCTTTATGAGCCTGTTCAATGGAACCGGGCCCGCAAATCACGCAATCCGTTCCCAGAGACTGAAAAATACCGGATTCGGTACAGAACGCGACAACGCCGCTGGAATTAGAACCTGTTAATTCTTGTACTAACTGTCTTGTCTCATTATCTGGCATGATATCAAATCCAGCTACTTCGGCAATGACTTTGCTCCATATTTTGGCGTCAGGATAAATTTTTTGCATCATCGGTAACAATTCGTGCTGGCAATAGTCTTCTAAATCAGCTTTGACCTGATCAGCGTCTGAAGCTTGAACAGGGCGCATTTCCCAGTCTACCTGCGCTTTTTGAGCTATGACATTATGGGCAATCCCACTTTCAATACGGCCAATATTGATGGTGGTATGTGGAGGATCATAGGGGCTGTCTTTGGGTGGTGCAGATTTGAGCTTTTCCCGCCATTCCAGCAATCGGCTAACGAATCGCGTTGCGTATTCGGCCGCATTAACGCCTAATTCTGGCGCGGACCCATGTCCTGCGAGTCCGTGAAAAAATGTGGAATATTCATAACAGCCTTTATGCCCTTCAATGACACGCATTTCTGTAGGTTCACCAATAATGGCAAGCCGAGGGGCGATACCATGTTTTTTAAGCGTTTCTGTTAAATGGCTAGCACCAAGGCATCCGGTTTCTTCATCATAAGTAAAGGCAAAATGCACAGGCTCATGTGTAGACACTTCGGCAAAGCGGTCTGCCAGTGCTAAACTTGCCGCGATAAAACCCTTCATATCACAACTGCCACGTCCATAGATCAACCCGTCGGTTTCGGTCAACTGGAATGGATCGTAATTCCAGTCTTGATCTGTCACGGGGACGACATCCGTATGGCCAGATAACATGATGCCCCCAGTTGTCTGGTTGCCTAGTGTGGCAAACACATTGGCTTTGTTGCCACATGGGCTCTCATCAATGATGATGCGTGCGCCTTGGTGTTCAAGCCGCTCTGCCAGATAGGCTATCATCGCTTTATTGCTGTCTGATGATACGGTCTCAAAGCTAAGCAAATCGCTTAGCGTACTCATCATCTGGTCAAAGGCAGGATGTCTCATGGTTTTACCGTCAATTCGCGAGGCAGATTGGTGAATAGGGTTGGGCCACCTTTTTCATTGATGAGAATAGTTTCCGTGGTCTCAATCCCCCAGTCATCCATCCATAATCCTGGCATAAAATGAAAGGTCATACCAGGTTCTAACATGGTGTCGTCATTGGCACGTAAAGAAATGGTTCTTTCACCCCAGTCAGGCGGATAGGATAGGCCGATGGGGTATCCGCACCGTCCGGTGCGGTCAATTCCTGCGCGCGCCAGAGATTCTGTCAGGGCATTGGCAATATCACATGCGCGATGGCCTGCTACCGCTTGTTCAAGTCCTTTTTCCAGACCTTCGGTCAGGGCTTTGGCTGCATCTAAAATATTTTGTGGGGCAGGGCCAAGATGCACCGTCCGGCATAATGGGACATGATACCGCCGATAGCATCCAGACAATTCAAAAAAGGTGACTTCCCCTTTTTTCATAGGCTCCCCATTCCAAGTCAAATGCGCGGCGCTGGCATCTTTGCCAGATGGCAACATAGGCACAATCGCAGGATAATCCCCCCAGATATCATCAACGCCGCTAATCATGCCTTGATAAATCTCACTGACCAGTTGATTTTTTGGCAATCCGGGTTCGGCCCGCTCTAGGGCAAGCGACACTATTTTTTCAGATAGTTTTGCCGCTTTATGCATAAAGGCAATTTCCTCATCAGATTTGACACCTCTTTGCCAATTCACCAGACCAGTAGCATCCACAATTTTTGCTTGCCCTAATGCCGCTACCAACACCTGATGCGCACGAGCCGAATAGTAATAATTTTCCATTTCAACGCCAATTCTTGCCTTGGCGTGACCAAGTTCCGTTAGCAATTGGGCAAGATCATCCATCGCGTGCTGACTTGTCGACATGACATAATCATCAGAATAGGAATGGACGTGGTCGTTATCCATCCATACGGTGCGATAGGCACCATTCCCATCCATCCGCCGACCCCACCAACGCGGATCATCATCATGGGTAATAATGACAGCTTGATGCACATAGAAAGACCAGCCATCATACCCTGTCAGCCATGCCTGATTGGATGGGTCGGTGGCAATGACGACATCCAGTCCTTTTTCTTCCATGGCTTTGCGGGTTTTTATTAAACGGCGCTGATATTCTTTTTGGCTAAAAGGGGCGTGTTCAATGGCCATATGTAAGGCTCCTTATTTCACATCTTAACAACTGATAGCATGATCAGGATTGCATTTCCAACAACAGATACTAAGGTTATAGGCATCAACAAAAATAGTATTAGAGCAAATGTGATGACTAGTGACCTTAACCTTCACGCAATCAACAATGCCCGTCAAGTCATTCGGGATTACCTTATTGAAACACCAGTCCTGCCCTTGAAAAGTAGCAAAATTGCCCCGTTCCTGCCCAAGGAAGCAGAGTTTTTTCTTAAGCTGGAATTGTTTCAACACACAGGGAGTTTTAAGGCGCGCGGAGCATTTCTCGGGGTATCATCACTTGATGAGGATAGCGCTCGTCGCGGTGTGGTGACGGTAAGTGGCGGAAATCACGCTCTAGCCTTATCTTGGGCGGCCAAGGCGCGTGGTGTTCCGGTTAAAGTTGTGATGAAAGAAAGCGCAGACCCTATGCGCATCCAAGGATGCCGGGATTTGGGGGCTGAGGTTGTTTTAGAAAAAGATATGATTGCCTGTTTTGATGCGGTGGCTCGGATCCGCGAAGAAGAAGGCCGGCGTTATTTGCACCCCTTTAATGATCCGACCATGATCCTTGGCTCTGCCACTTGTGGGGCGGAATTTGTAGGGCAAGCTGAACATCTTGATGTGGTGGTTTTGCCTATTGGCGGTGGCGGGCTGATTTCTGGCATGGCATCAGCCATAAAGCTGATCAATCCTGAGACTGTGGTCATAGGTGTTGAACCTGAGGGATGCGATAACATGAGCAGAGGATTAGCAGCAGGCCATGCTATTGTCATGGACCGTATTGATACCATTGCAGATAGCCTAGGTGCCCCTGAAACTTTGGAATACAGCCTTAATATTGTGCGCCAAATGGTGGATGAGGTGATCACCATTCCTGATGCGGCGCTTGCCGCTATGATGCTGCGTATTCGGGACAGTTTGTCAATGATGGTGGAACCGGCTTGCGCCACTTCACTTGCAGCAGCATTGGGGCCTTTGCGTGATCGCCTCAGGGGGAAGCGTGTCGGCGTGCTGGCTTGTGGGTCAAATACCAGTGCCGGTCGCTGGCATGAAAACACTCATGGGTATCAGCCGTTCTCTTTATCGTAATCCATGCGATAAAACACTTTATCGCAACTGATCCAGCCAATAAGGGTTAGACCAAGCGGTTTGCCCATTTTTCCCAATCACGGTAATGCGGAAATAAGGCGAAGCAAAGCTGCTGAGATCAAAATCAGCATAGGTCATGTTTTGACCTTGTGCAGAAAGCGCGGCATATCCTATCCCTGACACTATGATATGATTAGCTGGACTACACGAAACATGAAGCGCGTCTCCTTCCATCAACAGAGCATGAATTTCTGCGCCTGTTGAGGAATAATGACGACCATCTTTGATGGCATCAACTAGCGAGGACGAGGTGAGGTCATCTGATCCAACCATAATCCATCCGCCACCTGCATCTTGGCTGCGAAAATGGGCATCATCCGTGGCGGTAAAGGAAATACGCTTGCCTTCATGAAGCAGAATATCTGCTGTTCCTATGCCAAGCCCCCGTCCACTCTCAATGGTCGCAGAATAATTGAAGACTTCAACCGCGTGGGCTGATGATGCCATTATCGCCTCATCCGTGGTCATAGCATACCATTCTGGATGTGCAATCGACACATAGGCACCAGCCTCACGCGCGCGCGAAATCATTTGGGTGACCGTTTCGTCACGGCTGGCCATTTTGAAATCCAAGGGCAGGCCATTAGCAACAAGATGCCATAACCCGTCTTGGTCATAACGCTTGCCCAGACAATGCAATTCTGCCGAAGGGATGGTCACGAAATCGTCACGGTCAAGGTCACGCGTATCATTAATTGTAGTAGACGCAAAACTGACATCATCCCATAAATGATCGGATAGGGCGATGAAATCATACCCTAGATCCTGATAGAAATTCATGACCTCTATGCTGGTTTTTTCGCCATCTGAATGCACGGTATGACCATGCAGATTGCCGCGGAAAAGGGGGGTATCTTGGTCAAAGGGGGGTAGAAGCATTGGCATCAGTTTTGACTCGCGCTGGTTATCGTTTGATTATCTTATCATAATCTCGCACTCTTAAAATGAGTAGCTTTGTTGAAATCTTTTTGCAATGGTTTTTCAGGAATAGATCAGGGGATTACTGAGAAGATGACGATAACAAAACGCCGGCTTGGGCAAAATGGACCAGAGGTTTTCCCTATTGGAATTGGGGCCATGTCTTTTAGTAATTTTTATGGTGAGGCCACGCGTGAGCATGCGCTGGCGTTACTTCAGACAGCAATGGATAACGGCGTTAACCATATCGACACGGCTGATATTTACGGCATGGGGGTATCTGAGCTTGCCATAGGCGCCTTTCTGGCAAAGCAAGGAAAACAGGCTCAGGATTTTTTTCATATCGCCACCAAGGCTGGAATTGATCGAAATGATGAGGCAAGCGGCTTTAACAATCAGCCTCATTATCTCAAGAATTGTTTGCTGGCATCACTTAAACGCCTTGGCGTAGATTATGTTGATCTGTTCTATGTGCATCGTCTCCAGCAAGGCATCCCTATCGAAGAGGTCACTGAAACTCTAGCCGGGTTTGTGAAAGACGGTTTAATTGGTGCCTTTGGTTTTTCTGAAATTGCCCCTACCACTTTGCGGCGTGCGGTGGCGGTTCATCCTGTGGCGGCGGTTCAGTCAGAATATTCCCTTCAAACGCGAGGTCCTGAATTAGGATTGGTTCAAGCAACGCGCGATTTAGGGGCGGCTATGGTTGCCTTTTCGCCCGTAGGTCGTGGGTTGCTGACAGATCAGCCTCATACAGCAGAACAGGTTGCTCACATGCCGTTTCTTTCTGTTAACCCTCGCTTTATGGGTGCTAACCTAGAGCGCAATATCGCCGCCACATCAGCTTTTCGGAACTTGGCAAAAGATATGGGCATGGCGGCATCAACACTCGCAATTGCTTGGTTATTGCATCAAGAGGATCACATTATTCCTATCCCCGGCACGAGATCAGTGAAACATTTTGCTGAACTGATTGCCGCTGCTGAGGTACGATTGCTTGACGAGGATAAGGCAAGAATTGATGCGGTTTTGCCCCCCGGTTGGTGTCATGGCGACAGATATTCAGATAACCAGTGGCGAGCCATTGAGCGATATTGTTAGTTTAGAAATGGAGTAGGTGGTGAACTTGTCAGATACAGATGTTCTTAGTGATCAGTTTTTTGAAGTTGCGTCGAATTATCCAAAAAATCCCTGTCTTTATGAAAAATCCAATGGCATTTGGCATGGTTTGACGTATGCGGAAGCAGCGCATCAAGTGTTGCTTGCTGCTAATTTTTTAAAATCACAAGGCGTTAACAAAGGGGATAGGGTGGTCATAGCCTCGGAAAACCGCATAGATTGGGCAATTGCGGATCTGGCTATTATGACGCTTGGCGCATTAGTTGTGCCATCCTACAGCACCAATACCAGCGAAGATCATCATCATGTCCTTACTGATTCTGGCGCGGTGCTTGCCATCACTTCATCAGGAGAGTTGTCGGAAAGTCTTGCGGCGGCGGCAGAGAGATCGCCAGCTTGCCAGACGCTCGTTTTGTTTGATCGCTATGATATTCAAACACAGAAAAAACGTCTTAAACTGGTGAATTGGCATGATGGATTGGCGGCGGCTAAAGATATCGCTGAAATAGAGGATGTTCGCGCCAAATTGGATCCCAATGATCTGGCTTGCTTGATCTATACCTCTGGCACTGGTGGTCTGCCAAAGGGGGTGATGCTATCCCACGGTTCAATCAGCGCAAATGTCAAAGGCGTAAAACATATGCTAAGCGAGGTTAATCTTGATGATCAGCAACGCTTCTTATCTCTATTGCCGCTATCACATTCTTATGAACATACTGGCGGACTTCATCTGCCAATCCGGATGGCGTCAGAGATTTGGTATTGTGAGAGTGTTGATCAGGTATCAACCAACCTGCAAGAAGCAAAACCGACCTTGATGATTGCGGTTCCCCGACTTTATGAAGTGTTGCATGATCGCATTGAAAACGGCCTCAAGGCTAAGGGCGGTCTTAGCGAAAAGCTGTTTCGCAAAGCGGTGGCATTAGGCCTTAAAAAGCTTGAAGGGGAAAAGCTATCCTTTTCTGAAGCCATATGGGATCGTGTGCTGGAACGTCTTGTACGGGCAAAGGTTCGGCGGCGTTTAGGGGGAAGGTTGCAATATTTCTGTTCAGGTGGCGCGCCCTTAAACCCAGAGATTGGAAAGTTTTTCTTGGCGATAGGTGTTGGCATTTTGCAAGGCTATGGCCAGACAGAAGCATCACCTGTGATTTCTCTTAATCCACCAAAGGATATCCGCATTTCCAGTGTTGGTAAGGCAGTGCCGGGGGTTGAGTTAAAAATTGATCCAGAAGGAGAGATTCTGGTTCGCGGCGACTTGATGATGCAAGGCTATTGGAACAATCCTGCAGCAACAGGTGAGGCAATCCGTGACGGTTGGCTTCATACGGGCGATTTGGGGCATTTAAGTGATGATGGATTTTTAAGCATCACAGGCCGCAAAAAGGAAATTATCGTCAATTCTGGCGGTGATAATATTGCCCCTGCCAGGATTGAGGCGATGCTGACGATGCAAGGCAATATTGATCAAGCGATGATATCCGGGGATAAACGCCCTTGGCTGGCGGCTGTTGTCGTGCCATCCCAAGAGGTGCGAAAACTGCCAAGGCCAGAGCAGGAAAAGTTTATCAAGGTTGCCTTGGAGAAGGTTAATGAAAATCTGTCAATGCTGGAAAAGGTTCGGCGATTTGTGCTTGCTGATGAACCTTTTAGCATTGAAAACAGTGAAATGACCCCAACCTTGAAGATACGCAGGCATATCGTATTGGCGCGATATCAAGATGAACTAGATAAGCTTTATTCGCGCTAACATGGGCCGATGATCAGGATTTTGGTTAGGCCGGGATTATCTGTCCGTCCCAAGCAATGACACTTCCGCTGTGATAAGGCTCAACCCCATCAATCACACCTAGCAAGTGCCCTGCTGCCACGTTTGGGGGGAAAAGTGTGTGCCGAAGGCTGGATTGAAAAGGCGCGGATAAGCCGGTATCGGTAGTGCCGGGATGAAGCCCAATGATAACACTGTTAGGATTGTTACGTTTCATCTCAAGGGCAAACCCTTTGATCATCATATTCAGCGCTGCTTTTGCTGCTCTGTAGCTGTGCCAGCCGCCCAGTTGATTATCGCTTATACTGCCAACCCTAGCAGAGATCGCGGCAAAGACTGCTTTGCTATTCTTGGCAAGGAGAGGCAAAGTATATTTCCCAATAAGCGCAGGGCCGATCGTGTTGACAAGAAAGGCTGTGCTCATGCCCTCATGGGTCAGCTGCTTCAGCGATTTCTCAGGATGGATCTGTTGATCTTGGTCATGCAACATTCCCGTAGCGACAATGACCAGATGCAACGGGTCTTGTTGGGCTAAGGCTTCGCCGATATGAGCTAAGCTGGCTTCATCGCGGAAATCAAACCGCCGTGTGGGATCAGGGTGCCTGCGTGAAAAGCTCTCAACCGTTTTCACCTTTGGATGGGCAGACAGGCGCTCCATTAGCGCCTCGCCAATGCCGCCATTGGTGCCAAAAATGGCCACTCGCATAGCATCAGGCAAACTGTTCAACTGATCCATGCCTTTGATGATTTGGGTCACTTCACTCATGCTTATGATTTAGGGCGCAGCATAAAAATAACCAGCTATCTATCGGTCTATCCATGTCATTAGTTGATCTAAATCATCAGCATCTTCTGCCAATTTATCCCAGCGGATACGCAGAAACCTTGGGAAACGCATGGCAACGCCGGATTTATGGCGGCTAGATGTGCTAATGGCATCAAACGCCACTTCTGCCACTAGTGTTTTTGCCAACTCGCGCACAGGGCCAAAACGCTGAACTGTGTTTGCACGAACAAAAGCATCAAGTTTTTTTAGCTCCTCATCTGTGAACCCGGAATAAGCTTTGCCAACCGGAACCAGTACCCTGCCATCATTGCTGTCCATCCATGCGGCAAAGGTATAATCAGAAAAAAACGAAGAGCGCTTTCCATGCCCACGTTGAGCATAAATCAGGACGACATCAGCTGTTAAGGGGTCACGTTTCCATTTGTACCACTTGCCTTTGACCCGACCTTGGGAATAGGTGCTGCCTTTGGCTTTGATCATTAACCCTTCGATCAGGCCGCCATCTCGGCATTGTTGCCGCCAATCATCAAGCTGTTGAGGTGAGGTAAAATCCAATTGAGGCGACAGATCCATCACATCAGAGTTTAGCGTGCCTATCGTTGCCTCAAGCCGATCTCGCCGCACTTCAATGGGCTCATGGCGAAGATCTGTTTTGCCATCAAAAAGAATATCATAAAGCCTCAGAAAGACAGGTGTTTTCGCCAGCATGGCAGAGCTTGGTTTTTTCCGGTTAAGCCGTTGCTGAAGCATTTGAAATGGCGCGATGTTATCAGGCCGCCCAGCAAGCAATTCCCCATCCAGCGTGCCTTGCCATTGCATGTCTTTCACCAGTTCGGGAAAGCCAGAAGATATATCATCCCCAGAGCGTGAAAAAAGGCGCACCCCATCATCACCTGATGCCAGTTGCACCCGGGCACCATCCCATTTCCATTCCACCATCCAATCGTCGGGTGAAATGGTATTAATGTCACTGTCTTTTAGAGGATGTGCCAGCATGAGGGGGCGGAACACCGCTTTGCCCTCGGCATTGGGGCGAGGAGCATTATCATTTAGCCAGTCAAAAAGAGCATGATAAGGGGGTGATAACAGAGGCCAAATTTCTTCGATATCTTCAACAGGTTTATCATATGCCTTGGCCAATGCTAGGCGTACTAAGCGTGCCGATGCCCCAACCCTTAATCCCCCTGTGATCAATTTAAGCAGCCCCCAGCGTGTCGTGGCATCAGAGGTATCGAGCCAGTTGGCAATAAGGGTTTTTGTCGCCTCTCTTCCCGATTGATTTGCCGTAGTTGCTAAATCCTCAGCAATATCTGATAAGCGTGGTGGCTGAGAGTGAGCTGATTTTTCACTTATGTTCTCTTTAGGCCAGATCAGGGCTACGGTCTCTGCCATATCCCCTACAAAATCATAGGACAGGGCAAAAAGCTCAGCATCAACGCGGCTTTCTACCAGTTGACGGATCAATGCTGGTTTTGCCCTGTGGCTGTCAAACTCACCCACAAGCGCAGCCAGCCCCCAGCCTAGATCGGGCATAGGGGTTGTATGAAACCAATTGACCAAATGTTCAATCTTGGTATTGCGCCCCGGGGCATAAAGCAGGTTTTCTAGCAAAGCAGCAAAGCGGATCATTCGGCATCATCCTCATAGCCAATCAGATGCAGCGCTTTGCCAGTGATGCCTTTCATCGCCAATGCCCTTATGAGAGCGTCTTCCCGGCCATGAGTTACCCAAACTTCTTTTGGGGATACCTCATCAATCGTGGCAAGCAAGTCCCCCCAATCGGCGTGATCTGATAATACAAGCGGAAGTTCAACACCGGATTGTTTTGCTCTCTGCCGCACCTGCATCCATCCAGAAGCCATTATGATCAAGGGGTCTGGCAGGCGTTTTGCCCATGGCCCTGATAATGCGGATGGCGGGGCAATAACAATTTGCCCGGCCAGATTGTCTTGTGGTTGCCCTTTTTTCCCTGCGGTAGCGGCTTGAAGGGAACCTAAGGCGATGCCATGGTCTTGATAGAGTTGGCAAAGTTTGGTTAATGCCCCGTGAATATAAATTGGTGGTGTATATCCGGCCTGCCGCAACAGCGCTATCACGCGCTGAGCTTTACCAAGGGAATAGGCACCAATCACATGGGCGCGATGTGGAAAGAGGGTTAATGAGGCCAAAAGGCGATCAATTTCTGTCTTTGGATCAGGATGATGAAAAACAGGCAGGGCAAATGTAGCCTCAGTAATAAACACATCACATTTTACCGGCTCAAACGCCGCACAAGTGGGGTCGTTTTTGCGTTTATAATCCCCAGATACCACCGCACGGCTTCCTTGGTGATCCAGAACAATCTGGGCACTGCCAAGCACATGACCTGCGGGTTTAAGGCAAACATCAATTTCGCCTATCCGCATGCGTTCATGATAAGGCAGTGGCGTTGTTTTTTCGGCAAATTGATCACCATAGCGTGCCGCCATGATGGCGAGCGTTTCTGGTGTGGCAATAACATGTTTATGCCCTGGTCTGGCATGATCTGCGTGACCATGGGTTACCACTACCGTGGTTGATGCTCGGGTAGCGTCAATATGGAAAACAGGCTCTCCATCCCTGCCAATGATACCAAGTCCGTGTTGAAGCGGCCTGATCCATTGGGAAGGATGGATCGCTGGCATCAGGATGCCTTAGGTGTGACCCCGAACAGCTTTTCCCATTCGGACGGTGTTAGATTGGCTAAATCTTCTCGCATTTCTGACCCTGCCAACATCCCTTTTTGCACTGCAGGACGCGCAATGATGTCTTTGCGCCAGCGCGCGACATTTGGATAGGCATTAATATCAACATTCTGACGTTCATAGGTGCGTGTCCATGGGAAAATTGCCATATCCGCGATGCTATAATCATCAGCAACAAAGGCACGGTCAGCAAGTCGGCGATCTAGCACACCATATAATCGGTTGGCTTCAGCGCTGTATCGGTCCATAGCGTAGGGCAGTTTTTCTGGCGCATAGTAATTGAAATGATGCGCTTGCCCCAACATTGGGCCAAAGCCGCCCATCTGCCACATCAGCCATTCTATGGTTATGATCCGTTTGCGAGGG
>Ga0182090_1047259_pt1 | contig 12616 bp, 9 predicted proteins | sample 041ome_24_FD_127767 | JGI IMG/M metagenome (GOLD analysis project Ga0182090, IMG submission 127767) | Metatranscriptome of coastal salt marsh microbial communities from the Groves Creek Marsh, Georgia, USA - 041408BS metaT (Metagenome... | ecosystem: Environmental > Aquatic > Marine > Intertidal... | reverse complement strand
GGCTGCGAGTGCAGCCGCAGACTGGAAAACGGAACATGAACCCAACCTCAATTGACGCTGACAAAATCCCTGACGCTTTTGCAGAGAATCTGCGCGATGCTGTTGCGCAGGCGAATATTCCGACGCTTCTTTTGCTCGTCGTTCATTTGACCGGAGAGCTGAAGTGGCTTGAAGAGCCATATCGGCCCTCTCAAACCAAAGGCCTTGGCAACAACGACACTGGAGGCCTTGATCCTGCACTTCAAGACGATATCCGTCAGCGCGCAATGAGCGCCATCCTGGACTGGAAAGCTGGAAATCCGGCAGCGATTGCGGCGCCGTCCAAAGAGCTGCTGGTCAGGATGCTTGGGGTTTCCATGGGGGAACCTGTCCCGATTGGCTATGCTGACATGATCCTTCACGAATTGGGTGCTGACGCAGGCGGGACCATGTCGAAGGTGCCCGATATGCGGCAAGAGATTCCCGAAGGCTTTCGGGCGATCATTGTTGGAGCGGGGGCGTCCGGGCTTTGCGCCGCGGTGAATTTTCATAAGGCGGGCATTCCTTTCACAATCTTCGAACGAAATACCGAGATCGGTGGGGTTTGGCACGAAAATCATTATCCTGGCGCTGGCGTCGACACGCCGAGCCACCTCTACTGCTTTTCTTTCGCAAGAAACAACTGGAGCCGATATTTTGCGGCGCAGAGCGAGTTAAAGGCGTATTTCACCCGTGTGGCAGAGGAATTTGACCTTGTGCGGCACATCCAATTTGGCGTCGAAGTCACGGGTGCCGCATTCGACGAAACCACCGGTCTGTGGCAGGTTGAACTACGCCACGGCGACGGACAGACAGAGTTCACGGAGTCCAATTTACTCGTGAGTGCGGTGGGTGCGTTCAACAAACCCAAATGGCCCAACATTCCCGGCCTTGATCAGTTTCTCGGGCCCGTCGTGCACACGGCGAGATGGGATGACACGCTTGATTTGAACGGCAAGCGGGTCGCCGTAATTGGCAACGGAGCCAGCTCGATGCAGTTGGTGCCGGCCGTAGTGGACAAAGTCAACGAAATGGTCGTTTTTCAAAGGTCACCGCAGTGGGCGGCACCATTTGAACAGTTCAAGACTGACATTCCCAATAGTGTTCGATGGCTGTTTGAAAACGTGCAGCTCTACGAAAAATGGTACCGGATCCGGCTTGCCTGGATCTTTAATGATCGCATCTATGAGTCATTGCAAAAGGACCCAAATTGGGAACACCCAGAACGTTCGATCAACGCAATCAACGATGCACATCGGCGCTATTTTACTCGCTACATTGAATCCGAAATCGGAGATAGAACGGACCTTCTGAAAAAGGTTCTGCCGACATATCCGCCATTCGGAAAACGGATGCTGCTGGACAATGGTTGGTTTCGCACAATGGCTCGCGACAATGTCACCCTTGTCACGGATGCCATTTCGCAGATTACCGAAACGGGCATTGAAACCAAGACCGGCGATCAGTTTGACGTTGACGTCATAGTCATTGCGACTGGCTTTGATGTCGTTCGGTTTTTGGCCCCGATGCGGATCGTCGGGCGGGATGGCCAGGTCCTCGAGGATGTTTGGAAGGGTGACGATGCGCGCGCTTATCTCGGTGCCCTGGTTCCCGGGTTCCCCAATTTCTTCTGTCTTTATGGACCCAACACTCAGTTCGGACATGGTGGCAGCCTGATCTTCATGCTCGAATTGCAGATGCACTACCTCATGAGTCTGATTGAGCAGATGGTTGATCACGGCGTTGCATCGGTCGAATGCCGTCAGGAGGTTCACGACGCGTACAATGCCAAGGTCGATGCCGCACACGAGAACATGGTTTGGACCCATCAAGGGATGGATGTCTATTACCGCAATTCGCGCGGCCGCGTGGTGGTCAATAACCCCTTCAAAATTGTCGACTATTGGCAACTTGTGCAAAAAGCCAATCTGGACGAATACGAGATAGGCAGACATGCCGCCACCGACACAGAGTCAAGTTTGAATTCCGAGGAGAACGTTTGATGGTTGGCCCAATACACGAAAAGAGTGTGGTCTTGGTGACGGGCGGTGCTTCCGGCTTGGGCCGAGCAGCGGTCGAAAACTTTCACGCGGAAGGTTTTGCCGTGGTGATCATGGATCTACCGGCATCAAATGGCGCGAAGCTTAGCCAAAGTATGGGCGACGATGTGCGCTTTTCCCCTGGCGACGTTACAGTTGTCGCCGATGTCGCTTTGGCCGTTCAGACAGCGCAAAGCCAGGGTAACCTGCGCATCGCCGTTGCCGCGGCTGGCATTGGCCCGCCAGCCAAGCTTTTTGACGACGATGGGCCGGGTTCCGCGGAAAAAGTGCGTTCGACTTTCGATGTAAACTTGCTTGGAAGTTACAACGTTCTGGCCATCGCAGGGCATGCGATGTCGCGCAACGAAGCGGTCGGTGGGGATCGAGGGGTGATCATGTTGACTGCCTCGGTTGCTGCATTTGACGGGCAGATTGGTCACGTTGCCTATGCCGCCGCCAAGGCAGGGGTCGCAGGAATGGTGCTACCGGCGGCGCGCGAGTTGGCACGCTTCGGGGTGCGCGTGGTCGGAGTAGCGCCTGGCCTATTCGACACACCGCTTCTGGCTTCAATGCCGGAAAAGGCGCGTACTTCCGCAGCCGCGCAGGTTCCCTATCCCTCACGGTTGGGACATCCGCGCGAATTTGCGGCCCTGTTGGGACATATCGCGTCCAACAAGATGCTGAACGGCGAGGTTATTCGCCTGGACGGGGCGGTACGATTGCCGCCCCGATGATGGCCGAACGCCTGACGATACGCTTGTAACTACGGACCAGAAGATGACCAATGCACACGACCAATTATTGCCCGACATCCTGCATCAGCACGCCCAGACGCAGGGTGGGCGATATGCGCTCCGGACGTTGGGTGGTGATCTGACATATGCCGAACTAAACGATAGGGTAAGTGCCTTGGCCAATGGCTTGGCATCACATGGCGTGCGGCGCGGTTCTAAAGTCGGGTTGATGTGCACCAATAGGCTGGAGTGGGTGGTTGCTTCGCTGGCCGCGATCAGACTGGGAGCAACAATCTTCACCTTCAACACCTGGGCCCGAAAGTGGGACCTGAAAGATATGCTTGAACAGTCGGAGTGCGAGATTCTGATCGCGCTGTCGCAGTTTCGAGACACCGATGTCGCCGCTATGATCGGCGAACTTGTGCCCGAGGCCTGGCGCAGCACGTCGAAGACCTGGGCGTCGACCGATTTTCCGCATCTGAAGCATATCGTATTGGTCAATGACGGCCTCGTAGTGCCCGGTGGATTGCGCGCCATGGAAGATCTGGAAGTTGTTCAACCGGATGACACCCGGTCCGACGCATTCGACGAGCAGGCGATTTTTGTCATGTTCACATCGGGATCTACAGCGCGCCCCAAAGCGGTCCCCATTCATCACGCTGTCGCCGTTCAACACGCTCGTGAAATCGCTGAGCGGATGTCGGTGGTGGCAGAAGATGTGATTTGGGTGCCTGTGCCACTATTCTGGAGTTATGGCGGCGCCAACGCCTTGTTGGTGGGGCTGGTAAGCGGAGCTACCTTGGTCCTGCAAGAGGTATTTTCGCCGGATGAGGCGCTTGACTTGATACAAAATAGGCAATGCACAGTTGCCTATACCCTGCCCAATATTACCGCTGCGATCCTGGCCGATCCCGGGTTCGAGCCCTCGCGTACAAGCACATTGAGGAAGGGAATGACCATCGGTTCGCCAGCTGACGTTGAGCAGGCCGCACTCAAGCTTGGGGTTAAGAATATCTGCAATGCTTATGGCTCGACAGAGCTATATGGTGGGTGCTGTGTGACACCTTGGGATTGGCCGCTTGAGCGTAAGATGGCATGCCAAGGGCCGCCATTGCCTTCGAACAAGGTTGTGATCCGAGAAGCCAAAACCGGTGCACCAATGGCCGTAGGCGAGGTCGGTGAGATTGCGGTACGCGGTCAGGTTACCTCGCGCTATGTCGATCAGCCAGATGCAACAATGGCGGCATTTTCACAGGACGGAGAATTCCTCACCTCCGACTTGGGCTATCTAGACGAAGAGGGCTGCCTGCATTTTGTCGCCCGCGCAAGCGAAATGATCCGTTGTGGTGGAATCAACATTGCACCTGCCGAAGTCGAGGAATTCTTGCGTCAACACGACAAGATTGCCGAAGTCGCACTGGTCGGAATCCCTGACGATGCGAAAGGCGAGGTCGCCGTTGCGTGTGTCAAGCGCCGCTCGCCCGATTCCGCGCTGACCCAAGATGACCTGCACAGCTTTTGCAGGGGCGAGATCGCATCATTCAAGATCCCTGAATACTTCGTCATCACCGATGATCCGTTACCGCGGACCGATACTGGCAAACTTTCGCGCGCTCTGGTGCGGGAGTTGGCGATGAAATCCATTGTTCGAAAGGTGCTGTGACGTTGCCCAATTCTACTAAACCCACTGGTAAGCCGGGACCACTATCCGGGCTAAAAGTCATAGAGCTGGCAGGTATCGGTCCCGCGCCGTTTTGCGCAATGCTGTTAAGCGATCTGGGCGCCGAGGTTATTTCCGTCGTCAGGCCTTCGATGGTCGACGACAGATCCGCAGACCCCGTCGCCCAGATGACCACCGGGACCCTTTCCCGCGGGCGTCGTTCGATAGCGATCGATCTCAAATCGAAAGACGGCGTGGCATTGTTAATGCGGTTGATCGCGGGGGCCGATGCGCTGATCGAGGGGTTCCGGCCCGGAGTGATGGAGCGCCTAGGCTTGGGCCCTGACGTGTGCCTCGAAAAAAATCCTGGTCTGATTTATGGTCGGATGACCGGATGGGGTCAGGAAGGGCCATTCGCTCAGGCTGCGGGCCACGACCTAAACTTTATCGCCATGTCGGGAACGCTCGCCCATATTGGGCGGCGGGATGCAAAGCCGGTTCCCCCGTTGAATCTGGTCGGGGATTTCGGCGGCGGTGGGATGCTATTGGCAATGGGGATTCTTGCCGCGCTTCTGTCTGTGCGCAGCACGGGTGTGGGACAGGTGGTTGATGCGTCTATGATCGATGGATCGGCGCTCTTGATGACCATGATGTACGAACTGCTTGGCAACGGGAAATGGGACGAGCGACGCGAAGCGAATATGAATGACGGTGGCGCGCATTTCTATGATGTGTACGAAACTTCAGACGGGCACTACGTCAGCATTGCCGCGATGGAGCCTAAATTCTTTCGCGAATTGCTGACTCGCGTGCAGCTTGATCCAGCCGAGTTTCCCGATCAATGGAACAGCGAAAACTGGCAAGTGGCCAAGGCTAAACTGGCAGAGGTGTTCCGCGGTCAAACCCGCCAGTACTGGTGCGAACTTCTCGAAGGCACAGACGCGTGTTTCGCGCCCGTTTTGACCATGAGCGAGGCGATCCATCATCCCCACAATGTCAGCCGTGGCACCTTTTGCGAAATCGACGGAATACTGCAGCCGGCCCCTGCGCCCCGTTTTAGCAACACGCCGCCAGCCATTCCGGCGGCGGCCTTGCCGTTTGGGGGCGCGACCCAAGAGGTTCTGTCCGAGCTGGGGTTGAGTAAGTCAGAAATCGCCGATCTGAAAGATCGGGGTGTGGTGGGCTGAGCGATGGTCGATAGTGTGCCGCCGGCGGACCTACACGCATTGATTGACCCAGAATTGCGCAGGCCCTTGGAACAGTTTCTGCAAGTAGTTGGACCGGCCGGATTTTTCGGCATCTCGGACCTGCACGCACGGCGCGAACGTTTTGAGGAGATTATGGCGATTTCGGCGGCGCGCGGTCCAGACGCCACACGTGTCGATCGGCAGGATTTCATGGTCACGCGATCCCGGGGCGCGCCCCCGATCCAGTTGCGTCACTACCGGTCAGCCGGTGTCGATGCGATACGCCCCGGCATTGTCTATATCCATGGAGGTGGGATGATCATGGGCAGCGTCGGATCAGACGACGGATTCGCGGCCGACCTGGCAGAAAGCACCGGCTGTTCGGTTATCTCGGTCGGTTATGGTCTTGCGCCTGAGAACTCGGGATCGGGCCCGGTTGAGGACTGCTATGAGGCATTGTTGTGGACCGCCGCGCATGCCAAGGACCTAAAGATCGATGCGCAAAACCTGGCTCTTTATGGCGTCAGTGCAGGCGGCGGTTTGGCTTGCGGGACAGCCCTGCTTGCACGCGATCGAAAAGGTCCGCCTATCAGATGCCAAATTCTGATTTATCCCATGCTGGATGATCGCAATGAGACCGCGTCCAGTCACCGGGTTACCGATCTGGGTATCTGGGACCGCGGCGCGAATATCGAGGCCTGGTCCTATTTGCTGGGCGATACCGTTGGTACCGCAGTTGTCCTGCCGCATGTTGCACCCGCACGTGCGACGGATTTGTCGGGCCTTCCTGAAACTTACATCGATATTGGCGACCTTGATCTGTTTCTTGATGAGACGTGCAGGTTTGCACGGCAACTTCAGCAGGCCGCCGTACCTGTTGAATTCAACGTCTATCCAGGCGCCTACCACGGGTTTGATCAAGTCGCTTATGATTCGGACCTTGCGGGAAGGGCCCGGCGAGACAGGATCAAAGCGATAGCGCGTGCCCTTGGGGCCGATGGCGGCACGAACAGAGGAAATGCCTGAAATGAGTCGACCTATTCAAAAAATTGCCGTGATTGGCGCAGGCGCCGCGGGCCTTTGTGCCGCCAAGCACATGTTGAGCATTCAAAAAGATGTCGTGATCTTTGAAAAAGGGTCTTTCATCGGCGGACTTTGGGTCTACCGCAACGACAATGGGCGAAGCCCTGCGTATCGGTCACTACACATCAATTCAGAAGCACGGGTGACTGGCTACAGGGATTTCCCTCTGTCCGAAGATGGCTCGCTTTATCCTTCACATGAAGAGATGCGCCACTATTTTGAAAAATACGCCGATCAGTTCGGGCTTCGCGATCGCATCCGATTTAATTCCGAAGTCACGGACGTTTCGCCGGCAACAGATCGGGGCTGGGCGCTAACACTGGGCGATGGCACGCAAGAAATGTTTGACGCTGTGATCGTTGCAAATGGTCACCAAGCGAAGCCCGTTCACCCAGCGTTTTCAAAAGATTTCACTGGCGACTACCTTCATGCCCTCGACTACGAGGTTCCTGAACCATTTGAAGGCAAGACTGTCCTGGTGATTGGCGCTGGTAACAGCGCACTGGATATTGCCGCCGACGTCAGCACCACCGCGCACCTGACCGTGTTGGCGGCACGATCCCCGGTCCTGATCATGCCAAGGATGTTTCTTGGCGCTCCCCTGTCGCGTTTCCTGGCCAAGGTCGAAAAGCCATGGGTGCCATGGGCTATTCGGCGCCGTGTCCGGGAATTCGTGACCTGGCTTGTTCACGGTAGTATGGAAAGCTGGGGGCTGACCTCCCCAAAATCGCAAACGCACCCGGCAAGCCATCCAACCATCTTCGCGCGAATGGCCTGGGGACGTGTCCGCGCAAAGCCCGGCGTCCAATCCGTTGAGGGTAAGAAGGTGCACTTCGCGGACGGTTCATCACTAGAGTTCGACGCCATGATCGCGGCAACTGGTTACGAAGTGGATTTCGATTTCCTTTCGGGGACAGTTGCGCCGCTCGAAGGTCATCGGATCAACCTTTATAAACGAATCATTCATCCCGATTTCTCTGGGCTGTTTTTCGTAGGCTTGTTTGACGTCAGCGGCGGAGCGAACATCAGGATGATGGATATTCAAGCCAAATGGCTCGCATCCGTTGTTGCCGGACTTATCGACTTGCCTGACAAAGACCGGATGATCGCGGACTACAAGGCAGAACAAGACCGCCTTGCCCAGATATACCCCGGCACGCCACGCTATTCGCTGGAGCTCGATCCACGAGAATACGGCATCTCGATCCGTGAAGACATGAAGTTGGCCAAAAACAAGTCCTTGGTGTCGCCGGGGACATGAACCTGGTTTGGACGGTGCAGGCGCAGGTTAGACATCATTTGTAGTGATTGCCCCGCTCTGGTTCTCATGAACGTGCTGCGGGCATTGCAGGAAACTTTTTCGGAGTTGATAGCTGGTTTCACATTTGAGAGGGCCCAGCACCGGAAGAAAATCGTTGATTATACTCATGAGTATGATAAGGTTTTAATCAGTATAAAAACTACCAGACCAGTCTCGCGTGGCTGGAATGAGATTGCTGCGCGGGCCATAAACTGAGAATCACGGGGAGAACTTCATGTTCAGATCATCTTGTTGGAAAATAATTCTCAACGGCATCGCGGGGCTCGCTGTTGCCACCATGCTATCGGCTCCAGTGGCGGCCGACGTCGATGGGCCAGAGGTCAATTGGCGGATCGCGCTGTTTGGTAAGCCGCGTGCCGCGACGCAACATCTCGAACGGATGAAGGAATTCATCGAAGCCGAGACGAACGGAAAGTTTTCGATCACGCTTGGTTACGGAACACTGGGTGATCCAAAAGAGTTTCTTGATCTGATCAAGATTGGTTCGATTCAAGGTGCTCTGATCGTAGCGTCCTACACGCCGGGGCGCCTTCCGCTTTACAATGTTATGGGCCTCCCGTTCTTGCCTTTGAATGGTGCCGACGTGCAGCGTGATGTCTATGAAGCGCTTCACGCTGATCCTCGCATCCAGGCTGAATTCAGTGCTTGGGGCGCGTTTCCATTGATGGGGAACTACCTTCCTCCTTACGAATTGATTGGGAAGGGTGATCAACCGACTTCGTTGGCCGCTCTTGATGGAAAACGGGCTAGGGTTGCGGGCCTTCAGGGCAAGGCGCTCGAGAACATTGGTGTCGTTGCGACAAACCTTCCGGCTCCCGAGATCTACAATGCCTTTGATCGCGGTCTGGTGGATCTGGTTGCCCTTCCACATTACGCCCATGTTTCATATAAATCGTATGAAGTTGGCGATTGGGTGACGACCAACCTAGGGCTTGGTACAATCGGCTTTCCGACGATTATCAATATCGAGGCTTGGGAAGAGTTGCCCGAGCAGTACAAAGACTTGGTAAACCGGGCCGTCGAAGAGGGCTACACCGCTTTGAACGCGGCTGTTGCCGCGAGCGATGAAGCGTCATTTGCCGCCTACAAGGAAAAGGGCATCGAGCTACTGGAACTGGGTGATGCGGAAATCAGCGCGTTTCGGGCCGGCGCGGGACAACCTGTCTGGGATGAATGGGTTGCGGAACATGGTCAGGACGGAAAAGAAATCCTTGACCTTCTGATGAATGCTGCGGCAGGCGCGACAAACTAAACAACCAGGTTCAAGGTGAATTTCTTGGGCATTCACGATTGAAGACGGCGACACCTTTAGGGGTGTCGCCGTTCTTGGTTCTCGCTCAACGTGATTTTCGTGAGCTTCAAAATTTTGGCGGTACTGCCTCTGCTACTGCGGCGCCGGTCGAAATCAATAGTTCAATCTCGTCGTCGAGCAGACCGAATTCACCAAGGATTTCTTTGGTATGCTCACCCAGCCTTGGTGGCACGCGATGCATTGAGGCGGGAGATTCGGACATCTTGATGGAGTGATTGGGGACACGAAGCTGTCCTTCGCTGGGATGATCAACCATGTTCCAGAAGCCGACGCTTTCCAGGTGCGGCTCGACAAGCAAATCGTCCATGCTGTTCACGGGGGCGTAGGGAATATCGGATGTTTCCAACAATTCGAACCAGGTGGCAGTTGTCTTCTTGGCGACTTGGCTCTGAACTTCTTCCCAGACCCGAATGATATTTGCCTGACGGCCAGCGAAGGTGGCAAACATCGGCTTTTCCAACAACTCCGTCGCATCGGCCAAGGCGAAGAATTCCCGCCAATGGGAGTCCGTGTACGGCATGATGCAGATGTAGCCGTCTTTGGTCTTACATGGTCTGCGGGACGACTGGCGGATCGGTTCGTATCCCATCTGGCCCAGTGGCGGCTCGAACATTTTGCCCCACATATGCTCGACCAGATTGAAGCCGACCATCGTCTCCATCATTGGCACGCAAATCTCTTGTCCAGCACCGCTTCTTTCCCGGTGCAGCAACCCGATCGCGACAGCATATGCGGCATGAATGGCCGTCACTTTATCGGCCATTATATTTGGAACATAGCGCGGTTCCCCCGCGACAGAGGCAAGCATACTTGCAAGGCCAGACAGCGCTTGGCCGACGTCGTCATACGCCGGGCGTTCACTATAAAGCCCCTTGTTCAGAAAACCGGTGACATGACAAAACAGAATCTTCGAATTGATCGCGGCAAGATCGTTGTAGAGCAGGCCAAGGCGGCCCGCCGCTTCACGTCTGATAGAGTGAAATACGACGTCGCTTTCCGCGATCATTCGCGCAAGTACTGGCTTGCTTGCTGGGTTTTTCAGGTCAAGTACTATGCTTCGCTTGTTAAAGTTCGAGTTCAGGAAAAAGGCGCCCATATTCGGCGACTTTCGCGGCCCGATATGGCGTGTAAGATCGCCCGATGGAGCTTCAATCTTGATGATGTCCGCGCCCATATAGCCAAGATATTGCGTCGCAAGCGGTCCGAGAATCATGGTTGATAGGTCGAGTATCTTGATGCCCGAGAGTGGCCCCTTAGCGCCCTGACTAACGCTACTCAATCTGTCCGCCTCCATCATTGCATTGGCATTGTTTTTCGTGCCAGTCCCCCAAAAAAAATTCTGAAGAGACTTTCATCCTACCAACTAGTATGATACCATACGCCTGGTAAATCAAGTGAAGTATTGAGGATTGCGCTTGTCCATTTCAGTGCCAAATAACAACTTCGTGCTGCACGAATTCCAATTCGCAGTTCGCGCCTGATGAGCAGGCCCGATCTTATAGAAGGGGCTCAAGTGTTGCCGCGTCCAAAGGGTACACTTGATCGGATTGTCACCCGGGTCGAGCAGATTTCGATAACAATAGCGGCCTTTGCAATCTTTGCGCTGATGATAACGGCTGTTTTCCAAGTGGTTGCGCGCTATGCGTTCAACGCACCGATCCGTGGCTACATCGACTATGTCGAGCAAGCCTCAGCAATACTTGCGTTTGCAGCAGTCGGCTATGCTGAGCATGTCGGTGCCCACATCCGGATGGAGTTCGTTCCCCAAAAGCTTGTCGGTTGGGCACGGCGGACCATCGAGGTTTTCGGACTTGTTATCGGGTTCGCTCTGGTATGTGCGCTGATTTACGCGACATGGTTCAATTTTTTGAGGGCTTGGCAGATTGGCGACACCAGTATGGATGTCGAACTTCCGATTTGGCCGGGCAAGCTGATCGTTCCAATTGCACTCTTTTTTCTGGGATTGCGAATGATGATTGCGCTGTGGCGCGAATTCTTCGGCAATAATGGCCCGGCCGTTTCAGAAGAGACCGGACAAAATGCCAAGTAGGGCTGAAAAGCGCCTTGGGTTTTCACGGGCGGAAAGACTTGGGGGTAAGCGAGCACAATGGATATAACACCTCTGGAGGCCGGTGGGATCGGTGCGATCGGATTGTTGGTGCTCGGGATGCTCGGCGTGCGCATTGCGTATGCCGCCGGTTTCGTGGGTCTTATGGGGCTGGTTTGGATCTTGGGCTGGGAAACCGGCCTGCGGACGGCAGGCACAATACCACACGCCAAGGGAACCACATATTCTTTGACTGTGCTGCCCATGTTCATTTTGGTCGGGTATCTGGCACATTTCGCCGGGATCACTCAGTCCGCCTTTGAGGCTGCGCGACGATGGTTTGGCTGGCTTCCTGGCGGTCTGGCTTCCGCCACCATTCTGGCCGTCGCAGGATTTGGTGCGGTTTCCGGCTCAAGTGCTGCCGCCGCCGCAGTATTCGCACGCGTTGCTATTCCCGAAATGTTGAAAGCGGGCTACTCGAAAGCTCTTGCAAGCGGGTCGGTGGCAGCGGGTTCAATCCTGGATTCGTTGATCCCCCCGTCCACCCTGCTTGTGGTCTATGCGATCATCACGGATCAATCCGTTGGAAAACTGTTGGTCGCGGGGTTTGTTCCGGGCGTGTTCAGCGCGATTGTCTACGTGATCATGATCACGTTGCTTTCGTTAAAGTTTCCTGAGATTGGCCCAAGGACCCGCGCCTATACCTGGCGCGAACGGTTCGCTAGCATTCCAGGCGTGATCCCAATCTTTGTTGTCATCCTTTTGGTATTCACTGCCATGCTATTCGGATGGGCCACCCCAACCGAAGCCGGCGCGCTAGCAGCATTCTTTGTTCTACTCCTGGCAATCGCGAACCGGACAGCGATCTCGGAATTCAAGCTGGCGCTGATCGAGACGGCGAAGCTGACGGTTGTGATTTTCACACTTGTCTGGAGTATTATGATCTTTGTGTTGTTTCTCGGTTTTGCAGACCTGCCCAACTACATCGCCGATTCGGTTAGTGGGCTGAACCTTTCTCCCACCATGATACTGATCTGCGTCTTTCTACTTTACATAATTCTGGGGATGTTCATCGACGCGCTTGGAATGATGTTGTTGACGCTGCCGATCGTGTTTCCGCTGATGATGTCGCTTGGCTACGATCCGATTTGGTTCGGGGTTGTACTGGTCAAACTATGCGGTATCGGGCTCTTATCTCCGCCTTTCGGTTTGGTG
>Ga0182090_1483911_pt1 | contig 12628 bp, 9 predicted proteins | sample 041ome_24_FD_127767 | JGI IMG/M metagenome (GOLD analysis project Ga0182090, IMG submission 127767) | Metatranscriptome of coastal salt marsh microbial communities from the Groves Creek Marsh, Georgia, USA - 041408BS metaT (Metagenome... | ecosystem: Environmental > Aquatic > Marine > Intertidal... | reverse complement strand
GCCGGCCCGACTTTATGTTCCGCGCTCGAAAGCTCCCACAAAAAACTACCGAAACACACTAAGCTCAAACTCCACAGCAACAAAACGCCGCCGCCGTATTGCCGCCCGACGTGCATGGGATGTTTTCTCCGTTCGTATAAATGGTCGTACTTCTGATAAAAATTTTCCCCGGCGGCGGCTCGTTTTCCTCCTTTAAAGTCGCCGTGTCGAGTCGCCTCTCGCCAACCGGAATAATAATATCCATTCTTACCATTATTCCTCCCATCGGTCGCTCCTACTCGCCTCAGCGCGCGCTCTCGCGCCCGCGTCAGTCTGTCGAACGTTCTGTTGTTGTTCTTGTTGTTTTGACTGCCGCCGTCGTTATTATTATTCGCGACGTCTGGATGATATCGCAGCGCCAACTTGCGATACGCGTCGTTGATAGTTTTGGCATCCGCGCGTGGGGACACGCCGAGGATTTGGTACGGGTCGTCTCTCTCGTCGTCGTGTCTCATTACTTCTCGTCTTCAACGCGCGCAAAAAAAGCAACGAGCGAGGAGGAAAGTTTAATTCCTACACACGGGAGCGGCGGTCGACATGTTCTTTTCTCTCTCTCTCTCTCTCTCTGTGTGTTGTATACTCTCGCATCTCTGACGTATTTTCCCCGCGCTTAAAGAGTGAAAATGTCGTTACAAAAAATGAAAACTTTCTCGTCGTCGTCGTCGCGCGCTACTCGCGATGTCGTCGTCGCCGCACAACGCGCTCGGCACAGAAGAAGAGGAGAAAGAAGAACAAGAAACCCTATTTTTTGTTGTCGATCTTCTTCTTCGGAAGAGATTGGGGTGGTCGTCAAAGTCTTCCTCGCGTTGCGACCATTGGATGGTTTTCCCGAGGCGTTGCCGTATCCGAGACAGATGTCACATCACGCGACGGTTTTGGAGATGACCACCAAAACGACGACGACGACATCGAGGAGAGACTTTTATCGCGAAGAAAAAGAAGAAGAAGAAGAAGAAGAAGGGCAACGTTTACACTATTTAGTCGATTTCGCGCCGAAGAATCCGTTGGCGCTGGAAACTGCGTTTAAACTGCTCGTTTTGAGAAGGTCGGTTGAAGGCGCGATTCGGCGCGAGGTCGTCGACCGGAAGTTTAGGAAGCGGTACGCGCCGAGCGGGATGGATTTGATCGGAGAGGTGAAAAGGAAATCCGTGTTGGAAGCGGTCGCGAGGATTAGTAGTAGTAGTAGTAGTAATTTTAGTGGTAGTGGTGACAGCGCCGATGACGACGGCGGCGCGAATAACAACGGCGACGACGACGACATCCGCGAAGCGTACTCCGCCGTCGACCGCGTCCTCGAGGCGGAGTTTTACAGCCTCTACGACTGGCGAAACTTGGCGCTTTGCAAAAACGACTGCAGAGATTTCCATCGAGCGTTCGCGCGGTACTTATTGTGCACCACCACCGCGGGAGAAGAAGAGTAAGTTTGCGAATATGCCAGTACGTAGTAGCGAATGTATAGGAAATATAGAAAAGTAATCAATCGCGTGTGCTTTGCTGTTTAACAAAATTCACTTCACTCGCGCTCTTCTTTCGACGCGACAGAAACAGAAGAAGGAAGAAATGCGCGCTCCTTCTTCTTCTCCTCGTAGTACAAACCGTCGTCGTCACTACTACGAGGTCAAACCTCTCGGCATGCTCTTCTTCCTCTCCGAAAAGGAGAAAGCGACGCACTCGCAAACTCGGGAAAAGTCGTTGGGCGTCTTCTCTAAACTTTCCGACGAAATCCTCCTGAATAACGTGTTGTCCGAACACGTGGACGACGCGAAAACGTTGATGCGATTCGCGTTGGCGTCGAAGATGTGTTTTGAGTTCGCGCGGTTCGATTCGCTCTGGAAAAAGCTGTATCTGCAAAAGTACGGGTTGGAGAAGGCGGACTTTAGTTCGTGCGACAGTTGGAAGGCGCTCTACGAGAGGGAGGAGGAGGAAAAGGAAACGAGGAGGAGGAATGATACTAATACTAAGAAGAAGACGCCGGGGGTGGCGCAGAAGAAGAAAGAAGTGAGACGAGAAAAAGCGCGACGACGACGACTCTATTCCGACGCTTTGTATCTACCGAAACGAATAAACAACATAGAGATTAAACAGACGTGGGTCGAGAGGTTCACCGTGCCCGAGATTGACTGCCGCAACGAAGACGAAGACGAAAGCGAGACTTCGACTTCGAAGTCGATCGAGCGCGCGTTTCGCGAGGAGTTTGAGAAGAACAATCGCCCGGTCGTTTTGAGAGGATTGGCGAAGAATTGGAAAGCGATCGAGAAGTGGAAGACGAACGAGGCGTTGCTGAAAGAGTACGGCGAGGAGACGTTTTTAGTGGGCGGGTATCGGACTTCTTTGAAAAATTACGTTTCGTATTGTTTGCGGGAAAACGATATGGACGATAACAAACTCTTGCTGTTCGATCCGAAAGCGAAAGAGGAGATGTGGACGGAAAATACCGGGGTGTTTGAAGAAGGGAGTTTATTTCACAATATTTTTACCAGAGACGGAGATTACTTTAAAGTGTTAGGAGAGGAAAAGCGACCGCATTATAAGTGGGTGATATTCGGTCCGAATCGATCGGGTTCAACGTTTCACGTAGATCCGAACGGGACGTCCGCGTGGAACGCAGTAATCAGAGGACGGAAGAAATGGATTTTGTTCCCACAAGACGAAGTGCCACCCGGCGTTTTCCCATCGGAAGATAACGCAAACGTCGTGTGTCCTTTGACGCCGTTAGAATGGTATGAAAACTTTTACGACGCGTGCGTGTACGAAAACGACGACTACGACGGAGAGAAAACGAAAGCGCGTCACTTTCAAGAGACGATATGTGAGCCCGGCGACGTTATTTTTGTACCCAGCCAATGGTGGCATTGCGTCGTCAACTTACCACTGTCAGAAGACGACCAAAACCAAGACGAAGACAAAAACGTCCACTTAGCGCTCACGGCGAACTTCGTCTCTCGATCCAACATGCCAACCGTCCTCAAAATTTTAGACAGCAAAAACAGCAACTTAGTGAGCGGATACGACGACAAAGCGCAGCGTCACTCCCTCGGCGAAGCCTTCGAAGCGCGAATGCGCGAGGCGTACCCAGAAATACTCGCGGACGCTCGACAGCGCGCGATAAAAATGGATGATGACGCCGCCGCGAAGAAGAAGCCGCGGCGAGCTCCGAACGAACGCAACGATTACGAGGATTTTAACGACGACGACGACGACGATAACACTAAGAAGAAGAAGAACAAGAAGCAAAAAAAAAAAGAGAACGCGTCTTCCTCCATCTTCGCGCAAACGACGTCGTTCGCGTTCGGATTCGGAGGAGGAAACGAATGATATGACGCTACTTTTAATCAAAGAAAATGATTTTATTAGATGTGTCGCGCGCGGGTGATTTATTAATATTCTCTTCTCTCGATTTTCTCTCTTCTCTGCTGCTCTTCGCGTGTTTTTGTGAAATTCGTGGTTCTCCTTCCTCGACATCCACCTCAAAATTCTAAAGCGCTCTCTTTCTTCTCGCGAGATCAACAACAGCGACGACCCACACAAAAACTCGACTTTGTCATGTTTGCTTCTTCTTCGTCGACGAGTGCGCTCTCGTCGTGCGGCGGCTCTCGACGACTCGCTTTGAAAGTTGTCGTTCGCGACAAGACGAAGAAGAAAAGCGTCAAAGTCGTCGTCACTCGAAACGTCGTCCGCGAACCGAGTGACGTCGCAGCAAATTCACCCTCTTCTTCTTCTTCTTCGAGCGAAAGCTGCGACAACAGTCGAGCGAGAGTTTCGATTCCGTGGACGTTACCGCGAGACCCGATTCCAGAGGGTCCGTTTGGTCCGGAAAACTTAACCTGGAACCCGACGAATCAAACCATCAAAGATTGGCGGTCGATTTACAGAAACACGAGTTTGAGCAACCAGACGCAGTCGGACGCGGACGCGAGGCGGATACCGAAAGCGTGCGTCGTGGACGGAGAGATTCCCTCTGGGTTGCAAGGCGGGACGTTGTTTAGAAACGGACCCGGGATGTTGGACATTTACGGGAAAGAGATCAACCAGTTCTTCGATGGCGATGGATTAGTGCACTCGTACGAGTTCACGGCGCCTTCTTCGTCCGAGGAGGAGGATAAAACGAACATTCAGTTCAAGCATAACTTTGTTGAGACGAAAGGTTTTTACGACGAACGCGAAGCGCAGCAAATGCTATACAAAGGCGCGTTTGCTGTGGGGAATCCCAAGGGCGACTCGTTTTATAACCCGTTTGATTTTGACGTCAAGAACGTGGCGAACACCGGGGTCGTCGAGTGGAACGAGAAAGTGTACGCGTTGTGGGAAGGTGGCAAGCCTCACGAGTTGAGAAAGAACGATCTGAATACGATTGGGAAGGAAGTGGACGAGGTGTTAGGACAAGCGTTGAGAGTACCGCAAATGGCGGCGCATTACCGAGTGGAAGAAAACAAAGAGACGAAAGAGAGAACTTTGATTGCGTTTTCAATCGAGTCGCAACCGAGCGCGTTTCCGTTTACTTCGAACAAAGCCGCGTTTTACGAGTGGAACGAAGACGGCACGGAGAAGAAACGCGTGGATTTCGATGTGCCGAACGCGACGTTTGGATTTTTTCACGACATGTTAGTCACGGAGAATTGGTATTGTCTGTTCCAAAACCCGACGAGTTTAGATTTTCAAAAATTGATGACCGAGTACATGTTCGCCAAGTGCGCGTTGGCGGAAACGATTGCCATGCAAGATGGGAAAAGACCAATCTTGTGGATGTTTCCGAGGACTGAGAAGGCGAAGAAAATGTTGAGTGGTAACGAAGTCGCGAAGTCTTACGAGTTGAAGAACCAGTTTTTCTTCCACCACGTGAACGCGTTTGAAAGAGAAGAAACCGGCGAGGTGTTTTTGGACTCAATCCCGTGGAAATTTATGGATTTCTCCATGAACTTGGATATGGTCACTCCGGCGTTCTGGCAAGACGGATCGAGAACGGAATACACGAGATTTACCGTGAACCCGTCGAAAAAAGACTCGAAGCAGGTGAAACAAGAGTCTTTGTCGGACCGATGCTGCGAGTTTCCGTGCATGAATCCAACCATGGTCGGTAAGGAGCATAAATACGTCTATACGGGCGGCACCGTCGTCAAAGATAGCAGAAAGTGGGGTCCGAACCAGTGCTTGGTAAAGTACGACGTGTCCCCGTGCGCGAATGGTAGCGGCGAGAAAGCCATCGACCAAGTGTATTACTACGGGGAAAGATGTTTCGTGCAAGAACCAATTTTCGCTGCAAAACCAGACGCGGTAGATGAAGACGATGGGTACATATTACAACTCGTTAACGATGCCGGTTTGGACAAAACGTTTCTGTACATCTTTGACGCGAAGAAAATTGAAACAGGATACGAGTGTAAAATTGAATTGATGGACGAGCATGTGCCTCCGGGATTACATGGGTATTGGTCGCCGCCGAAGAAATAAGCCCGCCGCGGAGACGTCGGACGGCAGAGCTCCGGGCGGTCTCTGTCGCAGGTGACACAAACCGGCAGGCACAACCGCGCAGACGCAAATAGAAGACAAGTTCTGCGTAGTTGCACATGTATGTAATAAAGATTGACTTTTTTCAGCACCGCGTTTTGTTGTTATATATCAATAGTATTAAATAAATAGTCATACAGAAGTAAAAGAGAGCCATTCGTCGTTCTTACGTCGGCTTCCACGATACCGCGCCGCCGTTGATGGAACACTCCGTCGCGTCACTCACGCCTAAATTTAACGCTCTCTCCCAACACTCCTCCGGTAAAATCATCGTACACATATCGTCCGTGCACCCTTCCAACGCCGCCATGCTTTCTTCCGTCAATTCATAGCACTCTTTCGTATGGACAGCGTGATGAGCACACAAATCCCCATCCTCCTCGTCGACGACGCTATTGTCCCAATCCGGTTCGCAACTCACGACGGTCCAATCCTCCTCTCTTCTCTCCAATATAATCGGTACTGAATTTGCCGGATTTGTGATTCTTTCATACTCTGCCACCGTCCAATGAAACCATCGCATCAAAAATATCCTCAGCGTTAAACCGTGCGTACACAAAACCATGTTCGTGCTTCCGCTAAACCGCCCGTTGTCGATATCTCTCACCATGTGATCTTCGAAAATTGTCATTCTATCGTACACGTCAGCACCGCTTTCGCCGTCTGGGAACCTGTAAAAAAACCTCCCGAACGCTTGCCTCTCGTTCTTCGTCTTGCTCATCTGCCCGTCTTGAAAATTCCCGAAATCCTGCTCGCGCAACTGCGGCTCTTCTCGCACGCCGATGATCATCTCCGGATCTAAACTTTTCGCGATCCCAGCCGCGGTTTCCTTCGATCGTCTGTACGGACTGATGTAAAAAAACACTTTCGGGTCCTTCTCCGGCTCCTCGATCTTATCTTGCTCGAGCATCTCTCTCAACATCTTCCCGGTTTGCTCCGCCTGTGCCCTCCCTTTCTCGGTTAACCGAATCTGCCAATCTGGAGTGTTTTGATACGCGGTTTCGTCGATGTTCCCTTGCGATTCGCCGTGGCGTATCAGTATGATGCGTTTCGGCAGCACGCGCTTACTCGTCGACACGTTCTCCCCGACGGTAAACCCGGGCGCGCGGTAATCCAACGACCGTTCGTCCACGGAGAGTTGTTTCTGTTGTTGTTCCGAGATTGAATTCTTCGCGACAAAGCTTCGAGCCGGAAGTTTGTTGTTCTTCGTTTTCGTCGTCGAGGAACCACGGCGAAACGATTGTTTCACGAAACGCGACGACGACGACGACGACGCAAAAGCGACGGTCATGATTGCACTCACAAATCCAAACAACAACGGGTGTGCGTTTATAAATAAAGTCGCGCGCGGCGGGCTTCCTTATTTAAATGCGAGACAATTTTTTTTGTGACGTGCTGCGCTCGCGATGATTTTTTTTTTGAAATCGCGAGTTCGTACTCGTAAGCAATACACACAAACGCACACGCGCACACAAAGGTTCCGCGACGACAAAATGATACATATATGACTGAATATTAAAATACAAACGTTTAATCCGCGGTACAACATAAAATTATTCATTTCTCTCATCTCTCTCTCTTATCTCTTTCTAAGTATCTATTCGTTTGTTACGAGAGCCACCGAGAGGCGCGTTATCGTTTCGCTAAAATCGATCGTTTCTCGCTCTCGCTTCCCGAAGTTTCTTCGCGGTGCTTGACGTCACCGGCGGTTGCGTAGACGAGTATACCGATTGCTTGTACTATGAACGTGCCAATAAAAATACCAGCTTGCGTGGTAGAACTAAATCCACCGTCGAAGCCGAATAAGCGCACTAAACCGACTAAAAGACTCTGTTGTAACAACACCACGTTGAACGTGCCCGCATCGATGTATTTTAAAGCTCTGTATGCACTCGAAGCGGAAGCGAAAAACGCCACCGAAGTCAATACGTATATCAGAACGTCGTGGTGCTCTATTCTAATGAAGAAGTCCATCAAAAGATTGGGGTTCCAATTGTGTTCCGCGAAAAGCGCTACTATTGCGAGAAGAGTGCCGTAAAATCCAAACGCGGCCAAAATTTCGTTTTGATAGACTCCGCTATCGATTGAATATTCCTGCAAAATATTCGTCACCGAAAAGCAAATGGCGGCAGAAAACGCGAGCACGTCTCCTAGGACCGGGTTTTTGTCTGGATGCGGTACGTTTTTACCCTCTTCATTTACCTCTAAACTGTCGCAAACTATGAGGAAGAGGAGAGCCGCCATGGACACAAAAGCGCCTCCTACGTGCCGCCTAGAATACCTCCGATTCATGAAGAGAAACCCGAGAGTACACGAGATGGGCACCGTGGCTGTTTGAATAATCGTTCCCGACGTTACCGAAGTAAATTTGAAGCAAAGAATCGCCGAATAATTCGCGATAAAATCAAAAAACGCCATCGTGATGAGAGCGAGCGTTTTCTTGTTTGGCCGGCAACAGTATCTGCTGAACTTTTTTGGTTCTTTTTCGCCTTTTTCAACGTCAGCGACGACACCGACGCCGGCGGATGAAGATGGAGAAGTAGAAGCAAACGTAGTAGTAGTAGTAATACTTTCCACGTGTTCCCGGTTTCCTCCGACCAAGCCAGGGAGAAACGCGTAACTATCGTACATCTTATGCCTCCGAAGCTTCTTCTGCATGCCTTCGGACTCGTCGTGACGAATACCAACGTCATCGCTCGTCCCTCCGCTGTTTACTTTCTCCTCCCCTCCGACTTCGTCTTGTCCTTCTTGATGTCGCTCTATCACTCGCAAAGGCGCGAACACGATCCACAGCGTGACGTACGCGCACAGAAGCGCAAAATATATCGATTTGTGCCTCTCGTCCAAAATTTTACTGAAAATTGAAACTAAGGCGTATAATATCGCGGTGATGAACGCGTAGAACGTTCCTTTGACGTACGTCATTTTGTCGCAAAATTGTCTCCTTCTTTCGTTTTTCTCTTCTTCTGTCAGCGTCGCGTGTTCCCCACCGATGATGCGTATCGGTGCATCATCAGTCCAATTTTCAACACCCGTTGAGTTGCATCCGCGCCGAGAGGAGGCTTTTCTTTTTATGCGCGAGTCGCTCGCCAACGACTATAAACTTCTTCTTCTTCTTCTTCCGATGCTACTTCTTCTCAAACCTTTCTACCGCGACGAGTGCGAGAGAAGATGGATAGATTGAGATCGAGAGAGAGAGAGAGAGAGCTCTTCTATTTGCTTTTGATGTTTTTCTGAAGCGTAACACTATACGACCGACCTTTCGGGAAAAAAAAAAGTAATCCTCCTCACTACTCACCGTCCTCATAAACTCACGACGCACAAACCCCACGACGATGGGAGCCAGAGACGAGCGATGACGATGCCACCACCATCACCACCATGAGCAGGAGCGGGGACGAAGCGAAGAACTACGGCGCGACCGAGGAGGTCGAGAGCGTCGGTACTCGTCCTCCTGCTCGCGCGAGGCAGGACTCCAACTGCGGTTCCTCCTCGTCGAAAGAAGCGAACAGCGTTTCAGATTTCGGAAGCGTGGTGACGCCGTCCGCGCGCTCGTTGAAAGTTGGGGGAAGGTTTGGTTCTATTCACTCTCTGAGCGGCTTGGGTGGAAGCGTCGCGGGCGATGAGGAAGAATACTTGGAAGAAGAAGATTTGGAATCCGGTTTGGGGAGGAGAAGAAGTCAGCACAACGACTCGTTTTCGGACATGGCGAGATATCGAAGAGCGATGCGACACAGACGAGGACGTAGCAAGGGCAGCGAAGACGGATTGTCGATTGCGTCGTCGGCGAGTTCGACGAGAAGGTCGATATCGCTGTCGCCGAAGGGAACCGATAGATTATCAAACGCCAATACGCTCCTGGAGAAAGTTGGAGAAGAAAGACAATGCGCGCCACACATCTTCGTGTGGGGCATCCCAGGAGCTTTGTGTGCAACATCGTACGCGTTGTACAACGTATTTATCAAACTGGGAAGCTACTCGATTTCGCCGGTGTTGGGAGGAGTTATTTTACAATTCGTCGCGTGCTTATTAGGTGTTGGACTCTTATTCTTCGATCAGAGGAAAAGTGATCGCGACGTCTGGCAAGAGTTGAAAGAATCCGATAGAGTTGGTATTATGTGGTGCGTTGGAGCGGGTCTCGCCGTTGGATCAGCAGAAATGTTAAGCTTTTACGTCTCATCTTTAGGCGTCGCGGCGTCTCAATCGATTCCGATAATCATCGGAGGGTCCGTAGTATTTGACGTAATCCTCGGCGTCTTGTTCTTGAGCGAAAGTTTCGGTTTGAAGGCGATGATAGGCGTTCCTGTCGTCGTGGCAGGTATTTGTAGCGTCGCCTCGTCTGTTACTGGAGCGGAAGGTAGCGGTGTGACAATTGCCGCATTGTTGGGCTTCGACGGTTCCGCTCTCGCTGCAAACGAGACAATAGAACTAGAATTGGTCGATTGGATAGGACCGGCGGTTGCGTGCGCGATGGCATACGCCTTGTATAATGTTTTCATAAAGAAGGGAGCGGACACTATGAATCCTGTTCTCGGCGGGGTCATTTTGCAAATCGTTGCCATGATTCTGGGTTCATCTTTTCTGGGCATTTTTCTTCGCGCCGGTTTTTATGACATCTTACGGTACGACATGAAAGGTATTCTTTGGGCGTGTTTGGCAGGCTTGTCGGTTGGAACTGCAGAAATATTAAGTTTTTACGTCTCATCTCTCGGCGTTCCCGTTTCCATTTCGACTTCGACTGTTGTGGGCGGATCCGTCGTTTTGGGTTCAATGATAGGCTGGATTGCTCTTGGCGATATAATTACCTTTGGTTCCGGTTTTGGCGTTCTTTTTGTTTTATGCGGCGTCGTTTCGGTAGCCATGGATGCGGGCGATCACGACGAGGATGCAATCATAGCGGATGACGCCAATGCGACGAGTAAAAGCATCGGCGGCGATGGAAACATAGAACAGCACAATGTTTTCTTCAAAAAGGTGCTGGATCAAGAAAAGCGGGAAAGCCCAGAGCAACGTAAAGACAATGACGCGAACATCATGAATCCTGCGTCGGAGAAGAAGAACAAATATATTCCCGCGATAGATTCAATTAACGAGGAAGGTTCCGTGCATCGCCCAAGTTCTCCGATGCTTATTCGCTTTCTCGAACAAAGTGCCCCCGAAGGTTTCGGTACAGACCCGCTTGCCCAGGAGAACTTGGAAGACTACTACTTCGGGAAACCGTTCGCTGGATTGAGTTCGGACAGTGAAGTCGAGCAAGAAAGCGAACTTTCAGACTCTCGTGGAGGGATTGACCGTAACTAGGGGTCATTTAGAAGTCAGTTTATATAAAATGTACATACGTATATCTAGAAATTTAGAAGCGCCCAAATTGTACATGCGTAGCGCAAAAAGCATAGTCGAGTTGTATATATTGATGATATAGGAAATATTAACCTTTGTTCTTCTTCTTCTTCTTCTTATTATTATTATTATTATTATTAAAGCGCGTAACGATCAATCGCGCGATCTTTGCGGATGTCGTTTCGGATGACTTTCACTATGATTGGTCTAAGCACGAACCATTGAACAAGAAACGCGGGGAACATCCACAACTTGTGCCTCGTGTTAGGATTGGCGCCGGATTTCTTAATTTTTTTGTAGTCGAAGAGGTAGTAAGATTTGCCGTCGCCGTCTGCTTTCTTGACGGATTGAATGGACGCATCGACCATGGCGCCGACTAAAGCTGGTAACCACGGGACTTTTTCGTCGTTTTCTAACGTGACACACTTTTCGCCTTCATCGTTAGTTGGGCATCGGGAGCTGTTTTCCACAACCGCCATCGGCGGCGAGAAATCGTTGTAGTTTTTCTTTCGCGCTTTTTTCAATTCAGTTTTAATCATGGAAACAGTCTGTGCGTATCTGCGTTCGATAAGTTTTTGCGTGGTCTCGCCGTTTGGAGGCTTCAATTCGCCGTGAGAGAAACCCAAGACGACTCGGTCAAAAACATCCGCGCCGCAGTGTTGGCACAAGGCTCTAATCATCAACTCGTCTCCAGAATCGCACCTCCACGAGTCTAACCTTTGCATAAACACGAAACAGTGCACTTTTCTATCGTCCAACGCGGCTCTCAAAGCCATCAAACCGTTCGAGGAAACAGATTCACCGTCCAACAAACCCGGCGTGTCGATGACGTGGACGTTGAACCCTCCCGCCGCTCGAGATGCCAACAAAGGTCGGACCGTTTCCTGCACGAACGGTTGATCATTCGCTACTTTCTCGTTTATCAGAGCGTTCACCGTGCTCGATTTCCCCACACCTTGTCTACCAATTAATACAACGGTTAACTCGTTATCCCCAGTTTCTGTTTGTTGTCGTCGCATGTGCTCCGCAATTTTATCGCGCGTCGGTTGCGGCATGGATTGTAAACCAATCCACGGTTTCATACCGAGCGGTGGAGTCGCCGTCGCGCCTTCCGAAGTGGTCGCTTCTTCTTCTTCTTCTTCTTCTTCTCCTTCTAAGTTTTCTGTTCCGGTGAAAAAGATACGGTGAGATGTTGAAAATGTCGGATTAATTTCTAGCGCGCGCGAGAGAGAGAGAGAGAGAGACTACAAGACAAAAACGCGTTCGCCGCCAGGCCAACATTTGCGAACGAAAAAGAGGGCAAATTCGCAAAGGGAAAAATCACGTCGTTCATATCGATGTCAACAAAACAGACGCGAAGATAAAACCGTACCTTCGCTGCCATTTTCAGATTCATAATCACCGTCTTCCTCCTCGTAGTCGGGTTCCTGTCGCGTTCGAGAGTTTCTCGTCAGTCGTTTGATACCGATTAGAATTTTACGCGCGCAATAAAGAAAAATGGAGAAGGGAAAAAAAGAGAGAGAGAGAAAGGCTGCGCGCGTAACGATTCCCGCGCTCGCTCTCCCACTCGCGAACGGGGAAAATCGAGCGCGCGTGCAAAAACGCGTCGCGTGGGTAAACGTGAATCGCTCGCGATGCGCGTACCTCGCCGTACGATGCCATTTTTTATATGTTTATATATGTGTGTATTAATATATTCTGCGTGGAAACGAGACACAAAATGCAACACAAGTATATAAGTGTG
>Ga0182090_1057581_pt1 | contig 12644 bp, 4 predicted proteins | sample 041ome_24_FD_127767 | JGI IMG/M metagenome (GOLD analysis project Ga0182090, IMG submission 127767) | Metatranscriptome of coastal salt marsh microbial communities from the Groves Creek Marsh, Georgia, USA - 041408BS metaT (Metagenome... | ecosystem: Environmental > Aquatic > Marine > Intertidal... | reverse complement strand
TGGTATCAAGCAGCTCGTACGGGAAACCTCGCGTTGGTTCGTTGGTTACGAGAAGTGAAAAAGTTTGATTGGAACGACTGGACGATCAACAGAGCAGCTAAACTTGGTCATCTTCACATTGTGAAGTATTGCATGGAACAGAAATGTCCACGTGGCTCGTTGACGTGTGCACTCGCTGCCAAATTCGGCCATCTCGATATTCTCAAATACTTGCACGAAAACGGCGCGCCGTGGGATTCGTGGACTTGCTATTACGCTCGCGAAAACAACCACCTCGAGTGTTTAGTCTACGCGTTAGATAACGGGTGTCAAAACGACAAACACGTCCCACAACATTAACAAGTAATCTTCTATTGCTCTTCTGCTTTTCATTAAAATACACGTTGTAGAGACTACATTCAATTCTCTTCTTCTACCTGCTGCGGATATTCTTTATTTTACATATTTTGTTCTTCTTCTTTCTGTTGTTGTCGGGGGTGATGTTCCCAACGATCGGCAAACTGCGGGAAGGAGGACGCCTTGGCGCGCTCGAGCGCGTCTCGGGATTCGTTGTCGAGAAACTGACGCTCGTCCCAGACTTGATCGGCACCAATTTTGTCCGCGTTAAAGTCTAAGAAGGAAGAGGCGTTTATTGTTGTTGGTGTTTTTGTCTTCTTTGATGCCTCTTCTGCGTCTTCTTTGCTCAAGCGAATGACGCACTCGGCGATGGCGGCAGCCGTGTTCGGGTCCACGCGGTCGTCGTCCAATTCGCACTTGACTCGTTTTTCGAGAATTTTGCTAATCATGACGTTCGTGAGTTGACCTTGGATGCCCGAGCGGACTGATTCATCCATTAAGTTGACTCTTGGGACCATCATTGCGTCCGCTAAGCATCGACTGTTTGAAAGCGCGACGAATGGTGTTGCGTTGTTGGAAGTTGACATGCCGCCTATGGATTCCGACCATCGAGAGACGAGCGAGACGCACTGTTTCAAGTGAGCTCCGGCGGAGAAGCTCACGACGCCTTTTCCCGGGACAAGATTAGCAATATCTTCGATGTGATCGACGATATCGCTAGTATTATCCTCCATCGATAAAACGGTTCCAACTAATGCGTTATCTAACCGAGAAAGTATCGCTCGTAAGATGGCCGCGTTGGCGACGGCCAAGCCGGGCGCTTGGTTCGCAGTTTCGTTGACACCTAGAAGAATCGCAGCGCGATCTAAAGCGCGAACGTAGACGCGCCCAACGCGTTCGCCGTCACCTTTCAGTTCGTTTCGTTTCTCCAAAGATTCCGCCGCACACTCGTCGTCGCTCGTGCACATGATGGATGGATATATCGCGCGGCGCCACACGGCTTCAAATGCAAACGTGAACGTTTCGTCTCTCAATTTCCTGGCATCTTCCCAAGCCGTGGATAGAGTATTACCCTTCGATTTCAAACCTCTCGCAAAGGCGGCAATTTGCACCCAGATTGCAACGAGCTGCTTTGGTTCATCGAACGCGTACCCTCGAATACATCCACTGAATGCATCGAGGACGCGATAACATCTCTCGTCTCTTGACGCTTCATCGTCTTGAAAGGCATACGCAAATAACGCTTTGGCGACGACGAAATTCTCCGTCGTTTGCGGCGTTCGAACGAGCGCGGCTTCAATGAGCGCGCCGTACTCCGTTACAGTCGTCGTCGTCGTCTTCGTCCTTGTCAATGTGTGATGATGGTCCAATCCTTCTCCTTGTTCATCATGAGAAACTACTTTCGCTTTCAAATCGTTATCGTCCTCAACCTCTTCCTCGTCCGTTTCCTCATCATCCGTCGAGTCTTCGTCCACGATCGCCCTGGTTGATTTAAGGCGGTCAAACTTTGTGACGACAGTCGCGCTTCTTTTTGCCCACGGTGGAATCATATCCCCATCTGAATCGTTCCCGCTCGTCGAAGAGTACGCGTGCCTGGCTTCTCCCATGATGACATCAGATTGGTCGTCACCCAACGATGACTTGCGCATGGCAAATTCTAACGACGTTCTCGCTTTTTCGTTGCTTAAATCCGTTCTCAACGTTTCGATGACTTGTCGTAACTGATTTATTTCATTTCTCGCCTCATCTCGCTCTAACGATGCAACTTTTAAAGAACTTTGCGCCGCGGCGATATCGGCGCTCTCGTCGTTGCTTCGTCTGCTTTGCGCGGCGGCAACGTTTTGCTTCAAAGTCTGCGCGAGATTCTTCAACTTTTCGTTTTCCTCTTCCAATCTGGCGTGAGAAACTTGCGTTGCTCCGAGTTCTAACTTTGTTTCGTCCAAGCTCTTCTTCGCGCGTTCGAGCTGCTCGGATATTCTCTGGTTCTTTTGTTGCTCTTCGGAGAGGTCGTCTTTGAGTTCGGAAATTTCGTGCTCGTATCTCGTTTTGACCACTTCCAATTCTTGTTCTAGTTGTTGTGCGGTGCTCTTATGATCGATCGACGTGCGAGTGGTTTTTTGACTTCCCGCGTTCATGAGAGACGAGCGAACGCCTTCGGAGCGATTGCCGTCAGAACTCACACGAATACCCGCGCGGTACTCCAAATCCCAATCTTGTGAAATGCGCTCAACCATGGAGAGTTCAGAATTTTTCGTCGGCGATGAAGGCGCATCACTTCGCGCCGTGTGAGAAGTAGCGTTGTTGATATTGTTTTGTCTCTGCGACTGCAACAATAAACTTTCCGCTGCGGCTTGCGGCATGGGTGTGCTGCTCCAATCAAAATCGCCTCTGGATCGATCCATGGAATTGTTCAAAGATCGTCCGCGCAAATCGTTTCCATTACTATCCAAGGAGACGTCCACTAACAAACTATTCGTGCGCGCGTTTCGAAACGGTGGCGAGCCTTTCGATTCGAGAACATCGTCTGCAAACAACTGCTTATCCGTGCGAAACTTCAACGACCGTCTCCTAAATTCAGGAGACTTGTCCACAAACATCGGACCACCCGCGGCGTTAGGAACGCCGTGCGATGCGAAGTCCTCGCGATCTCGTAACTCAGAGCGGTGATCGACAGAGCTTCCCGCGTACGAAGTCTTTCTGTGCGGTGGCGTCGGTGGCGGTCGCGTAGGTCCAGGCGTAAGAGGCGGCGTTGTGCATCGATCATCGTCATCGTCATACGTCTCGTCGTTTTGAAAAGTGCGATGGGTGAGCGCATCGTCGATGTCATCGAATTCTTCTTCTTCTTCTTCTTCTTCTTCTTCTTCCTCATTATCTTCGTCAGTATCGAATTCATCATCATCTTCTGTTTCTAAATCCGAATCGAGGAGAAAGCCGTCGCTATCGACTTCCTTGTTATCATTATTTTTGTAAGTATTGTCTTGCGCATTCGAATTGCCCATGCGAGGCGTCTCGCTTTTATCCGCCGCGCTTATCGATGCGCCCAAGTTGCCGGTCGACACGCCGTTTCCGCGTCGCGCAAACGGGTTCCAATCTTCCTCTTCGGTTCTTTCTCTTTCTTCTTTCGGTTGTTGATGTTTCTGATGTTCGTGCTTACTTGAAAACGGGTTCCATTCTCCATCCTCATCGGCTTCATCCGCTTGCAGTTGCTCGTGAGCGTTTGATGGTACATTCTCGAATCGATTTCGGGCAAACATCTTAGCGGTAGATTTGGACGCATCCATCATCATCGCGTCGTTCTCGCTAGACATTGCTGGTCTCGCAGTGTTGGCAACAATCCCTGCAGCCCCACCAGCGCCAAATCGCGACGCGTGTAAGGATGACGATGCTTTCGCGAGCGGCATGCGATTTGCAGAGACGTTTCCAACAGGTCGCTGCCCAGGTTTCACGACATCAGCCACGGAAAATGTGGATATCGGTCGATTATCTTGGTCTCCACTACTACCATCAGTGCTATTATTGTTGCTGTTCAGGGTATTCTCACGACTAGTGCTGGCTGCTTGATGTTCTTGTTTTATTCTCGAGAACCGATTGTTGCTAATACTCTCCGAGCCTCCTTCCGCCGCCGCGGCGAAGGCGCTCCCTTCCGTCGAATCTTCCCTATCGTGTCGAATCGTCATCGTCAGTCTCGCTCTCCCACCTCTCGGCGTCTTCGAATAATTCAAAACGCTCTTCCCTTTCCCTTTCAGAAAATTCTGCTCCAACTCAACCTCTACGGTCACCTTCGCGCCCATCCTCCCGCCTCGTCGTTCCGGTTTCAGAAAATTGCTCAAATCGCAATCCACCGTCCCGACGTGCATCCCCGCCACTTTCTTCACCCCTTCTTTCGGTGCTTCCGCTTCGTTCTTGTTCGCTTCGAGTATTAAAAATCGTAAGGATTTCTTTTTGTTTCCCGTCATCGTCGCCTCGAATTGGAACGATTCGTTTTCGAAGTCGTGTTTTTCCAGCACTTGCTCCTCCTCCTCCTCCTCGAAAGAAGCGTTGGCACCATCAATTGGCCTTCCGTAAGAATAAGGTTTCGCGACGATACTTCTCGTCACCCCTGATTTCTTATTCCCTCGGTACCACGCGATAGCTCTCAACGCGTTCGTCGTTTGAATCTTCGGTATCTCGTTTTCATCGCTGTTATTCGTATTCTTCTTCCTATTCTTAGGAGAAACATAATTCGCATCGTCAAATATCGGGAGAATCAACTCGTGAATGACGACGGTAAAATTGAGCTTTTTATTCGCATTCGCCGCCGAGCCTTGTCCTCCTAATCCTCCTCCTCCGGCGTTGGTGGTGTTGTTGTTGGATTTTGAGCGCTTAAACATATCTCGTCTTCTTCCTCGAAAACAAAAAACAGGCAAAGAAGGCTCTTTCGTGTTTCCGCAAGCGCTTTAAAGAAAGAGGAGTCTGTGTGTGACGAGAATTGAGAATTGGCGGGAGACTGGGTCAGGCTAATATTTAGGGTTTAGAAATTTGTCTGAAAAAGTCATGGTTTGGCACCTCGCGGGTGGTGGTAGTTTTAACGCGCTAGTCATGTATTCTTTTCTCTCTCTCTCTCTCTCTCTCTCTCTTTCTTTCTCTCTCGTTTCTATCTATGCAAAAGGATCGTCGAAACTATCCTCGACGTCGTCGTCGCCTTCATCCTCCACGGCGAACGGATCGATAAAGTTTTCCGGCGTCTTGGCGACGCCGCCGCCGGTTTGTTGTTGATGATTGAAGAGAGCTGGTGATGGTGGTATGCCATTATTTACTCCTCCGGTCGCGGCGTTGTTAGTATGGCTAAAGTTAATCCCGTCCAAACCGCTCGGGTTTCTCGAATGATTCGGCGTCGTCTCGTCGTCGGAGAAGAAGCCTCCGGAACTGGTTTGCGAGTACAACGCGGCGGCGACCGCGGGAGGGGCGAAATCTCGCGGCGTTGGCGCGGAGAAATCAAAGCTGTCCGTCGGTTTTGGCTGTTGTTGTTGTTGCTGCTGTGTTGGTTTTGTACTCACCGAAGCTGGTGGAATAACTGGAGGTGAATGGCTGAATAAATCATCTTGAAGTTGTGGTTGCTTTTTTTGTTGCGGCGGTTTCCCTCCGACTGGCGGCGTCTTGGTCGCGTCCCATTCGTTCCATTTGTCGAAGCCTATTTTAGCGGTCTCCGGCGTCGGTGGCGTCGGCGTTGGCATCGGTGGTAAAGGAGGAATTTGCACGCCTCCCCAAGAACCGTTCGGCGTCATGGCTGATGGTTGAGGATGAGGAGAAAGTTGTTCTCGCGCTTTCTCCTCCGCAGCCACGGAAACGTTGGCCAGTTGCGTCGTCAAATCCGCGCGTTCACTCGCCAGTTGTAATCGCTTTTGCGCTAGCGCGATGTCGTTTTTAATTTTTGCAACTTCTTTTTCCGTATTTTCAATCTCAAGTTCCATCTCGGACGTGTTCGAAGCACTCGTCGCGCTATTCCCGCTCAATTCTCGAAGTTTCGCGTTTTCCTCCTCCAACTGCGCTCGCAACGCGTCTCTTTCCTCTCTCGCTTTCTCTAATCGTTTTGCGATAGAAGCGTCACCACCTTGTTCACTCTTCTGAATCAACTCCTCGCACATCTTCATCGCCTCTTCGACTTTCTTCTTTAACTCTTTCGCTTCGCTTTCTGCGACCGAGGCTTTATTCTCCGCCTCGGCTAAATTCGCCTCGCACTTCCTTCGAAACAACGCTAAATTACCTAAAGCCTCTTGGGCGGCTTTGGCGGACATTTTATTTTCGGATTCTTTGGTTTCTTGCGCGAATAAATTTTCATCGGCTTGCTTTGCGGCGTCTAATTGCGCTTCCGCGAACTGTCGCTCGGCGTCTGGAACGGCAGAGAGATCGAGTTGCGGACCACGAAAGGTGAACGTCGCGTCGCCGTGAGTGTGATGAGACGTAGTACTCGCCGTCGCCGAGACGGTATTGAACTCGTCGCGAAGCTGCGAACCAGGGATGAAGTTAAACGTATCTTGTTGCGCGACAGGTGCTTGAATGCCAGCGAACATTTGCTGTTGTTGTTGTTGTTGAGGAGGAGGAGGAGGAGGAGCGGCGACGGCAGCAGCGGCGGGAGCCATCGAAATCGAAGGCGCGATGTTTGTCAACAAACCAGCCGCGTTCTGATCAAACGGAGGGAACGGCATCGGCGGCATCATCTCTGGACATTGCACACCCCTGGTCTTAATGACGTCGGCTAAGTACATTCCGACTACAAACTCCGGCCACGCCAACGCGCCAATCTTCCTCGCGTCGGCAATTTCCCAAACTTGCTTCAAAACTTGCTTCTCCAACCCGGACGCCGCAATCATCGGCGCGCACACTTGCGCCGGAATCGACGCGGTCGGATCGTTATTCGTGCTTTGCAAAAACTGAATTTGATACCTCTGGTAATCGCTTGGTCCCATCGCCGGCCATTTTTGCGGCAGAGGAGGCATCGCGCTCGGGGGAGGCACCGGAGCGGTAGAAGCGAAAGCTCGCGACGACGACGACGTTTGAAAATTGGAATCGAAACCACTATTGAAATCAGAAGATACAGATACAGAAGGAACGGGAGCGCCAAACCCTCCCACCGTTACTGACGAAGAAGGTGCACTACTAAACGCATCGGCACTAAACGTACCCGGAGCGGTATTAAACCCGCCGTTCACTCCTCCTCCCGCGTCGCCGAAACCATCAAATCCACCCGCGGCGACGACCGGGACACCCGGCGGTTGATCGTACGCCGCAAATATATCGTCGCTCAACATCGGTCTTCCACTACTCGTCGTCGTCTTGTTCTCTTCTTCGTGTTGCGTTTCTGTCGCTGCGCGGCTCGCCGGCGCTGCTTCGTTCGAGTCCCCTACCACGACACGCTCCCCACGTTTCAAAACCGGCGTGGGTAACCCTCTCGTCTCTCCGTTCCTCAACAAGTGCGCGTGCGCGGCTGTAATTTCTTTCACCCCGGCTTGTTTTAACGACACCACCCCGCAGGCGACGATGAATTCTCGCGCGGTGAGAAATCCTCGCTTCTTTTCGTCCGCGATTTCCCACAACTCGATGAGATCTTTCTTCACTAAACCGTCGAATTTGGTGAAGAATGCAACGGCTTCGTTGCCGGAAATTTGATTGTTTTTGTCGGCATCGGCCGCGTGGAACCATTCGGTGAAGTGCTGGTCTAAAGTATTGGTTGAAATGGCAGCGGGAGAAGACGCGATGGTGCCTTGGTGGTGTTCGGCCATGACGTGAAAGTGTGCAAATGGTTTAAAATTTCTGGGGAAAGTCAACACGTAAAAAGGGTAGTCAACTACTAGTAGGTAAAATAACAACAACAACAACATTTAAGTCTCTCTAATCTCTCGCGAACAAAAGGCGTTAAAGTTCTGATGCACTACCACCGCTCTTCTTCTTCATCTTTTTTGCGTTTTCGGCGGCCATTTTTTCTCTTTCCGCCGGGTACGCCGGTTTGATCAACTTCGGGTACTTTTTCAACGCCGGCGGGTATCGGCCGGGGCACTGCCAACTTCCCGGCGGGTCGCACACGCGGTTGCTCGGATCTGAGAGCCAGTTTCGAGATTCCATGTCCACGTCGACGACTTTGTAAATGCGCACTTTTCTATATTTCGTCGTGAAGACTTCTTCGAAGTGGTCTTCGGAGACGCCGCCTTGGAAGGAGACGAGTTTGAAGAGTAACGAATTGGCCATCATAGGCGTCGGACGGCCTTGACGGTCGACGCCGAATTTGCGGTGGATGTCCATCATGTCCACGGTGCCACCTTTTTGACCGATGCTGGCGCCAATGCGGAAGAGATGCGGCGATTTTGCCATATCGTCGGAACCGCCACCTGTCCACACGAGGACGTAATCGGCCAAGTGACGGATGACGTCGTACGCTTCGTCTTCCGGCGCGGTGAGCGTTCGCGCGAGATTGGCGATGTGTTCGTGGTTCCACGTGTTCCCATCCGCGATGGATGTGCGGTTGGCGATGCCGGTGATTTGGTAACCGTAATCCCACCAGGCCATGACGCGAGCGTCTTCCGGCGTGTTGTCTCGCACCCACTCGTAAGCGTCCATGTAATCGCGAACGAGAATGACCCGGCCGTCTTGGAGTTGGCCTTTGAACATTACGGACGGCATGGACATGCCCTGCGCCATCTCGTGGGAGTAGTTCATAAATGCAGGCCACATGATGGCAAAGTTCGCGAGTCCGAGACACAAGAGCGTCAAACGAAACAAGACGGAAACGTTCGAGTGGTAGATCTTCGAGATGGCTTGTCTCGGGTCACTGACGAAAGAATCTTTATTCTTCGCATCTGAAGAGGAAGAGGTCACGTTGTTGGAATACTTCTTCTTCATTTTTGTGTTCGAAATCTTCGCCGGCGGTTCGTCCGCTCTTTTCTTCGCCTCTTCTTTGGCTTTCTTCTCTTCTTCGTCCACGTGGAACAAAATCGATTTACCTTCCAAGTATCGAACGGCGTATTTCTTGCAAATCTTGTGCAAATCGTCGAGGGCGTACCCAACCGCGATCCCGCACAAACTCGCCGCAATCGGGCCTAAGAAGATGATCAAACGAACCATTCTGTTGGCGAAATAATATGCCACGCAGGCGTACAACGGTAAGAACAATGATTGCGGGTTGACGTGCGCGAAGAAGTGCGCCATGGCAAAGAGGAAACCAATCGGGGCGGTCATAAACATGGACTTGTGCAAGTACCTCTCGTACGCGTCCGCGGTCCCCGGTTGATGTTCGGCGACCGAGTCTACCAACGGATTCCCAGTTTGCGTGTGTTTAATAAACAAACCGCGAACGCGGACGGACAACGGCCCGAACCACCCGGTTGGCGCCAACGCGGCGCAAATAGCGCACGCAATCGTCGCCGCTCCCGTGTACACCCTTATTCGTAACTGCCACGCCTTCTTCCTATCGCCTTGCAACTTTTGCTTCTTCACTAACATCTCCCCGTACCCGATGATGTTCAAACCAAAAAATACAAACATCGGAGCAATTTGCTCGGCGCTTTTAATCGGTTGTAACCCGACCACGGGAAACTGAATCGCCCCCAAAGTACCCACGATCCAAAACAACGAATACGCCTTTCTCAACGCGTCAGTGTAATGCCTCAACGCGACCAACGCCGCCGCGTGTAAACCAACCATATTCAAAACGAACGTGTACCCACCCCAGGCGGCGACCATGTACACGTAGCACAACCCAGCCACCGCGCCCAACGGCCAAGATTTTTCGTTTCTATTCGATCTCGTCCACATGTAAAACGTCAACACCATCGCCGTCACCGCTAAAGACTCGTTATCGTACCCACCCGCGATGGACCTCATCGTATGCGCCGGGATGATCGCCATAATCAAAGCCGCGACTACCCCACCCCAAGCGCTCCCGGAACACTCGTACGTCAACATCGCCGTCAACACCGTCGCCGCGCCGCCGAACCACGCCGGAAAAAACACGCACGTATCGTTCAACGAAATCGGCGTGAATACGTTGATCACTTTCCACAACGTCACCGCGGTGACTTGCATCCCGGGGTAAATCGTCGACCCGACTGGTCTTCCCAGCGGGTACCAACTCATGTAATCGAACCAGGTGGAAAATTTTTTCCATCCGTTTTCCGCTAAATATTGCGTCGCTCGAAAGTTGAACCACGGGTCGAATTCGTGAATGATCCTCCCGTATTCTTGCACCGCGAATAAACGAATAGCGTAGGCGGAATACGCGGCGTAGGCAATCAGAATCGCGCGTATGCATCCCGACACGGACGCATCGACGAGTCCTCCTTTTGAGCCGGCCATTTCTTCTCTTCTTCTTCTTCTTCTTCTTCTTCTTCTTTACGCTTTCGTAAAACTTTCACTTTGTGCAGGCAGCGGGGAAAGTCGATCGAGAAAAGAAGAATTCACGAGAGAACACACGCAGACGCGCGCGACTGCTGTTGCTGCGCACAGATCTTCTGCAACTATTACTACAGATCTCGCAGAGAAAACACCGCTCGCTCTGCTCTCGTTTCGCGCGCTTTTATACTAAAAATCGTCGCAACAGAAACAGGCGTTGAATTTTATGATGAATCTCCTTCTTTTTTTCTTCGGTGTTTTGACGAGACTTTGCGTGCAAGCAAGCAGAGGGAACGAAAAAAGTGAAAGAAACTCAACGACGAGCGCCAGAGAACAACACGATCTCTGATCTCTACCGTATGCTAGCATCGCGTTATTATTAGTACTATTGCTATTATTATTACTGCTGCTGCTACTACTACGAGCTAAAACTACGAAGTGCACACGTTGACGTACCCGCTGAGATGCAACAATCTGACCAACATGGTATCGAACGCCCAATCGTGGAATCGAGACATGCGCGGCGATCGAGCGTCGTTGCGTTTGTTCAACATGTCCATGCTGTAACTGAAACCGAATAAATTGACGCGTTCGCACATTTGCATGGCCATGTACATGGCGTGGATGCCTGAATTGACGTTGGTTGGACACTGGAAACCTTTATATCCTAAACGGTGTAAATCCGATCGAGATTTGAAGTAGCCGTTGACCATGTATTTGATGACGTCTGGCGCCATGATGGCGGTGTTTTTGTTCGCTCGTAAAACCGGAGGGAGGAACGGAAAGGACATGTAGTTCCAAAAGATCCACAACTCGTTTTCGACGTCTTTTTTGTCTTTCGTTTTCGTCGAGGAGATGTAGACGTTTTTCGTGCTCTTCATGGTTTCCGCGCGTTTTTTGTTGAAGACGCGCAAGGTGGATTTGACTCCCGTATAGTTTTGCCAGACGCCGCTGGAGACGAACGTGTTGAATCGAATCACCGCATCGTGTTTGTCGATGATTTCTCCCATACCTTCGCGTTGTAAACCAGGACCGTTGCCGACTAAAGCGCATGTTTTATACGTTCGCGTCGTTTCTTTCTTCGCTTTCGGCGGCGGTTTCGTACCGATATACGGGAACGTTTCCGGGTTGCCCGTAATCGAGCCGCACCCTTTCGTTTGGCCGTTGACGGTGATACAACTGACGTAATTTTTTAAAGATTTGATTCCATCCAAATTTTGTATGGCTGTAAACACGTCTTCTACGGCGTGCGAGCACCTGTTGGTTTTCAAGCACCCGACGATGGCGTCTTCGCCGGGTCTTATATTTTTCTTCACGCGTTCGCTCGCCGCGCACTTTGGTTGTAAAGGTTTATATTTCCCCGCCGGAAGTCTATACGCCATAAGCTTCCTTCTCCCGCCAGTACTATCTATTATTTCTTCTTCTTCTTCTTCTTCTTCTTCTTCTTTTCCCGCTCGCTCAAAAGAAGAAAGCACGTTCCTCCTCCTCCTCCTCCTCCTACTCCCATCTCCTTTCCCTCTCACGTTCCCGTCCTTATCCTTCTTCCTCCCGGCATCAAACGGCGACCACGGTTCCGGCGCGTTTAAGCATCTCAACCTCGCCAACTCCATCGTCCTCGCCGGTTCTTCCGGTCCTCGGTACGCTCTCGCCCCGTGTCCTAAATCGCGTTCGATGTTCTCGATGATGGCCTCTGGGAAGTTATTCTCGTCGTATTCTTTCTTTCGTTTCGTCGATGTCATTCCGTCTTCTTCTTCTTCTTCTTCTTCTTCCGTTTCCTCTTCGTTGTCGTTCGTCGTCTTCTTAATCTCTTCTTCAATCTTTTTCTTCTCCTCTCTCAACTCTTCCAATCGCTCGGATAACTTTTCCGATTTCACGCCTTCCAAATCGTTGATGATACGCATCGAATCTTCTCTGAATGCGCTGCCGAAATTAGTATTCCCACCGTTGGTGGTGGAAGAGGTATAATTCTCCCAGTCGCACAACGCGACGAGCATGAACAGAGCGACGAACGAGAGGATGTACGCGAGCGATTGCTTCCTCGTTGTCACCCCCCCCAAAGACGATGATGATTTTTGCGTCGTCTGAATCGTCGTCCCAGCGGAAACGTTTCCAGCCATTCCAGGCATTTCCCTTCTTCTCTCCAACACCCTCTGCGCTCCCTGAACCCTCAAAGCTCTTCTTCTTCTTCTCTCTTTATTACACCACTCTCTTTCCGCGTAATGTAGAATGACGTTTCTTCGATTTTTTTTCTTCTTTGCGTGATGTGCGATGGGAAAGCAGTCAATTAAATTCCACCCTCACATCTCTCTCGTTTCGCCTCTCTCGCGTTGTGCTCAAAGTTTTCTTCATAAAAAGAACTCGTCACACAACGTAATGGCGGAACAAGGACCAAAAGTAGGCGACGCGAGAAGTTTGTGGAATTTTACCCCGTCTCCAGGTATTCTTTT
>Ga0182090_1430855_pt1 | contig 12650 bp, 9 predicted proteins | sample 041ome_24_FD_127767 | JGI IMG/M metagenome (GOLD analysis project Ga0182090, IMG submission 127767) | Metatranscriptome of coastal salt marsh microbial communities from the Groves Creek Marsh, Georgia, USA - 041408BS metaT (Metagenome... | ecosystem: Environmental > Aquatic > Marine > Intertidal... | reverse complement strand
GTTTGGGGTAAGTGTGGATACAAAAAAATATTTGTACACTATTTATACATCAAAAATACTTAATATATGTCAAGTAAAAGAAAACAAAAGAAAAAATATTCCCTATATTAAAAGGTATGAGAAGGTAAACTCAACAGAAAGATTATAACTTTATATATTCTACAATAATTTGTCCGAGGTTCCAGCTTGGGATGTAATAGGTATAAGGGGAATGGGTTAGGATTTCATCGAATATACGCTGTTGCAATACGGTAGAATTGCCCGTGATGATGGTTAACGAAAAAGAGCCTTTTTGCTCTAGTTCCGCTAAACTGGCGTGCACTTTTTCAAGAGCCTCCTTATGTCGAATCAAATGAAGATCTAGTGATTTTATGGAGTCAGATTTTAGTTAGAATACCGCTTTAATTGTTTCTCGAAGAAAGGTAACGCTCAATATGCATTTGATCCAAGGAATCAGAATCCCCATACTGTACCCTTAACTCACTTAGACGTTGATGCATTCTTTTTTGAACTTGCTCATAGTCTGGATTGTTGTACAAATTGGTCATTTCAGAAGGGTCTTCTTCAAGGTCATAGAGTTCCCATTCGTCTATATCGTAATAAAAATGCATCAGTTTGTAACGCTCCGTCCGAACCCCGTAATGACGTTTCACCATATGAACGGAGGGATATTCGTAGTAAGTGTAATAAATGGCATCTCTCCACATTCCGCCCTTTTGGTTGACAATAGTTCTAAATGAGGCTCCTTGCATTTCTTGGGGGATATCTACCCCTGCATAGTCTAGAAAAGTGGGTGCAAAATCTAAATTTTGAATCAATTCATCAATCACAGTTCCTGCCGGAATTTCTTTGGGATAACGCATTAACATGGGCGTTTTTAGTGATTCTTCATACATGAATCGTTTGTCAAACCAGCCGTGTTCACCGAGGTAAAAACCTTGGTCAGAGGTATATACTACTATAGTGTTTTCTGTCAACCCTTCTTGATCCAGATAGTCCAACACTTCTCCAACACCGTCATCTACAGACTGAATCGTTCTTAGGTAGTCTTTAATATAGCGGTTGAATTTCCAAAGCGCCAGCTCTTTGCCTTTTAGGTTTTGAGCTTTCATAGCTTCATTTTTAGGGGTGTAAGCGTCCAACCAAGCTTGTCTCTGTTCAGGGGAAAAGCGTTCTAATTCAAGAGCGAAACCGGTATCGTTCCCGTACGGATCGGTTCGCATTTTAAAGTCATGTCCCCATCGGGCATGGCCGCCGTTTCCATAGGCATTTTCAATTTGTTCTTCCGTTGCTGCGACAAGCATTTCTTGTGTTTTAGCGGCAGTACCTCGGTTGGAATAATCATCAAAAAAATTTGCAGGAGGGTCAAAGGTCTTGTCGTCAAAAAGGGTGAGGTATTTTTCTTCGGGTTTCCAGTTTCGGTGCGGAGCCTTTTGATGATACAACAGCAAAAAGGGTTTGTCTTGTTGGCGTTTATTTTTAAGCCAGTCCATAGCCAACGCTGTTGTAATAGAGGTTACATAGCCGTTGATGCGTTCTCTGACTCCATCAATTAGAAAGTCTGGGTTGTAGTAGTGCCCTTGGCCGGGGAGCACTGCCGAATAGTCAAATCCTTGCGGTAGACCCCTAAGGTGAATCTTACCAATCAGTGCGGTTTGATATCCCGCTTTTTGGAGGTGTTTGGCAAAGTTGTCCTGATCCCAATTAAAATCTTGGATGTTGTCTACTTTTCCGTTGACAAAACTGTGTTTTCCCGTAAGCATTACCGCCCTACTTGGGGCACAAATAGAATTGGTTACAAATCCTTTTTGAAATAAGGCGCCCTCAGTTGCAATTCGGTCGATATTGGGGGTAGTATTCAGTCCATATCCATAGGCGCTAACCGCCTGATAGGCATGATCATCCGACATGATAAACACAATATTAGGTGGAGTCTGAACTTCTTGTTGACACGAAAATAACAGGAGAACTATGCTGCCTAGAGCGCTGAGTTTTTTAAGCATGAGTTTTGGTTTTTATTAAAGGTAAAAAAAAAGGAAAAACCTTAGGAATTCTTGTACCCAAATCGTTTCAGCTGTTGTGCACTAGAACGCCAATTTTTAGATACTTTGACATAGAGTTCGAGATGAATTTTTTTGCCAAAAAACTGCTCTAATGATTTTCGAGCGCCTACACCTACCCGTTTTAAGGCACTTCCTTTATGACCGATTAGTATGCCTTTTTGTGTTTCTCTTTCGACCAACACCAAGGCGCGGATTTTTATTATTTTGGGTTCTTCCAAAAACTCTTCGGTCACTACCTCCACGGCATAGGGCACTTCCTTGCTGTAGTTTGCCAAAATTTGTTCGCGTATGGCTTCATTAACAAAAAACCGTTCGGGTTTATCGGTCAACTGATCTTTTGGAAAATAGGCTGGTGAGCTGGGAAGTTCGGAAATCAGACGTTGTAATAACTCTGGAACATAAAAACCAGTCAAGGCTGAAATAGGGATTACCTTAGCTTTAGGAAACAAAGTTTCCCAATGAGAGACGGCCTTTTCAAGGTTTTCCTGACTGATTTGGTCGATTTTATTTATTAAGATATAAAGCGGGGCTTTGGTTTTTTTGATTTTTTCAAAAAATTGTTCCTCTTTTAATTCTTTTTCTTCTGGGGTCACCATATAAAGCAAGACATCCGCATCCACAAGCGCTTCCTTTACAAAATTCATCATGGAAGTTTGCATTTCATAGGCCGGCTTGATAACCCCCGGTGTGTCTGAGAGCACCATTTGAAAATCTTCCCCATTCACTATGCCCAAAATACGATGCCGAGTGGTTTGGGCCTTGTGTGTAATGATGGACAACGCTCTGCCAACCAGGGCATTCATCAAAGTTGACTTTCCTACATTGGGATTCCCAATGATGCTGACAAAGCCCGATTTATGATTTGTTAATTCCAACCCAGAATTTTTGGTAAAGGTAGTGATATTTACGGCTATACTTAGGTGATTTAATCAAGGGAAGCCTAAAGGAGTCGCTATTCCGTTTCAGTTGTTTTTATTTACTAAATACGGTAAGTAACTGTTTAGGTTGGAGTAAAATTAGTAAAGATTAAATTTGATTGAATGCGACTTAACCCCAGTGTAAGTTGAAGAAAAAGAAAAAGTAAAAAACAGCGTTTGAATAAATACATAGTATGTGAAATAAGCTTCCTTTGGAAATTGAATGCCATTTTCAAATATAAGAACTTCACTATTTATATCACGGCACTCCCTTTTTTAAATTGGAAAGTATTACACCCCAACTTCGTTGCGCAAGGTGCCAATCCCTTCTATTGAAATTTCTATGCGATCTTTTAGGGCTAAGCTAAAGTCATCGGTAGGAACAATTCCCGTTCCCGTCATCAGAAAGCACCCTTTCGGGAAATCCATTTCTCTAAATAAATAGTGGGTTAATTCGGAAAAGGAACGCTTAATTTTTGACACCTCAGTATGCCCTTCAAAAACGATTTTTTCTTTTCTAAAAATCGATAATGAAATTGGAGTGGTTGGGGGAAGCGCTTGATTCGTAAGAAAAATACAGGGACCCAAGGCAGTGGATCCTGTATAACTTTTTGCCTGCGGTAAATACAACGGATTTTCACCCTCAATATCACGTGCGCTCATGTCGTTGCCCACTGTATAGCCGATTATTTTTTGGTTGGCAGTCACCACTAGGGTCAATTCGGGTTCCGGAACGGACCATCGACTGTCTTTTCGAATTCGCACGGTTTCGCCAGTACCGCGAACCCTTTCAGCTGTGCTTTTAAAAAAAAGTTCTGGACGATCTGCCTCGTATACTTTGTCGTAAAAGCTACTCCCGCCACTTTCTTTGGACTCTTCCATACGCGCTTTTTTACTGCGGTAATAGGTGACCCCAGATGCCCATACTTCTTGATTTTGTATAGGGGGTAGGGCCATTGCATTCAGTTCCTCTTCTGTTAGGGAAATCTGATTGGCTTCGTTAATAAAATGAGGCAACTCCTGAACTAAATGGTCATTATTGAGTAAGCTGTCCCAATCTGTTTCAGCTAAGGTATAGGCCCGATTGTTTGTAAAAACAATATTCCCTTCAGGTGTTTTAAATAATTTCATAATTTAATTTCATTGAGTTAGAATTTTTAGGTCAACAAACTAACCCCTGCCTTAAGTAAGAATACCGTGGCCAAAGCGGTCAGTCCGAGCAGCAAAGTAGCCATGCTATGGAGCCTGTATCCTTGGGGTACGGTCATGTTACTGAATTGGGTAACCACCCAAAAAAAGCTGTCGTTTGCGTGTGAAATTACGGTCGCTCCCGCCCCTATAGCAACCACTACTAATGCTTTGTCAATGGTTGAGGTTAACTCCAAGGCCGCAAGCATAGGATAGACGATAGAGGCAGTAGTTACAATGGCTACTGTAGAAGATCCTTGAGCGGTTTTAATCAAAGCTGCAATCAAAAAGGGCAAAGCAATACCTAGGGGTAAGCTTGTCAGTAAGGGTTCTACACTATGATGAACCCCCGAGGCTTGAATCACCTTACCAAATGCACCCCCGGCGGCAGTTATTAAAAGTATAGTTGCTGATCCTTTAATCGCTTTACCTACCCAACCTGATTCTGAAAGCTGTTTGGAATCCCAACGTTTGGGAATACGAAGTGCCAAAAATACCCCAATCAATAAGGCGATTATGGGTGTACCAACAAATTTGATCAAAGTAACACCCGCTCCTTCTGAAACAGGAAACCTTGGAAATTGAACTACGGCTTTACAGACAATTAATACTATGGGAATCAAGATAGGAAGCAGCGTCCTGGTTAAGCTTGGCAAAGTGTCTTTGGAAGGAATTCCTTCTGAGGGGGTTAAGGCGTCGGGTTCAATATAGATTTTCGTTCCCATTTTTTTTGCAAAAGGAATGCCTACAACTAAGCCCATGCCGCTTGTAATTAATCCAAATAAAATAACCCAGCCCAAATCAGCCTCAATGATAGCAGCTGCAGCTATAGGTCCTGGGGTGGGAGGCACCATGGTGTGAGCAGCCGTAAGTCCTATCCCTAAAGCAATGGCGGTCCCTGCTAGGGACACCCCTAGCTTTCGGGTAAGTGCTTTATTGAGGGGGGTTAAAATCACAAAACCTGAGTCGGCAAACACGGGAATAGAGATTAAATATCCCACACAACCAATTGCCCAATGAATTCTTTTGGCTCCAAAGATTTTGACAAAAAAATCAGCAATGACATGTGCTCCACCGGATTCTTCAATAAAAGTTCCAATAATTAAGCCCGCCACGATGATCATTCCGATCGATCCCAGTGTCGCGCCAAATCCTTCTTGCAAACTTTGAATCAATTGATCGGTTGACAAGCCTGTAGCAAAACCATAGGCCAAACTTACGACCAACAACGCTACAAAGGGATGCCACTGAAATCTACTCGTTAAAAGAATAATCAAGACAATTGCCAAAAAAAGGAGTAAAAAAGAAAGCATGCTAATGTAAATCCCGATTTACTTCTGATCCGGAGCCTCCAATTAAAAATTCGAGATCGCAGCCCTGATCTGCTTGATTCACGTTTTCGATATACATTTTAGTATATCCTCTTTCCGCCTGAGGTTTGGGTGGGGTCCATGCTTTTTTTCTACGGGCTAATTCCTCATCTGAAACTTCTAAGTGTAACGAGCGCTGCATGACATCCAGAGCAATCATATCTCCATTTTGAACCAATGCCAACGTGCCACCCACGGCCGATTCTGGAGCTATATGTAAGACCACTGTTCCGTAGGCTGTACCGCTCATTCTTCCATCAGAAATGCGTACCATATCCGCAACGCCTTGCTCGAGGAGTTTTTTAGGGAGCGTCATATTGCCTACCTCGGGCATGCCGGGGTACCCTACAGGGCCTACCCCTTGCAGCACCATCACACAATCTTTGTCGATGTCGAGATCAGGATCATTGATCCGTTGATGGTAGTCTTCAATAGAGTCAAATACTACCGCCCTTCCTCTGTGTTTCATCAATTCAGGACTTGCCGCACAAGGTTTGATTACGGCTCCTTGTTCACATAAATTTCCGTGTAAAACGGCAATCCCAGCTTCTTTGATAAAAGGGCTTTTCAGGTCTCCAATAACTTTTTTGTTGAGGGTTTGGGTTTGGTTAGCACTTGAAACTAAGGAGGTACCGTTTACTGTTAAAGCCGGTTTTAAATGCGATCGCATGGCTTCTATAACGGCACTCAATCCTCCGGCATAAAAAAGATCTTCCATTAAATACTCTCCCGCAGGCATTAGATTTACAATCATCGGAAGGCGACTTGCCAGCGAGTCGAAATCCTCTAAAGAAAGTTCCACCCCCAATCGGCGAGCAATAGCTAACAGATGCAAGACTACATTGGTTGACCCTCCAATGGCAGCATTTATTTTGATTGCATTTTCAAAGGCTTCGCGAGTCAGTACTTTAGAGAGTTTAAGGTCTTCTTTGACCATTTCTACAATGCGGTTTCCTGCTAGGTGGGCCATGACTTTTTTGCGGGAGTCTACCGCAGGGATGGCTGCCGCATTGGGAAGTGTAAGTCCTAGAGCTTCAACGGTACAGGCCATAGAGGAAGCAGTCCCCATGGTCATGCAATGACCGGCACTTCGGCTCATGCATGATTCGGCTTCCCGCACTTCTGCTCCAGTAACTTCTCCTTTGACCAAGGCTTCTGAGAGTTGCCAGGTCAAGGTTCCAGAGCCTACTTTTTTACCTTTCCAATAGCCGTTAAGCATGGGACCCCCAGGAACAACAATGGTGGGGAGGTCAACACTACAGGCACCCATGATTGTGGAAGGAGTTGTTTTGTCGCAACCCGTCAGTAAAACCACCCCATCTATAGGATTGGCACGGATGCTTTCCTCGGTATCCATACTGGCTAAATTTCTCCACAACATGGTTGAGGGTTTCATCAGGGTTTCTCCTAAAGACATGACAGGAAACTCCAGGGGGAATCCTCCTGCCTCATAAACCCCTCGTTTTACAATTTCTGCAAACTCTCTCAGGTGTGCATTGCAAGGAGTCAAGTCAGACCAGGTGTTACAGATACCAATTACCGGTTTGCCATTAAACATATGGTCTGGGTGTCCTTGATTTCGCATCCAAGAGCGATGTACAAAACCCATTCTGTCGTTTTCTCCAAACCAATCACTACTCCTTAATTTTTTTTCTTTCATTTACTTTTCAATTTAGCTTTTGCAAAATAACCACTGATATTGGAGTAGGTTTTAACTCCATTTTCTATACTAATGGTGAGTGTTCCTGTAATTTCTGGCCCTTCCTTAAGTGTTTTCGGGTCAATGGTTACTTTTTCTCTTGGACCTCGAGGCTTATTGACATTCCACATAAAGGCACCTTCGGCGTTCATATAGATGCGTTTGAGCGTTAGATGGAGTTTATTTCCCTCTATTTGACCTACCAAATAGTCTTGGGTGTTGACGATTTTCCTTCCCCAAGAAGACCCGTGAACAATTTGCCAAATTCCTTGATCTTCCAGTACCGTTACATCGTGAAATTCTCCTGCAAAGTAGGCGTCTACTCCATGGGTGACCAGCGTTTTGTAAAAATCACTTTCTTTACCTTCTTCTAGCATCAATTGACTTGAAGACCGGGCATTGAGCGTTCCCCACAAGCCTACATGGCCTTGAACAATTTTAAATTTTGCATCTTGGTGAGCTGTGAGTGTTTGTTCAACCCAATCCAGTTGTTCTCCTGCAACTTGAATTCTCATAGAGTCATTGACCACCTCAAAGGTTTCTACCGTAATGAGTAAAAGATCTCCTTCACGAACAAAATAGGACAACCCTTTTTTATTTTCAGGTCCATTTAGTGGCATTTTAAGGTGGTCAGTGTAGGCTTTTTCAAAATGAGGAATAAGGGCTCTTTTTTCTTTAGGCCAAGGATCGTCTCCCAGTTCGTGATCTCCTATTGCGGTATAGTAAGTAAGTCCGTAGTTGTCCATTCGCCTAGCCCATCCTGAGAAATAAATAGCCCCGTTGATCGCTACACATTGTGGACTGTCCCACCATCGACCCCCCACCATATCTCCATCGACCAGTACAAATTTTGGATTTTCACTTTGTACCTGCTTTAAAAAATAATCGATAGCCTCTTCATATTGTGGCCAGGGTTCAGGAATGTCAAAATTGAAAAAGTCGGGAAAGCTGACAAAGGTGAGGGTGCTTTCTTCAGTAGTATTTTCACAGTTGATACACAAGAATAAGGTAAAGACTGAAACCCAAAGGGTGATCATACGATGTTGAAAAGTGTCATTCTGCATGCTTCAATTTAATCATTTTTTGCTTTAAATTGAAAAAGGATAAGCCCAACTAAAACCAATAAACTTGTACTGAAAACAATGGCTAGGTAAGCATGTAAGGGAACGCCAAAGGAATACCGAGGAAAGTATTCAGAAAGGGTGATCCAAAGAAGGGAAATTACCCCTACTCCCGTTGCAATGATGGGTAGCGTATTGCTCCTTTTGGAGGTTGAGATTCCCAAAATAAAAAGGCCTAACATCCCGCCGCTAAAGATTGAAGCAAATTTCCACCAGGTGTCTAAAACCCCTTTGACATTAATCATTGCCAACGCAATGCTTATTCCTAAAACCCCAATGCAAAAGGAAACGGCATAGAGTACAGTAAGGGTCTGTGCCTCGTTTTGAGTTTTGCTGAATTTTTTATAAAAATCGATATAAAATACCGTTGCCATACTGTTAAAGCTGGTTGAGATTGTGCTCATACCAGCGGCAAAAATTGCGGCAACCAGTAGCCCTGATAAGCCTACAGGAAGAGCATTTGCAATAAAGTATGGGAAAATCTGATCTCCTTTTAAATCTACAGGAATCGAATGCAATGGGTTTTGATAATATACATACAAGGCCGTTCCTATAAATAAGAAAACCGCCGAGACGGGAAGGTAAAGCATCCCTCCCCAAAAAGCGGCTTTTTTGGCTTTCTTTTCATCGGGGAGTACCATATAACGCTGAATGTAATTTTGATCGATCCCAAAATTTTGAAGATTGATGAATACGCCATAAATCAAAACCACCCAAAATGTAGGGAGACTCAAGTCTGCTGAATAAGAACCCAAACTGAACTTATCTTCCGCCATTCCTAGGCTTACCAAGGTGGAAAGCCCTCCCGATGTTGAGGATGAAATAAAGAACACACAGGCTAGAGCGCCAATAATTAGTATAATTCCTTGAATGGCATCTGCCCACATAACCGCCTCGATTCCCCCCAGGACGGCATAAAGGGCAACAAAAATACCGGTGAAAAGAATTACCCAAAAAAGTTCCCACCCCAAAATGGCATTCAATGCAAGTGCCAACAAAAACAATATGGTGCCTATACGCATCAATTGGGTTAATAGATAACAACTTGCTGTATAGGTTCTTGCCCATGGACCAAACCGTTGTTCCATATACGTATAAGCAGAGGGGCTGTTAATTTTTCGGTACAGGGGTATAAAATACTTTACGGCTATTACAGCAGCAATAGGAAGCGAAAGACTGAATACAAAAGGATTCCAATTTCCACTAAAAGCACTTCCGGGTAAAGCCAAATAACTGATGCTACTTACAAAAGTGGAGAAAATGGAAAACGTAACTACCCACGGTGGGGTTTTGCCCGAACCCAAAGTAAAGCGATTTAGGCTTTTGTTTTTTTTAAAAAAAACACCTCCCAAAAAAAGAAGGCTTACCAAGTAAAGTATGAGAATGGCTGTATCGATACTTTTCATAAAAGGGCATCCAATTCTTTTTGAATTTCTACAGTCTTTTTCTCTATTGTTTTATAGAAATTTTCATCTCCGGCTTTTAGGGGAGGAACCAGTTTATTTTCGCACAATCCCATTGAAGCTGCGGCAGCTTTCATCCCTTTTAAATAGCTGTAAGATCCTCCTTCTAGGGCATAAATATCTTTGGAAATTTTCATCACGATTTGATGATAGGTATTGATCTTTTCTAGGTCTTTTTGCTTGAGTGCTTCAGACAGGGCTTTAAACAATTTGGGGAACAAATTTGAGCCACCGTTTACCCCACCGTGAAATCCTTTCTGCACCCATTCCGACAAAAATTCTTCAGGGCCAATCAAAAAATTTGATTCCTTCTTTTGGGCTAGTTCTACTAGTGCTTTGAGGTAATTGGGATCTCCAGAGCTGTCTTTACAGCCTACAATATTGGGATGTTGAATCAAAACACTGATCACTTTAGGGGGGAGGTTGAAGTGGGTACTTTTGGGATAATTGTACAAGAAGAGGGGCAGGGAACAATGGTCTGCCAAATTGAGGAAATAGTCTAAAATTTCATCTTCATTTAAATCAAAATAATAGGGTGCTAGGGCAACCACGGCAGTTGCTCCACATTGTTTTGCGTAGGTGCAAAGGGCAACGCTTTGTTCAAAAGAAGTATCTCCTATACCCACCAGCAAAGGAATCTCTGTACCGTCTAAGCGTGCTGCGCTCAGTCGAATTAATTCTTGTTTGGTTTCAAGACTCAAACTGCTCGCTTCTCCAGTAGTTCCCAAAATAAAAATACCGTCAATTTCTCCGTCAATAAGGTGGTCAATTAGCCGTTTCGTGGAAGGAATATCCAAGGAGAAATCTTCTCGTATGGGAGTGATCATAGGGCATACAGTACCCTCAAAAAATAAATTTTTACTCATCCTACTTAATTGCTAAGGTTAGGTGTTTGATGTTTTTTCTTTGGTAGGTATAAGTAATGTGGATGTTGTCATCTTCATCTTGAATGATGGCGGGATAACTGTATTCACCTTTGGTTTGATCTTCAAGAACATAGACGTCTTCCCAAGTGTTTCCGTCCTCTGAGTAGGCGATGTTTAATTTTGATCGGTCGTCTTTACCGTTGATTAAAGGATTGTAAACTAACAAATGAGTGCCATTGGTTAAGGTCAAGGCATCGGTACCTGAATTGGGGTTGGGCAAAGAGGTTTTACTGATAGCACTCCAGGTGTTTCCTCCGTCGTAAGAAAACGATTGCATGATGGCGTCGTTACGACTTCTGCATAAAATCTGAAGACTGTCCTGAGAATGAACCAAGATGCTGGGCTGTATGACGTCATAGGGGGTTTCAGGATCTATAGGAATTTTTACCCAATGCTTTCCCCCGTCTATACTTTTTTCAATATGTACTTTCCAAGAAAGACCTTCAGTGGTTCGAGTTTCTGTACTAGAAGGCGATAAGAGGGTACCATTAGCCAAGGTTACCGGCTTATTTTTTATGGGACCCAGTATGCCCTCTGGGAGTCTCTGCGGAGGCCCCCATGTATGTCCGTTGTCCAGGGAAACTTTATACATCCCCCACCACGCTCTGGGCGAGGGTCCTGTTTTGTAAAACAGGACCAGTTCTGTTGGAGCGGTTTTATACAGTACAGGATTCCAATTCGGATATACGATCCCGTTTGCTGAAGCCCCAGTGGCCACTCGTGTTGGTTCTTGCCAGCTGTTGTTTTCATATCTCGACAGCCAAATGGCTACATCCTTATTTCCTTCTCTCGTACCACCAAAAGCTGCTGCCAAAAAGCTGTTGTCAGAGAGTTCAACCAAGGTAGAAGCATGACATTGTTTGAAAGGCGGAATGGAGTAAAGAAAAGTCTCATTTATTTTTTCAACGGAAATCTGTCCGAAGACGGATGTAACCATTACTAAAAAAAGGAAAGGGAGTGCGCTTACTTTCATGATGGCTAACTAGAAAAATTATTGTTTTATGGATTAATAGGTCGTTACAATGTACCCTTTTTCTTCACTAAAGATTCGTTCACATAAATTTTATTGGACAAAATCTTAAAGTACTGCTGAAAGCGGACCGGTACTATCCGAAAAACGTACCGTTTCAATGTCTAATTTATTCAACATACTCACGAATAGGTTGGACAAGCGTTCTTTCTTTTCGTCGAAATGGGTATAGGCTCCGTGCTCCACACCAAGATTGGAACCTCCAGCCAATATCAGCGGACAATTTCTCGCATTATGTGTGGTACTACAAGCGCTTCCATAAAGAATTAAAGTATTGTCTAAGAGCGGCCCATATACATCGGTAGTGTTTTTCATCTTGTCTAGGAAGTAATTAAACTGTTGGGCATACCAACGGTCCAGTCGCCCCCAATTTTCCCAATGGCCAGTAGCTCTGTCGTGTGATATCGTGTGATGCCCCTGAAGGCCTAAGGCTATTTTAGGGAAATTATCACCAAAGCCCATACCGTCTTCACGGGCCATCATATAACTCATCACTCGGGTGATATCGGTTTGAAAACCAAGAACCATAATGTCCATCATGGATCGTACATAGTCTTCTGGAGCAGTTGTAGGGTCGATATCCAAATCGATCAAGCTGGCATCAAAATTTTGTAGTGGAACATCCAGCCATTTTTCATTTCTGCTCAATTGCTTTTCAACTTCGTTTAACGAACTTAAATATTCATCGAGTTTTACTTTATCGTTTGCTCCTAAGCGTCTTTTAAACCCTTTACTGTCCTCAAGTACTAGATCTACAATCTTTTTTCCCTGGTTTAGACTTTTTCTTCGCTCTTGGGTAGTATCTCCTCCATTGGGTGAAAAATACCGCTCAAAGAGTTCCCGTTGTCGGTGTTCTGAGGGAATGGGTTTTCC
>Ga0182090_1083718_pt1 | contig 12670 bp, 9 predicted proteins | sample 041ome_24_FD_127767 | JGI IMG/M metagenome (GOLD analysis project Ga0182090, IMG submission 127767) | Metatranscriptome of coastal salt marsh microbial communities from the Groves Creek Marsh, Georgia, USA - 041408BS metaT (Metagenome... | ecosystem: Environmental > Aquatic > Marine > Intertidal... | reverse complement strand
CTCGATTCCTGCGTCTACGAATAGGCTGATGGGGCTGGGCCACTCACATTCGCACGACCAGCAGCACGGGCATCACCACGGTCCGGGCCACAGCCATGCGCCGAAGGATTTTGGCCGTGCCTTTGCCATCGGCGTCGTGCTCAACACCGCTTTCGTCATTGTCGAGGCGACCTTCGGCATCTTGTCAGGCTCGATGGCGCTGGTGGCCGATGCCGGGCACAATCTGTCAGACGTGCTGGCGCTGCTGATCGCATGGGGCGCGAGCATTGCCGCCAAGCGCCCGCCGTCGCGCCGCTTCACCTATGGCCTGAAAAGCTCGACCATCCTTGCGGCCCTCGCCAATGCCATGCTGCTGTTGATCGCCATCGGTGCGATCCTGTTCGAGACGGTTCACCGCCTGATCGATCCGGTGGAGCCCCAAGGCTGGACCATGATCTGGGTGGCAGGCGTCGGCATCGTCATCAACACCGCCACGGCGCTGCTGTTCATGGGCGGGCGCAAGCAGGACATCAACATCCGCGGGGCATACCTGCACATGGCGGCAGACGCGCTGGTTTCCGTGGGCGTTGTGCTGGCGGGCATCGCCATCCTGACAACGGGTCTGGTACTGATTGATCCGCTGGTCAGTCTGGTGATCGTGGCGGTGATCGCATGGGGCACATGGGGCCTGCTCAAGGACAGCGTAAAGATGGGCCTGCTCGCCGTGCCGGACAGCGTGAACGAGGGCGAGGTGCGGGAATATCTGTGCGGTCTGGAAGGTGTCTCTGCCGTGCATGACCTCCATATCTGGCCGATGAGCACCACCGAAACCGCGATGACCGCGCATCTCGTGATGCCGGCGGGCCATCCGGGCGATGGCTTCCTGCGCGAGATCGCACACGAGCTGGACCACCACCACGGCATCGGCCACGCCACAGTGCAGGTGGAGCAGGAACGAAACGGCGGCTGCGGGGAGTGCAGCTGAACCGGCAAGGGGGAGAAGGGCAATGAGTGAGACAATCCGCGAAGGCGGCTGCGGTTGCGGCCACGTGCGCTACCGGATGACGGGCGATCCGATCATGGTCCATAATTGCCATTGCCGCCTCTGCCAGCAGCAGACCGGCTCCACCAGCGTGGTCAACGTCTTCATCGAAAGCGAGCGGCTGGAAGTGCTGCGGGGTGACTTCACCGATCACCTGCTCCTCGGCGGCAGCGGCATGATGCACACGACACGCCGCTGTGCCCAATGCGGCACCGCGATCTGGAGCCACTACGCAAGGCTCGGCACGCTGGCCGCGGGCGTTAGCGCCGGGACGCTGGACGATCCCGACAGCGTGACACCCGATGTAGTGATCTTCACCGAAAGCAAGCTACCCTGGGTCTCGCTGCCCGAAGGCATTCCGCATTTCGAGCAGTATTACGACTTCAAAGAGGTGCTGAACGAAGAGAGCTGTGCGCGGCTGGGCGCGCTGGCTGCAAGGCGGAAAGCGGGCGAGGGCTAGGCCTTAGATTCCAGTTTCCAGTTCACCGCCGGCATATGCTCGGTCTTGTCGACGCCAGTCTTGCCCACGGCGCTTGTCTCCGTGAGATTGGTGAAGATCGCCTGGAAAGCACCGCTGTCGCTCTCCAGCCTCAGGCCGTTTTCGTTGGACGGGGTGAAGGTCGCATCACCCATCTGCCGCGACATGAAGTCCTTAAGATCGCGGCCTACACCGGCCCACTTATCCGATGACGTGTCGACAATGATCGTGCAGTTCTTGCTCGATCCCCAGTCGGTACACTTGATTGTCCATTCGGCCATGCTTCTATCCCCCCATCAGGCGCAGTCTTGCACCGCCAAGCCTAACGTGCAGTAAACCTTTGGGAAGAGGGAATTGACAGGCAGCAGCCACTTGCCCTCGGCGCCTTTCAACGACGAGGGGGAAGGCGCTAGGCCGCCTCTTCCTTCTTGTCGCCCTTCTTGCCGTCCATCACGCGGACGGGTTCCTTGCGACCCAAGACGACGTCTGCGTCCACCACCACTTCGGAAATGCCTTCCATGCTGGGCAGGTCGAACATGGTGTCGAGCAGCAGGCCTTCCACGATCGAGCGCAGGCCGCGGGCGCCGGTCTTGCGCTTGATGGCCTTCTTGGCGATTTCGGACAGCGCCTCGTCAGTGAAGGTGAGTTCCACCTCCTCCAGCTCGAACAGCTTGGCATATTGCTTGACCAGCGCGTTCTTCGGCTCCTTCAGGATCGTGACCAGCGCTTCCTCGTCAAGGTCGTGCAGGGTTGCGATCACCGGCAGGCGGCCGACGAATTCGGGGATCAGGCCAAACTTCAGCAGGTCTTCCGGCTCGCACTTTTCGAGCATCTGGCCGATGCGCGCCTTGCTCGGGTCGGAGACATTGGCACCAAAGCCGATGGAACGCTTCTGCAAACGGTCACCGATCACCTTTTCGAGGCCGGCGAAAGCGCCGCCGCAGATGAACAGGATGTTGGTGGTGTCCACCTGCAGGAATTCCTGCTGGGGATGCTTGCGGCCACCCTGCGGCGGCACGGAAGCAGTGGTGCCTTCCATCAGCTTGAGCAGCGCCTGCTGCACGCCTTCGCCCGACACGTCGCGCGTGATGGAGGGGTTTTCCGCCTTGCGGGTGATCTTGTCGATCTCGTCAATATAGACGATGCCGTGCTGCGCCTTCTCGACATTGTAGTCGCTCGACTGCAGCAGCTTGAGGATGATGTTCTCCACGTCCTCGCCCACGTAACCGGCTTCGGTCAGCGTGGTGGCGTCAGCCATGGTGAAGGGCACGTCCAAAGTGCGCGCCAGCGTTTGTGCCAGCAGCGTCTTGCCTGAACCGGTGGGGCCAACCAGCAGGATGTTGGACTTCGCCAGTTCGACATCGCCCTGCTTGCCCGAATGCTTCAGGCGCTTGTAGTGATTGTGCACGGCAACCGCGAGCACGCGCTTGGCGCGGTCCTGGCCGATCACATAGTCATTGAGGGTTTCGCAAATCTCGTGCGGGGTGGCGATTTCGCCATCCTTCTTGCCCGCGATGCCGTCCTTGGCTTCCTCGCGGATGATGTCGTTGCACAGCTCCACGCATTCATCGCAGATGAAGACGGTGGGGCCTGCAATAAGCTTGCGCACTTCATGCTGCGACTTGCCACAGAAGCTGCAGTAGAGGGTGCTCTTGCTATCGGAACCGCTCAATTTGGTCATAATCCTTGCCTGCCGCGCCACTCATGCGGGACATTCCGCGGACGCTGATTCAGCCCACCCAATGTAAACCCGGTGGGCACAATATCAATCGTATGGAGCCTAATTCCACCGCCTTGATCCAGCCTGAAGGTTCAAGGTTGCCAAAATGCTACAGAATTTGCCCGGAATATGACCGGGTGAAAGCATCTGCTGGCAGGGGCGGGATGGCACTTGAGCCTTGTTTTCAAACGATTTTGCCGTGCCACCTTGCCCAATTGCAACCGTGGCGGGCACTGCAACCAGCGCCCGCCACCGTCAGATTGGCCAGTGCGTGCGATTATTCAGGCGCGCCGCCGGAGCCTTCCTCGGAATCTTCCGAAGAGCCCTTGGGCCGGTGCGCGAAGACCTGATCGACAAGGCCGAATTTCTTGGCTTCGTCTGCTTCGAGGAAGGTATCGCGGTCCATCGCCTTCTCGATATCCTCGAGGCTCTGGCCGGTGTACTTCACGTAAAGGTCGTTCATGCGCGCCTTGATGCGCAGGATTTCCTTGGCCTGAATCTCGATATCGGATGCCATGCCGCGTGCGCCGCCGGACGGCTGGTGGATCATGATGCGGGCATTGGGCAGGGCCACGCGCATGCCGGGCTCGCCAGCGGCAAGCAGGAAGCTGCCCATCGATGCCGCCTGGCCGATGCATACGGTGCGCACCTTGGGCTTGATGTACTGCATGGTGTCATGGATCGCCATGCCAGCCGTCACCACGCCGCCGGGCGAGTTGATGTACATCGAGATGTCAGACGAATTCTCGCTTTCGAGGAACAGCAGCTGGGCCACGATCAGCGATGCCATGTTGTCTTCCACCTGGCCGGTGACGAAGACGATGCGCTCGCGCAGCAGGCGGCTGAAGATGTCGAAGCTGCGTTCGCCGCGGCTGGTGGATTCGACCACCACCGGCACCAGGGCGCCGGTTACGGGATCGGTGCAGAAGCGGTCCTTGGCATCGCCGAAAACGTCGAACATGAAAATTCCTCTTGGACTTTGTATCGGTTGCCTATGTCGCGCGTGGCCACGCGATGTTCAAGAGGGGAAGGGGCACAGGCTTGCGCAACCCTGTGGATGGGCGCAGGATTGCGGCCATGAAGACGCTCGTTTCCGCCCTGCTGGGCGCTGCCGCTCTCGCGACCTCCGCTCCCGCATCGGCGCAGGACGGGATAGATCCCGATGCCGAGATTTTCATCCCCCATCCGCCGCCCCGGCAGTTCACATCAGACGATGAGCCGATCTGGATCGATCCGCGACTGGTCGATGCCGAGGGGTATGGCGGATATATTGATGATCCGGGCGCGGTGCCGGAATTCATGGCGGCACTTTACATTCGCCGCATTGCCGAGATCGACGATGCCGGGCCAATGCTCAATGCCGTGATCGTCACCAATCCCGATGCCCCTGAACTGGCGCGCGCTGCGGGCGAGGCGCGCCTGCCGCTGGGCGGCCGCACGGTGCTGGTGAAGGACAATATCGAGACGCGGGAGTTCCCCACAACCGCTGGCTCGCTGGCGCTGGCGGCTAACGATACCGGACGCGATGCGCCCCTGATCGCGCGCTTGCGGGCCGCGGGCGGCGTGGTGCTGGGCAAGACCAACCTGTCCGAATGGGCCAACATCCGCTCGTCCGACAGCTCCAGCGGCTGGAGCGCGGTGGGCGGACAGACGCGTAACCCGCACGCCATAGACCGGAACACCTGCGGATCTTCCAGCGGCAGTGGTGCGGCAGTGGCGGCGCAGCTGGCTTGGGCGGCCATCGGCACCGAGACCGACGGATCGATCACTTGTCCTGCCAGCGTCAACGGTATTGTCGGCTTCAAGCCCACTGTCGGTCTGGTGAGCCAGGAACTGATCGTGCCGATCAGTTCCTCGCAGGACACCGCAGGCCCGATGGCTACCAATGTTTGGAGCACGGCGCTGCTCTTGAACGCGATTGCCGAACCGGGCGAGCCAGACCGCGATTTCACGCAAGGGCTCTACACCTCATCGCTTGAAGGCAAGCGTATCGGCGTGCTGGTCAACCAGACCGGCGGCAACGCACAGGTCCGCGAGGTCTTCAGCCAGGCGCTGAGCGATCTCGCTTCCGCCGGGGCCGTGCTGGTTGATGTGGAATACGAACCCGATCGTGCGATGTGGGACGATGAATACACCGTGCTGCTGTATGAATTCCGCGTGGGGCTGGACGCTTACCTGCAAGCCTCACCGGCAGACATTCCGGTGCGATCGCTGGCTGACGTGATCGCCTTCAACGCCGCCAATGCCGAAACCGAACTGCGCTGGTTCGGGCAGGACATTTTCGAACTGGCAGCCATGGCCACGGATGAAGCCGAATATCTGCGCGCCCGCGACAATTCCAGGCGGCTCGCCGGGGCAGAGGGTATCGACCGGCTGCTGGCCGAACATGACCTCGACATGCTAGTGGTCCCGACCGAAGGCCCGGCATGGCCGATCGATCTTGTGCTGGGCGACCATTTCATGCCGGGGATCGGCGCAGGATCGCTGGCAGCCATTGCCGGATATCCGCACCTCACCGTGCCGATGGGCGATGTCGAGGGCTTGCCGGTTGGCCTGTCCTTCATCGCCACGGCAGGCGAAGATGCAGCACTGTTGCAGGCGGGCGCCGCCTATGAGCGGGCGCGCAGCGTGGCAATTTCCCAACCGAGCCTGAAGCCATGGTCCGAAAACCCGTAAAAAGGACAGTTTATTACAATTGCCATGTTGTTCAGGTGATACAACCCGTCTAGCGCGGCGGCACTAAATCAGGCGATGGGGTATCTTGGCTTGCGACAATACCTGACGTGCTCGGGTCGACTTGCCTTGGCTGTTGCCACGGCGTGCCTTGCCGTGCCCGTTGTCGCCCAGGCTCAGGATGCAGGCTCGCCCGATCCGGCCCAGGATCTTGCCCCAAGCGGAAGCGAGCCTGTCCCTGGCACGCAGGCCGCTTCGCCGCTCACCGGCGCTGTGCGCACCTATTACCCGTCCGACTTTGCTGACGTTGCGCCGCGCACTGCGCTTGAAGTCGTCGAGCAGGTGCCCGGCTTCAACATCCAGGACGGTGGCGGTGGCGGTTTCGATGGCGGCGGACGCGGTTTTGGCGAGGCTTCGGGCAATCTGCTGATCAATGGCGATCGCATTTCCAGCAAGTCCACCAGCGTGCGGGACGAGCTGGAGCGTATCCCCGTGTCCAACGTGATCCGCGTGGAAATTGTCGATGGTGCCACGCTGCAAATTCCCGGCCTTTCGGGGCAGGTGGCCAACGTCATCGTCGAAACGAGCGGCATTTCAGGCCAGTTCCTGTGGGAACCGCAGTACTCCACGGGGCCGGCAAACCCGGAATATGCCGCAGGCAATGTCTCCATTCGCGGCAACACGGGCGGCGTGGATTTCTCGATCGCGCTGCAGGTTGGCAGCTTCATCCGCGGGTCAGACGGGCCAGCCATCTTTGTCGATGCGCTGGGCGTTGACGAGCGGTTCAACGTTCAGACCGGACATCTCAACCGGCCTGAACTTTCCGGCAATTTCGCCTTCGACCTCGCCCCGGATGTAGCCGTGAACATCAACCTGTCGGGCGGCTTGCACATATTCCGCAGCAGGGAACTGGAAGTGCGTACGGCAAGCAATCCTCTGCCGTTGTTCGAGGAACGCTTTCGCACGAAGAACCTGGAAAAGTTCTACGAGATCGGTGCCGACATCGAGTTTCCGTTCGGTCCCGGGCGCTTGAAGCTGATCGCGCTGGAGAGTTTCGAGCACGGCAATTTCCGCACCCAGTCGCTGCTGGATATCGAAGCCCTGCCCATTACCGGCAGCCGCTTCCGCCGCACACGTGACATTGGTGAACGTATCGCCCGCGCCGAATATAGCTGGGGCATGTTTGGCGGAGACTGGCAGCTGAGCGGAGAGGCGGCCTTCAACCGGCTCGACAATGTGGCCAGCCTGTTCCTGTTCGATGATGCGCAGGATGGATTTGTGCAGATCCCCTTTCCCGAAGGGGTTGGCGGCGTGCGCGAGGAACGCTTCGAGTCCATCCTCAGCTATGGCACTGGCCTGACCGACAACCTCACCATCCAGCTGGCAGTAGGCGGGGAATATTCCACCATTTCGCAAACCGGTGTGAACGCCCTGTCGCGCACCTTCCAGCGGCCCAAGGGCAGCGTCTCCTTCGCCTGGGCGCCGGGCGGCGGCTTTGACGTCAGCCTGGAAGTGGCGCGCCGCGTGGGCCAGCTCGACTTTGGTGATTTCCTTGCCAGCGTGAACCTGAGTGAAGAAAACCAGAGCACCGGCAACAACCAGCTGCGCCCGCAACAAAGCTGGGAAAGCGAACTGGAAGTATCAAAGAACTTCGGTCGCTGGGGGTCAGCCACGCTGGCGCTGTTCGATCACCGGGTGGAAGATTTCCTGATTATCGTGCCGACTGGCAATGGTGGCGAGGCGCGTGGCAATATCGGCAGTGCAACTCGGCGGGGTTTGCGCTTCAATGGCAGGCTGGAGCTGGAACAGATCGGCTTCACCGGCGCGCAGCTGGATGTCCGGGTGACAGCGGAGGACAGTTCGCTGATCGATCCGGTAACGTTCATCGACCGCCGTTTCGATGAGAATTCGCCATTCGAGTTGCGGCTCGATTTCCGGCATGACGTGCCGAACACCGATTGGGCCTGGGGCGCGGAGTTCCGCGACACTCAGAATGCACGGCGGTATCGCGTGGCGGAGGAGGCGTTGGAATACAACATTTCCACCTTCGGCGCGCTCTATCTCGAGAACAAGGACGTGTTCGGGCTGACCGTGCGCGGACGCGTCGCCAACCTGTTCAACGGCGGCAACGTGTTGCAGCGGGCGGTTTATGATGGGCCGCGCGATGTCTCGCCGCTGCTGTTTACCGAAGACCGTCGCCTGAAGATCGGAACTGTCTTCAACCTCTACGTATCAGGCACATTCTGAGGCAGCTTTGCAGCGGCAACGGCCGGAACTGAAAAGGGCGGCCCTGCCAGTTGCAGGACCGCCCTTTTTCATGTGGCCCGGAAATTCCGGCTGAAGCTTACTTCTTCTTCGCTGCAGGCTTCTTTGCCGCTGCCTTCTTGGCGGCCGGCTTCTTTTCAGCGGGCTTCTTCGCCGCGGCCTTCTTGGCAGCGGGCTTCTTCTCAGCCGGCTTCTTTTCGGCGGCCTTCTTCTCGGCAGGCTTCTTTTCAGCTGCCTTCTTGGCCGGAGCCTTCTTCTTGGCGGCGGGCTTCTTTTCCGCAGCAGCCGAGGTTTCTTCCGCTTCGATCGCGGCTTCCAGTTCCTCGCGCGTCACTTCGCGCTCGGTCACTTCGGCCTTGTCGAACAGGAAGTCGACCACCTTGTCTTCATACAGCGGCGCACGAAGCTGGGCCTGGGCCATCGGCTCGTTGCGCACATAGTCGATGAAACGCTGGCGATCATTGGGGCTGTACTGCTGGGCGGCCTGCTGGATCAGCATGGACATTTCCTGGTTGGAAACTTCCACGCCGTTTGCCTGGCCGATCTCGGAAAGCAGCAGACCCAGGCGCACGCGACGCTCGGCAATGCGCTTGTAATCGTCCTTCTCGGCTTCGATTTCCTTCTGCGCAGCTTCGGGGTCTTCCTCGCGGGCAGCTTCCTGCTGCAGCTGGGCCCAGATCTGTTCGAATTCGGCTTCCACCATGGTCGGCGGCACGTCGAAATCGTGATCGGCGGCCAGCTTGTCGAGCAGCTGGCGCTTCAACTGCGTGCGGGTCAGGCCGGCAGTTTCCTGCTCCAGCTGGCCCTTCATCAGTTCCTTCAGCTTGTCGATGCCTTCAAGGCCCAGACCCTTGGCGAAATCGTCGTCGATCTTGGTTTCGCCTTCGACCTTCACCTGCTGCACGGTGATGTCGAATTCGGCATCCTTGCCCTTCAGGTGCTCAGCCGGATAATCTTCCGGGAAGGTGACGGTGATGGTCTTGGTGTCACCGGTCTTCACGCCGGTCAGCTGCTCTTCAAAGCCGGGAATGAACTGGCCCGAGCCGAGCACCAGCGGGGTGTTTTCGGCCTTGCCGCCTTCAAATTCCACGCCGTCCACGCGGCCCACGAAATCGATGATCAGCTGGTCGCCGTCAGCGGCCTTCTTGCTCTTGGAGGCATCCTTGTAGCTCTTCTGGCTGGATGCGAGGCGCTGCAGCGCTTCTTCAAGGGCTTCGTCGGAAACCGGCACATTCAGCTTTTCCAGCTTCAGGCCTTCGATCGACGGTGCCTCGATTTCGGGCAGCACTTCGATTTCCACCGACAGTTCGGCATCCTTGCCCTGCTCATAGCCTTCGGCCATGTCGACGCGCGGCTGCAGCGCGGGGCGCAGCTTCTTTTCGCTGATCAGGCCGTCAACCGATTCGCGCAGCGTTGCGTTCAGCGCGTCCGAGCGCAGGGCATCACCGTGCATCTTGAGGATAAGGTTGGCGGGCACCTTGCCCGGGCGGAAACCAGGCATACGCACCTGGGGGGCGATCTTCTTCACCTCGGAATCGATACGCGCTTCGATATCGGCTGCCGCAATGGTCAGCGTGTAGGCGCGCTTCAGGCCTTCGTTGGTGTTCTCGACAATCTGCATTTACCGTGCCTTTTCAACAATCTTGCGAGCCCAGAACACGATGGAACTGGTGCGGGCGAAGGGACTCGAACCCCCACATCTTTCGATACTGGTACCTAAAACCAGCGCGTCTACCAGTTCCGCCACGCCCGCGGCCCGACGAAATTCTTCAGGCAAGCGCCTGACAAACAGGGAGCCGCCCTTAAAAGGCCAAGGCGAAAAGGGCAAGACGATGATCGCCTTTGAAGCGGAAAATCAGCACTGCCCATCTGCTTTGGCGATTGATTTTGCCGCCAAGCCGTGGCTAAGCGCGCCGTCATGAGCGAAGAAACTGCAAACGACACCCCGCCTGATCGCATCGCGATCGATCCTGCAAGCGAATTTTTCGATGCCGACAAGCTGCAGCGCGGCATCGGCATCCGCTTCAAGGACAGGGTCCGCAACGACATTGAGGAATATTGCATTTCCGAAGGCTGGGTGCGTGTGCAGGCTGGCAAGACGATGGACCGCAAGGGCCGCCCGCTGACCATCAAGCTGAACGGCCCGGTGGAAGCCTGGTATGAAGACCTGGGCGAGGAGCCGCCGGTCGCCAAGGCCTGATCGAAAGCCCATTCCCGCAACCGCACATGAAAAAAGCGGCAGGTTTGCGCTTGCCGCCTTTTCTTTGTGTGGCTCGGGCCCTGTATGGGGCGTGGACGTCACACCACCGGATCGGCGGGATCGTCCTTCTCTTCGGGATGCGCTGTTGTCATGCGCAGGACCGCATAGCCGAGGATTGCCGAAATCAGCGAACCTGTAAGAATGCCGATCTTGGCCTCGTCAATCAGCAGGCGATAGCCGGGGAACGCCAGCTCGCCGATGAACAGCGACATGGTGAAGCCGATGCCGCACAGCACGGTAACGCCCCACACTTCGGGCCAGGTGCATCCCGGCGGCTTCTTGGCGATGCCCAGCTTGTCGGCCAGGAATACGCAGCTGAAGATGCCCGCCTGCTTGCCTACCACGAGGCCCGCAGCAACCGCCAGCGGCAGCGGGTCCAGCAGCGCGTCGAGACCAAGTTCGGAGATATCGACACCGGCGTTGGCAAAGCCGAACAGCGGCACCACCAGGTAAGCGTTCCAGCCCACCAGCCCGTGTTCGAGGTTTTCGAGCATGGAGTTGCCATCCTTCTTGTGCATCGGGATGGTCAGCGCCGCCAGCACACCGGCAATCGTTGCGTGAACGCCGGAATTGAGCACGCAGTACCACAGCACCACAGCAGCAAGGATAAACAGCCAAACCTGGCCCACGCGCATCCGGTTCATCGCCACCATCGCGCCCAGCACCAGTGCCGAGGCGATGAGCCATGCCACCTTGAGGTTGGCGGTGTAGAAGATGGCGATGATCGCCACCGCGCCGATATCGTCCACGATGGCGACCGTCAGCAGGAACAGGCGCAGTGCCGCGGGCACCCGCGAGCCGAGCAGGCCGACCACGCCCATGGCAAAGGCGATGTCTGTTGCGGCGGGGATGGCCCAGCCGCGCGAAAGCTCCGCATCTCCGCCTGTCACCAGCACATAGACCAGCGCCGGTGCGCCCATGCCGGCAATCGCCGCGAGGACCGGCAGAGTGCGTTGCTTGGGATCGGCCAGATTGCCTGATATCAGCTCCCGCTTCACTTCCAGCCCGACGACGAAGAAGAAGATCACCATCAGCGCATCGTTGATCCACAGATGCAGCGTGTTGAGCTTGAAGGTCTCGCTCGGGAACAACTCGCCATGGAAGAGGTGGTGGTAGCTCTCCGAGACGGCTGAATTGGCCACGAACATGGCTGCCGCTGCAACCGCGATCAGCAATACGCCTTCAAAGGCATCGGAAACAAACAGCGCCTTGAACTGGCGCTGCACGGCTTTGATGATAGGTGGTTTGGACATATGCGAATTCCTTTTCGCAATTGCGGCAAACATGCAAGCGTTCAGGCCCGGATGATTGCCTTTTTTCCGATTGCGATAATTCTGCCTGAAATTGCATAAAATACGAATGTTGGGGGCACATGGAGGGAACAGCAGTCCTGGCGCTTTTGGGGCTGGTTGAACGCGAACTCCTGCTTTTTGCGGGCTTTTTCTTCCTGCTCGGTGCCGTTGACGAATTGCTGGTGGACGGTCTGTGGGGATGGATGCGCCTGACCAGCAGGGTTCCGCGATTGCAGTTGAACCGGGCCGACGTGAGCGCCCGGCGCCTGTCAGGAAAGGCCGCTGTTTTCATCCCGGCATGGCATGAAGACAAGGTGATCCAGCACACGATCGCCCACGCCCTGAAATCCTGGCCGCATGTCGATTACCGCATCTATGTCGGCCTTTACCGCAATGATTTCGCCACGATGGAAGCCGTCGTGCGCGCTGCCGGGGCTGATCGCCGTGTGCGGCTGGTGATCCATGATTGCAACGGCCCGTCGACCAAGGCGGACTGCCTCAACCGGCTCTACCGCGCGATGCAGGTGGATGAGGACCGCACCGGCGCGGAATTCCGCATGGTCCTGCTGCACGATGCCGAGGACATGGCCGATGCGGCAGAGCTTGGGTTGCTGGATCGTGCGCTCGACAGGGCAGAATTCGTGCAGATCCCGGTGCTACCCCTGCCGCAAACGGAATCGCGCTGGATCGGCAGCCATTATTGCGAGGAATTTGCCGAAGCGCATGGCAAGAACATGGTCGTGCGGGACTGGCTGGGAACTGCGCTGCCGGCTGCAGGCGTCGGCTGTGCCTTCAACCGCGCCATGCTGCGCGACATGGCGAAGCTGCAGGGCACGGACAGTCCGTTCTCGGTGGAATCGCTGACCGAGGATTACGAACTGGGAATGCGTATAGAGGCGGTCGGCGGTCGCTCGCGCTTCCTGCGGGTGCGCGGCGAGGATGGCGCGCTGGTGGCCACGCG
>Ga0182090_1364439_pt1 | contig 12732 bp, 10 predicted proteins | sample 041ome_24_FD_127767 | JGI IMG/M metagenome (GOLD analysis project Ga0182090, IMG submission 127767) | Metatranscriptome of coastal salt marsh microbial communities from the Groves Creek Marsh, Georgia, USA - 041408BS metaT (Metagenome... | ecosystem: Environmental > Aquatic > Marine > Intertidal... | reverse complement strand
GTTTCTCCAAGGCAGCCAAGCTCAACGAAGTCACACAGTCTGCAGTAAGTCAGCAACTTAAGGCGATGGAATCGCATTATCAAATGCTAATCATTGACCGGAACCAAAAAAAATTCCGCCTGACTCCCCAGGGCAATGCCCTTTACGCCACCTTTAAGGAAATCCTTACCCTGTACGAGCGCCTTAATTGCGAAATACAGGAAATGCGCAATGTGGTCAGCGGAACCATCCAGATTTCCACCGTCAACAGCATCGGCTTGCATGTACTGCCCCCCTACCTCAAGTCCTTCATCAAGGAATTTCCCTCGGTCAATGCCCGGGTGGAATACAGAAGAGCCAATCTGGTATATGAAGATGTGTTGCATGGCAGTGCCGACATCGGACTGGTTGCCTTTCCTGAGCCCAATAAAGAGCTAACCATCACCCCCTTTGCCAACGATGAGCTCATCGTCGCCCTGAGCCCGGAGCACCCCTTCAACAAAAAGAGCATGATCAAGATGAACGATTTGCAGGGGGTGGAGTTCATTGCCTTTGAAAAGGACATTCCCACCCGCAAAGCCACAGATAAAATTCTTTCGGAGGCTGGGGTCAATGTTTCCATCGTTATGGAGTTTGATAATGTGGAGACGGTCAAGCGGGCCATCGAGATTAACGCTGGTCTTGCCATACTTCCCGCCAGCACGGTCGTCAACGAGGTTGAACGTAACCAATTGGTTAGCTACAAACTTGAAGGGGGTATACACAACCGCCCCCTCGCCATGATTTACAAAGACAGCCGCCTGCTTACCCCGGCCTTGCGTTCCTTTGTCAATATGCTAACCAACGACCCTGCATGACCGGACGGCCAATCTTTACTCAGTAGTTTTTCGCCAAGGGGGGATGAGCCCGGCTCAAGGTGGCAGTGAAACTGCCCACCACCACTTTACTGCTCACCCGCACAGGCACCCTGCGTAGATCATCGGAGTACCAAACCTGCAGTAACCCGTCCGGGCTTTTATTGAAAACACCCCCAAGGTTTTCCATGGCAGGCTCGGTGCGAATCACTGAGTAAGTACCCATTGGAAGTTTCAATTTCTCACGGTCGCCTGAACGCACGGCCACCTTACGGAACTTTTTACCATCACAGGTCGGCAAGATTTTTTCCGAGTTGGGCTCGATGGGATGGATGCGGAAATAATAAGCAATGGCGAGAGGATCAAAGCAGGGCTCAGGGAGGGGCATGATCTTTGGATCCTGGCTATTGAGAGAATAACGTACCTCATTTTTCCCGTAGTCGTAATCCACCAGGATCTCCCTTCTAGTACTCCCTTCACGCTGGGATTTTTGGTAAGACAGGGTTCGGGTAAAGGCATCATCCATTGTACTGGTGATGGTGGTTCGTACTTTGTAAAAAGTATCAGCAAATGAATTGGTGCGAACAAAAAACTTCACTTGATGAACCGGACCCATGGCAGTACGGTTGGCCTCATTGCCCGGCAACCGCTTGACCTCCATGGTCGCATAACCCACCGGAAAAAAACCCCATTTCATCTCGTACTCCAATTTCTCGCCGGAAATAAAGGGAAGCAAAGTTTCCGCCCGCAGCAAAGGAGCAAGCAGGAGAAGAACCGGCAAGAAAAGAAAAATAGTTTTTTTCTTACTCATGCAACCCGGACCGGGTCGAGCTTCCATATATCCCGCGCATATTGCCCAATGGTGCGGTCGGAAGAAAACTTCCCCGATCCGGCAACATTGCGAATGGCCATCGCCGACCAGTTTTCCTGGTCCTTATAGGCAAGGCTGACTTTTTCCTGGGCTTCCACATAGGCCCGATAATCGGCAAGCACAAAGAAAGGATCTCCCCAGTCGAGCAAGCCACGGGTGAGGTCCGCGGTTTGCGGGCCTTGGCCCGGCGAGAAGAAATCAGATGACAACCAGTCGAGCACTGCTTTGAGTTCCCCGTCGGATTCGTAGTAGGAAAAGGGATCATAACCGTTACACCTAAGGTCTTCAATTCCCTCCACGGCCTGACCAAAAATAAAGATATTTTCATCTCCCACTTCCTCGAGAATTTCCACATTGGCCCCATCAAGGGTACCGATGGTCAAGGCACCATTGAGAGCGAACTTCATATTTCCAGTCCCCGAAGCCTCTTTGCCAGCAGTGGAAATTTGTTCGGACAAATCGGACGCCGGAATCATCCGCTCCGCAACCGAAACTCCATAGTTGGGCCAGAACACCACCTTAAGTTTCTCCTTGATACGCGGATCGGAGTTGATTTTCTGAGCGACCAAGTTAATGGCGTGAATGATTACCTTGGCCATGTGATATCCGGGGGCGGCCTTGGCCCCAAACAAAAATACCCGCGGAGGAATGTCCAGGTCAGGGTTGTGTAAAAGCCTGCGGTAAAGAGTCAGAATGTGTAGCAGATTAAGATGCTGCCGCTTATACTCGTGCAACCTCTTGATCTGAGCATCAAACAGGGCATCGGGGCTGATTTCTGTACCGACGCGTGATTGGACCATCTTCGCGAGCACCTCTTTGTTGTGCATCTTGATGCTTCGGAATTTTTCCCGAAAGGAAGCATCCTCCGCCATTTTCTCAAGTTCGCGCAACTGGGAAGATTCGGTCACCCACCCAGCACCAATGGAATCACTGACCAAACTGGAGAGCTTGGGGTTACATCCCACCAGCCATCTTCTTGGAGTGATCCCGTTGGTTTTATTGTTAAAACGGGCCGGATAAAGCTCGGCAAAATCACGCAACAGCCTTTGCTGGAGCAGTTCGGTATGAAGGGCGGCCACCCCGTTGACCGAATGACTGCCGACCACCGAAAGGTGAGCCATTCTCACCTGACCGTCTGCAACGATGGCCATGTTCCTTTTCCGTTCGGTATCTCCGGGAGCAAGTTTTTCGACCTCGTTTTGTAAAAACCGCCGGTTAACCTCAAGCACGAGGTCGTAATGACGAGGAAGTACCTTGGCAAAAAGGCCCTCACTCCAAGTCTCCAGGGCCTCGGGAAGCAGGGTATGGTTGGTGTAGGCAAAGGTCTTTTTTACCAGATCCCAGGCCTGATCCCAGGGCATTTGTTCGAGATCGACCAGAATGCGCAAAAGTTCGAGGATGGCGACCGCAGGGTGGGTATCGTTGAGCTGAACCACCACTTTTTCACTGAATTGCTCCCAGCCCTTGTGCTTCCTGCGGTAGCGGGCAATCATATCCTGCAAGGAACAGGAGACAAAAAAGTATTGTTGAACGAGGCGTAATTCCTTGCCGTTTTCTGTTTCATCATTGGGATAGAGCACCTTGGATATGGTCTCGACCATCGCCTTTTCCCTGACCGCCTCGACATAGCCGCCCTGGTTAAAAACATCGAGGTCAAACTCCTCCGATGCTTTCGACTCCCAAAGGCGTAAGAAATTAACGGTGTTGGTGCCGTACCCGACAATGGCGACATCAAAGGGAATTCCGTCGACCACTTTGGTGTCGACCCATTTCGGCCGGTAGTCTCCGCGGTCATCGTAGTCGTGTTGCACATGACCATAGAGCTGCACCTTTTGCATGAACTGGGGGCGGGCGATTTCCCAGGGGTTGCCATACCTTCTCCAGTCATCGGGCTTCTCCACCTGCCTGCCGTTTTCAAACTCCTGCTTAAAGAGGCCATACTGGTAATGAATTCCATACCCAATAGCTGGCAGATCCATGGTCGCCATGGAATCGAGAAAACAGGCGGCCAGCCTTCCCAGCCCGCCGTTGCCCAACCCCATATCATGCTCTTCATTGAGAAGTTCAGAAAGATCAAATCCCAACTCGGCCAAGGCCTCACCGAGGGGCTCGCGAATACCTAGGTTGCAGAGGTTGGATTCTAGTAACCTTCCCATCAGGTATTCGAGACTGAGGTAGTGCACACGGCGAACATCCTTTTCAAGGTGAGTCTTCTGGGTGCGGATGTACTTTTCCATGATTTGTTCACGGACGGCCAGGCAGGCCGCTGTCCACAGCTCCTGTCGGGAAACATTTTCCAACTGCCGGGCCAAAGTGAGCCGGAGTTGGTGCAGAATGGATGCTTTCAAATCTGCGACTTGGGCGGAGGGATTTGCCGGAGGGCAAACTTGGGAATTCTTTTTAGTTTGGGTCATAGACAAAGGTTTTATTTAAATAGGCATATCTTGTGCCATCTCTTGAGAAAGAGCGTGAAAGTACGCTTTTTGAAAAAAAATAAGGGAAACTCCAGCTCAGTTTGCAGAGAATTTATAAACTGAGATATGGCGGTAGGTTTCTCCGGGTCGGAGCACACAACTTGGCCAACCGTCCTCGCCCTGATGATTGGGGCTGTCAGGAAAGAGCTGAGGCTCCAGACAAAGCCCTGACCGTAAGGGGTAGAGACTGCCCGACATCCCCGTCAGCGAACCGTCCAAATAATTGCCGCTGTAAAACTGGACACCTGGCTGATCTGTGAAAAGCTCGAGCTTCCTCCCCGACTCCGGGTCTTTGAGAATGGCCGCAAGAGCCAGTTCCTTCTTTCCCTGCGGCACTAACCAAGTGTGATCATAGCCCTTCCCGGCAAGGAGTTGCGGGTGTTCCTGATCGATCCTCGCCCCGATCTGGGTGGACCTACGGAAGTCAAACGGAGTGCCAATCACCCGCTCAATCCCAGTTGGAATACCGGTATCATCCGTCGCCACCATCTGAGTGCCCGGCAAAGTAAGCTCATGGGACAGGATTGAGGGGTTGCCCTCGCCCGCCAGGTTGAAATAAGTGTGGTTGGTCAGGTTAACCACGGTGGGTTTGTCAGTGACCGCCTCGATTTCTATCTTCAGCTCGTCTTCGTCAGTGAGGGAGTAAGTGGCCTTGGTGACAAGCCTCCCAGGATAACCTTCCTCCCCATCCGGGCTCTGGTAGGTGAAGACAACGCCAAGGTCGACCTCCAATGCCCTTCCTACCCAAACTTTCTTGTCAAAACCCTCCTCCCCACCATGGAGATGGTTAGGGCCATTGTTGGTTGCAAGCTGGTATTCCGTCTGATCCAAAGAGAATTTCCCGAGGGCAATGCGGTTGGCGTAGCGTCCGGCAATGCAACCGAAGTAAGGGCTTTTGGTCGCGTAGTCCCCCAGATTAGAAAAACCCAGTGACACATTTTCTTTTTTGCCGTCTCGGTCGGGAACAAAAATTTCCCGCACTGACGCTCCATATTCAATAAGGCTGACCTCTGTGCCGTTTTCATTAATCATCCGGAACTCATGAACCTTGGTCCCGTCGGCTAACTGACCAAACACCCGTTTGGAAATAGTCATTTTCTTTCTAATATCAGGCTGTGCGGGTGTGCTCAAGCCAAGGGTGTCTTTCCCCTTCTCGTAGACACTCTTACTCTGACCGACGAGATAAGACCAGCTTTCCTCCGCTTTTTCCCTGGTCTTTTTGCCGACCTCACTGGGCGTGCAGGAGGGGAGCACAAGGGCCAGCGTGACTACCAAAATGGAGGGGAAAAAAATACTCTTTTTCATAAGTGGAATGCATATTTAAGGAATAAGGGTGATCTAACTAAGCAATTGCCGAACTGGCAATCATAGTTTGCGCTTGAAACGATTCTCAAAATCCCGCTTGGGGATTTCAAAATAGGTAGGTCTGCCTTTAGGGCAGACATAGGGATTTCTGCACGCCAGTAACTGGTTGATCAACTGGATAATTTCATCATCTGAAAAATCATCCCTTACTTCCATGGTGTAGTTTGCCCGATTCTCCAAAGCCTTGCGTGCCCAAGACTCAAACTTTGCATCTCCCCGTTCCTCCCTTGCCAGATCGAGGAAGTCACGGATGAAATGAGCGGCCTCCCCTGGTTCAAGCCAGGTTGGGCAGCCTTCCAGTCGATAAAAATTCCGCCCAAACTCTTCAAGCTCGAACCCGATCCGGCGTAATTTTGGCAGGGTTTCCTCGAGGTTTTTTCGGTCCACACCATCCAATTCCAGCGGATCCGGAAGCAGGAGGGACTGGGAGGATGAACTTTGGTGATCGCGCAAGGTGTCCTCCAACTGTTCCAGTCGAATCCGCTCGTAAGCCGCCCGCAAGTGGAGAGCGACCAACCCTTCGGGGGTGGAAAAGAGCACAAGATCCCCATGGGCACGATCGATAAACCTCCAGGTCGCGGTGACGTCCGCGCGCCCCCCCACTCCACTCGCAGGAAGCAGCGATGCAGGCGATCCGCGTTGCGGTGCAGGCACCACCCACTCCTTCTTTGCTTCTACCGGACCGGCAGAAGCCCCTGGGGAGGGATCCGTTTGCCTGGGCAAATCTTCCTTTTTACCAAATAATTGCAGGGCTCTGGGATCGATTTGCGGAACCATCTTCCCAGCCCGCTCATCGTAGACCTCCTTGACCTCGGGCACCATCTGAGGCAACTGCTCGAACGAGCGGTTGTGGGCGAGTACGGCATTGAGCAGAAAGTGGCGCACCTTCGCCTCCTCCCGAAAACGGATCTCCCTTTTGGCGGGATGCACATTCACATCCACTGCCGAAGGATCGAGGTTTAAAAAAAGAATTACTGGTGGATACCTGCCCTTGGGCAAAAAGGTGTGAAAGCCCTCCAGCACGGCGTAAGACATGGTCTTGCTTTCCACCGGTCTGCGGTTCACAAAAAATATCATCTCTTTGCGGGTGGACCGGCTTTGCCCGGGTTTGCCCATCAAACCATGTAGTGAAAGCTCTCTCTCCCCGGCAGAGACAGCGGACAGGGACTCTGCCAGGCCCCGCCCAAAAATTTCCCTGACCCGCTCCTCTACTTTCTCACAGGCAGGAGAACGAAAGAGGGTGCGTCCTCCTTCCACCATGGAAAAGGTCACCCCGGGATGAGCCAGAGCATAGAGTTTCGCCATATGAATGATGTGGGCCGATTCGGTGACCTCGGTCTTCAAAAACTTCCTTCTACCCGGCACCGAATTGAACAAGTGGGCTACTTCAATCCGCGTGCCCACGGGCATTCCACACTCTTTGACATGGATAATTTTGCCACCATTGACCAAAATCTCACTCCCTTGTGCATCCTTCCGTGCCCGGGTGCGCAGGGTAAATCGGCTGACGCTCGAAATTGATGGTAGGGCTTCGCCCCGGAAACCGAAGCTTTGGATATGGTTTAAATCAGAGGCCTTACGGATCTTGCTGGTTGCATGCCTCTCAATGCTGAGCAGGGCCTGATCCTGGCTCATCCCGTGGCCATCGTCCTCCACTCGGATGTAGGATTTGCCCCCATTTCTGAACTCGATCTCAATTTTGGTCGCCCCCGCATCAATGCTGTTCTCCACCAGTTCCTTGAGCACGGCAACTGGTCTTTCGACAACCTCTCCCGCTGCGATTTGATTCGCAACCTGATCAGCAAGAATTCGAATCTTTGGCATCCCCATAATCCGTAAACTTAGGGGCCACCATCGACAACGGGAAATTATGCACAATAAGATTCGGGCTTGGGGAATTTGATTAATTTTGAGATAAGCATATTCACTTCTTATGTCGAACCTCCTGTGCAATCAGCAAAGCCCCTACCTCCTCGAACATGCCCATCAACCGGTTGAATGGATGCCATGGGGGCGGGATGCTCTCGAACTCGCCAAGTCGACGGACAAACCGCTCTTGTTATCCATAGGCTACGCTTCCTGTCATTGGTGCAGCCGGATGTCCGAGGAAAATTTTGAGGACTCCTATGTCGCCTCCATCATGAACCGACATTTTGTTTGCGTTAAAATCGACCGGGAAGAACGGCCTGATCTCGACCAGACCTACATGGAAGCCGTGCGGATGTTCAACCAGTCTGCCGGTTGGCCACTGCACATTTTCTGCATGCCCGACGGCTCTCCCTTTTGGGGAGGTACTTTTTTCCCCAAGGAGGACAATGGGCAGGGAATCGCCCCCTGGCCACAGGTGCTGATGCGCATCGCCGAGCATTACCGCAAGGCAAAACATGAACTGCTGGAGAACGCCGACCATGCCCGGGCCAACCTCGAACACAGCAACCATGCCAATCTTGCCAATCCCGGCGACTGGCACCCGCTCCTCCTTCTTCAGGCTGCCGGGAAACTTTGCTCTGCCCATGATGACACCAACGGAGGCTTCACCCCTGAGCCCAAGTTTCCGTCGCCCATGAAAATTGATTTCTTGCTGGCGATGAGCGAAGCTCAATCCGTCAGACAAAACCCCCAACTCTCAAGCCGGATAGATGAGTGTATCTGCAAAACGCTGACCTCCCTCGCCACCCGAGGAATCCAGGATCCCCTCGGTGGAGGCTTTTTTCGTTACGCCCTCGATGCAGAATGGAATTCCCCGCATTTCGAGAAAATGCTCTCTGATAATGCCCTTCTTATTTCCACTTTTGCCAAGGCCCACAGGAAGTTCAAAAATCCACTCTTTGAAAAAATAGTCCGGCAGTCCTTACAATGGACAGAAGAGGCGTTGGGCGGGAAGAACGGGGGCTATGCCTGCTCCCTCTCCGCCGAAATTAACGGAGTGGAGGGGGCTTATTACCTCTGGGGAATGGAGGAACTGAAAGAAGTGCTCGGTCCGGTGCGGGGCAGAATGTATGCCGAAAAATTATCTCCCATTGGGTCGAGCAAAGAGGATGCCTACCTTCCCCGTGCCATCCCTCTTGGTGAAGACTGGGATGAAGAGACCGATCAGCAGATTCTCCTCTTACTTACAGAAAAACGGAGTCAGAGAACAGCCCCAACCGGCGACCACAAATGCCTGCTCACTGATCATGCCCTGCTCGCCCGGGCACTAATTGACGCTGGGGTATCCTTTGCCTCTCGGGAATGGATCACGCGTGCTCATACCCTTCTGCTTTGGATGGAAAGCACCTACGCCCAGGAGGGGCAGACCGTTTCCTCGGTACGCTTTCCAGATGGTTCGCTCAGTCAGCATGGCTTTCTTGAAGATTATGCTTTTTGGGCGGAAGCCCAGCTTGCTTTCGCTGCAATTTCTGAACCCTTTGGATACGAACCCGCGGAGGAATGGATTGGGCGGGCCGAAGGACTGGCCAATTTTATTAGGTCGAAATTTAAGGATAAACAGGTTGCCGGTTACTTCGCCACATCCGTTGACCAGTCTTCACCGGCACCGGTGAGGAAAAAGTTTTGGTTCGATAATGCCCTGCCCTCCGGCAACTCCTCCCTGCTGAGGATTTTTCACACCCTCAGCCTGATCGGTAGAAACATGGATGCTTGGGCACAGGAATACAGAGAAGCCTTAGGTGGGTATGTCAAGATTGCTCAAAACACGCCCGATGGTATTGGGCATGCCCTTGCCGCGATCAGTGAGGCACAGATTGGGGTGGTCACCATAACGGGGGAAATGCCTTTTCTGCAACTTTGCACCCAAAAGTTAGCAAAATATCCTCACCGACCGGTCTATTTCTTTGCCGCAGACCAAAAGAAATTGACCGTAAACGGCCAGAATGTGGAACCACTTGCCGATTCAGCAGATTGGATCAGTTATCTGTACGGCTAAGTTTAAAGGCTACTTACCCGGCTTAGAAAGCATCTTGCTAAGGGAGCGACCGTCTTCCTGGACCACTTTTTCTGCGATCTGTTTCACATCGTATTCTTTGCCATGCAGGGAATCATGTGCCACTTGAATGGCGGTGCGAATCAGCTTGGAGTCAGTTTTTACTCTCTGACCGGACTTTGAGAGAATACGCTCGATCCCATCCAAGAGGAAAAGATCTTCCTCAGTCAGCGTTATGGTGCGGACAATTCGCTTGGGTATACCTTCATCGGATGTACTCATAACGAATAAGTACTAGATAAAAGAATTACTAAATCAAGTAAAAGCACCAAGTAATGAGATAACCCATTTACTTTCCAACAGTTAAAACTGGGTATGCTTGCGGCTGTGTCTAAAGGGTCAAAGCACCGCAAGGGTGCCAATTACTGGTTGCGGTTAATACAGTTGAGGTCGGCGAAAGAGCGCTGGAGCCGCTCAACAAAGTGATTTTCGCCGCTTCTTAACCAAACCCGGGGATCGTAGTATTTTTTATTGGGCTTATCGTCACCCTCGGGGTTGCCAAGCTGTTGCTGCAGGTAATCTTTGTTCTGCTTGTAGAAGGCGTGCACCCCATCCCAGAATGCCCACTGCATGTCAGTATCGAGGTTCATTTTGACCACACCGTAACCAATCGCCTCGCGGATTTGCTCGCGGGAGGAACCCGATCCGCCATGGAAAACAAAGTCGATCGGTTTGCCGGAAAGTCCGTGCTTCTCCTTCACAAATTCCTGAGAGTTCTTTAGAATGATCGGTGTCAATTCCACATTCCCGGGTTTGTAGACACCGTGAACATTTCCAAACGCTGCCGCCACGGTGAAACGGTGGCTCACTGAGGAGAGAGTTTCGTAGGCCTGGTTGACCTCCTCGGGTTGGGTGTAGAGCCGGGCGCTGTCGATATCGGTGTTGTCCACTCCATCTTCCTCACCTCCGGTAACCCCTAATTCAATCTCCACGGTCATGCCGATCTGATTCATTCTCTGAAAGTATTCCCGGCAGGTACCGAGGTTGTCATCAATCGGTTCCTCGGAGAGATCCAGCATATGGGAACTGTAGAGTGACTTACCTTCACGCTCGTAAAACTTTTCCCCAGCATCCAGCAGTCCGTCAATCCATGGGAGTAACTTCCGGGCGGCGTGATCGGTGTGCAAAATAACGGGCACATCATAGACTTCAGCCATGGCATGGACATGGAGGGCACCCGAAACAGAACCGGCAATCGCCGCACTCTGCCCATCGTTGCTCAAACTCTTGCCAGCAAAAAACTGACCACCTCCGTTGGAAAACTGAACCATAACCGGAGAATTCACCGCGGCAGCGGTTTCAAGAACGGCATTGACGGTATGGGTGTTGACTACATTGACCGCGGGCAAGGCATATTCGTTTTCTTTGGCATCAGCGAAGATTGCCTGCACGGCATCTCCAGTGGCCACTCCTCCTGGGAATTTTTTACTCATGATGATAGGATTGGGTGTTGGGAATTGGGTGAAAAAAGGACTTGCCTCGCATATTAAGCAAAAGCAGGCAAAAAAATAATATTAACACCAAGAAATTTTTAGCGTAACAGATCTTCGATATTTTCAGAACCGAGGGCTTTTTCCACTTCATCCAGCTTAATAAATGTGGTGCGTGTATGGGGTAGTTTATATCTTTTAAAGACCCCTTTGTCTAATAGATAGTAGAGCTTGCGCTGGGAGATACGGAGAACTTTGGCCGCTTCGGTGATGCGCAAAATTTTTGGGGCCGGGGGCTTGCGGATATCCTTCATTGCTTCCTGCTGGCTAAGCATGGAATTTTCCAGGCGCTCTATTCTATCTTCCATCGAAACAAGGCGGTCCTTGATCTCGGTCATCACCAAAAAAATCACCTCGGCCTCAATCCCCTCACGCTCTTTAACTCCCAACTCTCTTTCCTTTTCATTGCGAAAACTAAGGGCATCAATCCGGGAACGGAAATACTTGCGGAATCTTTTTTTGCGGTATGTCCAAGCAATGCAATGGGGAGAGGCTCGATCCTTGGCAACAGTGTAGGAAACTTTCATGAAATTCGAATTGATCGGGAAGAATACTTGGGATAGATCAGAATGGTTTAAACCAAGCCGAGATGAGCGACAAGAATTTTCCCGATGTTATCCGCGAGATCCACCAGCAGGACAACCGCTATGGTAAAGGTGCCTATTACTTCATTCGTGAAGCCCTCGATCATACCCTTAAAAATACGCAGAAGAGCAAAAAGGGAAAAGGGGGACATGTATCGGGAATAGAATTGCTCGAGGGCATCCGTGACTACGCCTTGGATCGCTTCGGACCGATGACCCTAACCATGATGAACCATTGGAATATCCGTAAATGTAGGGATTTTGGGGAAATTGTTTTCAACCTGGTCGAGCACGGCATCCTCGGTCGCACCGAAAATGATTCGCTCGAGGATTTTGAACAGGGCTACGATTTCCAGCAGGCATTCCGTGACCCCTTTCTTCCGGCCAAAAGAAAATCTCCGCCCCCAGAACTGAACTAACTACCTCACCTCCCGCCGAAAAGGGCGTAAAGGAAATAGACCAGGGCGAGGAGTCCCAGTGCCTGATAAATTTTTTTTATCCTCTTCCGATTTTCCCCGGATCCAAAAACTCCTCCCTGAGAACATTCCCCGTACTCGGTCTCACTCTGCGCATACTTAGCACGCGACTGGCATACAGGGCAGTTATTCCCATCCGAGGGGTGCCACTCAAAGTCACATTCGGGGCAATTATTGAATTTTTCCATGGGTCAAACTAGGGGGATTATCGATTTTCTCTTGCACTCTCTTAAAATAACTCAAGAAACTTTAACAGCCCATTATAAGAGTACTGTGAAATCCTGCTTCCTCTCCATTCGTCCGATCCTGTTGTCCGCTCTCGCTCTGTTGCTGCCAACACTCGGTTTAGGTGGGGTCTTAAATCAAGAACTTTCCTTCATCCAGTCCAAGGCAATGGAGGGAGATTCCTATTATCAGGGAGTCCTGGCTATCTTCTACAAGTATGGGGAAAAAGGCTTGCCAATTGATTTGGTGGAATCGGAAAGATGGGCAAAACTGGCTGCCGAGAAAGATGGTGGCATCGGACTCGCCGTGCTCGCATCCATTGAACTCGAGAGAGGTAAGACCGAGCGGGGACAATTTCTCTACGACGAAGCATACCTGCACTCCAGCTTACGCGATCTGGAGAAGGCCAAAGACCCCATCGCCCAGTTTTGC
>Ga0182090_1234210_pt1 | contig 12744 bp, 10 predicted proteins | sample 041ome_24_FD_127767 | JGI IMG/M metagenome (GOLD analysis project Ga0182090, IMG submission 127767) | Metatranscriptome of coastal salt marsh microbial communities from the Groves Creek Marsh, Georgia, USA - 041408BS metaT (Metagenome... | ecosystem: Environmental > Aquatic > Marine > Intertidal... | reverse complement strand
TGTTGCTGCAGTGACTGCGTGCACGAAGTAAAGCGATGATATGTATTGCGCGTATATTTGTTTTTGTGTTGATTTGTTTGATTTTTTTTTATTTTTTGAAAAAAAGTTCACCCTTCTCACAACAACACCAGACAACTTCTTCTCCTCTTTCTCACTCTCATCATCATCATCATCATCGTAAAGAAGAAGAAGAAGAAGAAGATGGTTTTGAGACGACGACGATGAAAATGATGCTCGAAGACGGGTTGGAAACGCTCGCCATGTTCGCGCGAATGCGGTCGGTGGATGCCATCGTTCGTTCAGCGCTCTTGAAAAAACAACAACAACAACAACAAGAAGATGAGGAGGAGGAGTTAAATAATTTTAATGTGAAACAAAAAAACATCAACGCGCTGGACGAGTTGCAACGGACCGCGCTGCACATTCTCTCGCTTCTCGAGAACGACAACAAAACAAAGTTTTACGAGAGACTGTCGTGCACTTCTCATAGTCGTCCGAGTGAGACTGGTGGTGAGACTCATCACGACGACGACGACGATGAGAAAAGGAACACAATAGATAAAACGAGAAGAGACTACATCGACGTTTTCTTGAAGAAGATATTCGTGAAAGCCGAGGCAAGTGGGTGTTTACGAGACGACTTTGCCGAAAAGCACGGCGAGCGTTTACTCGCCTCGGCTTCGTTGTCGGGAGCAAAAGCGGACAAACGAACAGAGGAAGAAGGTGAGAAAAACGAGATGACGAAGAAGATGTTCGTGTACGAGAACGGAACGATACAAGAGACGGGCGAAACGTTCAGAGATGACTTGCTCGACGTAGGAGCGAACAGTCGTTACGAAAATCTGTCGGAAATAACGCTCTCGCTGTCGAAAAATTTGTTCGCCGGCAACACGGGCGCGCACGAATGGACGGCTGGATTCAAACTCGCCGAGTTAGCCATCAACGAACCAGGTTTAGTGTATAATAAAACAGTATTAGAACTAGGAAGTGGCGCTGGTCTTGCCGCCGTAGCTATGTTGCGTTCGCAACCTTTACGATTAGTCTTGACGGATAAAAGTAAAGAGTCGAACGATAACTTGGAAAGGAACGTGCGAGGAAATATTTCCAGTACTACGAGTAGTACGAAAAATAAAACCACCGCGATAAAGAGAGAGAGCGCATTAGATGCGCTCCCGCCAATGCCAACGGGCGAGGACGTGTATCGTAAAGACGTGTTAGCGTCCAAAAATAGGACGGACGAGGAAGAGATGGCTTTTACGTACGAGTGCGAAATCGTGAACTCGTTCGTTTCCATTCGCGAACTCGATTGGTTTTCAGACGAGGAGACGTTGAAAACAGCCGCGGATGTGATAAATCCAGATTTAATCGTCGCCTCGGACGTGGGATACGATCCAGACTTGTTGCCTGGACTCATCGATACGCTCGATGTGTTCCTTTCCAAACGAAGTTCGAATCGAAATTACATGTGGTTAGAACCGGAAACGAGCGAAGACGCGTTTGATATGCTGTTTTCCCCGCGACCGAGCGAAGTCGCGAAACCGTGCATAGCATTAATCGTCAACGCGAAACGGCAAGAGGAAACGAATGCGAAGTTTGACCAACTGTTGAAAGAAAAAGAGCACTTACTCTCGTTTGATGTCACGGAATTCGCTTTACGAGAGAAGGCGTTTCTCGGTTTCGAGGAGGAACGTTTTGAAGGCGTGTCTTCGGAGGAAGAGAGGAGGGACGATGTCATCGTGCGAGTCATTTTTGCTTCGTCTTTGCCGTCCGTGCGGTACATGAAACGAGAAGGGAGTAAAAAAGACGATCCGAGTCACGTGGTCGTCAGAAGAGGACGGTACGTAGTATGAGAAATACTACTACTACGAGTAATAACTCTTCTGTTTGCGGGGTGTGTGCTTTTCTTTTGTTTTTCGTTTTCGCTTGTTTTCTGACAGCTATTTAAGTACAGCATAGGAAGGTGAAGGTAAAATGGTATGGGCTCACGTGATTGACGTGTCCTTTTTTAAGAAAAAAAAAGAAAGAAAATATCTTCTTTTTCATCAATCGCGTCATCATCGATCTGACTCAAAAAAGCTCTCAAGCTTGATATAATTCTCTCCTCTCGATTCATTCGAACAAAATCCTCATTCAAAACACTCATCAAAACGCTCTTCTTCTCGTCGTTAACTATATAATCGAGAGAGAATAAGTTCTGATACATACTATTATTCGTTTTATATCGATTCATTTTACTAAGTAATAAAGATAAAGATGGCGTCCGCTGCTCTTCAATCATCCTCGATCGCGATGACGAAAAAGAACCTCGTTTCTTCTTCTTCTCAAAAGCGATCATCTTCTTCTCGAAGAAGTTTACACGTCGTCAACGCGGCACCGCCGACTGGGAACGAACGTCGCGCGATGGAATCCGCGAAAGTTGCGGCGAGAACGAACTTCATCAGCAGCACCGAGGAGTTAGACGCGGCTTTGACCTTAGCCGGCGATAACTTGGTCATGTTGGGCATAATCTCCGACGAAGCCTGCGAGGGATTCACGGACGAACAAGCCAAAGAGTGCAGACAAATCACGGCGTCGATGGCGAGAATCGCGAGAGAATGCCCAGACGTGACGTTCTTGGAATGCGACATCTTGTCCTCCTCCGGCGCTAAGAATTTGGCCGATAAGCTCGGCGTCAAGGACTTTCCTACGTTTCAATATTACAAGCACGGCGACTTGTTGTGGCAACACTCCGGTTTCGGCGCCGGCTCGCACGAATCCATCGCGGAAGGTGTTTTGTACTACGGCGATGAAGGTGCCGGCGGATTGAGAGTTCAAGACTTTTTGACCGACATCTCAACCGAGGCGGACTTGAAGGACTTCTTGGAGTTGTGCATGCCGGCGCAAGAAGTTCCGGGTTTCATCGCTCCGGTTGAAATCGAGTGCGCCAAGCAACTCGCGATTGTCGACGTTTCGGTCGAGAACGATCCGCCGAGCGGATGCTTGAAGATCTTCCCGGCGGTCGTTTCTCTTTCCAGAAACACTGCGGGTGCGACGAGATGGGCGAGATTGATCGCGGACAAGAACAAAGAGTCCAAGGCGTTGGCCAAGACTTTGAAGGTGTCGGAAGTCCCGTCTTTCGTCTTTTTCGCGGATGGCAAGGAGGTTGACCGATACACGGGTTCTGACCGCATGACGTTGATGAATAAAGTGTTGGCGTTTCAAAGAGCGAACGGTGTGAAGATGCCGCAAAAGAGAACGACGAAGAGAATGACGACTGCGGAGGCGAGAGAGATTGCGAGAAAGCAAAGGGAAGAAGCGAAGAAGGCTGGCAGATCGCAATGGTCGTAAAAAAGAGATCTCACTTTTACCACCGCCATCACATCTTATTAATAAGTAATCATTCACAACATTTTCGCACTAGCATCAGGCCAACAAGAACGGCCAACATAAAAAACAAAATTGTAAACGAAGGAAATACAAACGATATTATTAAACAACCAGTTTCTTACTACAAACTATTTTACTATTGTACAACACAACAATCTGCTTTACGAAAAATTATTCCGCCTATCTCACCGCGACGAAGAAGATGGAGGAGGTAAATCCATATCTTTCGTGTGAATGGCTAATTTCTTTGCCGCGATGACTTTCTCCACCTTCAACGCGTTTTGAACCTCTTTACTCGCCGTCATCTCGAAGCTCTTCGCCAACATTTCCGACATCGCGTCCGCGCTCGCCGTTGCGTTTGTATTCGCGTTTTCCAACGACACGTTGAAGATTCCAACCTCGTCTTCGCCTTGAGAGCCAATCTCGCATAGTGCGCCTTCTGGTTTGATGACGTACGCTACCCCTGGAAAACATACGTTTCCGTTTACTTTTAACGTGGCTGTCTTTTCCAGCGCTTGCGCGTACAACCTTCCGCTTCTCACATCCAACTGGACTTGACGTTTGGAACCAATTTTCACTTTCTCCGTGACTTCGTATTTTGATGTCGTCGTTTTTGATGTCGTCGTCGTTTGCTCCCCTTCAGCGACGACGACTATTTTCGGTGAGAGCGACGACGCGTAAATGCATTTAAACCCTTCATCGCGTCTTCTAAAATGTCTTCTAAAATGTCTTCTTGTCGTCGTCGTCGTCGTGAAAGAAGAAGATGTTGAAGGCGTAGATATCAGACTTACCTTTCCTCTATCCATTTTATAAATATTTTTTTTGAAGACAACATTTACACCACAAAAAAGAAAGAAACTTACACAGAAGTTGTTGTTGTTGTTTGTTGACGTCAGCATAAACATCATTGAAACTCTTCTTCTCTCCGAAGAAGAAGAAGTCAAGAAGAAGTCAAGAAGAAGAGTACTCTTCTCTCTTCTATTTAATAATATAAGAATAATAATAGAAGAATCAAATGTTAGCAAAAAGCGCCAATCGGACGGAGTACGAGCGCGAACGCGACGAGCGCATCGAAGCGAACAAAAGAAGAATGGAAAAAGTTCTCGGAGACGCGAAGCGTAAAGCTTTTCCATCGTCTTCGTCTGAAAAGGATACAGAGGAGGAGAGAAGAATAAAGAAGATGAAGAAGAGTAACGCGTTGCTTCCAAAATCCAAACCTTTGCTGTTCGGAGCGACGAAGAGAACGAGCGCGAGAGATAAAAAAGTGGTCAACTACGCCGAAGAGAAAGTCGACGTTTCGATATCGACGCCCACTTTAGTCCCTTCTGGTGGTGGCACTGCGAAAAGAGCGTCGTCGTCGTTTGGGACGTACGACCCGCCAAAGACGCGAGAAGAGGCGCAAAAATCGGCAGTGTTTTACAAACCGGCGAGGAGAACGAAGGAAGTGTATCCGGAAAGTTCCGTCTTGAAGCGCGACGAGGCGACTGGGAAGCTGACGTTCAAAAACGTTCCGAGTTCGCAAGCGCACTTTCAACCGAATTTGACGCCGAAAGAAATGATTCAAGCCGGGACGTTTGGTGGGTGCTACTTTAACCCGCGAGGAGGTAAAAAAGGTTTCCTCAAACGTCCAATTCTAGTCGCGTCGAAAGAGTTTCCCGAGGAATGGTTCGAGAACATGTCCAAAGGTTTATACGAGAATCGAGTGTATAAAAGTTACCGAAACCTGTATCAAGTGAAAGCGGGTCAAGATCAGCACTATTGGGAAGAACACGGATGGATTAACGAACAAGATCCGAGAGGGTGGTTCCAATGGTATTGCAGGTTTTATCTCGGGAGAAGAACGGCGGACGATGCGAGACAAATATCGCGCTGGACCGGAGTTGGCGGCGAAAAAGGTCGATGGAAGAATAATCTCTTGAACAAGATTGTTTCGTCAAACAGACGTTTCGACGACGCCTCGATTTCACCCGTCGTTCGACAAACAATGTTACACTGGGCGATTGAAGTGACGGAAAAAGATTGCATGAAGTTTGCCAAGAGTAAAGGATATAAACTAAAAGTCGTTTAGTGGATATGTACCGGTGTGTACCTGTGAACATGAACATTGTATATACGTAGTAGTTTTGTATTATACTTGGTATAAAACAATATCATAGTGTGGTAGGTACTGGTTGTAAAAAAACAACAACCAGCCTCTTCTTCTTTTCGCCTCAAACTTACTTGCCGGCGTCCGTGCGTCTTCTCTTCAACGTTCTCAATCGCAGCGCGTTCAACTTGATAAAGCCGGCGGCATCTTTCTGGTCGTACGCGCCGCCGTCCTCTTCGAACGTGGATAAGTTGACGTCGTACAAAGAGGTGGGCGATTTTCGTCCGACGCACATGACGTTGCCTTTGTACAGCTTTGCTCTGACCGTACCGTTGACGTGTTGCGCGGCTTGATCGATGCTTTTTTGCATCATTTCTCTTTCCGGCGAAAACCACATGCCGTTGTAAAGCAACTCCGCGTATTTTGGCATAATCTCGTCCTTGTAATGCATTTCCCCTCGGTCCAAGCAAATGGATTCCAAATCTCTTCTCATGGCTAACAAAACGGTGCCGCCGGGCGTTTCGTACACACCTCTCGACTTCATCCCAACGTATCTGCTCTCGACAATGTCTAATCTACCAATGCCGTTATCTCCTCCGAGCTTATTCAACGCCGTCAACATTTCAGCTGGCGATAACCTCTCCCCGTTCAACGCCACAGGGTCCCCTTTCTCGAACTCCAACTCGATGTACGTCGGTTCGTTCGGCGCGTTTTCTGGGCTTACCGATCTCGTAAACATATCTTCCAAATACTCCTCCCACGGATCTTCCAACGCGTTCCCTTCGTAAGAAATGTGTAACAAGTTAGCATCGGTCGAGTACGGTTGCTCTTGCCTCTTCGACGCGGCGACCGGAATCCCGTTTTTGTCCGCGTACGCCAACAACTTCGTTCTGGAATCTAAATCCCACTCTCTCCAAGGCGCGATCACTTTCACGTCTGGTTTTAACGCGTAATAGCCGATTTCAAACCTGACTTGATCGTTCCCTTTCCCCGTGGCTCCATGGCACACGGCGTCCGCGCCGACTTGATTCGCAATCTCGATTTGTTTCTTCGAAATCAACGGTCTCGCGATGGACGTGCCCAATAAGTACGTCCCTTCGTAAATCGCATTCGCTCGAAACATCGGAAAGACGTACTCTTTCACGAACTCCTCGCGAACGTCAACGATGAAGATATTTTCTTCCTTGACGCCCATTTTCAACGCCTTCACTTTCGCCGGACCGAGTTCTTCGCCTTGGCCTAAATCCGCGGTGAACGTCACGACTTCGCACCCGTACGTGTCTTGCAACCACTTGAGAATGATGGAGGTGTCTAACCCACCAGAGTACGCGAGGACGACTTTTTTCACCTCACCAGACGGACCAACTTTTCCAGCCATTGGAACGAACTTTTTATTTAAGCGATTATTGTTACTACTTCTTCTGTTGTTCGCGTTGATGTTCTTGTTGATGTTGTTGATGTTAAAAGACGACGATGATGATGCGGTTGCGTTGGGGATGCTTTTCTTCTTCTTCGCGACGAGAAGTCGTTTGTTGTTCGTATTCTTGGTGTTGTTGAAGGAAGAGACGAGTAACGCAGACTTTAAGGAATGCGTGGAGAAAGACATCTATCTGTGATGCGTGTGTGACGAGCTCGTTCGTTGTGTGTGCGATGGACGAGGCGATAGATAGTGTGTGGGTCTGTCCGCCGTCTTTTTTATCCACTTTTTATTGAAGAAGAAGAAGAGGTTTTTTTTTCTCTCTTCATTTTTCGTCTCTTGTTTTTCAAAAGTCTCTTGTTTGTTCGTGTGTGTATTCGTTGTTCGGGGCGGTGTTATTTGCGTTGCATGTATTATTATACTATATTCGCGAACAGACGCTATTCATTTCAAGCGCTATTATTAAACGCGACGTTTTTACTACGATCTAATCGTCTAATAGACTACTTTTTCTCTCTTTGTTTTCGTTTTCCTCCTCTTCTTCGTTCCACTGTTGCTCTTGTGGTGAGCGTTCCCGTCCATCTCAGCTTTCTCGAACGCGGCGACCAAGGCGACGAGTTCTCGCTCTTCTTTTTCCTTCTCCTCCAACGCTTGGATTTCGAGTAAAGTAAGTTTCTTTCCATGTTCGTCATCGTTTGAAGGGAACCAGCTTCCAGGGGAAGTCGAAGAAAACGCATTCGGTGAGAATCCGTAAATAGGACGCGTAGACGAAGCGTTGCGCTCTTGCTGCTTCTCCTCCTCCTGACGCATCAAATCCCGAAGAGGACTTTGTTGAGAAGACGCAGAACCTCCGATGAACCCTTTATTCTTATCGAACGAGGCGCTAGAGCCAAGCCATGGCGCCGGAGAGGAATCTACGACATGCTTTTTCGATTTCGTTCGTCTCGCCAGAGCGGAAAGCGACACCGTTACGCTCGTAGCAGATGAACCCGTCGCATCCTCTCTGTGAACACCTCGCGTCTCGAACATTTCCATAGAAAATTCTTTCTTCGCTTGGGAACCTACCATGGATCTAAACGATGGTAAAGGATTTCTACTTTGCGACTCTTGAATCTCCTTCAAACTCGTAGCGGTGAAACCACGCGATATCGAAGACCTTTCTTGCTCCTCCCCATCCGCTTTCCATTTCAACTTCTCCTTCAATCGTGCTTCCGTTTCGAGGTCCTCGTCGTATGCATCGTTCCCATCTTCGTCGCTTTCTTCGTACTGCCTGAATATGATCGGCTTAAATTGTTTCAATATGCCTCCCGATTTTCGTCTTTCACTCAAGCGTGTATAATCAACGCTTTTTGGCGGCGTCGTCCGCATCGAATTGCGTTGGATTTGCTTTTGAGTGCATTTCGTTGTGGAAGTGAGAGATATTTTAATCGGTTTTGACTTCGATGGTAGTGATTCTGTTTCTGGCGAGGCATTTCTTTTCATTTGCGGTGCTCGCGCCGGAACTTCATTCGTTTTCCCACTCATCACTTCCACTCTCTCCTTTTTCTTCTCCTTTTTCTTCTTCTCTCCTTCTTCGTCGGCGACGACGGGCGCGTACGTCTTCTCTATATCCCAATCGAGTTCTAAAGTTAATTCTCCACCGCCGATGCTTCGTTCTCGAATCCCACTTAAAACAGCATCGTCGACGTGCTCGTCATCGTATTTCGTACCCAGCACATCGTAAACCTCAATAAGTGCGTCTAAATTCAAAGCTGCGAGCTCGTACGCGTACTCTCGCAATAGTTCTCCACTTTCAATGTCTAAATTTGGAAGATTTTGAAGACACTCCATGCAATTACTTAAATCCAACACTTCTTCACAAAGAACTCTACACGCGATGTGTTGTAAACTCTCTTCTTCTTCTTCTTCTTCTTCTTCTTCTTCTTCTTTTCGGGCTTTTTCTCGGATGATTTTAGATTCCGGCCAATTCGAATTAGGCTCCGTCCAATTCGATATGCTCAACGCGTGCTTATCGCTGATCGAAATCGAAGTTGCTCGTTTTACACCCACGACGCGACTGAAGACTGAGCACTCTCCAGATCGCTCGTTTACTTCAAACTCGTAACAATCACCGTTCCTAGCTAGAACACAGCCTCTCGAATTCGTCATCGTGCACGATACAAATGGCACAGAATTAAACTCGTCGACCCTTTGCGCTTCGCAATCATCGAGCTTTTTGGAGTGAAAACGATACAGATCACCGTTCTCGCAAACAAACGCCGAAATTGTATTGCCGCACGACATGCTCACAATCGCACTGCGAGAAGAACATCTTATTTGTTTCGGTTTACAATCTCCAGAACCGAACCGAACGATGGCTTTCGTGTTGTTGTTTTTTCGCACGAGCACGAGCGTCGTCTCATCAGAACATGAAGCGCTCAGACAGTAACCTTCAATGCCGACTACAACCCTTGGAAATTTGACGCGCGAAATAGCATCGATCTGAAACCCGAGTTGACCAGTCCCATTCAGTCCAAAACTCCAGCATCGACCTTTGGAGTCGATAACGACAGCGTGCGCGTTTCCACAACTCGCATCTACAATGCGTTGCTCTTTAAATGTCTCACGAGAGATTGGATCTCGCTTATCGTCTCCGAAAATGCGTCTAGGAAACATTTGCATGCTGCTGCTATCGTCTTCCTTGTTGTTGTTGTTGTTGTTGTTATTATTGTCGTTAGTGAGACCAGCATCTGACGATGAGGAAAAGAGTCCGAGCGTTTTTCCCATGATAAATAAACTTCCAGAGTCATCCACGAGCAGCGCGAAATTTTCCGAGCACGTGATTTTAACAATCTTTGGTTTCGAGGAAGCTCCACCGATAAACGTCTCGATGCGCGTCGGAAACATATCCGCTTCGCGCTTCAGTGATGCGTTGTTTTCTTGTACTTCACCGTTTCTTTTGCTATAACTATTCCAATCGGTCAGGCCCCAGGAATAAACCTCCCCATCATTTGTCGTCGCGAACGAACGAAATCGAGAACAACTCAACGAAGTCACGTTTAAGTGGTGCTTCGCAAAATACTCTATCCGTTTGCATCTATCGCCGTTCGTGTTCGTGTTCCCGGTGCCTAGCGTATAATTCACGCCTGAGCCCCAAGAAAAGACATCCGATCTTCTCAGGCGCATGTGTCTCTTTCTTCCTTCTTCTTTTTCTCCTCCTTCTTCTTCTTCTTCTTTCGACGCTACGGTTGCTATCGTTATCGATAAACTTTCGATCGGAGTGTGCCCTCGAAAACACCTCGGTTGATGAAGCAGATTCACGCTACTCTTCTTCGAGCAGTGTTCCGTAGCGAATTTCAACAACGTTCGAGCGCACGTCAAGTTGGGACCGTGAAGTAAACATCGATGCATCGCCGAGTGGCCCGACTCAAAGTCTCTTTGCACTAAATACTCTTCCAAGTTCATCGTTTTCTTACTATTCGTTGTGTTCTTCTTCTTGTTCTTCTGTTGTGTTATTGAGAAATATTTCTTTGCCTCCTCTAGTATAAACTGCACAACGCGCGCATCTCCTCGAGAACAAGCGGCGTGTAACAGAGATGGGGAACGAGAAGAATCAAACCACGCCTCGCGAGGTGCGCGTGATTGCATCATGCGCGCTTTCACCGTCTCCAAGCTCGTTCCAAATCGAAGAACTGTATTGAGCAGGAACTGAAACTCGTCGTCATTGGTAATGATGATGTTGCTCTCACCCATAGCGACAACGACGACGACGACAACAACAACAACAACAACGACGACGACGACGACGACGACGACAACAGCGACGCTCTGCACTCGTCAAGCAAAAGTGCGTTCAAATCATCATCATCATCATCGCGAAGAATAAATACAAGTTATGAAGAATGCATTATTTTTCTTATTATAAATCGAAAAAAGAGCACATGCAGTGATATTATGATTATTATTATTCTTTTGAGCTTTTGCCGGCTTTTCTCGGCGAACGCGAGAGACGCGATTTTTAGACGAGGCAATAGCTCGGGCTTGATTTTGATGAGGAGAAGGAGCGTTTTCATCGAGAAACAACCTTACGGCGCCAGCCCGTTGAAGTCTTGGTTGTTCGCGGTGATCGTATCCGAGGTGACCTCGCGACTGCCGTGCGCGTACAGGTCATCCGACATATCGTCGCGTTGCGACTTCATGTCGGCGCACATCTTATCAAACGTCGAGGCGGAGATGAGATGGCACGTTCTGTCTACTTGCCACGTGATTGGGGACCACGCAGAGCACACGGAGTTGTCTCTGGACGTACCGGTGGTGGAACCGGTGTAGTAGGTGATCTCGCTCCCCTTGTCGCCGTCGACGATCATGCCTCTCATGAGGTCAGGGTAGTAGTAGTTCTCGTCGTTGACGATGGTGAAAATTTGCGCCTGCACACCAACGTTGAGGTGGAGCGTTCCACCGCTGATAACAGTTGCAAGCGTCGGACCATCGATATCGCAGAGAACCCCGTCGTAGAACGGAGTTTGGTATTGGTTAGGCGTACCACACGCGCCGACGGAAGAGTGCGGCCAGTGGACTTCGTAAGTTTCGCCGACTTTCATGCCAACGCAGTGTTGCCAGTCGTATTCCTTGGTGTACATTTCGACCGAGGAATCATATTTGTGGCATCTACCCCCCAATCGAGCACCTTCGGCGAGGAGCTTACGGTGCGACGCAGAGCCTGGTCCACTTCCGGTCTCGTCGTACTGGCCGACGGAGAGATGTTCCGCACCCAAGTGCCAGTGAACGTTGACCGGGCACAGTTTCTGCTTGTAGTACGGCTCCTTGATTGGCTCGTCCGTCCCCACATCCAAGCCTCCTTCGTAACCCACGGTAACGTTCCCTCCGGCTTGCTCAACACCGGCGACAAGTTTGTCGGCGCAGGACCCGTTATCGAGAGCACCATTAAAATACGTCTCAATCGTCTTTTTTTGGCCTTCGCACGTATTTGTACCGCTCATAGGCGACTTGGTAGACATTGGTGCGTGTTCCGGTTCCATACCTGAAACGATATGATCGACGTCTTTCTGCATTTGGTGGACCAAACCGACGTTGGCGAAAACGCCGCAGAAGGTCACCACGCCGAGAGCCACGAGAACCTTGGACATCATCCCCGAAGAGGAGGACTTCTCCACGTTACTGTATTGCACTCCACTCATTTTCTGTTGTTAAAAATCGTTCATCGCGAGGAAAGTGTTGATTGAGAGAAGAAGAAGAAAACGTTAATATTATTATTGTTGTTGTTGTTGTTGTTGTCAGTTAATAAAAATAGTGTGTTGTGCTCCTTTTTCTTTTTTAATTTTTCTTGAAAAAAATGCAAAATACGCGGTGGCTGACACGTAACACGCTTGGGTGTTAATGATGATGATGATGTCGGAAGCAAAAGAAGAAGAAGAACGACAAAAACCATCTCTTCTTTAAGAAGAAGAGAGGAAAAAGACGAGGCGTGAAGAAGAAGGGTTGAGCATCATTCTGCGGTTGTTTTGCGGTCAGTTGCGTCGCGCGCGGCGACTGTCTCGCGCGATGATGATGATGATGCTTTTCGTATCTATGATGACGCATGAGCGAGGAGAGATTTTGAAAGATAAAATCAATTTCTCATAAACTCATCTTCTTCTTCTTCCTCGAAGACGACGAAAAAGAAAAACAAAAACGAAACGATGAAACGAAGACGTACCTTTATTAGGCTCGCGTATCACTCAAAACACAACACTACTACCTCGTGTGTGTGTGTATTACTTATAGTATTATGAAATGGATATAATTTAATGAGGGCTACTCGTTTGACATGTCTAACTTTTTCTTGGTTTCCTTTCGGAGGCTGTCGGAAAAAAAGAACAAAAAAGCGAGAGAGAAC
>Ga0182090_1148041_pt1 | contig 12744 bp, 6 predicted proteins | sample 041ome_24_FD_127767 | JGI IMG/M metagenome (GOLD analysis project Ga0182090, IMG submission 127767) | Metatranscriptome of coastal salt marsh microbial communities from the Groves Creek Marsh, Georgia, USA - 041408BS metaT (Metagenome... | ecosystem: Environmental > Aquatic > Marine > Intertidal... | reverse complement strand
TACAGCTAAATGCGGCAGCGTTCCTCAATGACATCTCGGACATGCAGTTCAGCGTGTTCCTCGAGGGCACAGGGGGGGGCAGCATCCACGTTTGATAACGCGGGGGCTGCCACGGTCAAAGGTCTAGAGGTAGAACTTGCCGCCCAACTCACCGACAGTCTGCGCATAGGCGCGAACTATGGCTATTTGGACGCAGAGTACGACGAGTTCATTGAGCTTGGGCAAAACGTCAAAGACAGCAAGGACTTTCCCTACTCCCCGGAATCCACTGCTAGCATCGACTTAGATTGGACCCTTGTGCAGTCGACCTGGGGACGCCTCGATGCCCACGTTGATTGGAGCTACAAAGACAACTTTGTGGCCTACACCAACAAAGAGCAAAACGCGACGGGCCAGCTCGCTAGTTACGATGTCGTCAACGCTCGCTTAACCCTTGACGACATTAAGCTAGGCGATAGCGCGACCCTACGGCTGTCCGCTTGGGGACGTAATGTCTTCGATGAGGAGTATCGGGAAAACATCATCCCGTTTGGGCTCTGGACAATCAGCTATTGGGGTGAGCCCGCGACCTACGGTATCGATGCTCGTATCAGTTTCTAACGAGCACTGACGGCGTTGAGGGATCAGGCCGAGGCGGCGGATCCCTCCATCAACCAAACTAACAGCTGAGCTGATATTTCATAGAACCAGCGCTTGATCCGCTGCAGCCAGGGCGGTGAAGTAGCAAAGGCGTAATCGGTTTGCCCCTTGCTGATGAGGTAGTGCTGTATCGACGTAGCATCGTCAGCGGTTAACAAATCGCCGAAGTAGGGCATGCCTGCACTGCTGAGGGCGCCCTCAAGGACAATGGCCTCAAAGACCTCATGTCGCTCCTCACTTAGCCAGCGCAAATCCGGTAATGTGCCCCCGCTAACCGCGCCCATGCCATGGCAGTACGCGCAGTATTGACTGTAGAGTTCTCCACCTTGAGTTATTGACGCTTCATTGGCGTCTTCCGGTAGCGCGATCGGTGCCGGCGTGGGCTCTGCCTCGGGGACGGGGGGCAGGGTAAGTTCACCGTTTAATTTGTACGTTAGAAATCTGGCGACATTGGCTCGAGGTTTGGGATTTACCCCTGACATTAGACCAAAGGCGCCCCCGCCTCCCGCCGCAACGGTGACATATTGTTCGCCGTCGAGGCGGTACGTGATGGGTGCTGCAAGCACCGGGGACTGGGTCTCGCTTTGCCACAAAATGGATCCTGTGGTGGCATCGTAGGCCACGATGCGGTTGTCACCATTGCCCTGAAATACAAGATTCCCCGCTGTGGCAAGTACTCCGCCATTCCAAGGTGTTGGCAAGGGAACTTCCCAACGCGGCTCGGCCTTTTGGTAGTCCCAAGCCAGAAGATAGCCGCGTGCCACCTTGTCAATCAGTGCCTCGTTGAAGGCAGCGTTGCCAAAGGGTACCTCACTCCGGTTGGTACCCTGGTTCCGCCATCCGGGCAGTACCTTAAAATTCTCGGGTTCAACGTAGCGGTAGGGCGCATCCATCTTTGGGATAAACATCAGGCCTAGATCAGGATTCATAGCCATAGGTTGCCATGTGTGGGCGCCGGCAGAACTGGGGAACACAACCGCGTCACCTTCCGCGTAGTCTTGCCCGGCCACCTCAACGGGCCGCCCTGTACGCATATCGTAGTGGCTCGCCCAGGTTACTTTTGCAAAGGGCTCCGCCGACAGGAGTTCGCCAGTTACCCGGTCCAGTACCAGAAAGAAGCCGCTTTTTGGGGCTTGCATCAAGACCTGTCTGGGCTCACCTCGCCACTCGATGTCCGCCAGCACCATGTGTTGAGTGGCGGTGTAATCCCACGTCTCTGCGGGGACCACCTGATAGTGCCAGACATACTCTCCGGTTTGCGGACGAAGGGCGACGATTGAGGAGAGAAAAAGGTTGTCGCCGCCATCCGGGCTGCGCAAGCGACGATTCCACGGGGAGCCATTACCGACGCCGATATACAGCAGATCGAGCTCGGGGTCCCATGCCATATGATCCCAAACGGTCCCCCCGCCGCCCAACTGCCACCATTGTCCGGTCCAAGTAGTGGCTGCAGTGGCCATGATCTCAGATTCAAAACCTTCATCGGGGTTGCCCGGAACCGTGTAGAAGCGCCAGCGCTGTTTGCCGGTTTCAGCGTCGTATCCAGAAACGAAGCCCCGGACACCGTACTCGGCGCCGCCGTTACCAATAACGACAATGTTGTCGATGACGCGAGGTGCACCGGTAATGCTGTAGGGCTGGGCCAGGTCGACGGTGAGGGTCTCCCACAAAAGCTCACCGCTGGCGGCGTTTAGTGCGATGAGGCGACCATCAAGTGTGCCAATAAAAACCCGTCCATTGCCTAAGGCAACCCCACGATTGACTGCGTCGCAACACAGGTAACGGGCTCGACTGCGATCGACCTTGGGATCATAGGCCCAGAGCATTTCGCCGCTGCGCGCATCTAACGCGTACACCGTGTTCCAGTGGCCACTGACATACATGACACCGTCGACCACGATTGGCGTAGCCTCTAACGCACGGTTGCCGGCGTCATCGAAGGTCCATGCCAAGCCTAGTTTCTGCACATTACTGCGGTTGATATTGTTAAGGGGACTGAAACGGGTTTCCGAGACATCAAATCCGTGCTGGGGCCACTCGATGTCCTCGTTTGGCAAATCGGTGAAAGCAGTCTTCGGGGAGGTGGTGATATCGGGAGATTCACCATTCCCGAGGGTCGTAGCTGTGGTCAATGGGAGGTCCGAATCCGTGCAGGGAAATGCTGGATTTTGCGAGGACTCACAGCCCTCAAAGTATTGCATTATCAACGCAGCCACCGCGTCCGGGCGCTCCGGCAACATGGCGTGACCCGCGTCCTCCAACTCAGCAAGTTGAACCCGCGGGCCTAGCGCCTGTTTTAAGGTGTGACCTGCACCGGGTGCCGCCGCATCCTCAGTTGCCTGGATCACAAGGAAACGGTGACCTCCGGCGTGGCGCCAGAGCTCAACCGGACTGTTTCTAATCGCTTGTGCCTGCGCTAACCCGGCCAGGGGGTACCAACCGTCAATCCAATAGTCTGGCACGGGGTTTCCTGGAGCAAAGAATGCCTGTGCTATTGCATCGGCTCGGTTCTCGCGACTGGCAACCCTGAAAAGGGCTTTTCCGATTGCGGCAGAGATAGATTCTGGCGGCGGAGAATCTCCGGCTGATAGCAGCACAAGGCCCGATAACTGAGAACCATAGCGGCTAGCAAAGTTGCGAGCGACGCGGTTACCAAAGGCATGGCCCACCATGTGTACGCGCTGCTCTCCGACTTCCTGCGCGATCACCGCATGAACGTCATCCGCGTAGTCCATTAGCGAGCCCGTCTTTATCTCCCCAAGGCGTAAATCAGTTGCGCCGACGCCGGGAAAATTTATGGCGATCGTTCTGTAGCCCCCATTTACGAGTGCGGTAGCTAGTTCGTTGAAATCGGCCGCGTCGCGGCCAAAACTAGGCAGTAAAACCACCGCGGGAGAGCTGTCTTTTCCAAGGGCGTAGTACTCGATGAGTTTGTCGTCATCGCTTAGTAGGGTTTTGTGCTGCCCAATCACGGGTCTGCTGGGCCGGTCCATCAATGCGACCCAGCTAACAGTTAATACGATCAGAGTTAGCAGGAGAAAAACTGACACCAGTACGGTGGGGAAGCGGGGTTTTGCTCTCTGTGTGTTCTGATCCATGATCACTCCGCTTTTTTCCTGCTCACCCTAGACACTCAGCCAAGAATACCCGTGGTTATCCCGAGCCGACATCGTCTTAATCAATGAGGTGAGATATGACCAGCCCCTGAGATGAAATACCGTAACTCTCAGCCATAAAGACGATGCCACAGGCGGCCTCTTACGGGGAAAGTAGCGGGGTGCATTTGCCATGCTAAGACTAATGGAGCGTTCTATGACCCCGGGTTTTCACATTGCCGATTTATTCGATATCACAGCGGAAGCCGTCGCGAATAGATTGGCCTTGGTCAGCGATCAGCGCTCGGTGACCTATGCCGCCTTAGCCGAGCGTACGGATAAGCTAGCGGCGGCGCTGGCGGCCGAGGGGCTCCAGCGGGGGCAGCACGTGGGCATCTTTTTAACTAACTGCCCCGAGTACGTGGAAACTTTTATTGCCCTGGTGAAGCTGGGCGCCGTTCCCTTTAATGTGAATTACCGGTACCAGTCAGAAGAGCTGGTGTATCTCTTCAACAACGCCAATGCCGCCGCTGTCGTCCACGGTGCGTCGCTTGCTTCAATAGTCGATGAAATAGAGGGCCGTGTGCCTTCCCTGCGCATGCGGATTGAGGTTGCAGACGTCTTCGATACGGGGAACGGTGCGTCTCTGGACTATGAGGCGCTTATTCAAAGTGCAGACCGACCCCAGCAACCCTTCCCGCGCTCTGAGGATGATTATCTGCTGCTCTATACCGGCGGCACCACCGGCATGCCCAAGGGAGTGATGTGGCCCCATCGCGCTTTCTTTTTTGCCTGCCTTGGGGGCGGAGGGTTGTTCCATCCGAGCGGGCCAGTGACACAGCCCCAGGATATTGCCGAGCGCGCGCAAAATGGCTACCAGCTGCGTATGCTCACGGTAGCACCACTTATGCACGGTGCCGCCATTTGGTCGGCACTGGCGGCGTTGCTCGGTGGTTTAACCCTGGTGCTAGACACCTCAAAGACATTCGATGCCGATTGCATTTGGTCAGTTATCGAGCGTCACAGCGTCAACATCGTTCAAATCGTAGGTGATGCAATGGCGATCCCGCTGCGGGATGCACTGAAACTTCATCCCGGTCGCTGGTCCTTAGACTCGGTGGTCGGCTTTGGGTCTGGGGGGGCGGTTTTCTCAGCCCATGTCAAAGCCGATATTCAAGAGCTACTGCCCAACGTCATGATTACCGATGGCATGGGCTCGTCGGAGACCGGTATCTCGGGGATGGCAGAGCCTAGCCCCGACGGAATGATGAGGCTGAACGCCAACGAATATCAGCAGGTCATTGTGGAGGGCCGTATTGGTCTGGTGGGCGAAACCGGGCTGGTGGGTCGCGCGGGCCACATTCCCTTGGGTTATTACGGTGACCCGGAGAAGACCGCCGAGGCGTTTCAGGAGATTGCTGGTCAGCGTTGGTCTATTACCGGGGACAGCGGACGCCTTGATGCAGATGGCAAAATCACGGTGTTCGGGCGCGGTTCCACCTGTATCAATACCGGTGGCGAGAAAGTCTTCCCTGAAGAGGTGGAGGAGGTTTTGCGTGGTCATCCGCACGTATTCGACGCTGTGGTGACGGCGAAACCCGACGAGCGTTGGGGAGAGCGAGTGGTGGCGATTGTATCGAGTCGGCGGAGTCATGACCCCGCCCCAAGCTATGATGATCTGAAGACCTTTGCTGCACAGCATCTGGCGGGCTACAAGGTGCCCCGGGAAATTATCTGGGTCGAATCGATACCGCGATCTCCCGCGGGCAAGCAAAATTATCAGTGGGCGAGGTCTTATGCCTTAGCCCACTAACGTCTTTTGCTGGTAGGGGGTGCCCTTACGGGCAATCAAAGCCAAAGCCATGTCGGACACTGCAGAATTAGCGTAACATCTTCACGTTGTTCATAGCTGTATGGAAAGCCCGTTGTCTCGATCCACATTCGACATCTTGGCCAGCCGTGGTCCGCTGTATACGCTCCTATTGAGTGCATTACTGCTGACGCTGGTAATCATTGGGCTTGGCAGTTTTGCCCAGCAGCGACTCAAAGATGAGTCGATTGATGAGGCTCTGAAGGGACTGCACGCTGCAAACGCAAGTGCCTTGGTGGGTATTGAAGCAGCGATTTCCATCAGGAAGCGGGTTTTTTTTACGCTAATCGAAGATTTAGAGGCGCGTGCGCTGAATGTTGACGCAGGCGGGACGCTGGCAAACCACAGCACCAGTCAATCCGTTCTCAGTCTCAACTCGGATCTGGCCCAGGGGCTGGGGGCCACCGGGCTTGCGACACTCTCGCCCTCGGGTGACTTGATCGATGCTGTTGGTATGACGGCGGCTGATCTGCAAGTGGTACGCGACGCTCTCAACGATGACCGCTTTTCAGGTTCGTCCTCTCAGGCAGTGCAGATCCTGCGCACGCTAGAGCGCTCCACTGGAGCCGCCCATCGGCCTGATGAGAGCGCGCTGTATTTCGCCGGCCGAGCAATGGTTGCTGGTGACAAGTCGGTAATTTTCATCCAAAAGTATCCGGTAAAACCGCTGCTTTCGGCCTTCAGTGCCGCGGGGAGGGTGGGGAGTTCCGGGGAGACCTATGCCATTGACCGAGATGGGGATATGGTGACCCCGTCTCGCTTTATATTGGATACCTTGCCGGTTCGCGTTCTTCGGGGAATACCCGAGCGAGCAATTATGGAACAACCGGGCTATGCCTTTAACGGAGATCAACTTGAGACGCCACTGACACTTGCCGCGGGTAAGGTTCTGTCAGAGGGGAGTGGCTCCAGTCGCGAGGCCTATCTTGATTACCGTGGGATTACTGTGTTTGGGGTTTGGACTTTGCTGCCCGAATACGGCTTGGCTTTAATTACCGAGATTGACGCCGATGAGGCGCTAATTCCCTTCGAAGACCAGCAGGCATTATTGCGCAGTGTGCTGGCGACGCTGTTTTTTTTCACGGGAATCACGGGCGGTGTCATTCACTGGATTGGTCAGCGTCAGCGTCAGCTGCTGGGCCGGGAGATTGAAGATCGGACTGAGACTATTTCTGCCGCTGAGCGTCGGGCGCGCTACACCAAAAATCGCTACGATCTGGTGCTGGATTCTGCCGGTCTGGGCGTGGTGGAACTGGACGTGCACGGGCACATTCTGTTTTTTAATAACGCTGCCCGTGAACTGTTGGGATGGGGCGACCGGATGGTCGATGGCGCAAGTTTCCATGAGCTTGCCCATCACTCCCACGCTGATGGCAGGGAGTATTCCCAGGCGGCTAGTCCCATCAGTAGGGCGGTGACTGAGTCGCGCTCGATAGAGGCAGATACGGAGGTGTTTTGGCGGCCCGACGGCAGCTCTTTTTCGGCTTACTATCACGCGACGCCTCTTATTGACGATGACCTAGTCACGGGAACGATGGTTGTCTTCCGAGACATCTCTGCGGCGGTGGCGGCCGAACGGGCGCTCAAGGCGAGTGAGCTTCAATTTAGGCAGCTAGTAGGTACGATTCCCGGTACCGCGTATCAGTGCAAGTTGGATCCCAGCTGGACCATGCTGTTTATCAGTCATGAAGTTGAGCGCCTATCGGGCTATCAGCCCGCGGACTTCATCAACAATGCCCAGCGCGCTTTTGTTGACATCATCGTTGAGGAAGACCGAGAGCATGTGGAAAGCACGATAATCGCCGCGATCAAAGAAAAACGCGCTTACAACGTTGAGTATTGCATCATGGATATCGATGGCCGCATCCATCACGTATTGGAGCGTGGGGTGGCTAACTATGATGAACAGGGCGAGCCGATCGACCTCATGGGCACGATCCTTGATATCACCGAGAGGCGACAAACAGAAATCGAATTGAGTGATGCGCGCGAGCGCTTAGCCACCGCATTGGAGGCTGCCAACCTCGGCATGTGGGAGTACCTACCAAAAACCGATGAAATCAATGTCACGTCAACCGTGCTTACCATGCGTGGGCTGGAGCCGGATCACTATCTGCGGGACCTTGACGGAAACCACTGGGGTAGCCTGGTGGGAGGATTATCCGGTTGGCAAGACCTCATGTATTCCGAAGATCGGGAAATGCACAGCGTTGAAAATCTCGCCGCTTATCTCAATGACGGAAACGACCTATTGCGGGCTGAATATCGTGTCACTCGCGCCGATGGAACACCGATGTGGGTGCTCAATGCGGGTCGAGTCGTCCAACGGGATGCCAATGGACTGGCGGAGAAGGCGGTCGGCGTCGCCATTGATATCGATAAACTGAAACGTCTGCAGGTTGAACTGGAAAGCGCGCGCGAGGATGCCGAGGCGGCCACCCGGGCTAAGTCCGAGTTTCTGGCAAACATGTCCCACGAAATTCGAACACCGATGAATGCCATCATTGGTATGAGCCATTTGGCGTTGCAAACAGCGCTGGATCCGAAGCAGCGTAACTACGTGCAAAAAGCCAAGATATCTGCGGAAGCGCTGCTGGGTATTATTAACGACATCCTCGATTTTTCTAAGATAGAAGCACAAAAGCTGGCCATTGAGGCAGTGCCGTTTCAGCTCGAGGATGTGGTGGACACCCTCTCCAATCAAATCGGTTTAAGGGCAGAAGAAAAGGGCATTGAGCTGTTGTTCCGCCTCGGTGATGCGCTGCCAGACAGCCTCATTGGGGATCCCCTGCGACTGAATCAGATTCTTCTGAACCTGGGCAGTAACGCGGTGAAATTTACCGATCAGGGGGGTGAGGTCGTCATCTCGATAGAGGCAGATTGTGTGGCGCAAGACCGAGTTGCTCTGCACTTTAGCGTGAGTGATACAGGCATTGGTTTGTCCCCCGAGCTCCAGGCTAAATTGTTCCAGTCCTTCACCCAAGCCGATTCATCAACCACTCGCAAATATGGCGGGACCGGACTGGGCCTGGCAATCTGTAAAAATCTCGTGGAGCTCATGGGCGGGAGCATTTGGGTCGAGAGCGAGGAGGGGGTGGGCTCTAATTTCCAGTTTACCCTCGATATGGCATTAACCGAGCCGCAGTTTACGCCTGCGCGCATCCAAGACCCAGACAGTACGCTCCAAGGCTTGCGGGTTTTGCTAGTTGACGACAGCACAACCGCCCTTGCGATTCTGGCCGAGATGCTGGAGCGTTTGGGCCTATTTGTGGTGACCGCGAACTCAGCCGCCGAGGGGCTGGCTCACATTCACGACAGCTCCGATGGATTCGACCTAGCATTGGTCGACTGGCGAATGCCCGACATTGATGGCGTGGAGTTCGCCCGAGAGTTGGAAGCGTCGGTCGAGGCGTCGGCGCCCCATACGATTGTGTTAGTGACCGCCTATGGACGGGAGGAAGCCCTCGATGCCGCGAAACAGGCAGATGTCACCATTGCGGAACTCCTGACCAAGCCGGTTACCCCCACTGCCCTGCGAGACGTGCTGATTTCCGTTGTCCGGGGAGCTGACGCGATCGAGACTTCGCCGGAGTTGCCCTCTGCGGCTGGCGATGACCTTGAGGCGCTGCTCGAAGGAAAGCGAATTCTCTTGGTGGAAGATAACGAAATCAATTTGGAGCTGGAGTCTGAGCTGCTAGAGACCTATGGCCTTGAAGTGATCGTTGCTATGGACGGTCAACAGGCCATAGATAAACTGCAAACGGAGACCGTGGACGGGGTGCTCATGGATGTGCAGATGCCGGTGATGGATGGCTACGAGGCAACTCGTCGCCTGCGTCAGGATTCTCGCTTTGCCGATCTCCCCATTATCGCTATGACAGGCAATGCCATGTCTGGGGATCGCGAGAAAGCCATTGAGGCTGGCATGAATGATCATATTGCCAAACCCATCAATATTGATCACCTGCTTGAGACCCTTGTGCTGTGGTTGGTCAAAGGCGGAGATTAGCGAGAGCCCGTGCGCGTTGCTGTTATAGATTTTTCTGAGCGGGATTTACTCGCAATTGAACAGGGCATTCAACAATCCGAGGCGCTGCGCGCAGCGCCGATAGAGTTGCTTTCCCTGCCCGTAAATAGCGCCGATCAGACGGCGCATTCTGTCTCCTGTAAGCACGTCGACTATGATTCGATCTCTGTTTTATTGGGTGCACCCGATGGGCTGGCACACTGGGTGCCCCTTTGTCCCACCCTTCAATGGGCGCAATCCACTTGGGCGGGCGTGGCCCCGCTGGTGGAGCTGCCCCATCGCCACTATAGGCTCACCGCATTAAAAGGGGTTTTTGGGACCGCAATGAGCGAGTACGTGTTCGGGTGGCTGTTGGGGTTGGAGCGCCGCATTATTCAACGAGCCACCAGCGCCCATTGGCAACCCCAGCTTGATGGTAGCTTGGCCGGCAAGCGTCTGGGTATTTTGGGCACGGGTTCTATTGGGCACGCGGTGGCCAAAACGGCTCAAGCTTTCCAACTCGAAGTGGTGGGGCTCAACAGCGATGGTCGGGAGGTCACGGGCTTTGAGCGCTGCTATCCGTCCGCCTCTATTGTGTCTTTTGCCCGGGGCCTGGATTACGTGTGCGCGCTGCTTCCCGCTACGCCAGCCTCTACCGGCCTAATCGACCGCACATTTTTATCCCAGCTCAACCCCGATGCGATTTTGGTCAATGCCGGCAGAGGCAATGTTATTGTCGACGAAGACCTGCTCTGGGCGCTCAGTGACGGTGGTTTACGGGCCGCCGTGCTCGATGTCTTTCGACAAGAACCCCTGCCTGCGGAACACCCTTTCTGGGGTCACCCCAAGGTTCACATCACTTCTCACACGGCCGCACCAACACCCGGTGACGCGGCGATAGGCGTATTTTTAGACAACCTTGAGCGGTTCTGCCGCAATCAACCATTACAGCATGCCGTGGACTTCAGCCGCGGCTACTAACACGGGTTGTAAGTGGACTTGCACTCACTGTCTTGGCTTAGCGCTTCGCCCGCGCCCGCAGCGCTTCCAAGCGCGCTGACATAGCGCTGAAATCTACGGTCTTTACAAATTCGTTGGAGCGCTCACCCTCCAGAACCAGGGCATCTGCTAGTGGCTGACGCCAGCCGTCGTTGATCAGACATTTAAGTGCGCCCACTGCGGCAGCGTCGCTTTCGGCAATCTGCTGGGCGCATTCGAGGGCTGTTTCGATCAGTAAATCTGATTCACATATGCGATTAACCAAGCCCCACGCCAACGCCTGATCAGCGGAAATGAAATTGCCGGTTAAGCTCATCTCCCGCGCCCTTTGAATGCCGATAATGCGGGATAATTTTTGTGACAAACCCCAGCCAGGAAGAATACCAACCCGGGCATGAGTGTCAGCAAACCGCGCCGCGGGCGAGGCGTACATGAAGTCGCAGGCGAGGGCCAGCTCGAAGCCCCCGGTGACCGCGGGGCCGTTGACGGCGGCAATGATGGGTTTGGTGCATTGGTCCATGGCAACGACCATGGGCGCTTCGGGGCCCAAACCGCCACCCGTTAATATATCGGGATTGTCGGTTAGGGCTTTTAGATCAACACCTGCGCAAAAAGCGCGACCTGCCCCCGTCAGCACTACCGCGCGTACCTCGGCATCCCGCTCTGCCACTTCGAACCCATTGACCAGCGCTAGCGTTAGTTCAGCGTTCAACGCGTTGTTGGCATCGGGGCGGTTCAAGGTCATTAGCATAACGGCGCCGCGCTTTTCCATGAGCAGCATATTTTGGTTTTGAGCTGTACTAGCGTTGGCATCGGATTGAGTCATGATTAGTCATCTCAGAGAAGGCTGGGTAAAAGTTTATGCACTACGTTGGGTCAAACCGAGCTCAGCGGTAACGGCCTTCTGGTGGCGCGCGTCCCTTCGAGGGTATGGCCCTAGGTTGAGTTTGCCTGCGTTGGGTTATCCATGACAAATGTAAGTCGGTTTATTGACAGCAAGCTGTATCACTGCTGGTCGTACCCGGTTACGCAGAATTAAAAATTCTAGGTCGGGGGTTTTCATCGAACTCGATTTCCGTTTTACTTGTGCGCAGCGCCGTTCGTCTCTACGGAGCGCGCGCAAAATAAAGATAACGAGAAGAGGTATAACCGATGAATCTCATCAAGAGACTGCCACTCGCCGTGGCTGTGGCAGCAATGTCCAGTCAGGTTAGCGCTCAGGCGCTAGAAGAAATAATCGTAACAGCACAGAAGCGGGCTGAAAATCTACAGGATGTTCCCATCTCCGTTAGCACCATGAGCGGAGAAAAAATACAGGACAACACCATCCTGAACTTTGCGGCTCTGGCGGACTTTGTGCCCAGCCTGCACATCGCAGATGCACCGGTTAATACCAACATTTACATGCGTGGCATTGGCTCTGGTAACAACCGAGGTTTTGAGCAATCGGTAGGGATGTACCTCGACGGGGTTTATCTTGGACGCGGACGTCAGTACCGATCGGCGCTACTGGACATCGAGCGTGTAGAGGTGCTGCGTGGCCCCCAGGGAACGCTGTTTGGTAAAAACACCGTGGCGGGAGCCATTAACATAACCAGCGCATCACCGGTTGTGGGTGACGAGGCTACCGGTGAGCTCAATGTATCCATTGAGGAAAACGGTGGCGCTATTTACGAAGGCTACATACAGGGTGGAACGGACACCTTGGCGGTTAGAGCAGCAATTCGTTATCGCGAGACCGACGGGTATGTCTACAACGCCTATCTCGACCAGGATGAAGGTAAAACAGAGGAGACCGGTGGCCGCTTGACCGTAGTGTGGGAGCCAACCGACACGTTTTCGGCCAACTTCAAGTACACCAACATGCAGCGTGATCGCGACGGCGCGGCTAGTGCAACCTGGTATTACTTAGATCCCGCCCAACGCGATGTTGACGTGCCTAATCGCAGCGATTTCGCCAACACCGCGTATCTCATTATGGATGAGTTCTTCCCGGATTTTCCCAGCATTGCGGGCAGGGATTTCACGACCTACAAAGACAACAACTATGGTCAAAGCAAGGATGACGGTATCGGTATTGGACTTCGCCCAGACAGCAGTGAAGATGAGCTGGAGAATATGTCGTTGACGCTGAC
>Ga0182090_1146901_pt1 | contig 12754 bp, 9 predicted proteins | sample 041ome_24_FD_127767 | JGI IMG/M metagenome (GOLD analysis project Ga0182090, IMG submission 127767) | Metatranscriptome of coastal salt marsh microbial communities from the Groves Creek Marsh, Georgia, USA - 041408BS metaT (Metagenome... | ecosystem: Environmental > Aquatic > Marine > Intertidal... | reverse complement strand
TAGATATCGCTGCGGCTCACATCCCATTTGTGGGTATGCTCCAGCGCGTCTTCCGGATGCTCGGCAAGGTGCTTTTTCAACGCCTCATAGGCTGTTGGCGAACTGCGCACCTCTGGGCGCTTCGGGGCGATCGTGGCCATAATTCTCTCCGTCGCAAGCGACTCGTTTGGCCGCCTGTCATTGCATGTTTCATCCTGACCTTATTGACAGCAATGTCAATAGTCAGTTGCGAATTGCGACCTATCGTGCATCTTTAAATGATCAGCCGGCCTTTACGAAACGAGCTTTGAACCGTTGGCTCAAGCTGATCTTGTTCGCACCACCAACGCCCGACATCATACCGTCTGTCATGCCCGAATACGCGGCGCAAGCCTTCATCGGGATCAATAATGCCAAGCAGCATGCGCAAAGTGGTAGTCTAGTCCGCACCATTGGGCCCTAGAATGCCGTAGATCGCTCCTTGCGGTGCGGAGATATAGACCCCGTCCACCGCCAGTGTGCCGTCAAATCGCTTGACGAGACCTCGAGCTTCTATGGCCAGCCGTGCGCCGCTGACTTCTGCTATCGCTGCATTGCCCGCAGGGGCGTGATCGCTTACCGACATTTCCATGGAAGCTCTGTTAACTGTCAGGGCCAAACGGGAGCAACCCTAAGCGTGGTTAACACCGCTGCAAATTTAAGGCTGAAAGCGCGTATTGCGGAGCAAGCGAAGAGTTTGGGCTTTGCTGCGTTCGGTGTAACGACTGCTCAAGATGACCCGATCCGGGCGGACCGGCTGGAGCAATGGCTGGGCGATGGCCATCACGGCTCGATGGAATGGATGGAAGTACGCAGCGATGTGCGGCGCGGCCCGCAATCGCTCTGGCCAGAGGCGAAGAGCGTGATCGCGCTAGGCATGAGCTACGCACCTGCTGATGATCCGTTAGCGTTAGAGGCGCATCCCGAGAAAGCGCGGATTTCTGTGTATGCGCGGGGCAAGGATTATCACGACACGGTCAAGAGGCGGCTTAAAGCGCTGGCGCGCTGGATGGTGGAGCAGGAGCCGGAAAACGAGCTCAAGGTCTTTGTCGACACCGCGCCGGTAATGGAAAAGCCGTTAGGCGAAGCTGCGGGGATTGGCTGGCAGGGCAAGCACACCAATCTGGTGAGCCGTGACCATGGCAATTGGCTGTTCCTTGGCGCGATCTACACGACTTTGGAGCTGGAGCCCGACGCGCCTCATGAAGATCGCTGCGGCTCTTGCAATGCGTGTCAGACTGTTTGTCCGACCGATGCGTTTCCTGCGCCTTACACACTCGATGCGCGTCGCTGCATTTCCTATCTCACAATCGAGCACAAAGGGCCGATTGCAGAGGAGTTTCGCGAAGCTTTGGGCAATCGCATCTATGGCTGCGACGATTGCCTGGCAGTGTGCCCATGGAACAAGTTTGCTGAAACCGCCGCTGCGCACCGGGATTTTCTGCCGCGCGCGGAGCTGGTTGCGCCCCGTCTCGCCGAATTGCTCGCGCTTGATGACGCGGGATTTCGCCGGTTGTTTGCAGGATCACCGATCAAACGTATCGGGCGGGACCGGTTTGTCAGAAACTGCCTTTATGCTGCGGGGAATAGCGGTGATGCGTCATTGATGGCCCGCATTGGTTCGCTGCGAAACGATCCCGATCTAGCGGTGGCAGAGGCTGCCGATTGGGCTACAGAGAAGCTTACAACAGCTCTTTGAGCGGGGTTTCAGGATCAGCCAGCAGCTCCAGGTCGACATCATCGATGTCACTCTCGATCAGCTTGCGTCCCTGGACGTAGTCCTTGGTGTTATTGACGCAATCAATTGCGATCGGTTTGCCCTCTTTCAGATAGACCACGCTGAATTTGCGGTTTTCCGGATCACCGCGCACCAATGTCTGATCGTAGTCGATTGACAGGCCAGCGGTCTGGAGCTTCAAGTCATACTGGTTGGACCAGAACCACGGCAGCGCGTGATAGGGCTGTTTATCGCCCATTATTGCGCGGGCAGCCGTGTTCGCCATATCATTGGCATTCTGCACGGATTCGAGCCGGATGATGGCCTGATCAGCGAAGGGATTCGCATGCGCAGCGCAATCACCGATTGCGTAGATGTCATCCAATGTGGTGCGGCAAAACTCGTCAACATCAACCCCGTTTGACACAGCCGCCCCGGCTGTGATCAGAGGGCCGACCGCCGGTACAATGCCGATGCCCACAATCACCGCCTCGCACGGGATCACTTCGCCATCTGCCAATCTGACACCCGTCACATGCCCGTCTTCATCTTCAATGGCTTCGACTGCGGTTTTCAGTCGTACATCCACGCCGTGCGCACGGTGTTCGGCTTCGATAAAGCGTGACAATTCCTCGCCAGCCACTCGCGCAAGCACGCGCGGCAAAGCTTCCAGCAGCGTCACTTCGCAATCGAGCTTGCGCAGCACAGCGGCGGCTTCCAACCCGATGTAGCCCCCACCGATGACGACAAAGCGTTTCGCGCCGTTTTGTAGCTGCGCCATTATCGCGTCGACATCGCGCCGGTCGCGCACGGCATGCACAGCTTTCAGCCTCGCACCTGGACAGGACAACCTGCGCGGATCGCCTCCGCCTGCCCAGATCAGCTTGCGATAGGCGATACGTGTGCCGTCACCCAGAACGACCTGGTGGTCCATCCAGTCGACCTCACTGACCATCGCGCCAAGCTTGATGTCGATATTCTTGTCAGACCAGAATTTTTCCGGACGGATCATGATCCGTTCAAACGGTTTGTCGCCTGCGAGATACTCTTTCGATAGCGGCGGGCGTTCATAGGGCGGGTACGCATCGCGCCCCAGCATCAGGATCGAATCTTCGTGCCCCTGCTGGCGCAAGGCGATTGCCGCCTGTGCCCCACCGTGACCCGTCCCCACAATGACAATGTCTGCTCTATCCATGGGGTGCAGGGCTTGCCGCAAATTGCCGCTAGGTCAAGACCCGCAATTCGGTGTGCCGCCTACCGTTCGAGCAGATTACGCGCCTGAATGGCGATTTGGGCGAGCACGGCCGGGGCAACCGGCGTGTGCAATTGCGCCCGCCCGATCATCGAACGAAATTGCGAGACTGAAGCTTCGCGTGAGCTTAGCCAATGCTCCACCGCCGCTACCGGGCCTGCCTTGCGATTGGCGCGGCGACGCAGGAAATCGAGCCGCATATGCTGGAAATCGCGCGCCAGCCCATTGACCAGCAAGCGTTCCCACGGGTCGGATGGCGCCATGTCCTCTGCGGTTTGCTGCGCCCAGTCCAAGCCCAGCTTGGAACCAAGCTGAGTAAATGCTTCGGTCAGGACTTCCGGTGAAATCCCGCTGTCGCGGGCCAGCCGTGCAAGCCCGATTGAGCCATCAACTTCAAACAGATGCACGACTTTACCGGCGGCGGCCTTCGGCGCACCCAGTTCGATAAAGTGCTGGCAAAGTTCGGCCGAGCGTTCGCGCGCCGTTTCCGTAAGCAGATCGCCCGAATGCTTTTCAAGCTGACCGATTCCTCTCGTCAGGGACTTGATAATCTCACTCGGAGCGAAACCGGTGCCGCCGTGGCGCAAGAGGTCTGCCATGTGCGAACTCATTGCTGCCGCAGTACGCTCTAGCAGCTTGAGGCGCGCGGTCTCCGGCATATCGCCGCTCTCGATCGCCTGCCAAACCTGGTCCATCTCCAGCAATTCTTCGATGACAACGAAGCTTGCGGCGATTTCGGCTAGGTTCACGCCTTCCTCCTCGGCCAGTTCGAACGGATGGATCAAGCCGAGGCGATTGATCATGCGGTTGGCAAGTTTGGTCGCGATGAGTTCATTGCGTAATTGGTGGGTCAGGATCTGCTTGTGGAAATCCTTTTGTAGAGCCACCGGGAAGGCTTCTATTAACATTGGTTCCAGCGCCTTGTCGCTGATCCAGTCGGCTGCCTCAATCGCGTCTTGCAGAACCAGCTTGGCCGAAGACAGCAGCACCGCCAGCTCTGGCCGGGTCAGGCCTTTGCCCTCGCTTGCGCGGCGCGAATAGGTCTCTTGGTCGGCTAATCCTTCGGTCTTGCGATCCAGTGCGTCCATTTCTTCAAGCTTTTCGATCAGCCGCACATGCGAAGCCGTGGCTTTGACTCCGCCCATCTCTGCAATCGATAGTGCCAGCGCCTGCAAGCGGTTGTCTTCGAGAACGATCCCAGACACTTCGTCGGTCATTCGCTCGAGCAGATTGTTGCGTTTCTTCGGAGTCAATCTGCCGCTCTGCTGAGCGGCCGCAAGCGCGATCTTGATATTCACTTCATTGTCGGAGCAATCGACCCCGGCCGAATTGTCGATGAAGTCTGTGTTGATGCGCCCGCCGTTCAAAGCAAATGCGATACGGCCAGCTTGTGTCGTGCCAAGGTTTGCGCCTTCTCCGATCACTTTGGCGCGCACCTCGGCCGCATTCACACGCAGCGCATCATTGGCCGGATCACCGACCTGCACGTTATTCTCAGATTCGGCCTTGATGTAAGTCCCTATACCGCCGAACCAGATTAGATCAGCCGGGCTCTTCAAGATCGCACTGATCAATGCCTCTGGATCGAGTTCGTTTTCTTCAATGCCCAGTACTTCGCGCGCCTGCTTCGACAGCTTGATGGTTTTGGCGCTTCGCGGGAAAACGCCGCCACCCTTGGAAATCAGGTCCGTACTATATTCTTCCCAGCTAGAGCTTGGCAGATCGTAGATCCGCTTGCGCTCTTTCCAGCTCGCACCTGAGTCTGGGTCAGGATCGATGAAGATATGGCGGTGATCGAATGCCGCAACCAGCTTGATTGCTTTCGACAGCAGCATGCCATTACCGAACACATCGCCGGACATATCGCCGCATCCGACCACGCGAACCGGATCCTTCTGAACATCCACGCCCATTTCAAGGAAGTGACGCTGAACGGAAACCCATGCGCCCTTGGCGGTAATGCCCATCGCCTTGTGATCATAGCCATTCGATCCGCCGCTGGCGAATGCATCGCCGAGCCAGAAATTGCGCGCTTCCGCTATGCCGTTTGCAATGTCGGAGAAGCGCGCGGTGCCCTTGTCAGCTGCGACTACGAAATACGGGTCTTCGCCGTCGAGAATGCGCACGCTTTCGGGATGGACGACTTTGTTATTCTTGAGATTGTCCGTGATCGACAGGAGCGTGCGGATGAATACCTCATAGCTCGCCTGCCCCTCGGCTGCCCAGCCTTCGTGATCCTTTTGCGGAGACGGCAGTTGCTTGGGATAGAATCCGCCCTTCGCGCCAGAAGGTACGATTACCGCATTCTTCACCTTCTGTGCTTTCATCAGGCCAAGGATCTCAGTGCGGAAGTCATCGCGCCGATCGGACCAGCGCAGACCGCCGCGTGCAATCGGGCCAGCGCGCAAGTGAATGCCTTCGACCTGACGCGAATATACGAAAATCTCGCGCCATGGCACCGGCTTGGGCAAATTCGGGATCAGAGAAGAATCGATCTTGAACGCAAGCGCTTCTTCGCTTGCGGGCGCAAACGCATTGGTGCGCAGGATTGCTTCGACCAAGGCGTGATACAGGCGCAGCAAGCGGTCATCGTTGATCGCTGCGACTTTAGAGAGACCTTTGCGGATCGCATCACGCGCCTGCCTCGCTGAATAGTCCCTTTGATTTCCGAAGTTGGGATCATGTTGTGCGCGGAACAGAGTAATCAGTTCGCGGGTCACTTGTGCGGCGCGATCCAGAGCATCGACCACCGTATAGATCGTAAAGCTCATACCCGCCTGTCGCAGATAACGGTAAAATGCGCGCAGCCAGTCGACTTCATTGGCGAACAGTCCGGTCCTGATAACCAGCCGGTTGAACGGATCGTCTTCATTCTGCCCACTCAGAACCGCTGCGATCGCATCCTCGATGATATCGGCGCGATCGAGCAAAAACCCGGTTTCGCCACCATCTTTCAGCGCCAGCGTGAAATCGTGGATCGTGCCAAGCTCTCCGTCTTCCAGCGAAGTTGGCATTTCGGTCAGTACGCGAAAGCCGAAGTTCTCCAGTGCAGGCACGGCATCGGACAGCGGCAAGGCGCCCACTTCCTGATAGACTTTCAGCCTCAACCTGTCGCTTTCGTCGCCTGGCAATCGGCAGAGCCGCGCATCACGCGCGCGCGCATCATTGGCGCCGAGCTTGCGCAGCCGTTGAATATCGATTGATGCTTCAAGAGCCCCGTAGTGGTTGCGGTAACCCACCGGGAATGCGGGGGCATAGCGGCTCGCAATAGCTGCAGCACGCGATGGGTCTTCGCTCTCAGCCAGATTGCGCTCAACTGCTTCGCCCCAGCCGCGCAGCATGTCCTCCAAACGCGATTCGAGCGCAGCCTGATCCATTGGCTGTTTCGCACTGCGGATATCCAGCACGAAGCGCAGCATGGCGAGGTTGCCGCCTTCGACCTCTAGGCTCCAGTCAAGCATTTCGGTGCCGTCGATCTCGGTCAGCATGGCCTGAATTTGTTCGCGTACCTTCGTCGAGTGCAGGTCGCGCGGAAACCATACGAAGGCGAATACGTGGCGTTCAAGCGGAGCCTGCACCAATGCGAGGCGTGGTCGCGGTCGGTCCACCAAGCTCATCATGGTAGTGACAACCCGTTCTGAATCCGCAAGTTCGAAGCCGACCAGCAGATCGTGGGGCAGGGCGGTGAAGGCGTGGATCAGGGCCTTGTCCGCATGACCGCCCGGGTGGAAGCCCAGTCGCTTGGACATTTCGCTCATTGCCTGGCGCAGGCGTGGCACTTTTTGCGGCGGGCTGGCTAGCGCAGCGCTGGTCCATACGCCTGCATGGATGGATATTGCGGTCAGTTTACCGTTCTCGCGCACGGGCACCATGAACAGATCAATTGGCACGCGGCGATGCACGTTGGCGACGCGGTTGGCCTTTACGATCAGGATGTCGCATGACCGGCCAGCATGGCCTTCGTTCTCGAACCATTTGAAGGCGCGCTCATATGAACCCTCTGCAAGCAGCTGGCGCGCACTTTTGCGACAAATGCCAAGTATGTTGGAGTGGCTTCCATCGCGTTTGCGCGTGATATGCCCCAACTGTGTCAGCATGCCCGAGTTGAACCACTCAAGCAGCGCGACATTTTCATTGTCGCCCAAGCGCTTCGCATCTTCTGCCATGGCCGCTTGAAGCTTTGGCCAATCTTCCACCGCGGCACGGACATCGCCCAGCGTGGTGCGCAATCTGCGTTCCAGCTCGCGGCGTTGCCGCGCATCGACGCGCTCTGTCTCGATGTAGATCATCGATTCGCGCGTCGAGTTGTCATCTTCCTTTCCGCGCGGCAATCCAGTTAGAATGCCAGATTGGTTGCGCTTCACCGGAATAATCGGGTGGACCAGCCGATCAATAGACAAGCCTTGGTCGGAGATCGTGGCTGCGATCGAATCGACCAGGAACGGCATGTCATCATTGATGATTGCTATACGCAAGAAGCGGCGCTCGCCCGAGATGGACACCATTCCGAGCGCGCTGTGCTTCTCTTCACGCTCACGCGCCGTGTCGAACACGAATTGAGCGGCCTTCTTCAGCGGGGAGGGCTTGAACGGCGTATCGCCGGGAAGGATCGAATCGCGCATGCGGCGCGCGATTTCTTTTACCATGTCGTCAGCTGCAGATTTACTGCCCGAGCTGGCACTTGCCTTGGCCGCCATAGTCCTGCTTTCCCTGCACGCGCAATTTTCTATTGTTCGCGTTTATCAATGATGCGCCGTTAGGCTTGTCACTGCGCCCCCGCAAGCGAAGAAACGTTCACATTTCAAAGCCGCAAGTGTAGACACGGCTTTACATTAGAATTTTGCGCCACGCACAGTTTTCCCGCTACGGAATTATGCGCGAAGCTTATCCGTTCACGGCCTGCATGGTGAGATCAAGCGACCGCACGCGAGCCTCGGGATCATATGTCGCACCGCATACGATGATTTCATCGGCTTGCGTCCGGTCGACAAAGGCCGAGATACTATCTTTGATTTGGGCCGGAGTCCCCACGGCGGCTGCCTGGCCCAGATGCGCCAGCATCGCCTGTGCAGGCGCGGGCAGAGTGCTGCTGTAATCCGTAATTGGTGGCGGCAACTTGCCTGGGTTGCCACTGCGCAGACGGACGAAACTTTGTTGCTGGCTAGAGGCGAGCAGCTGTGCTTCGTCTTCGGTGTCGGCCGCAAACACATTCATCGCGACCATGACATGCGGCTGGGCGAATTGCTCGGATGGCTGAAAGTCGCGGCGATAAAGCGCCAACGCTGCATCCAGATGGTCTGGCGCGAAATGCGCTGCAAAGGCATAGGGCATGCCCAATTGCGCGGCGAGCTGCGCCCCGAACAGGCTTGATCCGAGCATCCAGAATTCGATCTGGGCTCCGCGTCCGGGCGTTGCATGGATCGGCAACTCGACATCGCCCGTGATCAGCGCCCGCAACTCCATCACGTCGTGCGGAAACATTTCGGCTGCCTGATGCAGGTTTTTGCGCAGTGCGCGTTGCAATTCTGGTCCGGCACCGGGCGCGCGCCCTAGCCCCAAATCAATGCGTCCGGGAAACAGCGCGTCCAGCGTGCCGAATTGCTCAGCGATCTGAAATGGCGTGTGATTTGGCAGCATGATTCCGCCCGAACCGATACGGATATGACTGGTGGCATTGCCGATATGCGCCAGCACCACTGATGTGGCCCCGCCAGCAATACCTTCCATCGCGTGATGTTCAGCGACCCAGAAACGGTCATAGCCATATTGTTCGGCAGACCTGGCCAGCTCGGTCGCATCGTTCAGCGCTTCGCTTACGTTTCCGCCTTCGCGCACCGGCACAAGGTCCAGAACAGAAAGTCTAGTCATTGTTCGGTCGGCCCTAGTTGATCGAGATAGCTCTGCGCGCTTGTTGCGAACTCGGTTCCCGGCGACAAATCAATGACCGATTGCCAACTGCTTCGCGCGGCCTCTTCGCGGCCATCCAGAATTGCAATAACTCCAGCCTCCAGCCCGATCGCAGGCGCTGTCGGATCGAGCCGCGCTGCCTCTTCGACTTGCTCTTGTGCTTCGGCGAGCTTCCCCATTCGCCGAAGCAGTGTGGCTGAAAGCAGACGCGTCTCGGCATCATCTGGTTGAAACATGCGCGCTTCAACCAAGGCTGCTTCGGCTGCGTCCAATTGTTCGAGCCCTACCAGCACACGGGCGCGGTCGAGCGCGATCAAGCCCTGCATCCCGCCAGCCTGCGCCGCCAGGGCATCCGTCCGGGCCGCATCGAGCAGCACCAATGCGCCGGGCAGATCACCGGTCACAAGCGCGGCATTTCCAGCCATAGCACCAAAACGCGCGCGCAAGCGGGTTTCCTCCGCAGGTGTTTCTTGCCGCGCGGCGGTAAAGGCTGCACGGGCTTCTTCCCAACGGCCCAGTTCGGTGGAAGCCAGACCAAGACAGTGGTTGGCTAATACGCGGTCTTGCCCATTGGTTGTATCGCGGCGGATCTGCGCCTGTACGTGCGCACGCGTGGGCTCATCTTCCAGTTGATCGAGACACTGGGCCAGCCAGCTCGTGGGTTGCGGCGCGTCGATGATCGAAAGTTCGCGCGGAGGGCGGTCCTGTATGTCGGCCGAGTAGTCAGGCACACCGCCTCGGGTTGGATCGAGCCCGGCCTGAAGCATCAAAGGTAGCAAAGTGGCAGTCAAAAACATTTGGCGTCCCTAATCCAGAAGGCTCCACACCTGGCGGTGCAGCAAGGCAATATCCTGCTCTCGCGACAGGCGGTGATCGCCGTCTTTGACCAAGGCAATCTGTATATCGTCCGAACGAAGTCTTTCAGCCAGCTGCATACTTACTTGCCACGGCACGTCTGCATCGCATTGGCCATGAAGCAGGCGCACGGGCGCGGCGATGTCGATCGGTCCGGTCAAGCGGATATGCGTCATTGCATCCTGCCAGAACTTCGCATGGGTTGGCGTTGGTTCCGGGCCGTAAGGATTGTCTTCATAGATCGTCACGCCAGACGCGAGCTGCGACTTCTGGTCGTCTGAATAGCCCCAATCGGCAAAGTCCGGTGCAGCGGCAATGCCGACCACTCCGGCCAATCGATTCCCCAGCGCTTGTGCCACCAGCAACATCAGCCAACCGCCCATCGACGAGCCAATGATGACAACTTGACCGTCAATGCAGGCATCGATCAATGCGAGAACTTCATCGCGCCATATGCTGAGCGATCCGTCAGCGAATTCCCCCGATGATTGGCCGCAGCCCGAATAATCGAGCAGAAGGCAGGCGCGCCGCTCTTCTTGTGCGACGGCAAAGATCGAGGTCGCCTTGCCGCCATCCATGTCGGACATATAGCCGGGCAGAAAGACCAGCGCCGGCCCTTTGCCTTCAGCGTAACGATAGGCGATCCGCTGTCCGTCCGCCATTTCATGAAATTGCACATCGCTCATGGCGCTGCTTCATGCCCGCGCAAGCATCACCAGTGCAAGTGTCTGCCCACATCAATCATCTTGTCACTTTGCTGAGACAAGCGCAGCTTAGGCCATGACCATGTTCAAGAACGACCCACTCGCTGACACCGCGCCCGCGCCCGCTGCGCCCGTCGCACTGTCCCGCCGCAACCTGTTCAAGCTTGGCGGACTTGCCGCCGCCAGTGTTAGCACGCATGCGATTGCGCGTGGCTTTGGCACTGGTTTCACCCATGGCGTGGCAAGCGGAGAACCGGGCCAGACCCGTGTCATGCTGTGGAGCCGATTTGTGGCTGAACAAGACACCACACTTGAATGGGAAGTCAGCCAGAGTCTGGATTTCGCGCAGATTGTATCTGCCGGCAGCGTGATCGCCACTCCATCGCGAGACTGGTGTGTGAAGACATGGGCCAATGGCCTGACGCCGGGCCAATGGTACTATTATCGCTTTACCGCACCAGATGGATCGCAATCTGAAGTGGGCCGCACGCGCAGTTTACCTGAGGGCGCCGTGCCGCGCTTTCGCATGGCGGTATTCAGCTGCTCCAACTACGGTTTCGGCTATTTCAACGCCTATGCCCATGCCGCCGAAGCCAATGATGTCGACATCGCGCTTCATCTGGGTGACTATATTTACGAATATAATGCCGGATCCTATCCGTCAGAGCGCGAAGCGGTTGTCGAGCGCGTGTTGTTCCCAAGCCAAGAGATCGTTGCTCTGGCAGACTATCGCCTGCGTTATGCGACCTATCGCAGCGATCCCGATTTGCGCCGTATCCACCAGCTGCTGCCAATGATTGCGGTATGGGACGATCACGAGTCGGCGAATGACAGCTGGAAAAATGGGGCGCGGAACCATCAGCCTGAAACAGAAGGCAGCTGGGATGTGCGCAAGGCCGCCGCCAAGCGCGCCTATCGTGAATGGTTGCCGGTCTCGGATGATCCCTATGCTGAATATCAGGTGGGCGATCTGGCGACTTTGCTAAGACTCGATACGCGGCTGGAAGGGCGCGAGGAACAATTCAATATCGGCGATGTTATCCAGGGCAAACGCACACCTGAGGAGATCGGCGCGGCGCTGACAGCGTTCCGCGAAGGGGCTTATCGTGAGGAGTCACGCGAACTTCTTGGCGCGGCGCAGCAGGCCTGGCTGGCAGATCGATTGAAGTCGTCCCGCACGGGCGGCACGCAATGGCAAGTGCTGGTACAGCAGGTGTTGATGGGTGAGCTCTTCACCGCGCCGCGATTGGCCGAAGCGGTTCCGCCCAATGCGCCCGAATTCATCCGCCGGCGCGTGCAAGCCAGCACTTTGGCCGGGAATGCGGGCCTGCCCGCCAATATGGATGCGTGGGATGGCTATCCCGCGGCGCGGGCACGGGTGTTTGAAGCCTCGCTTGCAGCAGATGCAAATCTGATCTCGCTTGCCGGTGATACACATAATGCGTGGGGCTTTGATCTGGCGCATTCAGGCCAGAAAGTCGGGGTGGAATTTGCCACGCCCGGCGTTACGTCCCCGGGGCTCGAAAGCTATCTGGGAGCGATCCCGCCACAGGATCTGTCCCGCGCAATCGTCAACCACAATCCTGCGCTTAAATACGCTGATACATCGCAGCGCGGCTATATGGTGGTCGAGTTGACGCCGGAAAGCGCAAGCGCAGAATTTCGTTTCATGGCGGGCATTCGCCAGCGTTCCACGCGTATCGCGGGAACGAAGCGGATTGTCGCTTCCGCCGGCTCCCGCGAACTCACGATCTAGCTTCGTCTGCCTTGTGGGTAGGCGCTAGTCGCGGTTGAAGATTTCCTCGATCGCAAGATCGAAGACATCGGCGATCTTGAAGGCGAGTGGCAATGACGGATCATAGCGCCCCTTTTCGATCGCATTGACTGACTGGCGGCTGACTTCCAGCCGGTCGGCCAGATCCTGCTGGCTCCAGTCACGTTCTGCTCGGAGGACCTTGAGGCGATTGTTCACCGGATCTCTCCGTAGGTGCCGTATTTGATCTTGTTGAAGATCGCGCCAACACCCAGTCCAAGGCACCAGATCGTGGGCCACCAGAATGCGGCCACGGGTTCAACGATACGGTAGGTTTCCAGGAAACCCCAGATCGCCGCGAGCGTGAAGGAAATACCCGTCGCGATCAGACCCTGCCGCACATAAAGCATGCGGAAGAACTCGTCTTTGTCCTCTATGATGAGCCCGCGAAAGACCCAGATAACGCCGGCAAAGGAGAGGCCCGGAAGGAACGCGAGGAGCGCTGCCACCGGTCCGGTCAGGCCGCGCCCGTCAATAAAGTGTTCCGC
>Ga0182090_1306833_pt1 | contig 12776 bp, 6 predicted proteins | sample 041ome_24_FD_127767 | JGI IMG/M metagenome (GOLD analysis project Ga0182090, IMG submission 127767) | Metatranscriptome of coastal salt marsh microbial communities from the Groves Creek Marsh, Georgia, USA - 041408BS metaT (Metagenome... | ecosystem: Environmental > Aquatic > Marine > Intertidal... | reverse complement strand
GAATTTTTCTTCTCTCTGAAAGCTCACAAAACTCCAAAATTTTAAAGGGAAAAGAAACACGAACAAAAGAGAAAGAGCTCTCTTTGGTTTCTTCTGATTATTCGCATCTTCTTCGTCGTCGTCGCGTAACTTTTCTCGCCGTCAAAAGTCGTTCGTTATCTATATATCGACGGCGTCTGTGTCGCCTTTCGCTTCGAGAAGCCGTCGTCGCGATGGACGAAGACGACGAAGGAAACGGCCGGTCGAAGAGGATGGTGGTGACTCGCGAAGAAGCGCAACGCGAGCAGAAGAAAGAAACGAAAACGTTCGAGCGCGTGGAATGGCCTCGGCCGAACAAAAGGAAGCAACCCGGGGATATTTTGTTCTGGCCGAGGACGGACCAGCCGATCGCGTACACGCACTGGGCGGTGTACATTGGGAGGAGGAAACCGGTTGGGAATAAGTTTGTAGAAGATGAGAGTTTTCCGGAAGCGGTGGTGCACTTGTGGGGAGCGGCGGACGCGAAGGATCGATCGATGTCCAACGACGCGGTGGTGATTTATAGCGAATTGAGCGAGGTGAATTGCGAGAAGGACGCGCCGAGACCTTTTTGTGGGAATTATAAGTACGATTCGTTGTACACGCCGATGCGTCCGAGTCAGATTTTACATCGAGCGTTTGTCGCTTTAGAGCACAAGTTTTACGAAAAGGAATTCGGAGGGTACTCGGTGATTGGGAATAATTGCGAGCATTTCGCGACGTGGGCCAGGTATGGGTTTCAACATTCTAGTCAAGTTGGTGACGTTTTGACGACTGGGTTGAGCGCAATAGGGACTTTTATGATGGGCCCACCGGGGACGGCTTTGGGGTACATCGCGGGCAACTTAGTCCAAGAGGAAACCAGGAAAGCGAGGAGGCACAAGAATAATCGATTAGACGAAGCTATCCAGTCCAGTTATCGAGAATTCCATCTGAATAGTAGTTGCAAGAATACAGGGACAACAGTAGGAGATGAAAAAGGAGAATCTAGCTCGATATACGAAATCCTAGACGAAGAGTCCACGCACGATTTTTCGGACGAGAAAGAAGTCGATTGGACCATTGACTGTCTCATAGATTACGTAGAAACGTCCAACGTTCAATTCAGCCAAGAAAAGCACGACAAATACGAGCAAGACGAGAATCAGAGATTCGAAAAAACGCGTCCGTTTCGAATTTCTCTGAAAGCCGCGGACGAAAACTCCGCGTTGTACAAAGATAGAACATCGGGTTCCGGCCAGACGAACATCATAGACGCAGATTCGCGAGGTGAAATTCGACTCGGCGGTCAAGCGCAACCAAAGCCCGAAAGCGACTTGAAAGAGCTCGCCAGAGACTTGGGTAACATAGGAAAAGAAGTAGGTAAAGGCATGCTCAGCATGCTAGGATGGGTCGCCAACGAAGCGCTCGAGGCGGCCAAGAAGAGACAAGAAGCGAGGGAGAAGAGAGAAAAAGAAGCGAGGGAAAAGTTGGAGAATTTAAAGGTTCCCGGATCTTCTCCTTCTCCTAAAAACAATGAGAACGATGAACCTTCGGTGTAGTAATCGTTGTTGTTTCTCGTCGTCGCTGTTGATGTTGCTGATGTTGTTGTTGTAATATAATCGCGCAATGCGTTGTAAAGCTGTAAGCGTAAGAATACCTAAAATATGAACGCCTCTTGCTTCTTTGCCTCTTTTTTTTGAAAAGGGGGAAGACGAACAAATCTCGAATTTCCTCATTCTTTCAACCGCGCGAGCCCGCGTAATAATAAATGTCCACCGCGACGGGAGAGTACCGCATACCAAAAAGAACGTTAGTCCTCGAGGACAACAACAACAACAACAACGACATGTCCAACATCTTGAACGACACGAGCGAGGACCCAAACCCGCGCACGGCGTCGAAATGGCCCACGCAATTCAAAAACAAATTTACGCGAACCAAAACTATTCCCCAACCGAAAACGCACACCGGCGGGCAGAGGCAGCACTTTCAAGACATATCGAATAACAACAACAACAATCAAGAGAATTTGAACGTGTCGAGGGGGTCGATGAAAATGGGTTTGCCGAGAGATCCGAGGATTCGACGCCAGGATGGTTCCATATCTGGTGGGATTCACGAGAATTCAGGACGAGCGAATCCTTTTCAAAAAGTGAACACCTCGAATACGCGCGCTCCTAACAACAACATTCGTGCGCCAGAAGACGAAGACGAGCCGTTTGAGTTTGCACACACATTAGACGAGGAGGAGATGAAACATCGAACGCCGGTTGGGGCAACGTATCGTAGTCAACACCCGATGTTTACGAATGGATTCACGAACCAACAACAACAACAACAACCGTATACGCACGCGAGCAGCCGCGACGGATCGAATAGCACGATGGCGATATCGTCGTTTGTTGTGCCGGAAGTGCTTTACTGGAAAGATCCGGCGAGAACAACGTTACACTTTTTTGGTGGTTTTGTGCTCATGGGCACGTTTCACGCGTTATCCGCGGCGAAGGCGTCGGTGTTTTCGCATTTGGCGTACGCGATGTCCTTGGTCGTAATGGGGAAGTATATTTTCGCCATCGCGTTCCCGAACGCGGCGAAAGGTATTACGATGAATCCGGAAAAGATGGCAATCAGAGCGAGAAATATGTCTTATAAATTCAACGCGTTCACGGAGAGACACGAGCGGTTTTTTGCAGGGAGGGATAACAGGGCGACGTTGATTGCATTTCTCGCGTTACAAGTTGTAAAATTCGTCGGCAGCGCGTTGTCCACGAGACAACTGTTGTTTTTAGCGTATATAGGAGCGTTCACCATGCCGTGCGCTTGGGAAAAACAAAAGGTAACCGTTTACGAGATGTATTGTAAAGTACAAATGGCGATGCAGGCGAAGTGGGCAGAGTTTTCGCCGAAAACGAAAGTGACGAGCGGAGTGTGCGGATCGGTTATGGTGTTCAAATTGGCGAGCACGCAAACGAGGGTGAACGCGGTATTTTTAGCGCTCGTGTGTTATAGAATTATTAAAGAGCAACAGAGTTTGCGATTGCATGTGCAGCGGATGGAAGATGTAGTCGTAGGGAGCGTACGAAGAATGAGCCGCTCGTTCGTGGATATGGTATCGCCGGTGCCGAAGCGATTCGGCGTGCGCAGTTAAAAACTTGCTTTTTCAACTTTATATCACTAATACAACTATCACTATCGATCTAAAAACACTATAAATATCTATATACTGTCGCTATCACTAATCCTCAAAAGCTTTAATTGCTTCTTCACCAATACCATGCTCACTATGACCAGAGCGTAAAGGTGGGACATGCAAATGCATCCCAAGCTGTGCCGCGATTTCGTTTAAGCAACGTCTCGCATAAAATTCCTGATACTGGGAAGGTAATGTACTCAACATCGCACCGATTTCGCTCGCATTTTGCAAAGCTTTTTTCCCCTTGACGAGATCCTTGTTCCCGTATACATCTTTTGCGTCGTAATCTTGGGCTTCTAGATCGGCGTCATTAAAAAACTCGTTCACGGCAACTGATGGTTCGTTCGTCTCGCTCGGGAGGGATGTGACTCTATGGAACCAAAACGCCGGTATCCACAAAGCATCTCCAGGCTCAAGAGTACACACGTGCGCGTGTTCTAATCTGATACTTTCAAAGCACTCGTATCTACGAATCTCTTCGGTGTCGAGCTCATTCAAAATCGTCTCGTCGAAATTTTCAACACCACGCATGTATTTCAATCTTGCCGAGGAGCCTTCGACGTTCAAGTACGGCTCGCACTGCGGCCCGTACAAGATGACGCGTTTCCTACCACTCAGCTGGTGTAAGCAGTTATCTCGAGTATCGAAATGCATCCATAGCGTAGTCCCCGGCGAGCTGACCCGTAAAACAGAACTGTGAAATAAATTCTTGGAATGACCACATCTTTTATGAAACAAACGTGTATCAAACGGATTTCGCTTAGTTTCCGGATCCTGGAAATCCTTGTACACGTTCGCTGCTTTTTTCGATCCGTTAGTGTGGCGCATGTACAATTTCTCTCCTTTGCGTATTCTCTGAATCATCTCTCGCCATGGCATTTTCTGAAACGTGAAATTCCTCGGTGTGTTTGGTTTCCTGTGCCCGGCGAGATCGACGTGCGCGTTACCTTCTTTTCCGTTCACATCAATCACGTGTACTTCCACCATCAAATCTCCTAGAAACTCCTCGCTATGTGTGCCTTCCACCATTACTTCATCTGAGGTATACTTAAACGGATATTGACAATCTTGACTGGCCAAATCAGTCATAGCTTCGAATGGGTACTCGGGCATGTCCTTGCTTGACTTTGCGTATTTATTCACACCCGGTAAGCAATCTGACACACGCTTTAATTCCGGCGGCCACAGACATTTCCCTTCATCTGATCTGACGTACTTACCTGGAGGACACGCCTCCTTAACCATCACGCGCCCTTGAACATCATCGTTGCTGCCGTTACCGTTCTTCTTTTTCTTCTTCTTTTCCTTCTGCTCTAAAAACCGAATCAAATCCCCTTCGAACTCGTCGGCGTCCGCGACTGCGAGAGTTCCTGCATTTGATCCCGCCACCTCTCGAAAAGCCTCGTTCATCTTTTCCCGCTCGTCCTCGCGGATCGGGAAACACACAAAGTCACTGGGGTCTTCACTACTATCGATCTCCCGTGCCGTCGCCGTCGCCGACTTCTGGATACATTTTGTCATGAATTCGCGCCAAAGCTCTTCTGAACTGCTCTCGCACAACACGTACGAATACTTCGGGTGGTCTTTGAGGCACGAACTCGCGCGTTCCCACGCAGTTTTGAACGTTTTTGCGAGCGCCTTCGGGATCAGTACGTAGCAGAGTTGTCCCATCGTTTGTTCGCACACCTAATTATTTACCTAACTTTTTTTGTGTGGAAATGTCCATCACAGAAAAAATACGCGCCGGGTCAAAGAAATAACGCTCGTCACGCGCGCTTTGCATCGTACCACGCGAAGTGTATTCGGATTAAAAAAAGATGGCGACGGATGCTCCGTGAACCGCGCCATCGGAAAACGACAACGCCGACGCCGTTTTTGTATCGGCTGTTCGGCGAGTATCCGCAGGTTGTGCAAACGCATAATATTCTAACAAAGTTGGACCGCAACTCGAGGAAGTTTTTGAGAGAGACTTGACACTTTTGAGAAGTTGAGATTTTCAAAATTGTACAAACACGAGGGAGAGATACGACACACACAAAAAAAAGGCATCATCCGCACGCACGCATCAATAATCCGCTTGCGCACGCACACTCACACACACGCGCGCACCGTTCGCTTCTTCGCCTCCACGAGACGTCGTGAACATCCACATCATCTTCTTCTTCCATCAAAAAGCGGGCGGTTTTGGTTTCCTGTGGGGAAAAATTTCAAAATTCAAAAGAGAGAGAGAGTGAGAAAATGTTCGCCACGCCGCTCGTCGTCGCCGCGGGCGCCAAGGACGACGACGATCCTCGAAATCAAAACGAGCAATCGACGCGCGCGACCGCAAAAAAAGCATCTCTCGTCGGACGAAGAAGCGTCGGCGAAAACGACGACGACGACGACGACGACGCGTTGCCGTTCTTTCTCAACCACCGGGAAGAGAAAACTTCCCCGGAAGAACACGAATCGGCAGCTATTTTGTTCGAGCTGATGTCCTCTTCGCATCCACGAGGAGGAAGAGGAGGCGCGTTTTTTAGAGGCGCGACGAAGAATGCCGTCGCCGCTCTCGGAAAAGCGGACGTGAAGAATAATAATAACAACAACGTGAACACCACTTCTGTCGACAACAACGACAGAGACAAAAATGGACAGAGGAAGCGGAAGAAGAGTGCCAACGCGGAGACTCCGGCGACGACGACGAAGACGAAGCGGCGACTGTCGGCGAAGTTTAACACCGCGGCGGTTGGCGAGGAGAAAATTGCGGCGACCAGAAAGGACGGAGAGGGGTTGGATTTTACAACGTGCGCGGCGGAGACGGAGAAGAAAGGGAAGAAAGGGAAGAAGTACCGCGCCGCGAAGAAGGAAGAGACGACGGTTTCTATGAAACATCATCAACAACAGCAAAGCAGCGCGTTTATTGGTTTGTCGGATTTCATCATGAAACGGCTCGAGGCGGATGCGAGCGTGCCTAAAAGTTGGGTCGCGTTCGCGCGAGCCATGGCGCGAGGCGAAGATGAGGCGGTGCGAGAAGCGTCGATGTGTTTTGACGATACCGAGGAGGAATTCAAAATCAGAAGGAAATCGACCGCGACTAGGACGAGTAGCAAAAAGACCAAGAACAACGAGGACGACGAAGACGAAGATGACGACGAAGACGACGACGAGAACGAAGCAGGCGCGGAAGACCAAGATGGCGTCTTCATCGATGCCGCGTGTAGAAGAGCGAGATATTTGAAAGGCGTGACGAAACTGAGCGCAGATTTGATTCGACACAATCCATCCGCGGCGTGGCTGGAGTGTATCGCGGCGGATGCGCACGATCGCGCTCGACAAATACGACGAACGAAGAAGAAGTGTGAGAAAAATCGAAAGCAAAGCGTTGCATCCATGTACAGGGCGTGCGGGTTGAACGGCAATAACAACAACAACAACAACCAAAAAGAAATGGTCGAGGATGTGAGCACCATAGCGCTCGCGAACGTCTACGCAAACTGGGAACTCGGATTGGCTAAAGAGATGGAGTTATACTGCAACCAGCTCGAAAATGTGGAATTGATTAGCGCGAAAGCGAAGGCGGATTGTCGCGCCTCATCCGCAGAAGAGAACATTTTTTCGATGGAACAGCTCGAGCGCTCGAACAACTGCGAACACGAAAAGGCGAAGCAGTTTGTGACCGAGCTTCGCACGCACTCAGAAAAGGTAGCCGCGCTGTGGAGATACAATGCCAAAGGTAGAAACGCGTTTTAATGATGAACCAGTATGTATACGATTAGTTTTATCTTTTATTACTCGCGGCGCTTCAATATTTAGGTATGTCTAACTCAACAATCCCGCGAAATTACTCGGTCCTGTTTCCACGTTTCGCTTTGGAAGAAACGCCGCCACCGCCGCGGCATCTTTGCTCTCGCCACCACCACCGAAGAACGCTTGCAATCCATTCATCGTCGACTCTCCGCACGGGCGCAATGCGTCGTCGTCGTTTCTACCGATACCAGCGAAGATGGAATCAAATCCCGCCAATCCTTGAGGAAGATCGCTGGCGGTGTTTTCCTTTTCGCCGAATGCCATCTTTATTGGCATGTCGTCGTTTTCTAAATCAGCTTCTTCACCGTACTCTTCTTTCACCTCCTCCTCCTCCTCTTCTTCTTCTTCCGGCTCTTCCTCGGCTTCGAGCATCGGTTTGCGGCAGCGTCTTTCGCGATTGCCGCCGTTGAGTTCGGCTTGCAATTTTAACGCCAACATCGAATCCGTCTCTGGTTTGAGTTCTTTCGGGACTGGTTTCTTCGAAAACTGTTTCCCTTTACCCTTTTTGCTGCTATTGGTATCTATTTTACGCTTCTTTTCTTGACTGGAGGGTCTCGTCGTCTCGAACGGTTGTTCGTTGCCATTCACAAACGCCCCAACATCAAAAGCCGACATGGTAAATTCTGGCGGCGGGAACGGCGTTCGCGTCTTTTCGTCAAACACGGTCGAAAGGTTAAACTTGTTATTATTCGCACTATCTCTGTTCGCTATCATTTGATCTTTAATCGCCAGTTTAGTTCTATACGTGTAATCTTTCCTCTTCTTATCTCCGGTGCCGTCCGGAGGTGGCAACGGTGCGAACCTCCAACTGTATTTGATTTCAAACGTCTCCGGATACCCTCGCATCTCGTACGCTTTCACCGCGGTCATGTCGCCGATGATCTGCTTATCCCAAACAACGCAAGGTTCGGTGTTCACCAAACTATCCCCTCGCATGTTCGGGCGCATCGTAAACATGAACGCTTTATTCTTTAAACCGTTCTCGTTTCCCGTTCTCTTCCTCTCCTCCTCTCTCGCTACTTGTTCCAACAGTTGCGCCGCCTCCTTCCACTTTTCGCTGAAGTGATCGCAAATATCTCCCAACTTTTTTCTCAATCGGAACGTCAAGTCTACGACTGGATTGTGTTTCGTCGATATGATCATTTTCGATATCAGCTCTGAATCTGGCGTAAATCGAATGGTTATTTTTTTCTTACCGTCGTCGCAGTGTTGAATCGCCTTCGCTTGGTCCATGTTGATTGTCGACGCCGGCGCCGAATCAGATTTGCCCTTCTTACCCGTCGTCGTCATCATCGACGTCCTATTCTTCGCGTCAGTCGTTTGCATTGGCGTCTTCATCCCTCCTCCTCCTCCTCCTTCTTCTCTCTTCTTCTGCCTCGGCCTCCCGACCGGCGCTTTCCCGCTCTTCTCCACCACTTTCCTCCTCTCCTTCTCCATCAAATCCGCCAAGAACATCGCGTTATTCCTCACCTCATCTGGCATTAACCCCTGAATATTATCCGCTTGAACGTGTTTCGCGGACATGTACGCGAACCACGCTCTCCACGAAGATTCCCGATCCTGCGCGTTCGTTTTGTCGATTTTTTTAAACTTTTCCTCCGTGTTCAACAAACTCGTTCGAGCGAAGAGATTGTTGATGCGAGGGAAGATGTAATCTTGGTCCTCGTTGAGCCACATCGGCGGTTGACGCTTGTTCGGAGACATTTTCTTCGCGCGCGTGTTATCTGTCGCGCGTATCAAAAGCAGTCGATTACGATGTATCTCTCTGTCTCTCTTCGAAGAACGACGACGAAGACAAAGCGCGGAGAGTGAGAAAAAATTCAAATCGAAAAGATTTACTTTTCCCGGGAGAAATTTTTAAAAAGAAAAGATGATTCTCTTCCTCACTCTGTCTCTCTCTCACACACACACACACGCACAAAAGTACGCGCTCCTTCTCTCCTCCCTATATCTATCTCTCTATCGCAGAAGACAACAACACGCGCGCGCACACGATGCCTATTTTTGTATCGTCGTCTTTTCTCAACAACCTCTTTTCAAAAAATGAACTTCGTTTATTTAGGGTTTCACTCTCGTCGTCTGTCCGTCTCGCGGCGCGCCGACTTCACACTAAACGCGCGCGCGCGAATAAAGAAAGAGAGCACAACACGAAAGAGCACACAAACAGATACACATTTGCGCATAAATAAATAAATGGGCATCGGCACGCACAAGAGCGACACTTTAATCTCCCTGAACGATTTCGCGTTTACGAACGCGCTGGTCAAGAAAGGCTCCCGCCGAGACCGTTCCCGAAGAAGCGAGAAAGCGACGAAGAAGAATGAAGAAGAAAACGGAGAACAAAACGCACTTCGTGAGATGCGGATAGAAATCATCGACGAGGGGAACTGCGTGGTCACTTTGGGAGCGCGAGACGGGGATTTGAACGACACGCAAACGAAAGTGCACTGCGCGATTGGTGGAAGTTTGAACGCGCCGCACGGGAGATCGGCGGAAGGGTCGTTGCGAGTGAATGTGAAAATGTCGCCGATGGCGCACCCGACGGACGCGCCGGCGGAGAAGCGAAGGGAACACGAGACGTGCGATGGGTTGCAAAAAATGTTGGAGAAATGTTTCAGAGATGCGCGAGCGTTGGATTTGGAGAGTTTGTGCGTCAGCGCGGGGAGGTACGTGTGGCATTTGCGGCTGGATGTGACGATTTTGAATCACGGCGGGGATTTGCCGCTGGCGGCGAGCGTCGGCGCGAACTGCGCTTTGGGGAGTTTTCGAAGGTGCGAGTGTTCGATGGATAACGAGACGAATCGCGTGACGTTCCACGACGAGAGAGAAAGCGTAAAGTTGCAGCTGATGCACCATCCAGTTGCGGTGCGATTCGCGTTTTACGATGGACGGAATGGTAAAGGTAGCGGGTTGGACGATGAAGAAAATAAAGGCGAAGAGAACGTCGAGGAGGACGAGAATAGCAAGCCGCATCAGAAATACGGCGTGTTAGTTGACGCGACGGTTGAAGAAGAGGCGTGCGCGATTGGTTTTGCGACGATTGCGGTGAATGAACACGGAGAAACGTGCTTTTCAACCATGGATTTTATGGGCGAGAGATTAGGTAAGAGCGTGACGCGAGGCGTGGACGCGACGACGTTGGCGGGCCTGCACTCCACCGCGAGTAAATTAGCGAAAGAGGTGTGTAAAGAAATGAAGGACGCGCACGAAGTATTCGAACAAAAGCGTTTGGATGAAAAAACGCGACGCCGGAAGTACGACCCGGACGCGTTGGAACGCGCGGCGATGAAAGCCGCCGCCGGCGAGAAAGAAGAAGAAGAGGAAGAGGATGTCATGAAGGACGCGTTGCTTGAAGACGCCGAAGCGATGGACGCCGAAGCGCGAGCGAGCGAAGATTCTTCGGATGACGACGATGACGACGACGACGACGCAGAAGAACACGTGCCTTTGGTTTCGTTGAAGCCTCCGGCGAAGAACGCGTCGTCTTCGTCATCCCCTTCATCTTCTGACGGGGAGGATGAAGAAGAGAAATCGAGCGACGAAGAAGGAGACGACATCGACGACATGTTCGATAAAGCGGAGAAGAAACAAGCGCGGAAAAGAGCAAAAATCGCCGCGAAAACGTGGGACGAGGCTTTGCCCGGCGATGGGAAGAAATTATCCGATGCCGTGTTGAAGAAGAAAAAGCCAAAGAAGAAAGCGCCGGCGAAAGCGAAGAAGTTGACATCTTCCAAGAAGTGATTTTATTTAATAGCAGATATAGAGTAGTAGCACACGCGTAGGTTAGGAGTTGTAGCAGAAGATGAGTGATGATAAGCACTGTAACATATTCATAGACTTTTTTTCTTTAGAGATTATACAACTTGGTATATTTTTCCGTCAAGTACTTCGTAAACGCTTCCGCATCGAGCGGCTTGCCCGTGACTAACACCAACAAGTCATCCGCAGAGTCGCATTCGCTGCCTCGGTCGTGCACGTTTACGCGCAACCATTCGCGAAGCGGCGCAAACGTGCCTTTTGCAATGTCGTCTTCCAAAGTAGGCAACGCTTTCTTCGCCGCTTCAAAGATTTGACACGCGTACATGGCACCTAATAAATACGTTGGAAAGTACCCGAACGCGCCGGACGACCAGTGGACGTCTTGTAACACGCCTCGCGAATCGTCTTCGATGTCTACGTTCAAATATTGTTTCATTTTTTCGTTCCAAAGTTTCGGCAAATCGTCGATGGCAATTTCCCCGCGCATCAAACCGATTTCCAGCTCTGTTCGCAGCAAAATGTGCAACGGGTACGTCAACTCGTCCGCTTCCACTCGAATGACCGACGGATTTCTCACGACGTTCAAAGACGCGTGCAACTGCGCTTCCGTCACGTTTTCAAACTCTTTCGGGAACGATTTTTTCAATTCCGGTAAAAGAAACGTGGCAAAAGACGGCGAGAGCGCCACCATGCGTTCCCACAACAACGATTGCGATTCGTGAACGCCCATCGAGTGCGCACGAGACACCGGTTGGTTCGCGTACTCCGTCACGTTTCTTCCTTGTTCGTACAACGCGTGCCCGGTCTCGTGGATTGTGCCGGTCAATCCTTCGCTCAAATCGTTTTCTTTGTATCGCGTGGTCATTCGAACATCTCCGGGACCGCATCCTCCGGTAAACGGATGCACGGAAACATCCAATCTCCCTTTTTCCAAATCAAACCCAAGCTTTAACGCGATTTCTTTCGATAACTTTGCCTGCGTGTCCACGTCAAACGAGCCGCCGCTCACCACGTTTTCGCCTTTCTTCAACGCCACGGGCGACTCTTTCGCGTACACTTTTTGAATCAAATCCACGACGCACTCTTTCACGACCGGGAAAATCTCATCGAGTCGTTCGGCAGTCATCCCTCTCTCGTACTCGTCTAAACTCGTGTTGAACGCGTCTTCCCCAGGTTTAATCAACTCGCACCGCGCCTTGACGAGTTCCACCCACTGTCCTAATATCGGCGAAAACATCCCAAAGTCTTTCGCCGTTCTCGCCTTCACCCACGTCTGGTACCCTTCCGACTGTAACTCCGCCGCTTTCTTCGCCATATCTCCCGGTATTTTCGCGGACCGTTCGTAATCTTCCTTCGCGCGTTTCACGTTCGCGACATCTTTCGGATGTTCCGGTTTCGCGTTCGCAATCAATCTCCCCAACTCTTCGTCGACTGATTTTTGATGAATCACCCCGGCTAACGCCGCAGACGCTTTCGACCGCAAACTCGCCGCGTGTTCACCCGGAGGCATCATCGTCAACTCGTCCCATCCGGCTAACCCGGCCAAGGAGGAGAGACAATCGATTTCGGAGAGTTTCTCTTTCAACTTTTCGTAGGTATCGTCCGATGCCATCTTCTTAGCGCAGACGACGACTTTGACAACGGTTGTCGATGACGACGACGATGCTTTCGTAAAACTTCTCCCTCCGAAACGAACTTTGAGAGACGAAGAGGAGACTTTGCGAGTAGACGTGCTGGTGGTAAAACGCGACGACGAGGAGAACGAGGAGAGTAACGCGCGAGTGGCTGATGCCATTCTAGTGCGCGTGCGTGTGTGCGCGAGCGAGCGTTTTGTTTTGTGGATTTTTACGTGATATCGAAAAGGCGCCACATGACGTTTTCCCAAAAATACGACTAATAAAGCACTTCGGGCGCGCACGCGTAAAAACTCTCTCTCTCTCTCTCTGTCTCTATCTCTTTCTCTGCGAACGTCTCGAATCGCGGGTGGATTTTAGGCTCAGTCGGAATAATTTCTAATCACGTGTTCAGTATCTTCAAG
>Ga0182090_1119566_pt1 | contig 12827 bp, 7 predicted proteins | sample 041ome_24_FD_127767 | JGI IMG/M metagenome (GOLD analysis project Ga0182090, IMG submission 127767) | Metatranscriptome of coastal salt marsh microbial communities from the Groves Creek Marsh, Georgia, USA - 041408BS metaT (Metagenome... | ecosystem: Environmental > Aquatic > Marine > Intertidal... | reverse complement strand
TTTCTCTTCTGTGCTTTTTCGACCAAACCGTACGAGATTATTCCATCCGAAGTCCGTGGAGATCTCCTCAGTCTCTCAACGAAGGTCCGCTTTTCCCCACTATTACTATATAAAAGACAAACACTTACGACTAAGATGGCGTTTACGAAAGCCTTTTACGAGCAAGCGTTCGAGCGCAACTTGAAAGCGCAAACAACGTCGAGTGAACCACCTGTCACGCCTGCGATGCAGATGACGCGGACGCAAAGAGCGACCGCGCAGTTCACCGCGCACAGTAAGAAAGAAGTGGTGAGTACACTCGAGAGTAGTTTTTGAAAAAAATCCAAATGTGATTGATGTCGCGCGGAACGTGTGCGCGCGCGATCACGCGCGATGTGAAACGAGACGAGGACGAGATGCGTACGTTTGGACGAAACGTGTATTCTTGAACGCGAAATCGTCGATCGAATCGAGAAAGAAATGTCGCGGCGCGCTCACTTCCTCGAAAGCTTTTCTCAAAAGCGCGATGAGATTATTGAGCACACACCGACGTTTCAGGGCCGCCAAAAGATGATTAAATGTGTGCGCTCTTCTCGAAAAGATCTCGCCGCGTTGGAAAGAGATCGAACGAAAGAGAGAGAGCGCGATCGACGTCTCTTTTCCTTCCGCCAAAGTCCTCTTTCGCACTCCCGAAAGTTGGGGTTTCCGAGGCGTGCGAGAGATCGCCGGCGAGAAGAAGAACATCATCATCATCCGAAAGCGATCGGATCTCTTTTTTTTCTTTTTTTTTCTCTCTGACTGCTCGGTTTTGACTCAATTTTTCTCTCTCTCAATACCACAAACGTATGTGTAATATAAACAGGATCCGCTGGGTTTCTTCAAAGATTTAGCGGCTGGCGGCGTCTCCGGTTCGATCGCGAAAACCGCAACGGCACCGATCGAACGCGTCAAGCTTTTGATCCAAACGCAAGACGCGAACCCGAGAATCATTTCCGGGGAAATCCCGAGGTACACGGGTATCGTGAATTGCTTCACGAGAGTCTCCGCGGAGCAAGGCGTGGGGTCGTTTTGGAGAGGGAACACGGCCAATATTGTCCGTTATTTCCCGACGCAAGCGTTTAACTTTGCGTTCAAGGATACGATTAAGGCTTTGTTTCCGTCGTATTCGCCGAAGGAGGCGTTCTGGTCGTTTTTCGCGGTCAACATGGCGTCTGGCGGTTTGGCCGGCGCGGGGTCTTTGTTGATTGTGTACCCGCTTGATTTCGCTCGTACGCGTTTGGCCGCCGATGTTGGCACGAACAAGGATCGTGAGTTCACTGGTTTGGTCGATTGCATTGGCAAAACTGCCAAGGCTGGCGGTGTTGGTGCTTTATACAAGGGCTTTGGCGTTTCCGTCCAAGGTATCGTCGTGTACAGAGGTTCGTACTTTGGTCTCTACGATACCGGGAAGGGTGCCTTGTTGACCAGGGATTCTTCCATGATTGCGAAGTTCGTCGTCGCGCAAGTCGCCACGAACGCCGCGGGTGTCTTGTCCTATCCGTTTGATACCGTTCGTAGACGTTTGATGATGACCTCCGGTAAGAAGGGCAACGCCGCCGGTCCGACGTACACCGGCACCATGGATGCGTTTGTTAAGATTTACCAAGCCGAAGGCGCGGGCGCGTTCTTTAAGGGTGCGTTCTCGAACATCTTGAGAGGTGTCGGTGGTGCGATGGTTTTGGTCATGTACGACGAAATCAAAGCCATCATCAACCCGAACTAACCAGAGTATTATTTTAACAACAACAACGACGACTACTACTACCACCAACTTGCTATAATTAGAACGGAGAGAGAAAGAGAGAGAGAGAGAGAGAGACAAATAAATAATGTAATAAATCCTGTGTTGATGTCTTTCATTATAAATTGTTCTTTACATGCGCGCGTGTCTCCCCTATTTATCGCTACTACTATCTTTTTCCTTTCAAAAACTATCATCACACATTTAAGGTCCGAACACCATTTCCATCGCGACATCCTCACCGTCTCTGGTTTTCAAATTATCCGCGAAAGCGCTCGTCTCGGTTTGCGTAAAACTATCGTTCGACAAATAAGCCACGTCCGTGATATACGACGGTACGGATGCGAGGCCTAAATCGAGAACGAGTTTCCAGGTCACTTCGTGCATTTTCGTTCGTCCTGGTTCCATTGTAGCTTTCGTTACAATCCCGCACGCGTAGTTGCTCGCGGAAACGGTTTTACCTTTTGGCATGCGCACTCTCACGAATCGCTCGTTTAAATCAAATCGTTCGGTAATGCTTCCCGAATCTTTGTTCGTCGCGCCGAGGACGAACAAGATGTCTGTTCTCGAAACGAGCTTTTCCGAACACGCTCTGTGGACGTCCAGTCGAGAGTTTATGTCTTTATTCTTCTCGGGCTCAGCGGCGTCGGCGTCGACGTCTTGTAGCTCCTCCTCAATCGGTGACGGAGTGTTTCGCGATACAAGTTTGGTTCTTTCGTCTAACTTTTCATACGTACCGTCTTCGTCATCACCACCAACAAAGCCTGTTCCTCCGAAATCGTCGTCGTCGCCGTCTAAAATTCTATTCGTGTTCTCAAATTTTTCTTCTTCTTCCTCCTCCTCTTTGTCATCATTTTGATACAGATGATCGTACTCGTTTGCCGTTGGCGGTGGTAACGGCGTTTTATCAACAAACGGAGCGGGATGGCTATCGCTTTGAGTACGAACAACAAATCCGGTATCTTCGCTACTTCGTTGACTTCTGAAATCGTAACTCGTCGCGCTCGTCCGGGCGGCCACTTTCTTCGCGCTCAACAACGAATCATACTCCTCCGTCGTCCGTTCTAAAGTTCCAATCGTCTCTAAAACCGCCTTCTCGAATAAAATTTCTTCGCATTTCGCCACTTCTTCGTCGCCATTCGCGCCCGTGCCTTTCTGCCACAAAAACACGCATCTTTGTGGATGCTCGATGCATTCAAACGCTACCGTCGGAAATGTGTTCCTCATTCTTCTCACTGCGAGGCCCCTTGCACCGATAAAAAACGACAGCGCTTCTGCAGCGTAAACGACAGCAAGTTTTCTCTCTACGTTATTGTTACCTCTGCGACCGACGAGCTTCACGCTCGATCTTTCGCATTCCCCGGGTTGACTCGTCGCCGGGTCAAACTCGAGAAACTCAACCGCGTCGAAATCTCGCGTAAAAACACCACCACCAGACACCTCCGCTCGAATCAAACGTCGTCTCTCTTCTTCGCGAACGACGTCTACTCCTCCCGCTACTACTAGGTTTTCCGAAAGCGATAAGAGCGGACCGGGACCGTCTCGTTTCCTCTTCGTACCGTATCCGCTTCCGTCGTCGCTCCCACCAACGTTCCCGCCAATAGCGTACCCTTCCGGAGCGCTCTTCTTCGTCTTCTTCTTCGTCTGAATCGTCGTCTTCGCCTCTTCCTCCTCTTTTTTCTTAAACACCTCCTCCACGGTCCTCGGGAGTCCTTTCAACGCTTCCGGTCTGTTCGGCGCATCGAACGCTCTCGCGTAAATATTTTCCCCTTCAAACTGAATTCCACTTTGGATTTTCCTCTCGAACGCTCGAAACCTTTGCGCTCTCGTCGTCGTTCTCGGGAGTTGCACGAACGCGGCGGAGCACCCGTGCACGTCCACTTCGTCTAAAATTTTAACCACATATTTCCCCGTCTCTTCTTTTACTTCTTCATTATCTTCGTCGTCGTCGTCTTGGACGAGAAAACGCACCAGTGACAAGACTTCCCCGGGGGAGACTTTTCGCGGGTACCCGAACACGAGGAGTTGTCGCTCGCGCAAGGAAAGACAAGGAGATTTGTTTTGGTGGTAATTCGAGGAGGAAGGGAACGTCATGCGTGCGTGAGACCACGTCTCTCGCGAACGACAAAACGACGAGAGAAGAAGAGATGTAGTAATGCGTTTGTGAATGTAAAAAACTGGCGAATTGAAAAGCGTTACGCTCTGCTGGATGGAGCACAACGTTCTCGCGAGCGAAAGCGCGCTCGACGCGCGACTCCCGGTCCGGTACCGAACCGCCCCAAAAAAGATGCACGAGGAAAGGAAACCTCCCCACGGGCGAGCTGAGGATGCAAAGCGCGAGAAATTCTGTCGTAACGCGGAGAATACACCTAATTGATGACTACGACTATTGCTACTATTGTCAATTTTGGTGTTCAGAAAGAAAAGGAAACCAACCTTTCTTTTTATCTGTAATCATGCCATACACGCCGTCGGTTTTTTCTTCTTCTTTTTCGCCGACTCCGCCGGCGACGTTAAAGTCGAAAGGGTCTTCGTCGTTTGGCGTCGTTTGATGCGGCGCTATTTGAGTCTCGAGGACGGTTGCGAGTCCGTCCAGGTAGTTTCCGATGCCCCGCAAGTTTACCGGCGTGGTGACGGAATCGAGCGTCTGCGAGGCGGTCTCCTCTAATAAATAACCGCACTCGATTTTGTTCAGCCTATTGATGGCGGCTTTCATCGCGCAAAATCCAAGGACCGGGACTTTGACTTCCACCGCGCACGTTTCCTCGTTCGTGGAAGGATCGACGGAGCAATCCTCTTTATGGAGTAAAGTATCCTCGCACTCGTGTAAGTTCTCGAACGCAGGGGTGGACGTACATTTCGATGGGTCGAATGGGGGAGTCGGCGACATGGGCGGCGACGGCAACGGCGGCGAAGGCGGAGGGTGTTCGTTGAGAGTGGACCACATTCCCGGCGGGCCTTCGAATTGTTGGCAGTGCGGGCAGCCGTATTTAATCAACCACGCGTCCGCACCGGTAAACATGTCCCAAGAGGCGTGGTTGGTTTGGTTCTCGCTGACTACTGAAGAACCCATCGTCGATGCCGTTGTTTTCGTTTTCGTCGTCGGCGTCGTCGATAACGGCAAATTCATCATCACCCACCCTCGAATGTCTTTATCGAACGCCTTGGCGTTTTTGAACATGCGGTGCGACGATTGAACGTTTTCAACGTTCCATTTGCTAATATCGCCGTTGAAAGACACCGCGTTTCGAAACATGTTGTCCATTCGAGTCACCGAACTGACGTCCCAATTGCTAATACCGACGTCTTTGAACGATTCTCGATTCTCAAACGCGGACGACATGTCCGTCACTTGGGACACGTCCCACAAGTGAATGGCGCCGTGCGACCCTTTCTCGCAATTCCCTCCGGGCGCTAAACGCAAACACTCTTCTATGCTCTCTAAAAACTCCTCCTGTTTCACGCACGCCGTGCACGAACACTCGTTCGGGACGCTCGAATCGTTCGGACATGAAAACTTCTTGTACCAATCCGTCGCGTTTTTAAACATATTCGCGCTGTTCGCCACTTTCCCGGTATCCCACCCTAAAATGTTCTTGTTAAAACTCGCCGCGAATTGAAACATGCCGTGCATGTTCGTCACCGAACTCGTGTCCCACCGGTCAATTTTTCTCGTAAACTTTGTCGCGTTATAAAACATACCGCTCATATCTTGCACGTTCCCGGTTTGCCATTCTCTCACGTCGCCGTTAAACTCATGGCAGTTGAAAAACATCCAGTGCATAGAAGTCACTCCGCTCGTATCCCACCCGCTCAACGACTCCGAGGGGTTAAACTCCCAGCGATTTTCGAACGCTTTATCCATGTTCGTCACTAAACTCACGTTCCATTCCGAAATCGAAGCACCGTGAGTGCTTCTCGATCCGTAATCGATGCATCGACCGTCCTTCGGCGCTTCGCTCAGGCACGATCCAACCGCCGCGTAAAACGTAAAATCAGTCAGTGGTTTTCTTTGCTCTGCAAACGTTGGAATCAGTTCCACGGAATACGGCACGTAACTGTTCGCGCTCGCGCTCAAACCGCTCGAACTGCTTCCGAGCATTGAAAGCGCTCTCGTTTTCGTCGTCGCAGTATTATCATTCGTCAGAACAACCCCGAGCGCGCTCGCAACGCTGAGGACGAACAACAGGAGGAAAAAGGTTGAGATTTTCCCCAAAACGTTCTTGTTGTCGTCCTCATCACAATCAAGCGACGACGACCCATGTTCAACCGTTTGTGTCCTCGCGGTCGTCGTTTTGAACAACAGCTGTTCGCGCTCGCCATCGCGATGACGACGAGGATGACGCGATGTCGATGCTGCTGCCGACATTATTAATCAGAATTAGAGAAAATTTGTGCCGCGGATTCGTAAAGAAAGAAAAGAAGCTGAGATTTGCGCTTTCGCCGCGCGAAGGGAGGAATACAGTAAACGTACGCGAGAGAGTTTAGCATTCGGTACGACATGAACAGTGTATAAATAATAATAACAATCCTCCTCTATTTCTCTCTCTCTCTCTCTCTAAACGTAATATGTGTATATATAAACTAATAATATCTCAAACTAAAAATAACACTTTCCCGCTCTTTCACTCTTGTACATTTTTCTTTTACGCGTTACGCGCCTTCCATGCTCGCCTCGTCCGCGATTTCAGCCGCGATGTCGTCGATGGAAATTTCGGAAATCACGGATGATGTTGTTGGTTTCTTCGCTTGGGTTGGCTTCTTCGTCGCGGAGGCGACTTTAGGAGTCGTAGCGGTGGGAAGATCCGGGATGGCGATACCTCTCGCTAACTTTTCCGCTTGTAAGTTCTTTTCGAGTTCTTCGCGGCCCATCGAAGCTTCGATGGAGTCTAATCGTTTTTCGAGGTTCTTCGCTTCTTCGTTGATTGGAGTCATTTTGATGTTGTTGTTTGATTGCTGTTGTTTGAGTTGTTGTTTTGGTTGTTGCTGTTGCTGCTTTTGCTGCTGCTGCTGCTTTTGCTGTTGCTGCCTGACGTCGTTCATCACTTTCGTCGCCGCGTTCACTTGGTCCGCTGCGATTTTGCTTTGCACGTTGGCTTTTTTGACATCCGCGGCGTTTTTCGCATCTTGCACTTTCTTCTCCGCGGCGGCAACTTTAGTTTCGGCAGCTTTCTTCGCTTCTTCCGCATTCTTCTTTTCCGCGAGCTCTTGCTCGGGCGTTTTACGCTCGGTGGCGACTAAGCGCATCATGCCGTCCGGTTTCTTTTCGTAGACGCCGTCTGGTCGAACCGGCGCCGCCTTGGCAGTCACGACGGTTGGCGTTTTGGTAGCAGCAGCAGCAGCAGGCTTGACAGTCGTCGCGGCCGCGACCACAACAGGCTTCGCTTGTTGTTGTTGCGCAGCAGATGGCTTAGATACCGCAGCTGGCTTGGCTTGCGCGACAGCCGCCGGTTTGGCGACTTGCGCGACAGGCGTCGGTTTCGGCACGTTCACGTTCTTCAACGTGCTACTGTGCGCGCGATGGTGCTTCATGGCCAGCTTGGCCGCTTTTCTCGCCGACTTTGTCGGTTTCATCGGCAATTCACCCAAATACGCCGCATCGCACGCGTCGACGTACGTGTCCGGATCGTCCTCCTTGGCGCACGTGTGGAACAATTCATCCATGAAGAAGTGTCCATCTCCAGAGTCTAAGTGGTAATCGTGCCAGATAGATTGTGCTTGACCGTTCAAAGTGGTCATGTACACACCCATCGGCGATTTCGGCACTTGCAAGTACGAACCGACACCCTTGGCGGCACCGTCGGCGGACGCCACGCACTGCGCCTTTGCGGACGCGTCGTAATCCCACTCCACAAAGGTGGTTTCGAGCCCACCCGGTCCTTCGTAACACGTCGGCGTTTCATCCTCGGAGGAGACTTCGCCGTTCGTATCGAACGTATCAAAGCCAACGTAGGCGTCTTGTTGCATGGCTAACATCGGGCCGGTGCACAAGTCGCCGACGCACACGGCGGTGACGAACTCGTCCAAACGTACCGAAGTGCCGAGTTGCAAGGATCCGACGACGGAGGACGTGATATCTTCCGGATCGGCTTGAATCGTAGATCCTAAGAACTCTACCGCGGCGGTATTGTTGGAAACCTTAATTTTGTAGCGCACGTCACCCTTGACGTGGAAGTTGATTTCACCCGGCACGTCTGCTTTGAAGTAATACGGCATGCGGAACCTCGCCGCTAAGTTGGTCTTCATGTACACGCCCGGCACGCCCAAGGAGATCATCTCTTCTTTGTTAATCACCGGTGGTCCAGTATCCGTCAAATCGAATAAATCGCCGTGTTTGAACATGGTGTTCGCGGCTTTGAAGGACGCTTTGAAGTTGATAGACGTCGCCAATTCAGCTTCGTAATCGACGTTTCTCGTGTTCTTCAACGCGTTCGTAAAGGACATTCTCGCAGATTCCATGGCTTCGTTGTAATTATCCACGTTCAAAAGAGATCTGGAGGAGTGTTTCTTCTCAGCCTCGGATTTTTTCTTCTGGGTGAACGCTTTGTCTTGCAACGGGTCCTTTTGAAACTGCGCGCGCAAGTTGTTGATCTTCAACATGATGCGTTCCTCGACCAACGAAGCGTGGTCAACGGAACCGCCCATGTTCGCTTCGCGTTGGATAATATCCGCCGCACCTCTCAAATCTACGGTTGGAATTTGCGTCGTCGTTCTTAAGTACGTCTTTGGCTTCGTTTTCTCTTCTAAACTGCTGCTCAACAAACTTCGTCCGACCACCGTCTTCTTCTTCGCGGCGCCGGCCAAACCTTCCTCGGTAAACGCTTTAATCTTTTCGATAGAATCTTTCGATTGCGACGCTTCATTTTTACCCATTCTAGACGATCTTCCCATTTGGTTGTTGTTCCCGCACGTCGCGTCGTTGACTTGCGCCAACGATTTGGTTATGATTGGTTTGAAGTACGTCCGGTACGTGTCCACGATACCTCGCGCGACTTCCATCGGAATCTCAAACTTATTCATCGTGATGCACGAAACGAATTCCGGGGACAACAATTGCGCTCGGAACATCGACGGGCGATACTCAGAAGCGTGCAACTTTTGCGGCCATTCCATTTCGAATTGACCGGACATTTCGTGGTGCGGGAACGTATCCACCGGGACAGAGAAGCACGTTTCTCTGCCGCCCAAGGTGGCAATCAACGCTTGCTCGCCCAACTGGTGCGCTGAGCGACCCAACGGGGCAATCTCGTGACCTTTGCTGTTCTTGTCCGCGACCCCGGGCTCGCCTCGCAACAGTTTACGAATAGAGTCTCTGAACACGTGTTCGTTATCCGGATCGAAAATGTCCAACATTTCTTCAGCGCCGATTAACGACGGAGAAGAAGATGAACCACCCAACGAGGCCGTAGCAGATGCTGCGAATCTCGAGTTGAACGCTTCCGCTAAAACGTTCGGATCGGTCGGGAACATTCTAGACATCGTAAAGTTCGCGACGGCGTCAATCTTCGCCGGCAATTCCGTGCACAAGTTTTCCAACGACTGCGCCAAGTGCGCCGACGGTGTCTGGTCCACTTGACACTGAATTTTGTGCAACGCGGATTGCATGGAACAATACCCCAACACCGGGACTTTCACGTCTTCGCACTTCTCCTCGCCTAATTGAGGCGTCGCCTTGGCGTCGGCGTTGTTGTTGTTATTGTTGTTATTTTCGCTCACTTTACTCGTGCACTTCTTCACAACAACTTCGTCCGTGCACGAATCTTCGTTAAACGCTTCGCTCGCGCACAACGGCGGTGGCATCGGATGCGGTGGCGGCGGTGGTGACGGCACGTCCGGACTCATCGGCGGCGGCGCTGGACTCGGCGGCGGCGGAGGATTCGGCATCTGCGGCGGAAACGGATACGCCGGAGGCGGCGGCGATCCCCAAAACTCGCATATGTACTTCGCGTTGCTGTGACAGTAATACCCGTTCCCGATGTGTTCCCAGTGCCAATCTTGTTTGTTCTTCTTTCCGAGAGAGGCCATGGCGACTCGAGCGCGCGCCAGTTTCGAAGGCTGAAAATTTTGCTCCTTTCTCTCCGTGAAAACCGCGGCCTCATCTCCGAGCTGATGATGTAATCTCGCGGGAGAAGAAGACGAAGACCCCGCCGACACGCCGGCGACGCACATCGCGCCAACCACTGCGATCGCGACGTATTTCTTCCTTCCTGTCGTTCTGGTCTTCTCCGAGGATCTCACTTCCGATGATGCGATCATAACTTCGTGTTCTTGTCCCTCGTCGGGCGATCGTTCCCCGCGCTGCGCACGCGATGAAGATGAAAATCTTCTTCTTTCGTCGTCGTCTTCGAAAGAAGGAAGCGACCCGTACGCCATTTTGTTGTTCTCCCTCACTCTCTCGTTCTTCTCTCTCTCTCTCGAGAACGACCCGCAAAGATGCGCGCGCGTTTGATGTGTGTGTGTGTGCGTTTGTATCGAAACGCAATGTGACGCGAAACGCACCTGCCGCGGGTATATAAATTTGTGTTTAGGGTTTAAGTACGTAAAGGGTTACTCTTTTTTGCGCGTCTCAGTGCGTAAGGGGGACTCAAAAAGCAGGCGCTGAGTGCCTAAAGGGTACTCTTGAGTGCCTAAAGGGTACTCTTTTTTGAGCTTCACACGACCACAAAAAGCAGCTCTTCTTAAAGCGTAGACTCTCTCTGGATAATCTTTATTAGTGTAATAAAGACTGCGCAACAAAAGGAAAACGAACGCGTTCACTTCTTTCGAAGAGAACGAGAACGAATTACGCGCTCTGTAAGGAGGCGCTTCTTTTATTCTATTCTGCGAGGAGACCTTTCTTTGCGGCGATACATACATAAAGCAAACACGGAATGAATCGAGACCGCGACGCTTCCCGGTCGGCGTTAGCATCATCATCATCTTCATCTTCTTCTTCTTTCGCGACGATGGGTGCAGCAGCGGCACACTCCGCGAACGAGAAGGACGACGGAGGCATATTCTCTCAAATGAAAAAAACATTGGACGGTTCGAGGATGGTCGCCGCCGGTGGCGGCGCCGGGGTCATCGCGAGAACTGCCTCGGCGCCTTTAGATAGAATCAAGCTGTTGTTTCAAGTGCAAGCGATGGCGTCGTCCGGGATCGAAGGCACCGCGTACACCGGAGTCGGGCAAGCGTTCAAGAAAATATACAAAGAGGAAGGGATTTTATCGTTTTGGAAAGGGAACGGGGTGAACGTCATTCGGGTCGCACCGTATGCCGCGGCGCAGTTGACGTCGAACGATTTTTACAAGAGCAAGTTGCAAGACGAAAACGGCAAGTTAGGGGTGAAGGAAAGACTTCTCGCCGGGGCGATGGCGGGGATGACCGGGACCGCGCTGACGCATCCGTTGGATACGATTAGGTTACGATTAGCTTTACCGAATCATCCGTATAAAGGGATGGTGAATGCATTTTCGGTGGTGTATAGAACGGAAGGCGTGAGAGCGCTGTATAAAGGTTTGATCCCGACGTTGGCCGGGATCGCGCCGTACGCGGCGTGTAACTTTGCCAGTTACGACGTGGCGAAGAAGATGTACTACGGGGACGGGGCGAACATCAAGCAAGATCCAATGGCGAATTTGGTCATCGGTGGAGCCTCGGGAACGTTTAGCGCGACGGTGTGTTACCCGTTGGATACCATTCGAAGACGGATGCAAATGAAAGGTAAAACGTACAACGGGATGGCGGACGCGATGACGACGATCATGCGAGACGAAGGCGCGAGAGGGTTTTTTAGAGGGTGGACGGCAAACACGATGAAAGTCGTGCCGCAAAATAGCATCCGTTTCGTCGCGTACGAGTTGTTGAAGACGTTGTTAGGGTGCGAACAAACGAAAATTTAAATAAATTATACCATCGTCGATCGAAAGGATACTAAATATTGTTATATTATTACACGTAACACTGGTAGAGTCACCTAAATCTCTCTCTACTATTGCTGCTTTGAACAACTCTATTACTACTTGTATTTCCTACTTTCTACTCTAAACTACTCTTTCTCATCTCTCAACGCGTACCGTTCGTCTCTTTCCACCCAACCGCGCTCGCGCATCGGCCACACCTTCGCGAACACGCGACCTCGCAACATCTCCATCGGTACCGCACCGTAATCTCTCGAATCCGTCGAGTTCCCTTCGTTATCCCCTTGCAACCACACGTGTCCATCCGGAACCGTCACGTACTCTTTGTTTTTCTTTGTCTTTTTGTTGATCTCGTCCCACTTCCGATAGCCGCTCCACCCTTCGCCGTCCAAGAACAACTCCTCCGAGTCCTCTCTCCTCTGTCGATGATTCGAAACGTCGCTCGCGCTCGCTTTCTTTTCCACTCTCTCCCCTCCCACGGCGACGACGCGTTTACACACCATGTGTTTCGGATTCGTCGGCGACCGAGAGACGACCACGTCGCCTTTCCCGACATCGATTCGTCTGTCCACGAGAACGATATCCCCGAAGCGGTTAAACGTCGGCAACATGCTCGGACCGACGCACGCGGTCACTTCGAAGACGTTTTCGTTGAACACGTGCGCCAGAGAGACGATTTGAATCGCGTGTTTCAGAGAGGAGAGGAAAGACCCGGTTTTGGTCGCAAACGCGGTGGTGGTCATCTTTATCGTGTGGTTCTCTATCTCACGCGCAAATGTGCGCGTTTTGTGTCGATTTTCGGGAACTTTGTGAAATGTGATGTAAAACGCGAGACACGCGAAAGCGCGAGTAAAAGTTCGTTTGATTCGTTGAGTATGTGATGTATATGTATGTGTTTACAGAGGACTGTGAAAGAGAGCTAATGTTGAGTGCGCATGTGGTACTTTAAACCACTATCATGACGATAACTCTTCTCGCAAAGATGGCACTCGTACGGCCTCTCGTTCGTGTGAATACGCTTGTGCCTTTTCAAATTACTAGCTTGCGTAAAACTCTTCTCGCACACATCACATTCGTACGGTTTCTCGTTCGTGTGAATGCGCGTGTGGTATTTTAAACCATTAGAATCACTGAAACGCTTCTCGCACACATCACATTCATACGGTTTG
>Ga0182090_1203414_pt1 | contig 12896 bp, 5 predicted proteins | sample 041ome_24_FD_127767 | JGI IMG/M metagenome (GOLD analysis project Ga0182090, IMG submission 127767) | Metatranscriptome of coastal salt marsh microbial communities from the Groves Creek Marsh, Georgia, USA - 041408BS metaT (Metagenome... | ecosystem: Environmental > Aquatic > Marine > Intertidal... | reverse complement strand
CTGGACTTCCGCCCCCGTATGACTGATAGCTCACGTGCACAGCCATGTCATTACCCAACTTTGTGCCTGAAAGACAGAGTTCAAATCGTCCTTACCATGTCTGTAAGAGGCAATCCAAGAACGCGATAATCGCTAAAGGGCCAGTAAAACATGGGATGGACAATGGTGCTTAACGGGGCTCGCAGCTCCGGGGCGCGTAGCCCACGACTGAGGCTTTCTTGCTGAAGCTTTCTCGCTGAAGCTTTCTCGCTGAAGGATTCAATGGGGTGGACGATGGGGCTTGAACCCACGACCGCCGGAATCACAATCCGGAGCTCTACCAACTGAGCTACGCCCACCATTAAACCGATCAATATCTGGTGCGCCCGACAGGAATCGAACCTGTAACCCCCGGCTTAGAAGGCCGGTGCTCTATCCGATTGAGCTACGGGCGCAAAACTCTAACCCGGTTGACACAAGATCTTGCAAATTGGTCGGGGTAGAGAGATTCGAACTCCCGACATCCTGCTCCCAAAGCAGGCGCGCTACCAGACTGCGCTATACCCCGAAATATTGCCTGGCCCGCAATTGCACCAGACGGTTTGGCAGTTATCTATGAATTCCCGCAGTCGCGACGACCAGATAACCCCCTCAAGCCGCTCTTATATCAAGAGACTGACTTAAGAGGCGGCATTCTACTGAAGGATGCGGTGGCCCGTCAAACATGAAAATGGATTCTCAACGCTATTTTAGGAATAATGCTCGCCTTGCGCTAAAAATTCATTCGAAGGATGCCTATTCTATGCTTGGTCACACAGCTGTTCGGCCTACGCTCTTCATCTCCGACCTGCATTTGGATACCGGTAGGCCTGATGTTCAGCAGGCCCTACTGACATTTCTCGACAATATTGCTAAAGACTGCGAGGCACTTTATATCCTTGGCGACTTCTTTGAGGTTTGGATCGGCGATGATGCCACCAGCCCATATGTCGATCGCGTGATTGCGGCACTTAGCGCCCTGCCCTGCTCGGTGTTTATCATGCACGGCAACCGCGACTTCCTTCTTGGCGAGCAGTTCTGCGCCCAGACCGGCGCGACCTTGCTGAGCGATCCGACCACCGTCGACCTGTACGGCACTAAAACGCTGCTGATGCATGGCGACAGCCTCTGTACGGAGGACTTAGCCTATATGCAGGTTCGCGAGCAATTGCGCAGCCCGGCTTTTCAGGCAGAGTTCTTGGCAAAGAGCCTGCCTGAACGAGCGGCATTTGCTGCCCATGCCAGGCAGCAGAGCCAGGCACACACTCAGAGCACCGACATGGGCATCATGGATGTCACCCCCAGCGAAGTGGTCAGGGTCATGGCAGATGCCGGGGTTCTAAGATTGATTCATGGGCATACCCATCGGCCCGGCAGGCACGCTCTGTGGGTCGAGGGCGAATCTGCCGAAAGGCTTGTGCTCGGCGACTGGGATCAGTTGGGCTGGTTTATTCAGGCAGATCCAAGTGGTATCCGCCTGAACTCATTCAGTATCTGAAGCTTGTCACGCGCGCCTGCCGTCTCTCGCCGCAGGTATTAAATCGATACCACTCGTCAGCACAGGCAGCCCACTGTGAAAGCGGAATTCGTGATCTGCTGATTCAATCAGACGCTGGTCTTCGCGCAGAAAAAACGCAATGCGATCCTCAAGAGATGCCTTCATTTGTGCCTCGTACTGCATGAAGTAGCGCTTGGCAAAGTCCAGGTAAATCATGAAGTGCCGCGCCTCGGACTTGAGGAGAGAGGTATAGAAGCTCGCAAGCTCATCATCCAGCACAGGTATCATGGCACTGAAGCGCTCGCAACTACGGGCCTCGACGATGGCACCCACCACCAATATATCGATCAGGCGGGCTGGCTCGTAAGTTCGCACGCCCTTGCGTAGCTCGCCGGCATAGCGGGCCGACGGCACATTGGCATAGGGGATTTTACGCGCATTCAGCAACGCTACGACCTGTTCGAAGTGGCGCAACTCCTCACGGGCCAGCTTTGACAGACGCATCAGCATCTCGGGTTTGTCGATATACCGATACATCAGATTCATGGCTGTCGAAGCGGCTTTTTTCTCGCAGTTGGCGTGGTCAATCAGGAGTAGCTCCAGATTGTCATTGACCGCATCGACCCAACCTGCGGGCGTCTTACAATACAAAAAGTCGTCTATTGTCATTCCCTACCCTGCTTTGAACAGTCCGCCCGCGCAGCTTAACTTTGAAGGCCCATTAATGTAGACTAGGCCGCCTAATTTCAGCGGTTTTCGCCCAGGCGGCGCCGCCACCGTTACTTACGTATGAATGAGGATTAACGCTGTGCTTGAAGCTTATCGACAACACGTCGCCGAACGATCAGAACTGGGCATAGTCCCGAAACCCCTCACTGCCGCACAGGTTAACGAGTTGGTTGAACTTTTAAAAGCACCACCGGCCGGTGAAGGCGCGTTTCTCCTCGATCTGATCTCTAACCGAGTACCAGCGGGTGTTGACGATGCCGCCTACGTCAAGGCGGCGTTTCTCACCGCCATCGCCAAGGGTGTTGATAGCTCACCCCTGATCACGCCAGTGGACGCGACTCGCCTGCTTGGCACCATGCTGGGCGGCTATAACATCGAGCCACTCATAGATCTGCTTGATAATGCAGAGACCGCCGATGCCGCAGCAGCCGCCCTGTCACGAACCCTGCTGATGTTTGATGCGTTCCACGATGTCGTCGAGAAGGCCAAGACTAATGCCCACGCTCAACGAGTCCTGGAGTCTTGGGCCAATGCTGAGTGGTTCCTGGCCAAACCTAAAGTTGCTGACAAGATCAAGGTGACTGTTTTCAAGGTCGATGGCGAAACCAACACAGATGATCTGTCACCTGCGGGTGACGCCTGGAGTCGCCCAGACATTCCCCTGCACGCATTGGCGATGCTACAGAAGACCATGGAAAACCCCATTCAGACCATCGAGCAGCTGAAGAATACCGGTAACCCTATCGCCTATGTGGGCGACGTGGTGGGTACCGGTTCGTCACGTAAGTCAGCGACTAATTCGGTACTCTGGCATATGGGTGACGATATCCCCAATATTCCGAACAAAAGAGATGGCGGCGTTGTCCTGGGCAGCAAGATTGCGCCGATCTTCTTCAACACCATGGAAGATGCCGGCGCCCTGCCCATTGAGTGCGACGTTAGCAAAATGTCTACCGGTGATGTGATCGTTATTCATCCCTATGAAGGCAAGATCATCAACGACAAGACTGGTGAGGTCGTCGCTGAGTTCGCACTGGCTACCGAGGTATTGTTGGATGAAGTTCAGGCTGGCGGCCGTATTCCGCTGATTATTGGCCGCGGCCTGACAGAGCGCGCGAGAGAGGTTTTGGGCTTGCCCCAGAGCGCCGTCTTCAGACGTCCCGTACCCGCCGAGGCTTCAACCAAAGGCTTTACCCTGGCACAGAAGATTGTCGGCAAGGCTTGTGGCGTCGCTGGCGTTCGTCCAGGCACCTACTGTGAGCCCAAGATGACCACAGTGGGCTCACAGGACACTACCGGACCCATGACCCGCGACGAGTTGAAAGAGCTGGCTTGCCTGGGCTTTTCAGCGGATCTGGTCATGCAGTCTTTCTGCCACACGGCGGCTTATCCCAAGCCGGTTGACATTGATACCCAGCATACTTTGCCAGACTTCATTCAGACCCGCGGCGGCGTTGCCCTGCGACCGGGCGATGGCATTATCCATTCCTGGCTGAATCGCATGTTGCTGCCTGATACGGTCGGTACCGGCGGGGACTCGCACACTCGGTTTCCCATGGGAATCAGTTTTCCGGCAGGTTCAGGTTTGGTGGCCTTCGCCTCTGCTATCGGCGTCATGCCCCTAGATATGCCAGAATCTGTTCTGGTTCGCTTTAAAGGCACCATGCAGCCAGGTATCACCCTGCGAGACCTGGTCAATGCTATTCCTTATGCGGCAATCCAGCGCGGTCTTCTTACAGTGGCAAAAGAAGGCAAGAAGAATATATTCTCTGGCCGCATTCTGGAAATTGAAGGCTTGCCGAATCTGAAAGTCGAACAAGCCTTTGAGATCAGCGATGCCTCTGCCGAGCGTTCCGCTGGCGGTTGCACCATCCGACTGGGCAAGGAGCCGATCATCGAGTACATGAACTCCAATGTTACTCTGCTGAAGTGGATGATCAGCGAAGGGTACGGAGACGCTCGAACCATCGGTCGACGCATCAGGGCCATGGAAGAATGGCTTGCCAATCCGGTGCTGATGGCGCCCGATGCAGACGCCGAGTATAAAGAAATTATTGAGATCAATCTTGATGAAATCAAGGAGCCTCTACTGGCCTGCCCTAACGATCCGGATGATGTGAAGCCCTTGTCAGAAGTGACTGGCGCTAAAATCGATGAGGTCTTTATTGGTTCCTGCATGACCAACATAGGTCATTTTCGAGCAGCCTCTCAGTTACTGAACAAGACCAAGGGTATTCCTACTCGCTTGTGGATTTCCCCACCCACCAAGATGGACGAACACCAGCTTCGTGAAGAGGGCGTCTACAATATTTTCGCCGCTGCCGGCGCGCGAACGGAAATGCCAGGTTGTTCACTTTGCATGGGTAACCAGGCACGCATCGCGCCCAAGTCTACCTGTGTATCGACGTCTACTCGAAACTTTCCCAATCGGTTGGGCGACGGTGCCAATGTTTATCTGGCGTCAGCAGAACTGGCTGCGGTGGCTGCGATTCTTGGCCGCCTGCCGACGGTCGACGAGTATCTTGGCCATATGCAAGAGCTCGACACCATGGCCAGCGACATCTATCGATACCTGAATTTCGACCAAATTGAGGCCTTCAAAAAAGCGGCAGATAGTGCGATTATTCCCGCGGTCAATATCGTCAACGTCGCGTAAAACCCACTGAACAGTCACTCGCCAAGGACAGGCGAGTGACTGGCTTCAGCGCTTATCAGCACCTCAAACCTCCCCGCTAGTTAACAACCGGCCTGCCATTGCTGTACTTCATGATTGAGCGCTGCAGAGGATCTGCTGAGCGTCGGACTCAGTGTCAGATAATCGTTCGGGTTCTGATGGATAGGATTCATGTTTTCCACAACCAAGTAACTGCGCCCTTCCAGCTTTTCGGTACTGCAGCGTCGGCTGATAAACTCTGACAAGTCCTGAAATCCGGTGTTAAGGTCAGCACTCGTTGGATTTACGGCTTGATTCGGCGACTCTATGGATACCAATCCGTCAATCCCTTGCTGCGACGATGCCGAGATTAGGGTTTCTGTATCGGCAATAAAATTATCCGCCACCAACAAGATATTGCCACCATCCCCGACATTAGCCTGGGCCACAATTTCACTCTGTCTGAGCGTAAACAACACCGGATCAATGGTGACATTACCACCATCATCGCCCGACTTCAGGCCACTGGCTGACGCTGAGACGACACTCTGGTCAATCTCAATGCGATCTACCGCACTGATCACAATACTGCCACCACCGGAATTCAAAGCCTTACTCTGCACGGTGGAATCAATCGCCGTAAAGCGCTGCGCAGCGGTCAGACTGATCTTTCCCGCATTCGCGACGCCGGATGCCGAAGAGGAAATCAGCGCTTCGTTCACAAGCTCTATGTTGGTGCTGGCCAATGACATATCACCGCCGCGCCCAAGTCCCGTTGTATCTGATGAAAGGCTGCTGCGATCGATTAACAGCGCCTCAGCAGTAATTTGAATTCGACCCGCGTCACCTCTACCCACGAGAGATGAGACGTTTACACTCGCCTCGTCTTGCAAAGTCACATTCGTTGCGGTCAGCGCTACCAAACCACCACTACCATCGCCTTCTGTCAGTGCATTCAGCTCCGAGTTGCTGACCAGAAGATCTGTCGCCTGCACTGTAACGTTACCCCCTGATCCAGTCCCCAGCGCGTCACTGCGAATAGTCGAGGAGTCTTTCAGAGTAACATTTGCGCCATCAATCAGCACACGACCGCCGTTGCCAGCACCCTTTGAGCTGGTAATGACCGAGGCACTGACTAAACTGACTGAGTCGGCAAGCAGGGCAACGCCGCCCGCGTCCCCTTTACCTTTGGTCTCTGCACTCAGGCTCGCATCAGCCTGCAGTAGGATCTCGTTAGCGGTTAGCGTGATATTGCCACCGCGACCCAAGTCAGCTGTGTCAGTCAGCAGACTGCTTTGGTTGATGACAATACTTTCGGCTGTCAGGCCTATCCTTCCTGCGTCGCCGATACCGGCGTTCGACGAGACATTCAGTGATGAGTCTGACGTTAACAGGATACTAGCAGCTTGCAGATCCAGGATACCGCCATTACCGTTGCCATTCGTCAAGGCGTTAATCCCCGAATCACTCAACACCAGGTCGGTGGCGATGATCTTGACATTACCGCCCGAACCAGTGCCTAAGGCATCGCTGCGAATTGTTGCCTGTTCAGTCATAGCAAAGTTAGTAGCATCAATCGCGACTTTACCACCATCACCCGCGCCTTTTGAGTTGGTAATAAGCGCAGCACTGGTTAAATACACGTCATCTGCGGTAACAAAAATGTTACCTGCATTTCCTGCGCCTAATGTCTGCGCTTTGAGGTTGGTACCAGCGAGTAGGTTGACCAGCCGGCCAGTAATTGCAATATCTCCGCCTAATCCCGCACTTGCGGTATCTGATAAAATTTCGGTGTGGTCAATCGCAATGCTGTCTGCATCGAGATTAATGCGCCCACCCTGGCTATCGCCAACGAAGACTGAGACATTCAGCGAACTATCATCGGTTATCACCAAATCGGTCGCGGCCAGATTAATTTTGCCCGCATCACCCAAGCCAAAACCCAAAGCATGGACTATTGCCTCACTCAAGTGCATATCGACGGCAGTGAGGCTGATATCCCCACCAATACCCGAGTCAAACGAGTTACTGCGAATCGCCGCATTATTCGCCATCGATAGAGTATTAGCATTAATCTGCACGGCACCACCATCTCCAGCACCTCGAGAGTCTGTCAATAGTGAGGCGCCGACCATGTTAAAACTGTCTGCCGTAAGGGTGATTTTACCTGCATTGCCACGGCCCGTACTGTTTGCCGTAAGCGTGGTGCCGAGCCCCAAGCTCATCACATCAGCCTCAATCGCTATGCTGCCGCCGGCACCAGCGCCAGATGTGTCGGAGGAAATACCAGTTGTTGTTGAAGAGAAGGTACTAGCAACCGAACGAAACCGGCCGCCATCACCGCGACCACTCGAGGTGATATTGATGATTGTCTCATTCAAGTCTACGGCACCGCCCAGCAATGACAGGAATCCGCCACTACCTTCACCAGAAACACTGGCATCCACCCGCACTTTATCCCAATTTATGACGTCAGCCAGCAGAACGATATCACCGCCAAGGCCGGCACTTCTCGCTTCCGCTGCAATTGAAGTGTTCGCGAAACTAATACTATTGGCCTCCAGCTTTAGTCGTCCTGCTTGGCCTGCACCGACACTCACGAGCTCAAAACGAGAATTACCCGTTACGCTGACGTTGTTAGCTTTAACATCTATCAGACCAGCATCTCCGCCGATGGCGCCGACCGAGAGCGACGACACATTGAACATTGAACCACTAATGTTAACGTCATCACCGATCAGGAAAATGTCACCTCCGGCCCCTACTCCGCTCACGGTACCGATAACGTCGCTGTTATCGATATTGATGATTGGCGCGGTAAGCCTGAGGTCGCCACCATTACCACTGCCGCTGCTGCTAGCATTCAAGCTTGATTGCTGGTCAATGACTATGCTCGTCGTCGCCACCAAGTCCACGAGATTGGCATTACCCGCTCCTTGCGTTTTGACATCGATAGCCGATTGTGCCCGCAATACAATAGTGTCTGCAGACACTACAATCTTACCGCCATCACCCGAGATATCAGAGGTGGCAAGCATCTGACTATTGTTCTCAATCCCGAACCGGCCAGTTGCGTTAATCGTAATGTTTCCAGCCGTTGCTCGCGCAAAATCACTGGAGGTGTTCAGGCTGGAGCTATCCTTAATCAGAATATTCTCGGTTTCTAGATTCAGGTTACCGGCTTTTGAACCCTCGCCACCGGCCAACTCGATCAAACTATTTGCTTCAACCAGAATATTTTGGCTGATGATGCCAATATTACCGCCGGATCTATCCCCGCCGGAGGACGAAATAAGTTGCGCATTATTACTCAGCCTGATCTCATCTGCTTGAAGCGTTAGGTCACCACCACTATTGGTCAGGGAGCCAGTACTTATAATGCTTTTACGCTCGACGCCTTCGACTACAATCGAATTGGCCTGCATGTTAATAGCGCTGTCTTTACCTGCTGCACCAATAAAGGAATCCGCTATATCCACCGTGCCACCCTGGAACATTATCTTTCCCTCAACCGCCTCCAGTGAGGCCTGATTCAAGGAGATACTACCCAGAGTTTTATCACCTATCGTGAACTCAACATCCTGTGCAAAGACATTCACCTGGTCCAGAGCGATAGCCTGCTTTCCCACATTAATATTATGCGATAACGCCCCGCTATCGCCGACTGTTGGGCTCGCACTGCTAAAGGAGATAGCACCCTTAGCGGCATCTAGGAAACCAAAACTACTGACTTCTGCGGTCGATAAGGTGGACGCAGGGGACAGCTGGGCGTAAAAACGTGAGCCATCAACAAAATCAATATAGTCGCTGGTAGCCAGATTAAGGGTACCGTTAATATCAACTACCGCGCCATCACTGAAAATAAAACCGGCGGGATTGATCAGCCACAGGTTCGCCTGATCAATCGTGGAGCGAATCTGCCCAGCTATGGTCGAGTTTTGTCCACCGGTAACTCGCGCAATAATATTGGCAATACTGGTCGGACCAGAGAATTGAGCGATTTCACCGCTGCCCACATCGAAACTAGAGAAGCTATGGAATAGATTGCCACCCTGAGTTTTTCCCAGATTAGCGGTAATGTTGTAAGTTGCGCCGTTGCCGGCGCCGACGCTTTGATTCAGCGAACCACCCATAGATCCGTCAAGAACAACATCGCTATGTGCGATATCCACTAGCCCGAAGAAGCTGACTAACAGCAGGCTACTCAGACGGTAACGCCTGACTCGTCGCAAATTAGAATCTATAGTCTTAGAATCTATAGTCATAACTTAACCTGAAGTGAATACCGTCGTCCTGTAAATTCCAGTTTTCGACTGGAAAATCTTTAAATCCGTGGGCTATATACAACTCAGCATTGAAGCCGTTCCCAATTCGATAGGTAACGCCCGCACCAAGACTATAAATCGTGTCTCTACCGAGGTTGGCGCTTCCAGTAGAATTTTCACCGCTGCCCCAGTCATAAAACGCGATAAGGTCAAGACCGGGTAGAGATTCAACCCTATAGTTACCCTCGGCCGAGACTAGCAAGGCATTGTCTCGAACGACCTGATTTTGCCTGTAACCACGCACTGAGCCCACGCCGCCTAATGCAAATTTCTCGACAGAGAGCAACGAGGTTGGCGAGTACTGGCCGAGGAGTTTCAGAGTGACATAGAATCTGTCAGTAAACATTCGTGCGTACTGTGCCTGCGCAAGGTACGCGGTAAAACTACCGTCTGGCGCTTTGCTTGTCAGATTATCCACTGTAGGTCGGAACGCGCCTGTGCCGTAGGAAACAGTCAATTTCGCTGCTAACGATGCTGCCATTCCTTGCGTAGCATAGCTCAACGACAACCTGACGGGCGTGACACGGCTCTCACCATCTAAAGCGCCTTCCGAAAAGGAGAATGACTGCCCCAGTAGGGAAGTTTGATTGCGTCGCTTCTCGAAGGTTAAGCCAACGACGAAGGTCGTTTCCAAGTCTCTTATCAGCGGGCAATTGAAAACGATACTCGAGCTTTCCGTCTCGCTATCAACATCTAGATCAGCAAAAGGCTGCTCTATCACGGACGAATCACTTCGACTGTGCTCCAGCCCGACTGTAATATCATTTGAAGTCACGGGTACGCTATACCGTACATCAAATGCGTCAAGCCCTCTGGTGGTAGACACTGAACCTTGAAAGGCATCGCCCCAACCGGTGAGATTATTGGCTTCCATTCGAAGACGAGTACTGTTTGAACCAATAGATGGTGACCTGTCGTTAGCGATACTCGCCCCAATTGCAAACTTGGGTTCAGTATCTGCTGCAAGCAACAATGCTGCGAGTCCGATCTCACCGGTCGGCTCAACTCTGGCGTCGATACGCGTAATATGTCTATCTTTCTCCAGCAACTTTAGTTGGGTTTGCAGCTCCGTTAAATTAAAAGGCTCGCTGAGATCTAACCTGCCTGCGATATAGCGGTCCTTCAAATCACTGGCAATCGTTATCTTTGATAATCTACCCGGTGTCATCTCAAGTCTGAGGACTCCGTCTTTAATTTCCTGATCAGGAATTTTTACACCTGTATTAATATAGCCTTTAAGCGCATAGAGCTGATTCAGGCGATTCTTCATAGCCAACAGGTCGTGTACGCTAACTGACACCTGCAGATAGTCAGCGACAATAGCTTTGACATCATCAGCGAGGTTACCAATTACACAATCGGCATGACTGCGATCTAACGAACCCGCTGCCTTGATAGCGGCCGACAGGTCATAGCTTAAAGGCAGATCACAAACAACTGAATTTAGGATAACGTCATTGAAACGCCCTACCGCATCGACACTTGATTTCGCATCGAGAACATCATCCGCTTTTAGAACCTGTCCACTGAAAACAATTCCAAGGAAAAACCAGCTGACGATTCGTCTCATAACCAATTACCGATAAGCATATACGGCGCCCAATAATTGGGATGAGCGAAGCGGGGTTGAACGATAAGGCGTAATTGCGCCGTGCGTAAGGCCTGAGCTTTCGACACGCCTTCTATGGAGATCTGCTTGTAGAAGGTATTGATAATTTCGACGGTCGCGCTGTCGCTGATTTCCCACAGAGTAGCCAAGGCGCTTCGGGCTCCTGCTTTAAGCGCAACGCCAGCCAACCCCAAGGCGGCCCGCTGATCGCCAGCCGCTGACTCGCAGGCACTCAACACCAGCAATTCAAGAGGTTGATTAGCGGCTTGCCGGTTAGCAATACTCTGGGACAACACATCCATCGTAAGCTTTTTATCATAGGCCAGCAGAAACGACTTTTGCGGATTGCTGTTAAAGTGCCCATGGGTTGCAATGTGAAATATCGAGTACTTCGTTGAGGCTAACTCAGTACTGACATCAGCCGCTAAAAAAGTCCTGTCTTGCAACGTAGACGCGCGATATTCAGTTTTCAGATATTGAATCTCGCCGGTGACTCCCGGCAAACCTGCCATGCCTTGAACTGACTCAGACACACCACCGGCGAAAAAATTCGGTAACTGCACATCTAAAGGTGCCGGCATGGTCATGCTGACTCCGGGCGTAGTAGCGATCGCATACTTTTCAACGAGAAATTGTTCACCATCATACAGCGCCGACATAGGTATAGTACGCAGCACTCCATCAGGTACAAATAACAGCGTCGTGACTTGGTTTTTTTCAAGCAGCGGCTCGGCTTGCTGAATCAGTAATTGATATATTTCTTTACCTAAATCAACATAATCATCGTCACCCAAATCGCTTTGTATTACATAGCGAAATTCGTTAACCAAACTATCAAACTCAGCCTTTTCTATTGGGGTGGTGTACATATGCACTTGATCCCCGATATTGATCAACAGGTTAAGCTCGTTAGCAAGTATCACCGGATACAAAACGGCAGTTGCGGGTTCTATTTTTTCCAGATCGAGCGCCTTGTCTGGGATAACGCACTCGTTCTGAAAGTAGTCTTGAAGCTCGGCAGACTTGGCTTGCTCAAGTACGACCTGAACCTGCTTCAAGTACGACTGCCTTTCATTTCCCTCACTCTGGCGAGCAACGTCGAGCAGCAGACTTGAGAGTTGAGTAAATAAGGGTTGAATCTTTTGATGAAAAGTAAACGGAGAGCCATCAATCAATGCCTGACGAACGGGCTCAAGCGTTTGAATCGCGCGATAGTATTGCTGAATCGCTAGGGTAGTCTGCCCTAACTGTACGTTTGCTCGTGCTAACTGCCACTCCCACAAATACGCACTTTCATAGGCGAGACTATCGTTGGCGTAGAAACTTGCGGCTTGCAGCCAAGACAGCGCTGCTTCAATCTCACCGGTCTCAAGCAGAATCTGGCCCTTATAGCCCAGCGCATAACTCAACACACGATGTTCAAGCTCACGGGAAGCTGTGTCTCCTGCGATTGTTAATATCTCCAGCGCGCGTTCAAGCCAGCGTGCATCTTGCCTAAACTCAGTGGTCGCGCGCAGATAGAGTGCGGCTAAGGATACCCTTACTTCTGCAGTTTGAAGAGAATTCGCCAGTTGTTGCGAGATGATCCAGCTTTTTTCGAGCAACCCTGCCAACACGCTACGATTCGCAAAATCCATCTCGTATCGAATTCGGTTGGCCAGCAACGTGGCATTGATAAAAGGTCCTGCACCTTCCGCTGCCTCCTCGGCGAGGAGAAAAAATTCCTGTGCTTTGTTTTGATCGTTAAGCCGGCTGTAAATCGTTGCACTTAGATTTAACGCGTCGATTCGAGCATCGGCATTCACTGCGGTGAGTTGGTTCAGAATTCTATCAAGATATCCCAAAGCAACACCGTAGTGGCCCAACTCGTCGTTCACGCGAGCAAGACTAAATAGGCTCTCGAGTTGCCGGGCTTGTGGCAACTGCTGAGACAGCAACAAGGCCTTGTTGAACAGGGGTAGCGCTTGTCTACCATAACCCTTGTGTTGCAGGTCAATAGCCGATTCAAACAGCTGCTGATAGTCACGATTCAGATCTATTTGTTGATCCGTGACCGGCTGGTCG